>ENA-OWNT01002477-OWNT01002477.1-seawater-metagenome-genome-assembly--contig:-NODE-2477-length-19241-cov-4.186078_pt1 | contig 19241 bp, 21 predicted proteins | sample MGYA00238136_ERZ651165 | MGnify/ENA primary metagenome ERZ651165 (study PRJEB26861, sample SAMN08777766) | seawater metagenome | isolation source: coastal seawater | place: USA: Florida | collected...
GAACGACGAACGACGAACGACGAACGACGAACGACGAACGACGAACGACGAACGACGAACGACGAACGACGAACGAAACGAACGAACTGCCGGTTGACAGTTTAGTGGTACATGTATTTACACGCTGCCTAGCTCTGCGTTACGTGTAATTACACAACATACTTTGCCCCTCTAACAGTGAAACTCAATTTGAGAACAATCATTCAACGTGTAATTACACATCTGCAAACGTGTAATTACACGTTTTGTAGACTGCTTCACTGTCATTCACTGAGACAAAAACGTGTAAAAATACGCTTCAGCGGGGGAGCGCAGCGATAGCGTCCAGGGGGTTAACGTAAGGCGGGTGGGCGCCAGCGCACCGTCCCTCAACGAACTCTCAACTGTCGCGACAACGCAACAACGGCAAATGACGACGACAACGACAAATGACGACGACAACGACAAATGACGACGACGACGACGACAAAGACGACGACGACGACAAAGACGACGACGACGACAAAGACGACGACGACAAAGACGATGACGACGACGACGACGACGACGACAAACGACGACGACAAAGACGACGACCACGACAACGACAACGACAAAGACGACTAAGACTCTAAGACGACTAAGACGACTACGACTAAGACGACGCAATGGCGATGAACGACAAACGATGAACGACCAACGACGACGACAAACGACGACGGCAAACGACGACGACAAACGACGACGACAAACGACGACGACAAACGACGAAGACGACAACGGCGACGACAGCGGCGACAACGCAACCGCGACGACGACGACGACGACGACGACGCAACTACGAACAGCGATAGCAAGTTACCCGTAAAGGCAACGACAACGACAGAGATAAAGTAGGTCAAGGCGTATCCATTCAACCTCCAAGGACGACGACGGCAAGGCTTGTGTATGCAACGTGCCAATATGTGAAGTAAACGGTGGGTTGCGTGGGACGAACGAAGGATGGAACGGGCCAAGTTGTTCATGCAAGCAATTTGCGTTGCGACGGTGAACACCGAGGAAATTTAAGTCACATCACTCTGTTTTATATGATTGATAGTTGATCACTTTGCCCGAAATAAAAGTCTTGATTGATCAACGTTCTCAGCAACTTGTGCAAGCATCTGCTAGCAGTATCGCGAAACTGTTGTGGTTTTGTGCTGGCTTGTTGACCGTCGACGCGAGACCGGCCTGAATGGCTGTCCGCGTTCTGTTTAAGCACGATGAGTGCTTTGTGTACCGCATACCGCCCGAGAGCTTTTCGTCAGCTGGACACCATGCTCTTTCGTGGGGCCTAGAAAAACCGCTGACAACTGCATCAATTGTAGTTTCTGAAGAGGAGAACCCAGCCGACGGAATTGGCATGTGCGTCATTAAAATGTACAAAGGGAAATCACTGTTTGCTCAGTGTGAGATGGACATGAAAGCCGCTGGAGCCAAAGGACAAACATTTTACCTCCAACAGGTCGCAGATTCTTCAAGGTATTGGGTGTTGCGCATAGCCGACAAAGTGACGGGACGCTCCGCATTCATCGGATTCGGATTTCGTGACCGCGATACAGCGACAGAGCTTCGTTCCGCAATACAGGATAGTTTACGGTTTCTGCAACGGGAGGAGGAGTCTCGTCGGTTGCAAGCGCTCGCGGATGCCGCAGGTGCAGATAGCGAGGACCAAGAGGGCAACGATGATGCCCCACTCCCCCCTTCCAAATTGTCTCTGGCAGAGGGCCAGACAATCAAAATAGCAGTCGCCGGAGTCGATGGCACTCACAACAAGCACAAGAAAAAGCACATTGTAAGCACGGAAGCAGAAGCATTTGCGTCCATCGCCTTACCACCCGCTTTCACGAAGCCGAAAGAAGAGCCTGCTGGGGCAAAATCGCCTGATGTCGACGATGACTGGGGTGATTTCACAGCTGCCGATGCTTCGGATACCACGCAGGATACCACGCAGCAAGCGACAACGGAAGCCGTTGAAGACAGTGCCAGTGTTGAGAGTAGTAATAGCAATGAAAAGTCTTCCACGCAAACTACCGATGCTGAGAACAACAAAGACAAGGATGGGAGGTCTAGCAAGCCTCAGGCAAGGGTAGAAATCGGCGATGCCACTGCAGAGTTTTGAATAACTTATTGTGTATGGTGATACGGACGCAACTGCGCGAGTTATCGAACTGTTGCGCATCATCCAGGAAGAATTGACATTTGCCCGCCGTCCTCGACTAAATGCTCGACAGCGTCCACCTCTTCGCGATCGGCTGAGAGCTGCTGAAAGCGTGGCGGGGACACTGTTCCTGCACCTTTGCTTCGACACAAGCATTGCTTCTGGCAAGAACAGTCAGCGATCTGCCGACAGCAGGTGTGCGGAAGCGTGTGGGATTCAAAGTTAATGAATGCGCAACAATACGATTGATAAACGCCAGAATGTGCACGAACCTTGCAATCGCAATTCATTGTCCCTCCAGATATCAGCCCAACTCCACCAACTCCGTCGAACGAGCAGCTGCATTTGAATTGGTGGTCGGCGTTGCTAATCGGCAGCGCATTCCTTGTGGCGTCTCGCACAACCTAAGAAACACAGGATGAATTGTGAGACGTCAACATCGTCACATTCGGTGCCATAGCATTGTGTGCAGACCTGTGTTCCCTCAAAGTGTTCGTCGTTAAGGCTACGTTCACAAAATAACACACGCAGACTTCACCACCACGAGCAAACTCACAATCATGAAGCGCGCGACAATAGGACAAACCTGCAATAACAGTCCTTCCTGCAAGAACACTTGTAGGTCTCGCATTCGCAGTCTAGCTCTTTGTGTGAGACGCCTTCGGCGTCAGCGGAAGCTTGCTCTTCCGCGTTGGTCTCAACAAAAGAAGGAAACTCTGAGGTTCTGGCGTCTGGATTTGGGCCTGTGCTCGATGCCTCTTTGTGAGTCATGTGACTCACGGCATTCATCACAACTGTTTCACACTGCTGGGCCTTTGTTCGTTCAACATACTGCCTTTTGCTGGCAGGTTCGTTATTAGTTTCTCCCAGCTGGACGTTGTCATAACCAGCGTTACGGAGGATGTGCTCCAGCCTATCTGAAGGAAGTTCCTTCAGAATCTGCTCAAGTGTCATTGTCTCTGTCGTGCTGACATTCTCGCTGTCTGGCACCGACTGATGCGTGCGTCGCGCGCCGTGATTCATATCGACAGCGCCTGTCAGCTCGCAGGTCATAAACATGCCTAGCAACGCGACGGTACGCACCCCGCGCCACATCCTGACGCTCACTGACTACGACCGTGTTCACATTGCTTGTAAGTGCCAACGTTGCGTCGTCCTGAAACGGGTTCACTCGCCGGCCGTTGGTTGACCGAATTAGCAACGAAAATTGGCGTTGAATATGTTGGCGTTCACATTGATTGGTTTCATATGGATCCACCCGCATCAACTCAGGCATCTGTTTTTTGGCCCCTATCTCAAGCATCCAATTCGTGTGAAGGGCAGACTTGCCGGACACAGCGACACGTGCGCTCTATTGTTCATTGGCGTATTTGCACGTCCGCTCGCGGCAATTGGCGTTTGTGCGCTTCGACACCACCCACACCCCGCATTGTCCTCCGTGCCCCGTACCTTCGCTACTCGCTTCCCTCCACGTCCATCCACCGTCGACGCTCCATACATCCAGCCGCTTGCGGCGTCATTCAACGACGTTCGACCCGCAACTGCATCGTCGTCGTCGACAACAACAACGACGACGACGACGACGACGACGACAACAGCGACGACGACGACGAAGGACGTTTTCGTCTGTGCCAGCGATGCAAATGTCGTTTGCCACGAGATCCTTCCTGAAACCCTCACTGTCGTGCGCAGTATTACAGCATCCGTATTTGGCTGAACAAAGGCGAAATAATGAGGTTAAAATGGACATGCACTTAAAAAAGTATTGAAAATATCGCCTTCATGAGTGATAATACAGCAGCTGGTTTAAAGTTAGTAATGGGGTGAAAATCTGGACAGTATGGCTTGATGCAGATTCTGTGCGATGTTTGGGAGTGTTTGTATCTAAATTTAGCGTTCCTGCATACTATTACGGTACATGTAAATGTGGGAGTGAACGCGTAGAAACAGGAACATTTGATCGCTGAGGTCGCTGGAGGTCGATGGTATCTGGACGGATCGTATCATCGTATCCACGTTACTTCGCTGCGTCGTTCGTACGTTCGTTCGTTCATTCGTTCGTTCGTGCGTTCGTTCGTTAGCTGCGATGACCATCTTTTGACTACCCCCACCTCCTCCTGGACAAACACAGAAATTTGAGAGGAATCGCTTGCTTCGTTGGCCATTAGTGAGCTAGATTCGGGGGTGAACGTTGTGAGGGTCGAAATGCACGCAAGGCCTGATGACAATTGATGTCACCACAGAAAAAGTTTTTGTGAATCACATAAAAGTTCTGTTTTGTTGCCCGCAACAGCCGGAATCAGGGGTGCGCGCAGTAATCGCGCGTGTGGTGGCACGAACAAGGTAGCTGCCTTGGTTGCGGATCTGTCAGATGCGTTTTTCTTCCAGTGTACTGTTTGCGCTGGCTGCGTCGGCAGCAGTGGCTTGCCATGCCTACCGGTCGCAACCAATTACAACTTTGAAAAGAGTGAGGTCCCGTCAGCGGCGGCGACTGAGAAAACTCGTGAAGGCGTGGCGCAAAGAATTGTGGCATAGTGTTGTTCCTTTCTGGTTGAACAACGCAGTAGATGAGGAGTGTGGAGGATTCTTTACGTGTCTTGGTCGACAAGGCGAAGTTATTGATCAAACCAAGTTCCATTGGCTCCAAGGACGTGCCGTATGGACGTGCTCACGATTGTGCCGTAAGCTGTTGGGCGGCGAATTGCCCGAACACAGGAATGATATCAGTCCCGGAGAGGCAAAACGATTGCTGCTTGCAGCTCACAACGGCGCCCTGTTCCTGAAGAACGCCAAAGATCGGGGTCATGGTGATCTCGGGGATGGAGGAAGCCCTATTTACTTCAGCACAACGCGCGACGGTTGGCCGTTGCACATTCAACGCAAGCCGTACACGGCTGTGTTCTACGTTTTTGCATGTCTTGAGTACTCCGAGTTGCTGCTGAAGTTTGGAGATTTGGCGGCAAAGACTTTCCAGTGCGAACGATCGGAGATCAACTCAGCCCAGGCCTACTTTCGCCAAGAGGCATTGGAAGCATTTGACTTTGTGTGCAAATGCATCGACGATCCAACAGTGTGCGGCCGCTTACCTCCAAAGCCGGCGTCGCGGAGCCGCCGTGACAGTTCGGTCGCCATTGACATCGAGACTGGTGAAACCGTGCCGATTGGTAACGATGGAGAGGAATTGGCGAACGACGGTGAGGTGGCTTCGAGATCGTCCCTTGCCGAGGTGATGTGTTTGAGCGCTTTGAGCGAAGAACTTCTTCGTGCTGTGCCGGAACAAAAGAGTCGCTGGGACGCTTATGTCGACGACTCCATGCGGCGTGTCGTGAAGCACTTTTGCCCCACGTTCAAAGTATTCATGGAAGAGGTACGGTCGAGGTGCATTGCATTCTGGTGTTTTGCGTTGCAATGGTAACCCATGTTCCTGCAACGCTGTCAAACCATCCCCAGGCTCATGCTGTCCACGGAGTCCAACACGCCACACCAGGAGGGCGTATGTTTAATCCAGGCCACTCTATTGAGGTCGCATGGTTTTTGCTTCACCTGTGCCGTTTGAAGGACGAAAGAAACGGGTTTGTTCCGTTTTGAATGCGGCATTGGTTGGTTGTTGTTGTGCTCACGCCTCGTGTGGTGTGCGGTCGTTTCTATGAAGGGAGGGTGCAAGTGCAGAACACCAGAGAATGGCATTGATTGTGCTCGAGCACTCTTTGGTACGTCCCTAGCTCAAACAATAATTTGGCAGCAGATATTTTCCTGGAACGATTTGTCATCCTTCGTGGGGCATATTTCCTTGCACATAGGAATTGGGATGGGACACCGCTGGAGGCGGCGGCATCACGTAAGAGTGGCAGCCTACTTTGTTGTTGTCGATCCGTTCTGAGAATAGCTTGGAAAATGATGTGGCAGGTACATGATGGACATTCTTGGCAAGCCACTGCAAGATTGTACAGTAACAGCAGAGCACAAGTTGTGGTGGCACGTTAAATGCTGCTTTTGTAATGTGGTGGTCGTCTGCAGCTGACTTACGTGTGCTGTTTGTGCTCGTGGAACAGGCCGCTGTGCGAAGCTCTCTATGCGTTGACTTTGGTACGGCATGCGCCGCGCGCACGTTCCACGGCGCGGCCAACTGATACTTGTGCTGTCACCGTTTCTGTTTAGGCATTCACTCTCACAAGAGAGGAAAAGTGGCTAGTATGGCTGGAGCGTGTGCACAAGTACATCGTGGAACACCTCAGTGACTATGCTGATTTGCGAGACGGCCAGCAGCAGCCAAATCACGGCGGTGGTGAGTGGTTCGGGTATCTGCGCCCTGATGGAACAGTGTTCAATGAATGTAAAGGTGGCAACTACAAGGGATTCTTCCATGTCCCACGAGCATTGCTGTATTCCGCTGAGTACGTCGCGCACCCGTACTGCATTCATTCACTGGTTGAGAGGTGAATATAAGAACCAGTGCTAACAAACCCACATTTGTCTGCAAACATAGATGTGCGGAAGCATTCCTGAAATCTGAAAGCTGCCTGTAACTGTAACTAATTTTGTTTAATGGATACAGAACTCCCCACAACAATATATTGGGGTGCAACGTTGTGAAGAGGTGTTTTTAAATCTGTTGGTACGATCCAATGATGCTAGATTCCGGGCTGTCATAGCCCTGTTGGTCAATACAAATCAAACCGCTTCATCATTGAGTTTGCGGTTGCGAATGATAACAGCCAACCGTGAAGCGAAGCACGTACATGGGCGGTAGGTTCCATCAACATACGCTCGCCGGCCAGATCTCGACGCGAAGGGCGCCAACTAGGGTCCGATGCCGCTGACTTGCAGGGCAAGCATCCTAATGCCGCACCAACGCATTGTACCACCGTAAGTACAATTATGCAAGAGTTGTCAGAATTGACGAGGCGATGACCAACGTACGGCAATTTGGGGACGAGCTTCCACAACGGATGCACTGCGTGCCGAACACGAAAAAGCACCACACGCCAAGCCCGCACACAACCAAGATGTGCAACTTTAGAGCGACAAAGCTTTCTTCTCTGTCGTTGATCGTCGCTAAAGTCTGCACACCGGCACACGTTGCAAATATGAGTGTGCGCATTGCAAAATGGCCAAGGCTGTGATCGTCGCGCACCTCATCCGTGGCGAAGAATAGAGCGGCCGCCAGCACTAACACGAAAAGTCCCAAAAACATACTGTGGCGCCAAATGTAGTCTATAACGGACGTCACAAGAGAGTGTGTCGTCAAACGAGTGATCGGCATCTGCCAGAAAAAACGACACAAGTCTGTTGGTACCTGGAATCACGTTTGATGAATCCACGGCTGCGAAATGGCGATTTGTGCGCATCTCGCAGAGTCTCTGCAAAATTCGGATGCTCAGCACGACTGAAAATAGGAAAATGATGACCTAAGGGAGTGCACAAGGTTCAAGTTGGCTCCACGTGGGGTCCTCCAACAACACAAAGTCAGATTTTGAACTGCAACGTACCATCCAGCCGTAGAAAAACACGATTTGAGACCATGGGATGTCATTGTCCGGCAATATATCGCCCCCGCCAGAGCTTGCCAGCCAACACCACAGCAGTGTGTCGTCAGCCTGCGAGCCGTGACATAGACATCATGAAAACTTCAGCAAAGGGAACGAGTAGCGTAGTGTTATCGCACACAACACACGCGCAGTAAATGACATACTGTGTAGATTTGAAGCTGTTCACCAGTGCTGTTGTTGACCCCGAGAAACTGCTCCATGACTAACGGAATCAGTGTGAACAAGAGCGAAACGCCATAAATTGCGCCGTAGACCTAGACGTTGTACATTGAATCGCATCAGTGCACCCGAAGCCTTACTAATGTCACAGTCACTGTCGAAGGGGGTGCAAACACCATTCCCCGAGATTTCAGTGCTTACTAACCTTGAATTCTCTGCATCGAACCTTCTTCGCGGGTTCTGGTTGCCCAGATGCCGCACGAATGGCGGACTTTCGCGACACTACGAAGTAAAGGGCCATGACAACGGCACACCAGTATCCCATGACATTCCAGATGAAGAATTGATACCTAGAATAATCACAAGAGATCATTAATCACAAGAGATCATGACAGGTGTTGAGTGTCACAAATTACGACCGGGAGGGCGGATGCAAACAGACGTGCGTACATTATGGCTTGGGTTTTACACCAAAAGTGGCTCATCAAAGTGATGTGTGTGATCGGGGCGACCATTTCATTGACAGGGTTTGGAATACGATAATCCACAATGGACCCCAGTAGAACGGTGGCAGACATAAGAATGACTGATGCCAAAAACCCAGTGGTTACTTTTGACTGCAGGTCCCGCTTTTCCTTCGAGAGCCAGCTGGTCACAACGACAGGCGACAGTAATGCAATGCTCGCTGTGAGACATATTGTGCATGTGGTCTTCAAGTCTGTCAACCGTTCCACTGTGTCCGTGATATTTTCGGTGATGCTCATGGCTGTCACAGATGTGGAGGTGTCACCTTCAGCGGAGCATCATTGGGATAAGACAAATGATGGGAGAGTATTTCCAGAACAAAAAATGCCGCTATGGTACGCCAAGTCACGCAAATCTGAATGCTGGCGTTGCTGTCTCATTCACTCAACTGCCACTGCCGTAGTTCAGAATGTAGCCATGCTCCAAGCCCACAATCACTCTCGAAAACAGACAACACTACAACAGTTTGAACTGCTTGACACAGCGCGAGGTCCCTCTGAGTTTGGTTGTTTCGTATGAACTCTCAAAAAGTTTGAAACTGTCGCAGATCGAAAGTGTTTCGAACGCATGCACCACCACTGACCATGCACCACGGATCCCCTTGTCGCGAGTCGCCGCGCATTTGGTGGCTGTGAACAAGCTTCGCGAGACAAATCCCCAACGGCAACGGCAACGGCGGCCGGGTCAAGCTCGTCTCGAACCAGAACAGCCGCCAAACCGAACGAAACCAAAACCGTGTCACCAGTTCGTTTTCGGTTCGTCGTTGTGGTGAACGGTGAACAGCGCAAACGACGACGACGACGAGCGAACGAATGACCGCACGGCGGTGACTGATTTGAGGGCGCTGGTGGGGAACGAGTGGATGTGCGCTGGTGGGGGAGCGTGGCGTCGTTCGTTCGTCGTTTGTCGTAGTACATGCGGAATGTTATTGCAATTCTGAGGCTGTTACGATCGATTCGATTGATTGATTGACGCGCTCTTGGTGGTGTTGTATGTTGTTTGGTGGCGTTGGTTGTTGTTTGGTGGCGTTGGGTGTTGATTGTTGATTGTTGATTGTTGATTGTTGATTGTTGATTGTTGATTGTTGATTGTTGATTGTTGATTGTTGATGGTTGATGGTTGATTGTTGATTGTTGATTGTTGATTGTTGATGGTTGATTGTTGATTGTTGATTGTTGATTGTAGATGTTGAGGTAGCTGTGTGGCGTCGTCTTTGGAGTTGTTTGGCTCGACATGGGTTGGTTTGGTTCTTTGTTATTGTTGTGGCTCGCGTGCTTGATTACTTGATCGATTGATCGAGCGGGTGGAGTGATTGATCTGGCGGGTACCCACTTGACATTTGATTTGTTGACTATCCGCTGACTGCTACTGCTTAATTGGCTGTCTTGTGGTGAGGTTGATTGATGATGTGTTGGCGGGAACTCCAAACTTAATTATTAGAAGTTTCTGCTGTACAATTTTATCTCGTGCATCAAGCTTTGGGAGGAAACGATTCGAGGGCGGTATTGTTGCGCAATTGCCTAGGGCACAGTGAAAGCAACCGTACGAGCGTCAGACAAATGCTGGACAACGTTTTGCAACAACGCATTGCAGCAAGTAAGTACCGGGAAGCGGCGGTTGACGATATCCACGAAGCGCGTATAGTAAAGGAGCAGCTGGGTCAATGTCTGCGCATCAAACAGGAAAAACAAAACCAGCGGTGCGATTGTGTAAGCCGAAAATTGAACACTTGGTTGAGGCGCTGTGAGTGCCGCACCTTCTTCAGGATATCACTCCCTGTTCTGAAGTTGCTAAAACCGACAATGATATCAGAATCTATTTTCTTGACTACGTCTTTCCACTCCCTCTCAAACTGCAAGAGAAGCGCCCCTGCACCTTCGGCGTCGGGTGCAGCAGATCCCTCTGGAACGGCGACTGATGCATTAGTCGAGCTTGGACCAGACTCCGATCGATCCTCGCAGGCCTTGACAAAACCAATGAGCCTGGGAAAGTATTTGAGGAGCTCCTCCTGCAAGTATGCACGGTGCAATACCCATTGTCAACCAAAAAACATCTTCCAGGCGTCGGCACACGCAACAAACCTCAACATAGAGCCCGATGTGGGATTGCGCGAGTTCCTGGTACTGCGCCATGCCGCGATAGCTGACGCCCCTCTCCGTAATGAGAATTGTCCAAATCTGATCGTAGTTGTTGATAAGGAAACTATGTTTGTCTGCATTGCTGGGAAATGTTTGTGCCATATTCGTGAGCAGCCCCAGCATGGCCTCGTGCAACGGCGCGACCAACTCCTGCACGCGCTTCTCCATGACATCAATTGTGGCAATTTGGTCTCGGTCGGAGTCGTCCTCTGTGGGTCGATCCTTGAGACCATTCTGTCTGGGGAAGCTTTCAACGATTTTGAATACCGAGGCCAACAGTTCTCCGTACCGTCGCGCAACAAAGTGTTGCTGTGTAGATGCCAGTACCACTTGCCCATGTGCCCCCATCTGATGAGCACCACAACACCCAAGCTTTGAGCACGAGTGCACCATGCAGTTCACAGACGCGGCAACAAACTCACCGGGAGTTCAAAATGCGTCAACGATTCGTAATGTCTCTCATTTAGCACACCTGTAGCACGGGCACGCGGTCGTTAGATCGTAGGTGCGGTCACAGCAGCGGGACGAGAGTCGTACATACCCAGGCGCGACCACAGCAGATCCAATTGTGTCTCGTAAAAATCGTCCATGAAAATACCCAAATCATTGGCACGGGCCTCCTCTCTGTGGGCATGAACAACTCGCACCATGAGCATGACACCGACTGAATCGTAAAAGTTCAGAAGAACGCTCTCCAACTGCAAAACCAAATGCACCAGGAAATGTTAGTCGAACGAGCGTTCAGGTAGTCGGACAAGCATCGGCGGCACAGCAACAACAAAGATTCGGCACCTGCTCTACTCGATCAGCGAAAACGGGATCGAACACGGATTTGAACACTTGCACCTAACGTCAGAATCCAGCACCACACGTAGAACTGGATGAAGGAACAATGAAATGAGCAGCGCTCCGTCTGTTGAGTCGTATCGTACCTTGGCACTTTCGCCAAAGTATGCCGATAAAAAGTTGAGTTCTTGTGTGGCATGATCCAACAAATGTCGCTGCAACGAACTACAATGCAGAGGGCAGGCACGCAAGCGCAGGAATTACTCGAACGCTTTCTGCGCCGCTGACATGCGATGGATTCTCACCGAAAAACAAGTTCGTATGGTAGGTCCCGGCCCTCCTTTGATGCAGAAGTGACATGCGACTCGTGCAGTGGTGGGTCCAAGATATGTTCGGGACTGACGAAGTGAATGCGGTCCCCAAGTTCAAACGAATTGTAAGCTGAAGGAATCATGGACGGGGAATGTGCACCACTGTGCGTGCTATTGTGCTGCCGTGCTTCGCGGGGAGTCTGCGCGTTCGTTGTGGTACCGTCGTCTGAAACACTGCCATACATATCTGGTGGACGGTGAGTCGCGGGAGTGGTATTATTGGCACCGTGGGTTTGGATAGCCGCTCCTGCATGAAACTCGTTGTTGTCAGAGCAAACAAAGCAATGGAAGAAAAATGTCCGCAGGCAAATGTACCGGTTGGGTCGGACCCCAGCAAGTAATGAGCACTTGGCAGAACAGCAGTCGCCCGCATCAACGAATGCTGGTAGTCTCGGAAGAAGGATAAGAACCACGCCCCCATCACCTCAATGTAACTGCGGTGTACAACAAGGATGCACAGCGGTGTCAGTACCGACTTGCTCTCGGTTTCTTGTTGCATTGTACCACAAACTCACCGAACTTGTGTTTGGACAGCATAATCCGGTGCATGATGACGCAAAAACGTGACAAAATACGCCACTTTTTGCAGCAAGCTCCGTTGAAGCACTACGCAATAAGTATTCGAATAAGCGACACAGAGAGTTGCATTGGCCACGAGCAAGGCGTACCATGAATGTTACTGCATTCCGTGTAGGGCATGGAGTCAATCTTCGCATTGATGTACTCTCGAATTCGGTACACAGCCTGCCAGTAACGACCAATCACAATCGGTGAATCAACTGACCACAACCATTAAAAGAGCATGTGTATTTGTACGCGCCTTCACTCGCAACTTCTGAAGGCATGCAATGACGTCCCGCGAGGCAACTGCATCCACTGGCGGGATAGCAATAGTGTCATCTAAATCGTCATCCTGACTTTGGACCTGGTGAGAGTTAACGGGAACAAATACGTGACTGATTGAACGAGACAGACAACAATGAGTGGAAAACAAATCGTACGTATTGGATTTTCTTGTGAAGGGACTTTAAGCACTCCACGTAGGCGCTGTCGCCGCATTCGCCCTCCACTATCGTTTCGATGGTCTCCACGGGCACAATGGTGTTGCTCAAGAAGCGTTCCAACACCGTGTCAGCTCGGCGTCTGTTCTGGAGCTTAATGCTAAGACTGACAGAACAATCTTGAAGATACTGAATCTCATCGCTGAGCCCACTCAATGTACCCTACATCGATGGAGATCGATAAATACCACATGCAACAGCTGCAACAACACGCAGTGGCGTCGCGCACCTGGAAACTGCAAAATACGTCCTCCATATCGCGGAGCGTTTTACTGCATTTGGAAATAGCATTGTCGAGGTCGGCTACCTGTGGAGCAACTTCAAAATAGCCAGGTAAAGACTCGTTTTTGTACACGTTCAATTCACTCTCGAGCTTCTGGGAATACAGCCTCAAATCAACTTCATGGGACAGGGCCTCTTGAATGATGTCGTGCTGTTGGAATCTCTCCAGGTCTTCGCCGACTTCTCCAATGTTCAGCCGGTCCAGCTCGTCAGTGGCGTGTGTTCTTGGCGATGACACCGATTTGGCCTGTTCTTCCAGCTTCGCTAGAGCTTCTTTCATCGCTGTGATGCGTTCACGATCACGGTCCTTCTCGGCATTGGCAAGCTGCTTCTGAAATTTGTCCTTGACTTTTTGGAGCATTATCAATTCCTGCCCCTGCAGCACCAACGGGTCTGTGGAATCGTCGGCGGTGAGCCGCATACCGGGTAGCTTCGGCCTCCACTTGGGCGCACCGGTGGGCTCCGACATGACGATACGTTCCCACGACAACTAACAAGTTAAAATACTCAGAACTCGCATTCAGTGGAACAAAAGGTTCCGTTGCTTGACTCCTGCGCTCTTTGCTCCATGCCCGTTCTAGGGCCGAGCACAAACTTTTTGGACGTTTGCCTTGACGTATTTCCGTTAGATCGCAATAAATCGCTTGGCGTGCTTGCATCTGATTAGCTCCATGCGAATACCACGCATTGGACCGTTGACTGTTGGAACTTGCGCAGTCGACGTGACACTGTGAATTTTGCGAACCATGCATTCATGCCCACCCCACACCGAACGATTGCAATCTATCCCCAGACCAAACCAGCTGCGCATTCGCAACAAACGACCAAACAATGAACAGTGCGACAACGACGCCGCGCAACCAACAAGAGCATTGGCAGAAGCAACAAACCACCACACCAACGACCAGACAGACAGACGAGACGAGGTACAGAAACCACATATAGCCATACAGAAAGATACAGAAACCAACGAACGCAACGACAACGACAACGACAACGCATTGATCGTCGTCGTCGTCGTCGTCGTCGTCGTCGTCGTCGTCGTCGTCGTCGTTGCAAACATTCTGCCAACTTCACTCTTCCCCACTCAGCCCCACTAATCAACCAATGCCGACAAATGTATGGGCTGACTGCGGCAGCTTTTGTGCGCGCAGTGCCATAGTTCGTTCGTTTTTCGAAGGAGGGGGCTACGCAAAGCCAAGCACCTTTCAATGGCAAACCAGGAGAGTAGTAGACGTCTTTGTAGTCGTCGTCGGCGGCGTCTTCGCGTCGTCGTTGTAGAAGTAGATGCGGGTGCTGTCACAACAGCAGCAGCAGCAGCAGCTGCAGAAGTAGCGATTCAAGTAGTAGCCGCAGCAGTAACAGTAGTAGTGGTTGAGGTTGAGGTTGTCGTCGTCGTCGTTGAAGGAGCTGTTGTCGCAATCACAGTTGCACCAGGCGTGGTGGATGCATATAAACGCGGCCTCTGGCATCGTTGCAGTTGAGTGATGGTGATGGTGGTGGTTGTGTGTCATGACAGTGGCTAGGAAGAGTGCCCTTGCAATTGCGAGTGGTTTCGACGGGTTGGCATTGAGCAAATAGTGTCGGGATTGGGGTCACAGTTATACATATTCTTGTGGAAAATAGCGATCAGGGCTATGCCACCGAGTGCTTTACACACGGCCTCGGCCGCGTCCACGCCCATTCCCTCTGCCTCGGCCGCGGCCTCTGCCAAAAGGCGAGTTACCTCCACGTCCGCGTCCACGTCCACCGCCACGTCCCCCGCCACGTCCACGTCCCCCGCCACGTCCGCGGCCACGTCCACCGCCACGGCCACCGCCACGGCCACGGCCACGGCCACGACCACGTCCACCGCCACGACCACGACCTCCACGTTGGTCGTTGGTGTATGGCGATCCAGAATCAACGCGTTCTCCGGCGCGCCGTCGCAACTATACATCAATGGAGAACGCAAAAGTTAAGCACACTGCTAGCAGAAACAACGCATGCTATAAGTAGCAAACCTCCACTTTGTTCTTTTTTTCTTGCAACTTTTGGAAAATGTTGTTTCCTGGACTACTGTCGTATGCTCCTTCGTCAACACCGCCCTTTCGCACCTTGCGAACGTGCGCGGCATCCAGCGCTTGCTCCCACTGCAAAGTCAATTCCATGTCAACAGTAGCACGATAACGGAACAACCAACACACTAGCGCACCTCGCCGTGAGTACCACGTTTGCGGCGGTTGGCTTTGTTATACTTGCTCAATTCTTTGAGAACTTCAGCCTTGTCTTTTGTCTCAGTTGTGTCGCTCCATTGATCCACAGTTTTCAAGCTGCGGATCGGGCGGTGAAAGGCATCAGGACCTGTCCCATTACTTTGAGTGACCGCACGTCGCTGGAAGGCCGCGACTCGATCCACACCTTCGCGCCCTTGAGAAGCCAACGTGACCAGCTCGACGTGTTCGTCGAATCGGTGTTTGGAAGTTGACTGGCGTTCCGCAGTGAGAGTGGTCGGCGCTTTGACTCTGCTTCGCTTCTCTTTGTGCGAGTCCGCAGCTTTGCTTGACGCTGAGTCCATAGATTGAGCGTAGACCTTCTTGTCAACACTCGCCGTTTTTTCTGCTGGAACAGGCAATGACTGAGAGTCATCTGACCATGTTGCTTCTGGGTTTGGAAGATCACAAACAGGTAATCCATCGATCATCGTATCCGCTGAAGGCTTGTGATAAATTGAGAGAGCATTCCTGCTCAAAACACGCACATTCGCGATTGAGATGGACAATCTTATGCTGGAGCTGCCACGTGCCAATACGTACCTTAGGCGCAGACGGTACAGAAGCCATCCATGGCGGGGCTTGCGACATGGTGGTGGGTCCAACTTTTGGGTGAGAATCCACTCCAAGCAACGTGGTCGTAAAGTCCGAATTCGAGCTGCAGCTCTGGACACCAGTAAGCTTTTCTCGGGGAAATCCAAGTTGTGCAACACATAGTCCGGACTCGAGATACTCGAGTGCTGAACCTCAGAAGCGGCCCTAGAATTGCCGTCACTGACATTTGCACCAAATAGCGGGTCAGCATCCGTGCCCGTCTGCGCACTCACTTCGAGGTCGAAAGCATTTCCACCGGGAAAAACATCAGTTGGGGCGTTGAAAAAGTCGGTCCAGCTGGAAGAGTCACCAACAACACAAGCAAACGAGACATTCTGTCAAATATTGTGCATGACATCCAGTCAAAAACAAACGTGGTACCTATCAGCCTCCAGTTCTTTGTTCGCGGTGCCACAAGTGGGCTGCGCGGCATCCACGACTGATATCTTGGCTGTTGCCTCGATGCGCTTTTGGCGCTTCAGCGCGACGTCGGCAGCTTCACGTTCAATCTCCTGCTGCCGACTCACCTCCCCAGCCGATGGGCCTTGCGGCATACCGTATTGCGCAGCTTCCCGCACGTAAAACACCATGTACGCTTGCTGGTAGAGTGCAACTTTCTCACTAACTTGCGACACGCGGCCGTCGTCCATTCCATACCACATGCCATTCGGTGCTTTAACGAACGCTGTATAGTGCCCATTGGATGGCGACGACCCGGAATGTACAATGATGCCAAATAAGGAGTACCTGCGGCGGCAGACGGCGCTTGTGCATGAGTGCACAGGACATTGCAACTGGACACTTGCGCGCACGTACCATTGTGGCTTGACTGCGTTCTGGTCGCCGGACGCGTTGCGTCGAGGTCCATTTCCAAAAGCACCTTTGACAGCCTTCTTGCGACGTTTCTTTTTCTTTGGAGCAGGGGCACTGCTGCATGCCTCAGCTGTGTATTGTGCCCTACAAGTCCACAATTCATCGTACACCGAGACGAAGTGACTAACTGCGGTGGCTGCGGAATATGACAGAAAGGTTTGAGCACACGCACATGTCAATACGTTTCGGGTACTCCACGAAGCGGTCGATTTTTCTGCCAAGTCCGTTGAAGTCGAATCGTTTCAAGTGAAAGGCAAGGATGTTTGGTAACTTCGCAAAAGACTGCCACAACACAAGGCATCATGCACAAAAGAAACAAACACATAAGAGCAAATTCGTCTATGCACGGTGGGACCAAACGAAAGTGGAACACACCAGTTGCTTGGATGCAACAACTGTCCTATTACATTTTCCCTCGCACCGCCACGCCGCCTTGCCTCCATCTAGTGTTTCTTTGCGGGTGAAATGGGCAAGGGCGTGGTGTAGACTTTTGGCTTTCAGAAACGCGCCATTGTTGGCTGCATTTGCGCGGCCTCCTCGGAACTTCTTTCCCTTTCCAAATCTCTTCTGCGGGCTCCCACTGTCAATTTCGAGAGAAAAATCCAGTGTTGCGTCGTAAGTGCGGCTTTGGTACCCACACGCCTGACAGCAAACTGTGCTCTCAAGGTAGCCGCCGAAAAACTGATAAATAGCCGTGGTCTCAGCAATTCGCGTCGTATTTGTGGACTGCACAGAACATCTGTGATTTGACACTGCAATGCGACATTATTTGTGCAAGACATCCACTAACCTTGAGGCCATGTTGGCGCAACAATACTTTGTGCATTTGTTCCAACAGTAACTGATCAGATCCACAACCAAACCATGATTAGTCACCTGTTGCGACAACACGACTCTGTGTGGATGTAGAACAAGCAAGTTCGCATGCGTACCTCAAAGAACTCGTGGGCATCATGCTGTTGCCTATACAAAAACATGCAAGGCGATTGCCGAATCGTTAAAATGCACACATCAGAGGACCGATTAGTCTCAAGTACAAAGCGCACGCCGCTTACCCAAACCGCATTCTCCGACCTAAAACTTGAAGCACATTGGCAACCTGAACAAGACAGACGGTATGTCGCGAACGAAGTGAACAGGGAACGAGCAGGACGTGCAAGCTAAGGATCGTCGCTCACTTTGTTGGGATTAGTCACTTTTCCGCGGCGCTTCCGAACGCGGGGAATAAATTTTTCGAGTGTGCACAAAATACAGAATCCATTGATAGTGCACGGCTTGCTGCCTGGTCCACCGTTACTGTGAAGCTTATTCAGGAAGTAGGCCGAAAAATGCGGCGCATAGCAAAGGCATTGCAGCACAGAGTTCAAGAAGCAGGTGTTGCCGATGTTGGCCAATCCAGATCCTGCCGGAGCAATGCGCTCGGGAGCGGATGCTATGCTTTGCAGTGCGTCAATGTCACAAAGGCAATGCTGTGACTCAGGCAACCCAAGTTTTTGCATAAGGTCCCTGGTAAAGTTTTTCTTGACGGCTGCTTTTTGCGACGAGCTTTCCTTCGAGGCAGCAGAGCTGTTGCCGGCATGGTTGGATAGACGCCCAGTACTTTCTTCCGTCGCTTCGTGAAAACGCAGCCGCCCATATGGTAGGTAGGACGACTCTTCGCCGCGATTCAATGTAAGCTCCATGCTGTCTTGAAATGACTGTTCTTCCATCTCTGGCACCTTGAAGTGCGCGTCGGCGCGCGACTTTGCCTGTGCACGCTTGCTACCGTTCGCTTTCACCTTCTTGGCCTTGCGGCCGATTGGATTAAGCTTGCGATTTTGCTTGCGAGAGTGACCTCGTTGACCTTGGTTGTAGCCACGTGCCATGACAGCGCGCACGCACCGGCGATAGAGCGTCGGCGATGTCTAAAACCAAACAACGACAACGCTATCACCGAACAGCTGCCATTTTCGTTGATACTTTGTCACACAAATTGGTGCAAATAATATATTTGCAAAGTTCATGAAACAAGCATTTCCACCCAGCCGCCGAGAAGTTGGATGCACATAAGGTGTCACGACGTCACATCACTTTCTTGTCCTGACTGTACATTGTCCACGGCTGATAGCGTCATCATGTGACAAACACAGCTTCAGGAAAGCGTGATCACTAGATCTTGAACGGCAGCTCGGAAGACGAACGACAACGACGACAACGACGACAACGACAACGACAACGACAACGACAACGACAACGACAGCGACAACGACAACGACAACGACAATGCTTTGATAACTTTAACGACAACGACAACGACGACGGCGACGATGAGCAACAACGACGACGACGACAACAACGACAATGTTTTGATAACTTTAACGACAATGACAACGACAACGACAACGACAGACGACGGACGACGGACGACGGACGACGGACGACGGACGACGGACGACGACAACGACGACGACAACGCCGACGACGACGACGACG
>ENA-OWNT01002478-OWNT01002478.1-seawater-metagenome-genome-assembly--contig:-NODE-2478-length-19238-cov-3.202182_pt1 | contig 19238 bp, 16 predicted proteins | sample MGYA00238136_ERZ651165 | MGnify/ENA primary metagenome ERZ651165 (study PRJEB26861, sample SAMN08777766) | seawater metagenome | isolation source: coastal seawater | place: USA: Florida | collected...
AAAGCGTTTTGTGAAAAATACGGCATGAAAGTGACCTGGGTGAAAGATGGACGAAAAGCGATAGAATTCTTAAGAGAACATGAAGATGTTGCGCTTGTGCTGATGGATAACCAGCTACCGAATTTAGATGGAATTGAAGCAACAAGGATCATTCGCGACGAGCTACGCCTGAACATGCCTATTTATGCATGTACTGCCGACGGAATGGAAGAGACAAAACGCGCGTTTATTACCAACGGGGCAGACTATGTGTTAGTCAAACCGATCAAACAGCTGGCGCTTAATAAAGCCATGATCCACTTTAAGGAAAACTTTTATATGGAAGAGTAACTAAAGCGGGTTTATACAGAAAAAGGCGGAGAGTGATCTCCGCCTTTTGCTTTGGATCGTGTAAATGATCAACGGGCGAGCTTTTGATGGGCACGAGAAAAGTGATCGGCGCAAAAGGCACCAACAATCGATAACTCTCCGGCTAAGCACAGGCTTGCCGCGACTTCTGCCAACGCTTTTGCGTTACCAGTGCCGTAAAGCCCCATAATATCAAGGCAGGCTTTTTGGCTTGGCAAGCCAGTACCACCACCCACAGTACCCAACATCAAATTTGGTAGCGTTACGCAGGCATATAAACCGCCTTGTTCGTTGACTTCCATTCTCGTCATGCCAATCGCTGACTCCGCTACACATGCTGCGTCTTGCCCACAAGCAATATACAACGCTGCTAAAGCGTTCGCGTAATGGGCATTGACACCAATGCCACCGCTTAGTGCAGAGCCTGTTGTCGTCATTTGGCCAAATTTCACCATTTTTTCTGGCGTTGTGTGCAAATACTTTTCAATTAATTGGCGAGACAAGTGTACGTCGGCTGCCACCTTTTTGCCTCTTACGTGGCGCATGGTGTGTGCGTTGGGCTTTTTATCACCGGATAAATTCCCATCAAGAAAGGCTTCTTTAGGTTCGATAGGGCTGTGTTCAAGAACATAGCGAAAGACCTCATTGGTCGCGATGGTCACCATATTTTGTCCAGACGCGTCACCTGTGTGGAATTCAAACACCAAGTAAACTTGATTGCCGTCGATATTAATATTGATATCGTGCAGTTTTCCGTGTGATGTGGTGGATTCCGCAATCTGCTTAAAATGATCGTATTGAGTCACGACCCAGCTTACGAACTGCCCTGCATCGGCAAGGCGATGAAAAGCAAATACAGGAGTCCTCGTTACACCTTCATTTAGCAACATGGCACTGGCTCCACCCGCAGCAGTGATTAGTTGCGCACCGCGATTGTATGATGCAACTAACGCCGCTTCGGTCGTCGCCAAAGGGATTAAGTAGTCATTGTTAGCATGCAATCCATTGACTCTCAATGGCCCAGCAACACCGACAGGTAGCTTTACTGTACCGATAAAATGTTCGATGTTTTTGTTGTACAGCTCGGCGTCTTCGAGAGATTGTTGATCCAGTAACGCCTGTTGATTGGCGAGCTCCGACAGCTTATCCCATCGTTTAGCAAGGTTCTTTTGCGAAATATAAGGGCTTGGTGTCAGGCGGAGTGAGGGGCGTTCATAATGGGGTTCGAGTAATTGTTCTAATTCGTTGGTGTCAGAAACTTGGTTGAAAAGAGAAGTGTTGCCACGTTGAGACAAGTTTAATTTGGGCATATCGGAACGAATTGAAAAAGTTGAAGGGCGATTCTAACGACTTAGCCAGTGATGACAATAGCTGTTTACGGATTGCTACAACTTAGTTAGTGCTATATGTGAATATCTAGCAAAGAACCGAGCATTTCTTGGTCACGTTGCAACATATTACTACCAATTTGACTGTATTGGCTTGATTGGCTGAGTTTGATGATGGGTTCTATCTGACTTGTATCAGGTGCTTTAAATTCGACTTTATTGAACTCAAGAGAAGTATTTTCATTGGTAGGATTAGCAGGGCTTATATTCGCTCTCTCGTTGATTTCACGCGTGGCTTCGTTTGCCATTTGAGTTGATCTTTCAATCAATTGATAGGCAGGCTGTACAGAAGATATCGGCATAAAACAACTCCTTACTAAACACGTCTATACGAGGTAAGCGTTATAGGACACCTCAAGAAAAGAGGTTAGCTATCATTTGATGCTCTTCTTCCGTCATAATCGACGCGTCTGAGTGGTCAAGCTTTTGATCAATATCACCGCGTAACGCTCTCAGTTGTTGCGGGGTGAGTTGCTTTAACTGCTCTCTAAATACCTCGAAAGGAATACCTAATTCGCAGCTTTGTTTTGCTCGCTGAGAGCGGCTACTCTCAATGCGTACACTCTGAGACCTCATTATAATACTCCTTATCTATGACCGAATCTCAGTTTATGAGTAATTGGTCAATAAGTGTCCGAGTATTGTTAGAGTATGTGAGAAAAACGTGAAGGAGGCAAGAAATGCCTCCGAAGTTTCTTGAGATAAGCCGTTAAGTGTGTGCAACTCTAACGGCAAATTTGCTGGCTAACGAGTGGAGCTCTGGCAGCATTCGATAGATTAAGTACAACTGCTGAAGCACCATTCGAACAGAGTTTTCATCTTCTTCACGCCACTCAGCTAAGCGAGCTTCCAAGTTAGGGTCATCTATTTCAGAGGTGTCACATCCGTCACAGTGATCGTTGAGTTGATTGAATAAAACTTCAAGATGTTGGTGAATAACGCGGTGTGCATCAAGTACCAACTGATGGGTATCGTCTTTATCAATTCTGGTTCTATGTGCGCCTAATGCCGAAATGTAACTAAGCAGCGCGTGGCTTAATGTAAGAAAGCGAAAGCTCTCTTCTGTGGCAGAGCGATAGCGGCCCGGCTCGGCCAGCATGGCACTAATGGCGTTGGTTAGATTTGCATCCTGATTGTGAGCGTGACGACGTGCGATCCGGTAAGAGAGGTTGTCCTTTTTGCCTATGCGATATTGACCAATAATCTGCGCCAGGTAAGTGCGGTTTGCCGCGATAGTCTCTGCCATCACCTTATGCAAGCGCTTGGATTGCCAGTCTGGGAAAATAAGTACCACAGCGAGCACCGCTAATGCACAACCGACTAGCGTGTCCGCCAACCTTGGTAGAACCACGGCGTAACCTTCGCCAAGCTGGTTGAAACAAAATAGAACAAGAAGGGTGATAAAGCCGGTTGCGTAACCGTAGTTAGCAAGGCGGAAAGCAAAAAATGCGACGCCAGAAAGTACAATGAAAACTAGCTGGCTTTCCTGGCTCGGGAAAAAGGTGAGTAACAGTACCCCAAGCAACAGACCTGCTAGTGTACCAATTATTCGTGCAACCAACTTTTGCCGCGTTGCGCTATAGTTAGGTTGGCACACAAAGAGTGTGGTCAGTAGAATCCAATAACCACGCTCTATCTCAAAAAACTGGATGATCCCATAACCGGCGGTTAGCGCAATTGACATCCTAACCGCATGCCTAAACAGCATAGAATCTGACGTAAAGTTAGACTTAATTCTCTCCCACATCGATTTCAATGAGTGGGCTTCTGTATCGTCTAAAACACCTTCCTCTAATCGGTTAGCATCAGGGTTACTCACATTATTTAGCTGCTTCTCTACGGTTGAAAGGTTGTTGAACAGATAATTGAGCTGATTCAATAAAGAGTGCCACTGGCCATTGTCTTGTTTTTGTAGGTATTGCAGCGAATTAGCCAGCTCATCTAGTGCTATGATTGAGTCTCCACTGTGCTGGTATTCTTTGCCTAAACGAATGGATTCGGCGATGTCACGACAAGCATTTGCTTGAGTTTCCAGCAGGTGTTTAAAGCGAAATAATATATCAAAACGTTCAAAATGCTGACTCAGTTCCTGATAGCGATAATGGCTAGAGCTTATTCGCTCATGAATGTCTTGAGCAAGAAAGTAGATATTCAGGAAGCGGTCACTGGCCCCATCGACATGGCCTCGCTTGCTGCGCGAAAGAAAAGTGGCTTTGCAATGATTGAGCGCAGTTACTGTAGTCGCATTTAAGCGTGCCTCCTCAATTCTAAAAGGTTGAGGAGTCAAGTTAGTGACTGGATGGAACAGCTGGCTTTTGGAGTCAAGGTAATTCGCCAACTGCAAGAATACATTTGCCAAACTTTGCTGTACTGGCTGCATCGGCCAGAAAGCGGACCAGACCATCGACATAAAAAAGTACCAGGTAGCACCAGTGAGTAGCATCAGTGGCTGAAACCATAGGTTCGTGCTTTCGTGTGCTCCAAGCATGGCGTAAATAGCGATAAGCAAAGAACCAAACGCGATACTCGCGTACCTAGGTCCCACCGCCCCCAACATAATAAAACCAAACGTCGAGATAAACAGGCCAACCGCGAACATAGAAGGTGTATTGAAAAGCAGTTCGATTGAGAATGAAGCAACTGCAAAACAGATGAGAGTAAGAACAACCGATTTAAGCCGACCTGTAAAATTGTCATCACTTTCTGCGAGCGCAGCGGCTATGACGCCCAGAATCAGCGGAATGATTAAGTTATTGAGTTCATAATACCAAGCAGGGATCACCACACCCAGCAGCGTGACTAAAATAAGTAAGCTGTAGTTAATGGTTTTATTGGCCCAGTAAAGGCGTAGCTGACTAAGAAATTGCACGTGATTTCGACTTATTGGTTTGGGTAACGACTATTCTAGCGGAGAGTCAATGGTAAACTTCTGATGTAAATAAAGAAACCGTTTCGTTTGTTGGTTAATTATACGCTGGCAATATGACGAAAGATATTGACACGATTTTTTCATTCTACAATGGTGTTGCGTTATGATAGCAGCATGGAATCTATAGGTACGACAAGAATGCAGCTAACAGCCAACAAGACTGCACAGTTTTTAATTCAGAACGAATATCATCACGTAGCGCTTGACTCTGACTTCCTCATCCTTAGCTCAGATAGAAGCGAAGAACGCATCCCATTTAATGTCTGGAGTGGAAAGGTAAAACTTAAGCGCGGCCTATTTTGGGGCGGACTTCAGTTCTTTGCACATGCTGAAGATGGGAAAGAACATTCCTGGTTGGTTCAGGGGTTAGATTGGGTTAAATGTCGAGAGTTTGCTCGCCATGCCATTGCTACCTACCAAAAGTGGCATCAGCACCAGTGCCAACAACTGAACCAATATCTACCTAAATGGGAATCGGCTGTCAGTGGTTTTGAGCGCCAACCTGAATTTTTAACCCACTCTCAAGTCAATTCTTGGCTCACCGAGCTGGAGCAAGATTTCCAAAAAATGGAAATGGACTTAGAAGATGCCAAGCTAAGAATGCCTATGCGCGTTGAAAAATTGCTGCCTTGGATTCTTGAAACTGATGAAACGTTGTCTCAGCGTAATCAAGACTGGATGAAAACAGAGCTGGAGAACTGGAAGGTTTTATTCTCACAGATTGAATCTTCACCACTCAATCTGACACAGCAAATTGCTGTACTGCTTAATGATGACAATAACCTTGTTCTTGCCGGTGCAGGTTCGGGTAAAACCAGTGTATTAACGGCTAGAGTCGCGTATTTATTACAGGGGCATTTAGCGCAAGCTGAGCAAATATTGATGCTCGCGTTTGGCCGAGATGCCGCCAACGAAATGAAACAGCGTTTAGAAGATAAAGTCGGATTGAGTGCGCAAAACGTCAAGGTAAGTACCTTCCATCAACTGGGTTTAAACATACTTAACCAAGTATCAGATAAAGAAATAGTATTATCTCCACTGGCCCTAGATGACAAGCTAAGAAGCGCTTGGTGTGTTGATTGGCTGAAAAAGCACTGGATGACTCCAACCAATTTCAAACGCTGGCAAAAGCACTTGCAAAAATGGCCGATTGCTTATCTTGCTGGTGATGATGAACTAGGCAGTCATGTAGAAAACCCGAAGCTTATTGCTTGGTTAACTAAGCAACTGTCGCAATTGTGTGCGCTGGGGACCACCAAAAAAGACATCCAACAAAAACTGGTTGAACATACGGATTACACACGACTCAATAGCGAACTGTCGTTAGTTTGGCCTTGCTACACTGCATGGCAAGAGATGTTAAAAGCAGAAGGTCACATTGACTTCAATATAATGATTACCCAAGCAACCAAGTATGTGGAGAAAGGGAAGTTTCGCTCGCCTTGGAAGTACATCATGATTGATGAATATCAGGACATTTCTCCACAACGACTGGCGTTAATTGAAGCACTTTGCCAACAGAACAAAGATCAAAATTGCGTGCTGTTTGCCGTTGGAGATGATTGGCAATCCATTTATGAATTTGCAGGATCTGACGTGGATTTGACCACCGGTTTTACAGAGCGCTTCCCGCACTCTACAGTGCATTATTTGGATACAACTTACCGATTTAACAGCCAACTTGGTGAGGTTGCCAACCGCTTTATCCAGCAAAACCCAACACAAATCGAGAAAACGCTAAACAGTCATAAAGAGCAAAAAGCCAAAGCTGTGGCTTTAGCGCCAACAAGCCATGTAGAAAAGATTTTGGATGATCTTAACCGAAAGGCGAAGCAGCCAACGACAGTGCTTCTTCTTGGTCGAAACCATTATCATAAACCTGAATTGCTCTCTGTTTGGAAAAAGCAATTTGGCCTGCTGTCGATCGAATTTATGACTTGCCATGCGAGTAAGGGTAAAGAAGCCGACTTCGTGATTATCTTATCTGTTGATGAAGGGCAGTTCCCTGCACGAGTCAAGACTCATCACCTTGATAACGCGCTGACTCAATCAGAAGACAGGTTCCCTTATGCAGAAGAGCGTCGACTCTTTTATGTCGCGATGACTCGAGCGAAGAAAAAAGTCTGGGTGACTTATCAAGGAAGTGGCTCAAGTTTTGTAAAAGAACTCATAGAGCAAGACTACCCAATCATTAAGCAGAAATAGAGGAGCAGGTAATGAGTGGACAATATTGCATTACTCTCACTACAGCAAATAACGAAACAAATGCCCAAGAGATAATAGATAGCGTGCTGTCTAAGAAACTGGCGGCTTGTATTCAGACAATGCCAATCCAAAGCCACTATGTATGGAAAGATGAAATTTGTTGTGATAAAGAAATCTTGTTGGTTATGAAAACGACACGGGCTTGCTATGCAGAGCTGGAGCAAGTCATTGTGGAGAGTCATGAGTATGAAACTCCACAAGTGGTACAAGTGCCATTCGTTGAAGGCTTCAATCCTTACTTATCTTGGATTGAAGAAAACACTTGTCGCTGAACCGTCAACAAAGCGAGCGATGTTAATGCGCCTAATGTATCCATAAGCATATCTTGCTGAGCATCCCAGATATCACCTTGTGAACCTAAGAACGCTATGCCTTCGTCACCACCGGCGAGGGCGGCGTACCACCATTCGATAATCTCGTAACCTGCTGCGACAGACATAACCGCAAACAAAGCAAATAATATACTTACCGTTGCGCTAGCGAGTTTGTTTTTAATTAGATACTCGGCAACGGGGTAGGCGTATAGCCCAATTGAGTAGTGTGCAACGCGGTCAAAATTGTTTCTCTCTGAGCCGATAAGCTGGTTAAACCAATCAAAAGGGACTTCAGCAAACGTGTATTTTGCTCCAATAGTGTGAAGGGTTAACCAGATGAACATTAAGATATAAGCCGTATTCGAGAAACGGAAACTACTCGAGATCCACCAAATAGCAGTGAGGATACCAACAGCTGCTATTTGGTGGATCTCTGCTATCCATACCGCGCGTGAAAAAGGTTCTACCGCTGAGAATAAAAAAACAGCAAAGTAGGCCATTGTTAGCCACGTAAGTAACGGAGACTTGGTCGGTAACATAAATTATTGTCCTTTGTTGAAATCAGTAATTATGATGGCATTTAATAAAACACCGTTCAATTATCTTTATGTTAACTAAAGGAAAGAATAAGAACAAAATGTGTTGAAACGATTGCTTGTTGCACATTTAAAGAACAAACGTGCAATTTCGTTACATGAAAGTTTGATTTAGATACATATCAAACATAGAATTCGCAAACTACATTAATAATTATTTCAAAGTAAATGTCATGAAATTGGAAACTGTCGATTATCTTGCAGACGATGCTGCTGAGCAATTTGTTACTTCACTACGCGAAACGGGTTTTGGTGTACTAAAAAATCATCCAATCCCAAAAGAGCTTGTCGAGTCAATCTATGAAAATTGGTACAAGTTTTTTACATCAGAGCGTAAGAACGAGTTCACTTTCAACGTAGATACACAAGACGGTTACTTTCCACCATCAGTATCTGAAGTGGCTAAAGGTCACGCGGTCAAAGACATTAAAGAGTACTTCCATGTGTATCCTTGGGGCCAGATCCCTGAAGAGTTAAAAGAGCAGATTCTAGACTACTACAATCGCGCGAACGCGTTTGCTGAAGAGTTGCTAGGTTGGGTTGAAGCTCATGCACCGAAAGACGTTCAGGAAAAATTCTCTATCGCGTTGTCTGAGATGATCAATGGCAGTGAAAAGACACTGTTGCGCATTTTGCATTACCCACCAATGACTGGTGATGAAGAACCAGGTGCAATTCGCGCAGCTGCTCATGAAGACATTAACTTGCTAACCGTGTTACCTGCGGCTAACGAACCAGGCCTACAAGTAAAAGGCAAAGACGGCAATTGGATTGATGTGCCTTGTGATTTTGGCAACTTAATTATTAACATCGGCGACATGCTTCAAGAAGCATCAGGTGGTTACTTCCCATCAACGACACACCGTGTTATCAACCCAACGGGTAAACGCCAAGAGCAGTCTCGTATCTCTTTACCACTGTTCTTACACCCAAAACCTGACGTTGTTTTATCTGAGCGTTACACCGCCGATAGCTACTTAATGGAGCGTCTACGTGAGTTAGGTGTTATCTAAGGTTTTTTTCATTGAATGAGGGTCAGCATAAGCTGGCCTTTTTTATATATAATGTCCGTCTTTTGCTCGACAAGTTGAAGGTTTTAGCGTTGTATTACAAGTGAAATATGAACAAGGGTAATCGTATGAGCCAAGAAGTGAGAGAGCAGTACCAACAATATATGGAAAACCTATTGCTGTGGCCTATATTGGATGCATTAAGAAAAAAGCCATCAGGCTGGAAAGTCCACACGCTGTCTTCACATCTGACCGATTTTGGCTTTATGCCTGTTCTTGATAGCTCTGCTGACAAAGATCTTTTTAAGCGCAACTTTTTAATCATGAATGCGCTGTATCAACTTCAGGAAACGTTACTCCCCGAAAGCTGGTTGCAAGTTCAAGCGATGGACATTGTGCTTTTAAAAAGCCAAGGGAGTGAACACCAGATTGATCAGCAAGATCCTTTGCGAGATTACTACTTAAACTGGCAAAACTATGAAGCAGAAGAAGGGGAGGTGAAGCGCCTTCTGAATGAATTTTGGAGTCGCTACCGAGAATTTGTTGGCACTCAGGTTGACTCAAATTTGGATAGAACGAAAGCCTTAAAATTGTTCGAGTTACCAGAAGATGCTGGCGCTAAAGAAATTCGTAAAACTTGGCGTAAGCTGGCACTTAGGTGGCATCCTGACCGAGAAAATGGCGACAGCGAACGCTTTCGAATATTGTGTGAAGCTTGGAATGTATTGCGAGTTTAACCTAGAAACTCAGATTCTAACATCGCCAGCACCGTCGTATTCCACCACTGGTTTTTAAAGAACCTGTTTTCAATGAACTCAGCTTCAACTCGCATCCCTACACGCTGGCAAAGACGAATGGCCGCTTTGTTCGCGGAGATAGTTTCAGCGTAGACTCTATGTATATCCAGTTGCTTAAATCCGTAACCAATTAATGCATTCATGGCTTCTTCGGCAACACTCGCGCTTTGGTAGCAGCGTGCTAAACCACAGCCAACGGAGGCTTGGTTGTCATTTTCTAGCCTAAGGCCTGCAATACCCATATAGGCGCCGGTTGTTTTACACGTAATCGCAAGGTGATACTGCTTTCGAGGAGCCTCTGTTGCCTGTTGGATAAACAGATCAACCAATTGCTGTGACTTTACCTGTGTACAGTCTTCTTCGTTGTAAAACCGTTGGTACTTTGGATCCTGGCATTGTGCAATATAGGCGTCGTAATCGTGGGGAGTAAAATCTCTTAAGATAAGCCGTTCTGTTTCGATTATAAAAGACATAGATAATAAAAAAGCGCCAAACAATGGCGCTTTTATACAATAGATATCAGGTAGATGTTTAGTTCGATGCTTTGAACTGAGACTTGCGCATTCTATTTAGTGCTGCCATTACATCTAATGTTCGTGGTTTTGCCAAATCACCTTGGTTTGGCATTAACTTTGACCAGTCGTTCGCTAGCATTTGAGCCACCTCTTTCGCTGGATTAGACGACCACCCCGGCAGTTGAGCCAGTTGGAACCAAAGCCAGCCAATAGCATTAACTTCAGAGCTTGACTCCAGTTGCTCAAGGGCACTTAAGTCAGTGAACTCTTTTCCGAACCTTAGTGAGTCTACGCCTTTAGCAGATACTCGGAACTTACCATCCACAAGGATTTTCTGTAGAGCTGCTCGGTTGAGTGAACGAGGTCGGAATGTTTCTAGAGGCGATTCGCTCTCATTGTGTCGTTCAGTTGGGTGTTGGATAATAACCTGTTTGGCTTTCTCTGTAACATCCACTGCTAAGTAGTCGTGCATTTGGATCACCGTATCTGCAACATCGAGATAGTCACCCGAACCACCCATGACGATAACGGTAGAAATATCCAACTCATCACGCAGTTGACCAATCCGGTCGACAAGAGGAGTAATTGGTTCATCCCCTTTGTTTACCAATGCTTGCATGCGCTCGTCGCGAATCATGAAGTTGGTTGCGGATGTATCTTCATCAATAAGCAGGCTTGTGGCGCCAGCTTCAATAGATTCTTGTAACCAAGCGGCTTGAGAGGTTGAACCAGAGGCGTCCTGCGTAGAAAAATCCGCAGTGTTCTTACCCATAGGTAAGTGATTAATGTAGTTAGACAGGTTCAGGTTATGAACCGAACGGCCATCTTCAGCGCGAATCTTCATTGCATCAGAATCAGTGACAATATGCTCGCGGCCATCACCAGGGATATGGTTATAAATAGAGCGTTCGATAGCGTTAAGTAGGGTAGATTTACCGTGGAAGCCGCCGCCAACAATAAGGGTAATTCCTTTGCGGATCCCCATCCCTTTGATTGGGCCTTGATTTGGCGTATTAATGGTCACTTCCAGTGATTCTGGCGCAGTGAGTGACACGGCATCTTTCATTGGTAAGTCGCAGTTACCTGCAACGCGTGGAAGTACGGAGCCATTGCCAACGAAAGCCATTAAACCAAGCTCTTTAAGCTGAGAACGCATAAAGTCTTGGTCTTCAATCACCTCACAGTGTTTCACCAAGGCTTCTATATCCAGTTCACGTTCTAGCGTGGCACGGCGAATGAACTTTGGTAAGTGAAAAGTCAATAAGTTAGTGGCTTTTTTGCCTAAAACAGAACGGCCTTCAGCAGGTAAATTGACGCGAAAACGCAGTTCAATACCTTCTTCTGTAAACAGTACCGCAGTGTTATCCATCACCACTTGACCTGTTAATGCGATGCTAAGGCTGGATTCTTGTTTTGACAGTTCAGCGAAGCGGCGAGCGATAAAATCACGTGCTGCAATCTGGTAGGCATCCGATTTTTCACGCAGCCAGGCTAAGCCAGTCACTGACCATGGTCTCACGGCACGAACGCGAGATGCAGAGGCGTATGGGTCGGCTTGTACGTAGTCTATAAAGAATGTGTAATCGCTGAAGTCGTACTGACCTTTGATTTGCTGATAAGCACGATAGTTTTGTTTTTCGATTTTTTTTAGTGTTGCGGTTAACTGATCCATAAGACGTTTACAAGCCTGATAAAAAGAGGGCGGGAATTATATACCTATCTGTAGTGTTTATGCGAGTCCAACAGCAAGTTTGGGCGGTAAGATGGCTCACTTGATCTATTCCTATAACTAGCTACCTAATTTCTGAAATAGGTTGGTTTCAAACTCATCACAAGGCATGGGTTTACCGTATAAATAGCCTTGCCCTGCATCGCACCCTTCGGCAACAATAAACGATTCATGCTTTTGAGTTTCCACACCTTCGGCTGTGACAGTGTAACCAAGCTTCTTGGCGATAGTGATGATTGAGCGAACAATCTCTTGATCTTCTTGATTGCTTTCTAGTTGTCCGATGAAGCTCTTGTCGACTTTGATGGCATCAAACGGAAACTTTTTAAGGTAGTTGAAAGAGGCGTAACCAGTGCCAAAATCATCGAGTGATAAGGTTACCCCAAGATTACTTAAGGCAGTCAGGGCTTTCTTAGCGACGACCTCGTCTGCGATTAAACCTGTCTCTGTGACCTCTAACTCCAAAAATTTTGGCGGCAGTTGATAGGTAAGGAGTAAATCTCTAACTTGTTCGACAAATTGAGGGCTTTGCAACTGCACGGCGGAAATATTCACCGCGAGTTTAAAGTTATCTACTTTTCCAATCCATTCACTGGCTTTTTCGATGGCACAGCGCAGAACGAAACTACCTACTTCAAAAATCAAGCCGTTTTGCTCTGCAAGGTGGATCAGAGGCTCGTTAGATATATCACCGAGTACAGGGTGTCTCCACCGGAGTAACGCTTCAGCGCCTATCCATTGGTGGGTAGTCGGTGACACTTTAGGTTGAAAATAGAGCAATAGGTCGTCGTTTCGAATGGCTTGCAGCAGGTAGCTTTCTAACTGGTTTAGGTTTTTATGTACGTCTGATAAGTTCTGAGAGTAATAACTGAACTTATGGCCCGAGTCTTTGCAAGAGAGCATAGCTTCAAAGGCAAATTTCAAAAACTTGCTGCTAGAAATAGTATCTTTTGACGTGGCGATACCGATAAAGCTGTGTAGGTGGAGTTGTTCCCCTTCAACAGAAAATTCAGACTGGCTGATTTCTAGTAGTTGAGAGCAAAATTGCTGAATATCGTTTTCTATTTGGTCTGAATAGAGTAAAAATGCGAGATCGGTTGACGTCGGCCTAGCTGTCACGACCTTGTAAGGGCTTAACTCCGAGAGCCGGTTTCGGTATTCAACCAGCACGCTGTCCCATACGTTGTAACCATATTTGGACTGAATTCTTCGACCGTTTGCAAAGCCAATATGAACAAGTGCAACGTGTTCATTCTCGTTGGTCAGTGTTTCTTCCAATAACGCTTTCGACTCTAACTCTAGTGCTGCACGATTTAAGAAACCAGTCCCTAAATCATGTTGCTGTTGAAAGATAATTTTTTGCTCTGCGGCGCGACGTTTGTCCATTTCGATGTTGAGTGAGTAATTGAGCTCCACAAGATCTTGGGTGCGCGTTTGAATTCGAGACTTCAAAACAGAATTTAACTGTTGTAGTCGGTTGTTTTGGTAAAGCGTTTTAAGGTGAACTTCGATGGTATCGCGAAATGATTCTAGTAACACCTGGTAGGTGTTGAGAAAGTGGTTTTCTTTTTTGTCTAAGATACAGATCGTGCCGAATATATCGCCATTTGGCCAGCATACGGGTAAACCACAATAGGCAATAAAACCAAGTCGTCCGTCGGGGTTATTTTGCCACTCTGGATCATTGTTCGAGTTTGCGACGAGTAGCTTCTGGCGCTTGTTGATTACGGTTTCACAGTACAAGCCCTGATTCAGGCTTTCTTTCTCACCGGGAGTGTAAGGGTGCTCAGCGTTATTATTGGCCGTGAATACTTCAATATGTTCTTTATGTACGCGCATGATGAGTGCGGCCGGAACAGCAACAATATCTGCAAGCAAATTTGCGATTGTTTGCCACCCGTCGAGCATTTCTTCTGGAATACAAATATCGTCAGTATTCAGTTTTGACATACGGCTTCCCTACACTTTTCCCAATTGTTATCCAGTACACTCCTTGCACTCAATTAATAATAGCTAGTATTCAAGAAGTTTATCGATTCTGTGGCGAATTTATGTGAAGTCAAAAGGTTATGCGGCGAATATGAAATAAGCCCTCTAATTAGTAAGGGCTTATGTGGTAGGAGGTTAAATTATCACTTTATTTAGCGTGATCAGCTGATTTCAGCGGAAAAAGCGTCAAGATTAACGGGTTTAGTATAATCCACTGACTCGAAGCCAAAGCCATTAAGTTGCATAAATGCTTGTTTAAAGCCTTTATAGTCGCCCAGTTGCTTAAAGTTGCTACTGTTCAGTTCAGCGACTAGCGCTGAGACTTTTTCTTGCGTGGTTGGATCGAGTTCCCAGTCATCCATCCGAATCAGTCGTTCGCAATCCACTGGAACATGATGAACTCCATACAATTTCTCACTAAACAAACGTTGCATTTGTTCGATACACCCTTCATGTGTGCCTTGCTCTTTCATCACTTTGTAAAGTGCAATTAGATAGGGGCTGAGTCCTGGGATAAATACACTGGCTTTGGTGACTAGAGCCTTACATACAGTGGCATACGCACCGCCATTAAAGTTTGCCAGCTTCAAGTTAAGAGAATGGCTGGTTTGATGCAGGTCTATTTTAGCGCGGCCAAGCGTGCCATCTAGGTAAATTGGATGGGTGACTTCGGGACCAACGTAAGAAAATGCAATGGTTTTACATCCTTCAGCGATAGACTCGACATTGATTAAGGTATCAATCCAGCTCTCCCAATCTTGGCCGCCCATGATTTTAAGCGTGTCTTTCGCTTCTTGTTCTGTTGCAGAAGTGATGGTGGTTTCATGCCAGGTGTCATCTTCAAGTGTGATTGTCGCACCTGTCACTTCTTGCCCGATAGGTTTAATCGCGGAACGCAGCATCTCACCGGTTTCTAGGTCGGGTCGTATGCCAGCTGCAACGCTATAGATAACGAGATCGACCTCGCCTTCGAAATAGGTCTCAATAGCTTCGATAACGTCTTCTTTTGTTTGGGGGGAAAAGGCGTCACCTTGGATATTTATCGCGGTTCGGCCAGCTTCCTCAGCGTATTTTTTAAAGAAAATGTTGTTGTAATAACCCGCAGTGCCCACACCTTTCTCAGATGGCCCTCGCTCAAATGAAACGCTGATGGTATCGCTTTGGGAACCACCAAAGGTAAGCGCGATCCTTGCCGCTAGCCCAAAGCCAGATGAGCCACCGATAATAAGGACACGTTTCGGCCCTTGGGTAATGGATTTAGCGTGTTTCACGTAATTGATTTGTCGGAGGACGGATTGTTCGCATCCGAATGGATGGGCTGTACGTGCGACGACGCCGTTAATTACAGGCTCAATAATCATTTTTCAGTCCTTTGCTTAAAGGGATTGGACCAACATAGCGTAAAACAACGTAAATTTTATTGAGCTAGACCAATTAGAGGTGATTAATTAATTCTGTGGCGACAAATTCAGCAATCCAAGGCTGAGCTTCGGATTTAGGGTGCAGCCCATCTTCCATCATCCATTCTGGCTTAGTAATCACGCCTTCTAAGAAGAAAGGCAACAGGGGGACATCCTGCTGTTTTGCTAATTTCGGATACAGGTCTGCAAACGCGTTAGTGTAGCGCTTGCCATAGTTAGGCAACACTCGGATCTGCATGAGAAGAGGCGTTGAGTTAGATACGCGCACCATATCGATCAGTCGACCAAGGTTTCTTTGAATCATCTTAGGCGGAAAGCCCCTTAAGCCATCATTGGCGCCGAGTTCAATGAGTACGTAATCTGGTTGGTGTTGAGTAAGTAGTTGGGGCAGGCGCGCAATTCCGTTCCCCGTGGTGTCTCCGGAAATACTGGCGTTGATAACGTCGATGGATTTGCCTTTTTGCGATAACACATCTGGTAATAAAGTAGGCCATGCTTTTTCGATTGGCATTTGATAGCCTGCACTGAGGCTGTCACCTAAAATCAATAATTTGCTCGCATTAGCTGGAAATGCAAAAACAACAATAATGGCAAGGGAAAGTAAACGAAACATGCAAACATCCGTGATTAAAACAAACTCTGTGTCTAAAGTAGTCTCTACTAAACAAGAGCAATTAACAATCCTTGAAGATATAAACCTAGATATAAAAACAGGGGAAAGTGTTGCCATTGTTGGCAGTTCTGGGGCTGGGAAATCAACCTTAATGACGCTTCTCGCTGGCTTAGATACGCCCAGCGATGGTGTGATCGAGTTACTTGGCAACGATTTAACCTCTCTAAATGATGAGGCGCGTGCAGCTATTCGCAGTGAATTTGTCGGTTTTGTCTTTCAAAGCTTTTTGCTAATACCAAGCCTTAGTGCGTTAGACAATGTCACGTTGCCTTGTTTACTAAAAGGCGAAGACGAAGATACTGAGAGGGCCAAGTCATTACTTACTGCCGTTGGTTTAGAGCACCGAATGGAGCATTCGCCAGCTCAGCTGTCTGGAGGGGAGCAGCAGCGCGTAGCGTTGGCGAGAGCATTTATGATTCAGCCTAAAGTTCTCTTCGCGGACGAGCCTACAGGTAACTTGGATCAGCAGACGGCAGAGAAAGTGATTGAGCTATTGTTCGAACTGAACAAGCAGCACGGAACAACATTAATACTAGTTACCCACGATATGAAGCTCGCTGAGTTGTGTGAGCGCCGTATTCGAATGCATGCAGGCAAACTTGAGGAGTCGTGATGAGCATGAACATATCGCCGACCCTAAATAAACGGTTATTTAGCTGGAGTTTGAGTGAAATCCGACACGGGCAACTTTGGCCAGTGTCTATCGCTTTAACTTTAATTATTGCGTGTATTTTTGCGCTGACAGCACTTGCTGAACGGATGGAGCAGGTGGTGGTAAAACAAGGCAAAGACGCGCTCACCGCAGATACTGTTTTTTCGTCAGCGAACCCGATCCCTGACATACTACTGGCAGCCACTCAGCAGCAAGAGTTAACGCTCTCTCTGCAAACTCGTTTTGCTACCATGGCTTTCAGCGACAATGCCATGAAGCTTATCACGGTAAAGTCGGTGGACAGTCAATACCCGCTGCGCGGCGAAATGCTGCTTTCTGATGACAAAAATACATTTACGCATGTTAAGCCTGGGGAACTTTGGCTGGATGAGCGTTTGTTCTCGCAACTATCGGTAAATACAGGTGACGTTGTCACAGTGGGAGACGCAGATTTTGTGGTGTCAGGCAGGATCGTTGAAGAACCTGGGTTGAGCTTTAATCCATTCCGTCAGATGCCTTCTGTTTTTATCCATGATACGGATCTGGATAAAACAGGTGCGGTCCAACGGGGAAGCCGAGTTCGTTTTAGTTTGTTTATTAATGGTGATGATCGCGCGATCAGTCGTTTAAAGGAGCAGGTGACGCTCACACCAAGTGATCGCTGGCGTGACCAAAATAGTGCCAGCAGAACAAACGAAGTCTTTCAGCGTACAGAGCAATATTTATCTTTAACTGTAGCGATTGTTGTCATCATGGCAGCAACCACGTTGGTATTAACGTGTCAGCATTATGTAAGTACGCGCAGAAAGACAATCGCTATGCTAAAGAGCTTGGGCGCAAGCAGAGCTTGGATTGGACGTTGGCTTTCTATCCAGGTATTTATTCTACTTTTAACGGCAACGGTACTTGGTATTGCTATTGGGGTGTTATTAGAAGTCGCGCTCAGAATACCACTAGTAGATTTGCTACCGGATCCACTGCCGAGTTACGGCCTGTCACCCGCTTTGATCGCGGTTATGACAAGTGTATTGATTGCAGTGCCAGCCTTAGGTATTCCACTTTTGGGGCTGCTTAATGTCAGTGCTGCGAATGTTATGCAGTCATCTTCTGACTATTCCAGTGGTAAGTCATATCGCTGGCTGATACTCGTTCCCATACTACCGATGATCGTCGCCTATTATCAGAACACCATGGTGTGGATTGTCCTAGGCGGCATACTTGTGTTGTTTCTCGTGCTGGCCGCTTTGAGTTTATTGATTACAAGAGCCATTGCTAAAATGCCTCTCAAACCCGCGCTTAAACTGGCTATTAGTCGTATTAATCGTTCCAGTATTGCGACAGGTATTCAATTTGGTGCATTGACACTTTCATTAATGCTGTTGGCTGTGATGTGGCTAGTGCGAACCGACCTTCTGACTGACTGGCAGAGAACACTCCCAGCGGATGCTCCGAATGCCTTCGCGCTTAATATTGCCCCATATGAACGGGAGGCGTATTTAGCCGCGCTCGATGAACAAGGGATAGAACGCTCTGATGATTATCCAATTATTCGTGGCCGCTTAGTGCAAATTAATGGCGAAGATGCCAAAGAGTATGCTCAGGGTGGAGAAGGGACGGATGCCTTACGTCGCGAGATTAATTTCACATTTGCCAATGGCATACCAGAACACAACGAAGTGTTGGATGGGGCTTGGAGTGAGCGCAATGGGGTATCTGTGGAGTCTGATGTTGCTAGTGATCTTGGATTAGAGATCGGAGATGACCTGAATTTTGTCATCAATTGTCAGCAAGTCACCGCACAAGTAAACTCTATTCGTGAAGTAGAATGGCGTGATATGAAGCCTAACTTTTACTTCATTTTTACGTCGGATGTCTTGGCTGATATCCCTGCGACGTATTTGGTCAGCTTTAGGCTCAAAGAGCAAGATGACAGTTTGATCAACCAGCTATCAAGAGAGCACCCAACCGTAAGTTTGATGGACATTCGCAGTATGGGAGCAAAAATCCAACAGCTGCTGACGCAGATTGTTTGGTCAATAACTGTATTGGCAGGATTAGGTGTTATTGCAGGAGTAATGTTGATATTTACTCTGTTACGCTTAAGTTTGGGACAAAGACAGTCAGAAATACAACTTTACCGTACGCTAGGGGCGAGTAAAAAACGTGTTACACAGACCATTTGGGCGGAGTATGGATTGATGTCACTTATCGCTGGTGTGATAGCCGCAATCGGTGCAGAACTCGTGGTTGGAGCCCTGATGGTGTATGGTTTTGACTTATTACCCTCGTTGCATATCACGTTATGGTTTGCGTTACCTATTGTCACGTTTTTCACATTGGCGTTAGTTGTTAACAGCATGATTAGAGGCCTATTAGTCCCTATAAATAAAGCATTTAGCTGATGTTACTTAGGCTGGGTTATTCAGTTATCCACAAAATCGGTGGATAAAGTTTGGGATAACTCAGCCTGTAGATAACTCACAAATCGGCACAAGCCTTGTGTTGTGAACGTGTGGAGCAATTTTCTTATTCACACTGGGTAAAAATCTGGAAATCTCGATTTTTGAGTCAAGTGTTTTTTTCATTTTTTTATCATAAAAACGCAATTAATT
>ENA-OWNT01002480-OWNT01002480.1-seawater-metagenome-genome-assembly--contig:-NODE-2480-length-19232-cov-4.333960_pt1 | contig 19232 bp, 21 predicted proteins | sample MGYA00238136_ERZ651165 | MGnify/ENA primary metagenome ERZ651165 (study PRJEB26861, sample SAMN08777766) | seawater metagenome | isolation source: coastal seawater | place: USA: Florida | collected...
TTGATCATTGATCATTGATCATTGATCAACTGACTGACTGACTGACTGACTGACTGGCCGACGTACAGTACAGTACAGCTGGACGCCGTCACTCAAGCACGCGGACTGGCCATACGTATGGCCATACTCAGTACTGTACTCCAGTATCGTACTCGAGTACAGTACAGTGGAGGCCCGTCTCTTTCTCTGTCTTTCTTCTCTTCACTCTTCTCTCTTTCTCCCTTTCTCTCTTCTCTCTTCTCTCTTTCTCCCTTTCTCTAACGAGATTTACCCGGGTAAAATCGCAATGAAGTTTTTTTGAATGAAGTTCTTTCTTTCTTTCTTTCGGTCCTCCTCGCTCTTCCGTCCGTCCGTCCGTCCTTGCAAAAATTTGTCTTGTGTGTCTGTCTCGTCAAACTATTTTGCTAAACTTTTAGGAGACCTTCCACGAAGCGTTCGTTCGTCTTTCGACCGGGCCTCTTCATTATTTACTGCCCAGCAGTGTACATACTACACCTTCTGACACCGCGACAGCTGCGCTTTGTTGTCGTTGATGTGTTTTCGCGCAAGAGCTGGAAGTGGCCAGTGGCCACTTCGGTCACTGCGGAGTCATGATGGCGGTCAGTCATGACGCTGCACATGTGCACGTTTGTTCTGCCTCACAGCCCGCTGCACACAGCCTGCAGCCCACAGCCCACAGCCCGCGGCCCACAGCCCACAGCCCGCAGCGCCCGCGGCGTCGGCGTCAATGAAAAGCCAAGCCAAGAGAGAGTAAAGAGGACCTTTTCGACACCGCGGCCATAACATACATGGCTCCCTTTTCGAACCCACCCACCACCCACCTCGTTGTGAGCCGCTCAGCCAACTGTGAACGACCAGAAACCGACCTTCTACATACAAGGCAGGAATGAAGGAATGAAGGAATGAAGGAATGAAGGAATGAATTACTGTCGTTCCGTTGTTGCTCCGTGCTCCCGCGGCCAGAGAAAGCAAGGGGGATTTTTGGATTTTTTGGGATTTTAGATTTTAGGATTTCGGAATTCGCAAGTTGGAATTCGGAATTCGGAATTCGGAGAGCAGCAAGGAAGCGAAGAAGCAAGCAAAGCCCACGCAAGCCAAGAGGCCGCTCAACTACCTTATGCCGTTCTGAATGAAGGGCACTTCCACTTGCCTTCGTCCTGGTGCTCCGCGGGTCCATTTTGCCAAGTGGACTTCCTTCTTTCTTGTGCACTTGTCCTGCCTGGCTGAGCCGCGGAACATGTCCTCGTGGTTCCAGCTGCAGAACAGTGGGTGAGTGGGTGAGTGGGTGAGCTGGGTGTGAGCTGGGTGTGAGTGAACTGTGGTGAGCGAGCGGTGACGCAGTGACGCAGTGACGCGGTGACTTCCGTGCTGATTTTTCTTCTACTATACATTCCACAATTTGTCATTTTATGATTTGTACATTCATGCATTCTCTATGGTGTTTCTTTTTATTAAATCTGCAGTGTTGACTTTCATCTCACATTATTCATTTTGCACAAAACATCATCTCCTCAGTGTTTGTTATGTACAGTTTCGAGTTTCAGTAGTTTCATTTTACATTTCAGTGTTTCGATCCAGCCCAGTGAAAACTGAATGACCGAACAGCGAAAACTGAAAACTAAAACTGAGGGCAGGCTGACTCTCCACTGTTGTGTTGAGAACACAGTTTAATTAATAAACACGCATACAGTACGGTTTGACAATTATACCACACTCTAAATACCCCGAAGCTTTTCTATGTTTTCGCTGTTTGGACGAGAGAAACGCACCACCGCCACGCGCTCCCACGGTCCCACGGTCCCACACACAGTCCGTCATTGGTCATTGGATTCGTTGGTCATTGGCTCATCGCTGCTAATTGTGGTTTTGTGTGTACTGGACAATTTGGTATTGTGTGTTTACTAATAGAAATGTGTGGTATTATACCATAGTTGTGAATGGTTGACATGGTACTTTCAGTACAAAATCATCGCGTTAATTAAAAGTGGAAACGTGACTGCAGCAGATGACACCAGTCAACAGTCGACCACCACAACCACGACGACCGCAACAACGAACGACGTTTCTACCTTCGCAGCGAACGAAGCTCCTGACTGAGCTGGACGCTTTTGCTCTCTCAACTCCCAGCCTCCCAGCCTCCCAGCTCCCAGCCCCGAATCCTTTTCCGGATCCCTCGACCGCGATGCGTGAATCAAGTTTCGACGCAGTTTGGTCGTTGTCGTCATCTGTTGCGAGGCCGCGGTAGTAATGAGGAAGATACCAGCAAGTGTGCAGCATCCCGCTGCGGACGATGGCGGACAACGGGCGAGTCGAAGACACCGGCGGCAGCGATAGCCAATTGCTGCAAATAATTCGTCGCAAATCATGCATTGGGTGAGCCAAGGCGTGTTGTGTTTCGCTCAAAGGAAACTCATCATGTCGAGGACAATAACCATGCACAATTGAAAAATATGCGTCTACTTTTTGTTCTTCCATTCAACATCAGGCACACTTGTCGTTGGTTGCCTTGGTTGGGTCTGGAGTGTCGGATACAACGATACAGCAGGAGTTGGACCTACGAAGCCATGCAACGAACGAAAACGCTGCAGTTTGGCGCCAGCCAACATGATTCATCCTCATCAGTCGATTCTGTTCAGGCACTGTAACAGTACCTCACCATGAACTTCGCAGCATCGGTTCGGGACAACCCGGCTCTTGTACGCGAGGCAGCCCACCGCCAACAACGACTGGCGGATATTGCAGCCAGTGCGTGGCAAGGAACCAGCATCAAATTCTCTAATGGAGGTGGAACGAGGAAACATAAGGCATCGCCCACAAGCGTGAAAGAGAAGCTGGAAGAAATTGATAAAAGACACACTGTGCTCAAGCGCACAGCGCTGCACGAGGCGTGTTTTCTAGGTCACGCAAGTACGGCCGCATCCCTCCTCGGGAAAGGGGCGAGAGCCGACATCGTCGACCGACAAGGACGCACTCCTATGGACCTCGCAATCTTATACAGCCATAGTGATTGTGTCAAGATCCTTGCGGAGTTCGTTCAGAAGAGAAAACAGACGAATGAAAGCGGTTCTGGATCAGGTGGCCAGCGCCATTCGACGAGTTCGTCTCCGACAGCATTGTCCCCGCGCTTGCTTGCACCAAGACTTGTGTCCAAATCAATCGAAGGCATCGATGCTGCCGACATCAAAAAGTCAGCCGATAGAAAAGCTGCAGATGCAGCCAAAGCGCGCAGAACACAAAGCGCCAAACCGAGACTAGATCAAACCGAGGAACACGAGCCTTCGGATGCAGCATCGCTCTTCTGCAAGCGCGCCATCAACTACCGCAGAAGAACCAAGTTCAAAAGACCGGTGAAGCCCTCAGAGCTCAATCGTGTGCATCCAGGTATCAAGGATGTTGAAGATTTCATGCAAAAGAGCAAACGCCAACTTGGCGACCAATCCTTGGGTCATTCCATTTTGAGCGGTTTCCGCCAGCAACGTCGTCGAGCTGTGACAGCCGCTACTCGCAGGCGGAAAACGAAGGAGCAGTCAGACACTACGCCTGAGAGCAAAACCATGGACCGGAAATCAAAGACACCCGGCCGCAGGAAAACCAGCAAATCGGCTGCAACTAAGCAACGAAGCACCGGAAGGAGCGCTCGCAAAAATGGATCGAAAGGCCGTCGAGGCGGGAAGAAGCGAGGCGGAGATGCTGTCTTGCTGCACACACACACCAAGCCCCAAGCAAGAGAGAGGCGCGGTCGCTTGGCTCTTGCGACATTAGTGCCATGACTGCCATTCAACACCACGACTTGCTTTAATTTGAAAAACGTTTCACATACAGTAGTAAGTACAACTTATCACTATTCTTTCTGCCGACTTGTTCCCTTTCTCATCGATTAACTGCTCGAAAATGGTCCCACGTACGAAATTCTGAAACGCCGTCCCGGAACCACTGCACGGCAATCCACTTTTCTCCATCCGTGACTGGACATCCGCTGTGCTCCGTCTGCCCATTGTCCATGCTGCCAACGCCATCAAGGAGCCGATAACTGAAAAACAACACTGCCCCACGCTCTGGACTAACCTTAATTCCACTTTGTGTGAATGTGGTCGCACCGCCTCCTGCCGGCTCCTGACAATATGCGAGAGCGGTTGCAATCCGATTGCCGAACTGAAATGTTCGACCATTGCATTCGCCGTCACAGTGAGGCCGATACTCCCGCCCGGGAGTGTACTGCACGAGGTTGACTGGTTCTTGACCAGCTGGCACGAGGCCGGGAGTCTGTGTAAGGTCTCGTGCCAGCGCATAGGAGCGAAATGCAAAGTCATTTAGACCATTGTCCGAAGAGTAGTCAGGGTACAGGTTCGAGGACATGGACGTCCGGTACGTCGATGACGAACTCGCATTCGCACCACCTCCAGACACCTACACAAGAAACACACAAAATGAGTAACAACACAACCCATCAGCACAGCGAGAACACACTCGCAAACAACAGGCCACCGCACCTGTGCCGGATAAAGATGTGGGGTTGCTTCGCGGATCATATACTCACACTCCTCCGCGGTCACGAAGTCGTGCACTAGAGCAACGAGCGGTTCTTCGCGGAAAATATCCATTTGATAAGTACGGCCATCAACAGTCAAACTATGGCGAGGCATCGCTGCAGCGTCATCCCCCTGCAGACGGTCCACATCACCATAATCTTCAGCGCAGCTTGGCTCTGCAACTCGTGAGTTCGCTCTCTGACTCCATGAAAACCATGAATCAGCGGCGATCACTGTGGCACCCTCGTGCTTGAAAAATATTGTGAACTCTTTTCCTTCTAAAGCAGATAAAAATTGGGGGGACAACATCCCATCAGTTGTTAGCACCATGGAGGGTTCAAGTCCGTGTTTGAAGGTAAAGCCTATGCAGGCTGGTATCTCCTTGCACTTGCGTTCGGCATCAGCAACCGTCATTAGCCCTCGCATGATGTCGTCTCCAGCGCTGAAAAAACCAATCTTCACCTCGAATTCTGAGGACATCTACACGCAGCATAGCAGCAAAATCAGAAGACAAACAAACACCTGGGTCATTGGAACAGCAGCTGGCATCACCTGGTCCATTTGCGAAGTCAACTTGGAGAAAGTTCGATCTGGCTTATGCACCCACGAGTCCTGCCTTATCGGCAAGGACGAGGGAACAGTGGGGGTGCATGTGAGGTTGCGAAGAAGGTGCTTCACTGATTCCATCACTTGGCGCGTTTCTACAGTTGCGTTTCTGCGCATTTCTGAAGTCCTGGAGAGCAGCTGTTTGGCTGGGGAGGCCGAGGCACCCCTCACTTCCTCCGATGGAAGACCCTGTTGCACAGATTGATCCCATTCACGCACCGACTGACTCAAAAACTCTGTGCATGATGACCACGCAGAATTTTTGTGGTTGGTGGTCACAGTGCTCAATATGCAGTCGTAAAAATGCAGTCGGTTATCCGCATTGATGTAGCTCTGGCAGCTCTCGGCGGCATCCTGGAAATATTTGGTGAAATGTGCGGGAACATTGTCAAAGTCCAACAACTCGTTGCAACGTTGCACAAAATCGTCTTCAACTTGCGTTTGCGACCACCCCGGTTGGAAAAATGTGGACACGGCCACCAAACTCCACCATGATAACGCTCTTCTGAGCCACGAAAAGAACGGCATGACGAAACGAATGAATAAATCACCAAAAGTAAACTCGTTTCGCCCGAAAAGTATTACACTTGCTAACTCGCCCGCCCCAGTGTTCTCCGACTCCATCAATAGCTAGTCAAAGAGATGGCTGCCGTACGACCTCATGAATGGCAGGCGTGTTGCAGGTCCTTCGTGGAGTTCGTGGACACGGCCTCAGATTTTACGGTCGCTTTCGAAGTGGGTGCTTCGACATGACACCACAACCACCACCTCCCACGCACCACCAACACAACACAACACGAACCGACACCGACACCAAAACCCGACAGGGACACCGTCGACAGCCTCCACACTCACGTTCAGAAACACCACCTCGCACGCGCACGCGCACGCACGCGCACGCGCGCGCACCGCGTCCAACATCGAACATCGAACTTGCACGTCAAATTCAAACAGTTCATGGCTCGCCGCCATGAAAACTTGTGCGCCACACGCCGCCAGCCAGCCAGCCCACAAAGCACGAACTGCAACGAACAAACAAAAACGAACCAACGAACCTACGAACCAACGAACGAATGAGTGATGCTGCCCAACAACATCCAAGCGAACGACCGTCGACTGTGAGACTGCTTTACGGTTCCATACGAACAACAACGCCCAAACAATCCGAAGCTATTCACTGGCGAGCGACAACCACACAGCAAAGCAACACAGCAACGCAAACGCAAACAATCCAAAGGCATCCACTGTATGCAACGAACACAACCAACTCCGCAAAAAAAATAATTGCACCGCACCGCATGCAGTTTGTCAGTTTGTTGTCGTCGCTTGTTGGGCCTGTGGTCTGGGGTCTGCGTCGGTGTTCGGTGTTCGGCGTTCGCTTGGCACCCGCACCTTCGCACCTTGCGTGTGACATGTGACATGTGACACCCTGCGACTTTGAACTTTGTTTTCTGTTGTCTTGGTTTTCTTCCTTCGTGTGGCATTGGGTTGTTGTAGCTCCGAAGGTCCGTAGGCTTGAACGTTGTCACTACGATGGCTTCGTATTGTGACTTGTGATAGGTTGGTTACCGATGATGTATACCCTTACTTTGTCACTTTGGCACTGGGCTTTTTGCAAGAGAGTGAACAAACATGGATCCCCGTCGCTACTGCATGCAACTCGTCTATGGCCGATCTCCACAGGACACCACAAGCAGGTCTGACTTTAGTGGCCATACCAAGTCTGTCGTCATGCACAGCTGCAACGACACCATGTGCATGGTGCAGTGAGTGTTGATGATGTTGCGCGCAGACACACGATGACGCCACAAAAGAAGGCAGGCATTGGAGTCTGCACCTTGTGGGTGAAACAAGATTATTCATCTCACACTAAACAAACGCTGGAATAGAATTGTCACGTTTCACAAACAACGCTGCGAAGGCTATCATCGCTCTGCAAAGCACCTGAGCTCCTCCGAGTCGTCCGTCGTCACTGCACAGAGTCTCTCGATCATGGCAGACGACAGTGCCGCGACTCTTGCGGAAGCTGATGACATCGTGCCGCAGCAACCCGTCAACATGGCGGAAGTGAGCTTCACGGAAGAAGAGAAGGCTATTTTTGATCGCCTTCGCGCAAGACTTGCCGATATGAAAGGTGATAGTATCGCAGATGACTTTCTTGCAGAAGATTCTATCATGTGGCGCTACTACACAGCCCACGCTGAGGGCCTTTGTCCTGGTCCAGAAGATAAGATTGAAGAAGTCTTGGATGCCGCAGAGTCCATGTTTCGCCAATCTGTTGCCTGGCGGCATGAGGCAGGCGTCAATGAAATGTGGGATCGATGGAGATCGGATATTGATGTAACCAAACGCGAGCCATTTGTACAATTGGGTAGTCTCGTATTTTACGGTCAAGGACACATTTCTGCTGACGCTCGAACAGCCACTGGGGGTCCGCTGATATTCGAGCGCCTGGGCAAAGTCGACGTGAAGGGAATCATGAAAGATGATGAGGTTCGAGCCGCGGTTGTTGAAGCATACACCATGAGTTTGGAAACGGCTTGGCGAACAGCGCGGGCCTGTGGAGGCAAGGCCAGAGCAACGATGGTGGTTGATCTGAAAGGGTTGGGGTGGAGCTTTTTTTCGAACATGAGCTTCATAAAATCAATTTCGAAAATTGGCCCCCCAAACTACCCTGAAATTACTGAGCGAGTTTTAATAGTGCGTGCTCCTTGGATCATGAAGGCGGTGTGGAAGATCATCGGTCCGCTGCTTCCGAAACGTACCAGGGAAAAGGTGATGTTGTTGCTGTTTGTTTCATCCGCCGTTTGTGTCGACACGCGTGTCTCATCCTGATGTGACATCTGAACAGGTGAAAGTGTGCAACAACAATTGGCTTGACAAGTTGGTCGCAGTAGCGCGCCACGGTCTACGATCCCTCCCTGATTTCTTGGGAGGAGAAAAAGAGCCGGTATAATTTTGCACCGCATCAACGAAGCCTCTCTCGTTGGCACGCATTTCTGATGTGTGTGGACTTTTCACTTTTTCGTTTTGTGTTTGAATGTCGCAGCACGAACACATGATATGCCCGGCGCTGAAAGTGAAGGAAGTTCGCGCAATCGTTCAAATGCCTGAGGTTTGTCCGCAGCAGGATCTAGGAATAATCAGTATGAGTCTAATATAGTGGCACCCTATGTTGTTGCTGCAGAAAGACGGCGACGAAGCAGAGAGTTTCTAGCTCGATGGCTCAGTAATAAGCTGTGAGCAGAGCTCATCCTCTCAACACGTGTCGGACAGTACTGATGGCATTGGGTCAACTTGACCCGCAATCTAAAAGAACCCGTAATTTATTATACTTGATCTCAATTCACAACGCGGTATGTAATATGCCGTCCATTCACACCTCCCTCGCGAATTACTTTCACAACTTGGCCACGCTTCATGCCGAAGTACTTCGCCATTGGGTCATCAAGATGAATCCGGGGTAGCTGCATTTCATGTACCTTATATCTTTTCAGCAGCGCAGCTTTCTCAGTATCTAAATATCAGCAAAACGGCAATTTACAAGGCAGAGAGTTAGCAGGAGCAGGCAAACTTTCAACGGTGTGCTTGCGCAAGCTTGGAGAACAACACTCACCGGAGAGAACGACGTGACGCGGAACCATGTCGTGGTCGGGCAAATTTACGAGGAACTTCCAATCCATGAAATATTCTACGTGGAAATCCGGATCTGCATTCATCATTTGTCTGGTGGCACCAGTGACATCGGATCTAGAACAAAGGATAATGGAACTACAACCAAGCGTCTTGGCCCGCTCTCTCAGCTCAGTGTGGACACTCTTATTAATGCGGCTCTGCGGGAAAAATACGCAGATCTTGTCGTCATCGTTTCCGATTTTGGTGCCGACGATCGCATACAGCTCGATATCTTCAAGGGTAGGTCCAACTTTCTTCACAAAACCATCAAGATCTTCCTGTGTCCAATCATGAGCCGAAAAGTAATCTCGGGCTTCCAGCATGCGACATACGTTCTTGAATATCTGCAAGAAACGAACAACTTCTTTGTTGGCCATGGTTGCAACGACTTGTGCCTACACCTTCATACCACGTTTTCACGGTCCAATTTATGGTCACAGAAAATCTTCACAAAAACAATTCTTTCGCAATTTTACACCAAGCCGCACCAAAATCTTTGTCAACGTCCATCCGAACCTGTCCGTCTGACGTTGGCTCCCGTGCAAAACACCAATAAACGTGCTCTTCCCCACCAACAAACCACAGCTCCCATCTCCTTCCTTTTCACGCATGAGTCGGGGGTTGGTTATTACCAATGACAAATTGCAGGTTTACTTAACCCGCAGCTCCCCCCGCTCCAAATCCTTCCACTTTTGTGTGTCTTGGTGGTCGACATGGTCACAGAACGCGTCGACGTTGTTGCTGCGCTGCTGCGTTGTGTTGGTTGGGGTGTTGAGTGTTGGTCGTTGTCAGTGATGTGTGTGGCCACTGACGACTGACGAACCATCGTCGTCGTCGTCGAGCAGAGTCGTGAAGTCGTTCGTTCGTTCGTTGGCCACACCTTGTGCGACAATCGACAAGCAGGGCCTTTGACGCGAGTATTGTCAAGAAGTTGCATATTCTCATTCATTTTGCGCCTCGGGAACAACAGCGACTGTCGGTTCACTTATACGTCACTATTCAACAGAGTCTATTTTTACTGTAAAATACAAATATCAACAAAATGCAACTTATTGCCAAGGTTGTAGTCACGGTTCTTCCTCCGGTTCTTCCTTCCCTGCAAATACAAAATCGAACATCGAAAATCGAAAATCGACCTTCAGCTGCCGTACCGTTGTCAATAAGATGTTATTTCGTTTGTAGAACGCTTTTTACTTCGTTCCACCACGCGACGAACTTCCAAAATGCACTACTGTACAACATTCTCCATGAGAAATCAGAAATCAGACTCACCGCCGCTCACTGTGGTGACTGTCTGTCTGTCTGTGGCAGGCAGGCAGACGTTGCCGAACTGCTGAGAGAGAGGGACTGATTTCTACGTATTCCTATATAAAGATATCAACAATGTCTCCGAATTAGGTAAACAATGTTATCTCTTAATAGGATTTACGCAAAATATCGCCGATGAGGGAAGGAAGGCTGAGCGAGCGAGCTGGCGAGCGCTCGCTGACTGACTGCGGTCGGCTCACAGTCACTCACAATCACTCACAGTCACACTGCCCGCAGTTGCAGCGTTGTTGCGTTCGTTCGTTGTTTGTCGGTGCGTCGTTGTCGTTGTCGTTGTCGTTGTGTCGCGGCGGTGCAGCGTTGCAGCGTTGCAGCGTTGCAGCGCTGACGACGTACGTGGTGAGTAACAGAACGATCGTTGCGTTTGCGAAGTTAGTCAAGTGTGGTTGCACGGCGTCACGTCGTTGCGTCGTTGCGTCGTTGCGTCGTTTGTTGCGTTGCGTCGTTTGTTACGTTGTCTTGTTGTCTTGCGTTGCGTTGCGTTGTGTTGAGTTGTGTTCTGTTCTGTTCTGTTCTGTTCTGTTCTGTTCTGTTCTGTTCTGTTCTGTTCTGTTCTGTTCTGTTCTGTTGCGTTGCGTTGCGTTGCGTTGCGTTCTGCTATGTTCTGTTGTTGCCGTGTTCTGTTGTGTTCTGTTGTGTTGAGTTGAGTTGAGCTGAGTTCGCGGTGCGTTTGCGTTCGATATGTTGTGTCTGTTCTGTTGTGCTCTGTTGCTGGGTCGGGTTGGGTTGGGTCGCGCTGCGTGCAACTAGGGTGTGCAACTTTGATGCTCGATATCATAACCTTTGAATGAAATAAACCTTGACAACCTGTCAGCACGACGTTGGGTTGTGGAAACACAGCAAGGTGTCTTCAGACACCGACAAAATAACCGACAAGTTCTTTCTCTCTTTGTCAACGATGCAAGCATAGAAACTTCAGAACATTCCGATGTGGCGAACGGCAGGTGAGCGTGGGTAACTTATGAGGATCCCACGTGCAGCCGTCGTCGCCAGCGTTGACGTGACAATAGCGGCTGACATCGCCGGGGAAAGTCCGTAGCCTACCACCACCATGCAAACTGATTCTTTGAAAATGATGTTTGTTGTCGACCAGTTGATGACGCCGGATGGTCCAGAGACTGGCGGCAAAACCAATAATAAACCTCGAAAGAAGTTTCGAATGAAGGACGTTGTCAGCCGCACGAAGCTGGAAGAAAGCGTCACTGTCGAACAACAAGTGACCCATAATCCTATGTGGGACTTTGAACGTGGACCTTTGTTCGCACAAACGAGGCACAGCCAAGATAATTTGACAACTAATGATTTGTTGGAGCTCGAAAGCTTCCAACGAGAAAGGAAAATGCGGATTGCAAAGGAGCGCAAAATTTTTAGTTGGAAATCACAGTGCTCCTATGTTAGAGAGAATGGTCAGCGGTGCGGAGAACCACACTTTGAAGTGTGTGGACTGTGTCAACGATCCTTGTGTCCATCCCACGCGCGAACAACGTGCCCGCATCAGCACAGGCGCAAGAATCAAGAGGAACGTGCCGGTAAGGAGAAAGTTGGGTTCAAGAGTCTGCGTCTCCCACCTGGACTCATTGGAGACCGCGTGGACCAGTGGTCGCGACCTCGAAAATCTTCGAAAAAGCCGTCGTCGCCGCCAAGAAAAATGGCAACAGCAAAAGCAGCGAAAATTCGCAAAAAACGGGCCAAACACTCGAAACCCGGCGTGACAATTCCACGTAGTGCGCGAAAAACCCTCATCACAGCACAGCGAAGTGTCCATTTCCACGATGATGGGGGGCCAGCTGCACTCCCTGAAGTCCCAGAGAAACCCAAGGTTCGCCGCAGCACCACAGCACAACGACAGAAGAAGTCCATTGTACCACAGACAAAGAACGACCCGCAGAAGTTGCTGGAATACTACAGTCAGCCGCCCAGGCTGAAAACAGGCCCTCGAAAGCGCTCTGGGAGTGCCCATCACGGCGGTAACGGGGTGCCTGGGCCCAATTACTACCAGAGTTATAACGCACCAGTAATTGTGCTGTCTCCGACGCACACATCTGCCGAGGCAAGACGGTGGGCGAAAGACATATTTGGCTCAGACTCGAAGCCGACCTTCACGGGACGATTCCAGACAATGACAGAGTTATTGTATGAGAAAAACAGCCTGCTTGATGTGCTTCGCACGTGGGCTCATTCGCAGAACCGGTTCCTGCATGCCGAGATTCTACGAAAATGGCGAGAAGTTGTTGTGAACACCAGAATCATGGAAGCCATATTCATTCGATGGCGTCTGCGCGTGATTCGTGCCAAACGCCAGAGAAGGAACAGTAGACTAATCGAGGATCAGAGACTACGTCGGCGACGAACTCGTCGCCAACGCCCCAAGACTTGTCTTAGCCGTCGCGAGAAAATGGCTCTCGCCCACGTTATCACTGCTCCCAGAAGAATCTGCAACTGCACTGGAGTTGTCCACACAGCGGACTGCATTCGGGAGGCAGTTGCAGAACTGAAGTTCCCAATTGAAGTGGAAACGAAAAAGTCCACTCCTGCGTCGACCCCTGAATCAAAGGAACGGGCCGGTGTTGTTGTTGTACCCACTACAATTGGAGTAGTTGGCACACATGCACACGCTGAGCGATCGGATGCTGCGCGATCGGCTGAGCATGACATGGACACAGGCCCAGCGCGATCACCGAACGGACAACGACAGTCGGACAACGACCGGGCGGAAAAAATGCTTGTGTGGGGTGGACACTCTCAACATCATAGAAAATTCATTACAAAAGTGCTGGACAAAGTGTCCTCATAGTTCGACCAGCCAATGCCCCTCGGGTGTGACACTACCACACACGAATCGTGCTCTAATTAAAAACTGATTTCGTAGTGTGTCATAGTCCATCATCACAACATGCTTCGTTTTCCGCTTCCTCAATTCTCTAATTCTCCAAGTTTACATTCTACACACTGGGTGTGACAGTAGGTCTATCGTGCTCTATGATAAAACTCACAGCTACAAGCTAGTTTCGTATCATAAAACAACTGATCCCTGATCCCAGCTTGCAATGAATGGCAGGCACAGCTTGACTGCTTGCTTGCACACACACGCAACCACATCCCCAAACGGGGTGAATGTATGTAAGTACATGTAGCGTGAAGCGACGCGACATACCCAAGACACCCAATGCAATCACTTTCCCATCCCACGTCCCACGTCCCACGTCCCACGTCCCAGTCTCCCATGCGTAGTGCCGATCCACAACATGTTGCATGTTGCATGTTGCATCCATGTTCCCATCGCATTCCATCCCATCATCGTCCGTCCGTTCCGATCTGGGGGGGCATCAGCTGACTTCGAGTGATGAATAAAAGCCACACTCCGCCTTCCTGCCCTGCCTCTCAGCTCACTCGCCCGCCCACCCACCCACACACACACACTCACACAGACAGTCAGTGTTCAGTCACAGTTCACTCACTCACTCACCCACTCGCTGTCAGTCACTCAGTCACTCAGTCACCCTCACTCACTGACCCACTGATCCTTGGCTGTGGTCAAAGTCAACGCCCCGCCCCACGCAACTCACTCACTCACTCACTCACTCACTCACTCACTCACTCACTCACTCACTCACTCATTGTCACTGACTGACTGACTGACGACAGCGTGCTTGCTTTCGTTCGCCGTTCCTTCCTTTCTTCCGTCGTCGTTCCTTCCTTCCGTCGTTCCTTCCTTCCGTCGTCGTTCCGTCGTTCCGTCGTTCCTTCCGTCGTTCCGTCGTCATACCGTCGTTCCTTCCGTCGTTCCGTCGTTCCGTCGTTCCGTCGTTCCGTCGTTCATTCAGTCGTTCCGTCGTCGTTCCGTCGTCGTTCCGTCGTTCCGTCGTTCGTTTGCTGCTGTTTTGTTTGTTTGTTTGGCGTTCCTTCGTTCCTTCTTTGTGGCACAGTCGCCATACAAACGTGCTTTGTGGCACAGTCGGATGGGCCTCGAACGGTGAGTCAAGCAGCGAAAGTTCAGCGGACCATGGCAGCACTGTGCAGGAAAAGTAAAGTTATTCAATAGAAACAATAGGCAGAATATTACAGGAAACGAGAGAACTTGTTGAAGTTTCCCAGTATTGTGGCACCCATGGAGTGTTTTCGCAACCACCAACGCGTGCGAGCGGGTCACGAGCGACCCAGCTGAAGAGTGCACCTGTGATCGAAAGCAACAACCAGCATGAAGCGCTCCGACTTCCAAAAGTCGTCCAGACGCAATGAAAAGGTCAAAAAGCATCTCAACGGCTTTCGTCAGAGTTTCGAAAAAGTGTCGGAATTGCTGCTGCAATCGCAGGACTACATTGCTGAATTGGAGAAAGAGTTGCAGCAAACAAAGCTGGAGAATAAAAGTCTCTCCAGTGAGGTTCGTAAATTGAAGGGCGATGCTGCACGGCGGCGGAGTGGGAGCGAAGATGTTGGCAACTTGTTCAGAACCCGCAGCATGGACGACTCCTTCCGTCGCACGTCTCCGACGTCGGGCAAAATGCGCAGCATGAAGGACTTTTTGAAGGGTAAAAAGAAATTTAGTTCCAAAGCCGTCCATCAACAGCGTGCCTCGGATAGTTTGGATGACGATGATGACGACGTATATGCAGTTGACGAATCTGATTTGACGCCACGAAGTCCTCCAGTCAGGCGAACATCGTCGTCGACTTCATCAAGTGTTACCACCACTCCAAACAAGCACTCCTCACACCACGACGGCGACTCGTCTGGTGACGAAGGTGGAGGCGCAGTCTCGGCAGGGACTGCGGCACAGATTCCAAATCGCGCAACATCCAGCAACGATATTGTCAAAAATTTGTCACACCGCATTTTCGCTGACCCCGAAGTGCGAAATTCGTCTGGATTTCAGTCGGAATTGGTGGTGCCGCCCATGGAGGTGCGTATCGTTGTGCATTGTTTTTCTGCGACTGTCCACGTTTCTGCGCAACTTTGATGCGGGCTGTATTTGTGTTGTTGTTGCTAATGCTCTACGCTGCTTCAGGATTCACCTTTTTACCGCGAGTTGGTAATTGCGTTTGGAACCTCCGTGTACGACGTTGCGAAGTACTTGAAAAAGCTAAGCAAGTGCGCCAACTCGTTCGCCGCTGACGCTCATCGATTGATGGACTCCTGGAAGGAGCTCGGATATGTGCTTCGCAACAGCATAGGAAGCAAGCACATTGACAAGCGACAGTCCTACTTCTTCCAAAATCAAGACAAAATGTTCAATGCCCACGCTCTTTTGGGCAACTTGTTCGAAGACTCGGGCAGGAAGTTGGAAAAGTTCTTCAACGATGTCCAAACTCATTTTGTCATGCCAATTGAGGCATTTGTGGCAAACGACAGCAAGGAATGCAAGTTGTTGAAACGCCGTCTTGACGAACGCGAAGACAAATACATGAAACACTTGCGAAAGTACCTTGACAACAAGGTGAAACATTCACACCGTCAGAAGGCGGAGATGAGCGAATCTTCCAATCTCAAAAACAAGCGAGAATACGAAATCGCGCGGTTCCAATATATCTACCGCCTGAACATTATTTCCGCAAGGAAAGATATTGATGTCTTGACCGGCGTTGGCGCTGCTGGACGCGCTTTCGTCAAGTTGGGACTCGTTGAACACTCCAAGAGTGCCCAGGAACTAATGGAGCGAATTACAGCCATGGAATCCACGTTGGAGGTAATATTGGTTTGCTTTGCTTTCGCGGGGAGGAATGCACGAGGCTGAATTCTGTTTATGTTTGTGCGGCATGTCAGGCAAAGCGGCACGCCCTCGCGAAAGATGCTCAGCTATGGCTTGAAAAAAAGAAACTGCTGCAAAGTGAGTGGTCACGCCGATCCAGCGTCTTCGTTCACATTCTCATCGTTCTCTATATTCTACACCTGTAGCTGAGCTCTCTAAAGGTACGGTGTCGACGTCCAGTCACAGCGGCAGCAGTGGCGGGGGCAGTGCTCACAACGACAAGGCCCACAAGACGTGCGTTTGTTTCGCGGTTGTTTTTTTTTGTGAACATCTCGCATATCTCACTCGCTTTTGCTGTGTTGCCAACAGTCGCCACCGTGTGGATCTGTGCACTCCCAGCTCTTTAAAAGGTCTCAAGGTTTATGCTGACCCTCCCATTCTACCTGGAGTCGAACAGCAGGGCTACTTGTACAAGAAGGGCCACAACGTTGTCACGCCGTGGCAACGGAGGTGGTTCTACATAGCAGATGGCAAGCTTTGGTACTACAGAGATCACGAACCGACGTTCAAAACTGCAGGCAGTGGCAAAGATGCAATCAAGGGCGGGGGTACAAAAGCATCTGGAACAAAAGGTTCATCGTTGAAGTCTGCTGGAAACAAGAGCGATTCTACGCCGACTGCCGCCGCTATCAAGGTGGGTGGTGCAGTGGTGTCTTCACGTTGCACTCCTTTGTCTTCCTTCTCACCAACCAGCGTCGCATTTGCTGCAGGTGTGCGACATTATGCTCTGCACTGTGCGGGAGTGTGAGGAAGACAAAGACTTCCAGCTGTCTTTCGAGATCATCGCGCCCGGAAGCAGATCTTACGTGTTACAAGCTGAGAGTACTGAGGAATTAAAGCAGTGGATGTCGGCGATACGACGATGCATCGAGGAAGAACTCGTTAACGGGGTTCTTCGGGACGAGAGCCCGCGTCGCCGGATCCGGTTGCCGAGCGGTGATGCTGACGACGATCTCCTCTCCGACGAGGATGGCTCGCAGCGTCGACGTCGTAGTCGCAGTCGTAGTTCAGGAAGCCAGGGAGGCATTGCGCCTGAAATTGCAGAGATTATCGAGATCAATTCAACGTGTGCGGACTGCCGAGCCCCTGATCCAGACTGGGCGTCTATCAACCTTGGTGTTGTCGTGTGCATCGCGTGCAGCGGGGTTCATCGAAGCATGGGCTCTCACATTTCACAAGTACGTTCCTTGACTCTCGACCGAGATGTTTGGACTGCCCCACTTGTCGGAGTCCTTCGAGGTCTCGGCAATGTCCGAACTCGTCAAATATTTGAGCGCACAGCAAAGGATAGTGACATGGGATTGCGCTCGGTTGCAACGAGTGATCTCAAGTCAAGCAGCGCATCTAGCCTCGTTGGAACCGACGACGAAGAAGAGGAGCACGTGGAGCAATGGATCCGCGCCAAATACGAAGACCACAAATTCGTTGGCGAGCCTCCGACAGAATATGATCCCAACGAAGCGTTGCTCAAAGCAGCTGCAGAGAACAACTTGGTCGAAATACTCAGGACTCTCAACTTTAAAGCGGATATTGACGCAGTCGACGACCGCGGCCGCACGGCTGCAATCATCGCGGCAAGTCACGGCTTTGATGCTGCGGTAGCGCTGTTGTATTACAACGGCGCAAACTTAAAAGTCTATGATAGCTCCGGTAACAACGCCTACGATGCGGCAACAACCGATGAGGTGAGTGTGCTGGTGTTGTGCAATCAACTTGTATCCGTGTCGTGTGACCGCCGTGTTGTCTGGTGTTGCACAGGTGCGGAAATTTGTGGCGTCGAAGCTGCCCACATCACCTGCGCACAACTCTATTTAGTCAGAGTGCAATCAGTGTAACGACCTGTGACTCGCCATCGCGCACTCGACATCATCAACATACGATGCAAGATGTGAAACAACTAACTAGATTCACAACCAAGCAATCAATCTAATCTCACGATCTCACTTCACTTGAAGAATTTCAGCTTGAGCTCCTCTGTTTTTATTTACTCTACCATTGGGTGCTTGGTGCACACCTCACTCCCCAGCACCAGCCGCCTCTTGCTCCATTGGTGTGACTAAAATGCCATCAATTTTCTGGATATGCGGAATGCACTGAATGACTCGAATCCGTGCCGCTGCGGCATCTGCAATGGAATCGTCGGAGTATATTGGGTTGCCAACGAGCAAAATGTCTTCCAAGTTGGCCAGGGAACGCAGCTTCGCAATCTCGGCCCAATCTTTGATTTTGTTGTGTGCCATGTACAGCACTCGCAGTTTTGGGCACCCAAGAACGCCGTCGACATCTCTGCAGTCGTTGTACGACAGCCACAGTTGTTCTAAGCTTCCTGCAACTGCCTGCAAGCCGTCAATTTTCTTTACACGATTCCGGGCAAGGGACAGGATCTTTAAGTTCGGCAGCTCGAGGCGCGCCATTTTATCGACCATGTTTGTGGATAGTGACAGCCATTCGCAGTTCGTGAGGGTGTTCAGTGTGTTGGCGTCCATCTTAGTAATTGGCGGTATCATGGCGCAGAATTTCACCGTCGTTGCTTCCACGATGTTGGTGTCGGGGTGCTTCTCCTCCCATTTCTTGATCGCAGCTTTGATGTTGGTGCTCATGGTAGATGGTGCTAGTCTTGGAGGTCACAGCAACACACTCCAAACAAAGAAAACAGAAACAAACACTCCCAACAACAAAAAAAGAGTCGAATCAGATCCCGCACGGTTTTGCACATGTGTTCTTATTGCGTGCGTTGTACCTGCACCTGCTCAAAGGCCAGCGAACTGTTTTGTTGCCACCACGACCTTCTCCGAAATCGAAATTGACATCACACTATGCCAACTACACGGACGTGCGCGAGTCGGCATATCTCCAATAACAAACAGCCCCGACTGCAATCATGTCGACCAACACCAAGTGCACCAACGCGTAACTACAGCAGAGACAGCAAGCAAATGACGGACTGACTGAACGAAAACAACAAACAGAAAACGACAACAAACAAACAAACGAACGAACGAACGAACGAACGACGACAACGACGACGACGACGACAACGACGACGACGACGAAGCCATCGCTCACTCACTCACTCACTCACTCACTCACTCAAACTACACTCCCAGCCGCCCACAGTGACTGAGCGCTCCGAAACGTTGCTCTGCCAGCATTCCCACTCCCACTCCCACTCCCACAACCCAGCAGCCGTTTCCCTCCCACTCACTCACTCACTCCCACTCACTCACGCTCACTCACTCACTCACTCACTCACTCACTCACAGTCACTCAAAGTTCATTCGTTCGTTCGTTCGTTCCTTCATTCGTTCGTTCGTTCGTTCGTTCGTTCGCTTCGTTCGTTCGTTCGTTCG
>ENA-OWNT01002481-OWNT01002481.1-seawater-metagenome-genome-assembly--contig:-NODE-2481-length-19231-cov-5.746528_pt1 | contig 19231 bp, 17 predicted proteins | sample MGYA00238136_ERZ651165 | MGnify/ENA primary metagenome ERZ651165 (study PRJEB26861, sample SAMN08777766) | seawater metagenome | isolation source: coastal seawater | place: USA: Florida | collected...
CGGGTCCCACAGGCGCGGTACCGACTCCGTCAGCACCACCAACCCACCTGCGAGGAGCACCATGGCGTTGACCATGGCCCCGACCAAGGAGAGGCGCTTGAACCCATAGGTGTAGGTCCGCGTGGGCTTGCTCCCCGACAGCCCCTGCATGCCCCAGGCGAAGGCGAGGGAGAGGCTGTCACCCAGGTCGTGCAGCGCGTCGGCCGCGATGGCGGTGCTGTTTGTGAACCAGGCGCCCACGAGCTCGATGAGGGTGAAGGTGACGTTCAGCCCGAACGCAAGCCCGAGGTTCTTCCCGGCCTCGCCGTGATCGTGTCCGTGATGCGGGTGGCTCATCGTCCCCCCTCATGGCCATCGAGCTCGGCTGCGTGCTGCAGGGTGTCCTCCACGATGCAGCCCACATGCTCATCCTGGAGGCGGTAGGTCACACGCTTGCCCTGTCGCTCTCCGACGACGAGACGCGCTGTGCGCAGGTGCCGCAGGTGGTGGGACAGTGCGCTCTGCTCGACCTGGAGCTCTTCGCGGAGTGTGCCGACGTTGGCGGGGCCGTTGCGGTGCAACCGCATGAGCACTGCCAGACGAACCGGGTGGGCCATGCAGGCCAGGAGGTCGACGGCTCGTTCGAGCGCGAGCGGGGTATTCGAGTCGGTCATGCGAACCTCATATGACGTCGCCATCATATGATAACCGCCTCATGTGTCAAGCTGGAGCTTCGACTGAGACAAATCCGATCGGGAGCAGTCCGGACAGCAGTTCCTTCCGACGCACGGTCAGTCCTCGGTCGGTGAGAAGGCTTGCGAGACGGTCCAGCGTCAGGCGCCGCTGACCCGGGAAGCCGACGAGCCCCATCACGCGCGAGGTCACCCGGGCCAGTGCCGTCTGGTCGTGGCAGTAGGTCGGCAGAACCAGCCTCCCACCCGGTCGCAAGGCCCCCAACATCGCGTCGAGGGCGCTATCATGGTCTGGAAGCAGGTGAAGCACGTTGGCCGCGACGATGGCATCGAAGTTACCGTCACCGTCGAGGGCGTACACGTCGAGCGTGCGCGTCCGAACATTGTCGAGACCCGCAGACCGCACGCGGTCCTCGAGCTTGTCCACCATCGCTACGGCGTAGTCGGTGGCCACGAGCTCGCCGACGACCGGCGCGATGGCCGCCGAGACGAGACCCGTCCCCGCAGCCAGCTCCAAGACTCGCTCCAGCCCGTCGACCTCCTCGACGACCAGAGGCAGCATCGCTTCCAACGGGCCGCCGAAGAGCAGCATCGACAGGTCATAGCGACCCGCCGTGCGCTCCCAGAAGATCTTGCCGTCATCCGGCATCGGCCACCTCCCGTTCAGCGTCGGGCACCCAGCGCGCATACAGGGCAGGCAGCACGAACAGGGTCAGGAGAGTGCTGGTCACCAGGCCCCCGATCACCACGGTGGCCAGAGGCCTCTGGACCTCCGCGCCGGCAGAGGTCGAGAGCGCCATCGGCAGGAAACCGAGGGCGTCCGTCAATGCCGTCATGAGCACCGGACGCAACCGGCGCTTGGCCCCCTGAAGCGATGCCTCCACGGGCGAGCTCCCTTCCGCCTGGAGGTCCAGGATACAGCTGACCAACACGACGCCATTCATCACGGCGATGCCGAACAGCGCGATGAAGCCCACTGCCGCCGAGATCGACAACGGAAGCCCCCGCACGAACAGGGCCACCAGGCCGCCGGTGACCGCGAGAGGCACATTGGCGTAGACCAGCAGCGTGATCCGCGTCGACCGGAAGTTGGCCTGAAGCAGCACGAAGATGAGCAGGAGCACGAGCGGAACCAGCACGGCGAGCCGTCCACTGGCCTCTTGCAGGTTCTCGAACGATCCTCCCCACTGCGGGAGCACCCCTGGAGGAACAGACCCCTCCTCGGCTATCCGCGCCTGGGCCTCCGCAACGAACCCCGCCACGTCGCGGCCACGGACATTCATCTCGATGGTGAGGCGTCGTTGGACGTTCTCCCTTCCGATCTGCAGCGGCCCCTTGGCGACGCGGAAGTCGGCCACCTGCCCGAGCGGTACCTGGGCGCCCCCCTGGCTCCCGACGAGCACCCGCTCGAGCGTCTGGGGGTTGGCTCGCACTGCCTCCGGGAAGCGCACCTGAAGGCCGAAGCGGCGCTGCCCCACGAGCACTTCACCTGCAGGACGGCCGCCCACCGCCTCGACCGCGTCCAGCACGTCGCGCGCGTCGATGCCAAGGCGTGAGATGGCCTTCCTGTCGACCTTCACGTCGAGCATCGGAAGTCCGGCCAGCTTCTCGACTTTCACGTCCTGAGCGCCCTCGATGGAAGACAACGTCCGCACGAGATCGTCGCCTACCTCCTTCAGTTGGGCCAGGTCCTCGCCGTACAGGAACAACGCCACGTCCGACCGGACACCCTCGATGAGCTCGTTGACGCGCAGCTCGATGGGTTGCGAGAACGCGAAGTTCACCCCTGGCACCGAGGCCTGGAGCTGCTCCTGCATCTCCTCGACGAGCTCGGCCTGAGACTGCCCGCGCGTCCAGCCGCTCTCGGGCTTGAGCATGACGTACACGTCGGAGAAGTCGACGCCCATCGGGTCCGTGGCAATCTCCGCCCGGCCCGTTCGGCTGATGACTGTCAGCGCCTCGTCGGGGAATCCCTCCATCAACACCCGCTCCACCTCGGTGGCCTGGGCAAGAGACTCCTCGAGCGACACGGATGGGGGGCGGATGATCTGGAGCGCGATGCTGCCCTCGTCGAGCTTGGGCACGAACTCGGCACCGAGGAAGGGCACCAGGCCGAGGCTGCTCGCAAAGGCGAGCATCGCCATCGTTCCGATCAGGTGGGGATGGCGCAGCACACGCCCGACCAGCGGATCGTAGACGGCGTGCGCCGCCCTCATCGCCCACGTCTGCTTCTCGGACGCATTCTTGAGGAACATGGACGCGAGGACGGGTACCAGCGTCATCGCGATGATCAGCGAACCCACCAGCGCAAACACGACGGTCAGCGCCATGGGGCCGAACATCTTGCCCTCGATGCCCGTCAATGCGAGCAGCGGCAGGTACACCAGGATGATGATGCCCACGGCGAAGACGACAGGTCGCGCGACCTCCCGTGTCGCACCGAGGATGGTGGCGTCATCCACCACCTTCCCGTCCCGCCTTCGATTCCCGACGACCCGGACGACGTTCTCGACCATCACCACGGACCCATCCACGATGATGCCGAAGTCGATGGCGCCCAGGCTCATCAGGTTGCCGGACAGTCCGGAGAACACCATGCCGATGAACGCAAACAGCATCGACAACGGGATCGCGATGGCCACGACGATGCCGCCACGGATGTTCCCCAGCAAGAGGAACAGGACCGCGATGACGAGAAGGCCCCCCTCGAGCAGGTTCTTCTGCACGGTGTGGATGGTGCGGTCGACGAGCTCCGTCCGATCGTAGAACACGTCGATGGCCACACCTTCGGGGAGGCTCGGCTCCAGCTCCTCCACCGCCACTGCGAGGGATTCAGCGACGACGCGTGCGTTCTCGCCGTAGCCCATCATTGCGATGCCGATGACGGCCTCGCCTCGCCCGTCCCGGGTGACAGCACCCTGACGAATCAGTGGGGCAAAACGGACCTCTCCGAGTGCCCCGATGGTGATCGGCGTGCCTTCGGGCGTGGTCGCGACCGACACGGATGCGATGTCTTCGAGGCTCTCGAACAGCGCCGTGCCACGCACCAGCATCTGCTCGCGTCCACGCTGCAGGTATCCGCCGCCGACGGTGAGGTTGTTGGTCGAGAGCGCGTCGAACACATCCGCCAGGAGCAGATCGTGGGCGACGAGCCGATCGGGGCTCAGCTCCACCTGGTACGTCCGAAGCTCACCTCCGAACGCGTTGATCTCCACGACCCCAGGCACCGAGCGAAGCCTCGGCGCAACCTGCCACTCCAGGACGTCGCGGAGGTCCATCAGGCTGAACTGATCCTCGAAGCCGGATTCCGCCCGAACCTCGAACTGGAAGATCTCGCCAAGGCCTGTGGACGGGGGCCCGATCTCGGGCTCACCGTAGCCAGCGGGGATGCTCTCTCGTGCATCGCTCAGGCGCTCGGATACGAGCTGCCGCGCCCACCACAGGTCGGTCCCATCCTCGAACACGACGGTCACCACCGACAGCCCAAACCGTGACAGCGACCGCACCTCCTCGGTCTCCGGCAGCCCGGACATCGCCGTCTCCACCGGCCAGGTGACGAACCGCTCGACCTCGAGCGGCGAGAGTCCCGGGGAGTCCGTCAGGATCTGAACCTGGACATTGGTGACGTCCGGCACGGCGTCGATCGGCAGCTCGTTCGCGGCGCGCGTGCCGAGGACGACCCACAGGACCACCCCGATCAACACCAACGCCTTGTTTCGGAGCACGACAGCCAGCGTTCGGTCGAGGAACCCGGGCCCATGGCCCTCGAGCAACTCTTGATTCTCAGTGCGCATGACCCTCTCCCAGCTCGCTCTTCTCGAGCTCGCTCTTCAAGGCGAATGCGCCGTCTACGACGACCCGATCACCCAGGGTCACACCCGTCTCCAGGCGGACCTTGGACGCGGACCGCTCGGCCACGACCACGGGGGTCGCGGCATAGTGCCCCGGCTCCTCTTCGATGAAGACGACTTCTGACCCACCGAGCTCCATGACGGCGGCGGACGGCAGAACCACGCCGGTCTCGGCGTTGGCGCCAACGGAGAGCTCGGCGTTGGCGAACATGTTCGGCTTCAGCTTGTGGCCCGGGTTCGCAACCAGGACCCGCACCTCGACGGTTCGCGCCTCAGGCTCGATCCAGTCGCCGACCTGCGCGACGGTGCCCTCGAAGGTGTCCTGGGGCCACGCCTGGACAGTGAACCGGACGGTCTGCCCCTCCCTGGTCACGGACAGATCGCGTTCGTAGATGTCCAGCAGCAGCCAGACCTCATCCAGGTCGCCGACGTGGAACAGGGGCTGCCCTGGCTCGACATTGGCTCCCACTCCTGCGGCCGCTGTCAGGACCTTCCCCGCAATGGGGCTGCGGACAGGAACCCGCGACGGGAAGTGCTCGCCGCTGTGGGGCGCGGCGATCTCCAACGACACCCCCAGAACACGCAGGCGCTCCTCGGCCGCCTCCATCGCCCCTTCGGCTTCCGCATGGTCGGCCTCGGCCTCGAGCACTTGCGCCTCGCTGGACACGCCGTCGGCCACGAGTCGCTTCAGCCGCGCCAGCCGGGCGTCGGCCGCGTCATCTCGCGCCTTCGCCGTTCGGAAGGCGGCCACAGCCTCCCCGAGCTCCGGCGACTGAACCTGCGCCAGGCGCTGGCCTCGCTTCACTACCTCACCAGGTCGAACAGCGATGGAGTCCACCTGGCCAGCGATCCACGCACTGACGACGGCGTCCTTCCGGGGATCCAGGGCAATCCTGCCTGCAACGGTGAGCCCAGATGCGAGCTGACCTTCCACAGCCGGCTGCACGCGGATTCGCGCCGAAGTCACGGCTTCGGGCGTGAGTTCGACCACCTGGGCCCCGTCGTGGCCGTCTTCCTCGTGACCGCGCTCGCCTTCCTCGTCGGCATGGTCGTGTCCTTCATGGTCGTCGGGTGCGCCCGAGGAGCCACCGAAGCAGCCAGCGAGGAGAAGGAGCATCATGGAGATTCGATGGGTCATGAGCCACCTCCGAGCAGAGCGTCATCGTCGAGAGCGAGGAGACGGTCGATACGCGCGTCAGCCAAGAGGCCGCGCAGGGTCACGACGGCCGCCTCGCCGTCGAGCACCTGGGTCTGTAGAAGCACCGCAGTCGAGAGGTCGATCTCGCCGGCGAGCACTCCCGATTCGATGCTCGCGAGAGCGGCACGTGCTTCGTCGATGTCGGCCTCAGCCACGGCCTCTGTCGCAGCTTCCGCCTCTTCGAGCCGTGCCGTGGACGTGGCCTGTTCTGTCTCGGCCACCGCGCGAGTGGAGGCGAGCCTCCCTTCAGCAACGTCCAGTCCACCGACGGCCTGGGCGCGGCCGGTCTGATTCCGGTCGAACAAAGGGAGGGTCACCCCAACCGACGGACCAACGAACGTCGTTCCATCCTCGAGGTCGACCCCCACCCCCACCGTGAGGGGTGGGATCGTGGCGGCGCGTGCGCGTCGTACGTCTGCGCGGGCAGCGTCCAGGGCGGCCTGAGCCGCGGCCACGTCCGATCGCTCGGCCTGCGCCGGTTCGCGGACAGGGGGCGCGGCAGACAACGGGTCTTCTGCGAGATCGTCAGCGGACACGGACCTGAGCACAAGGGCAGAGAGAGCACGGAGCGCCTCCGCCTCCGCTCGGCGAGCCTGGAGCAACCGAGCTGCCGCCTGGACTTCGGTGAGCCGCGCCAGGCGTAGTTCGAGGGTGGAAGCTTCGCCCTCTTCGTGCTTTCGGCGGACGGCGAAGCTGAGACGACCGGCGAGGTCGGAACCGTCCCGAGCGACGTCGACGACGCCCGATGCCACAACCGCGTCGACGTAGGCCCGGCGCACAGCCGCAGCGAGCTGGCGCCGCGTCCTGTCGAGGGTGGCGCTACTGGCGTCGACGGAGAACCGGGCGCCACGACGAGCGTGCCAGCCTTCTCCGGTGAGCGACAGCGGCTGGCCGACCCCGAACTCGGCCCTGGAGCCGTCAGGGGTCGCCCAGGCATTGGCCGACGGATTGGAGAGGAACAGGGCGGAAGCCGATCTGGACCCCTCCGCGGTGGACAGCGCCGTCTCAGCAGCGCGCAGGTCAGGGTGAGCGGCCACCGCGAGGGCGACCGCCCGGTCGGGCGGAAGTGCAGGTACGCCTTCGTCCGCCAACGCCACAGAGGCATTGAGGAGGACGATGACAGCGGCACTTCCCCACCCGACGAGGGTGTGGGAATGCATGGAGTTTGAGCCTTACGACAAGGGAAGTGCCGGATGCACTCGCACACGAGTGATCCGACGGTTCAGCACCGTGACGTGGGGTTCAGGCTCTGGGAGGGGGGATTGGCGGGGCGTTCGCGCGGTTGACCAGGCGTTCTTCGAGACCTTGCGGCCTCTCGCGCATCACGACGACTGCCGCGGCGGCGAACCGCAGTGGGTCATCCGGCACGAGCACCGGGATCGACGAGTGACAGCCGCAGTTGTGGCTGATGGGGGTGCATCCGTGCTCGGCCTCGAGCGCGTCGTGGCTGGCTACGTCCTCGTCTTCGCCGTGGTCCATCAGATGGGCCAGGTGGCCGTCGTGGGCCAGGTGCTCGAGGTTCTCGAGCAGCTCCATCCAACCCGGCATCAGCGAGAGCACGAGCACGAAGGTCACGAGTTGACGAAGAAGGAGGGGCACCTTCCGTGCATAACCGTTCGAGGCACCAGAGACCAACTGGGGAAGAACGCGGGGTGCGTGCGTAGTACAGCCGGAGACGTCCATGCTGTCGACCACACCCGCTGCCGAGATCACCAACACCCTCGAGCGGATCAGACGCGGGCTCGGGCTCGTGCGGAGCGCACTTGCGATGGGCAACCCGACCCTCGCGGCGGAGCTCTCGGAGTTGCTCGAGGGGTTGGTTGAGGATGGGACCAGCGACCGGGCCTCCTGGCGGCGACGTGTGGAAGCCGTCGCCGCAGCGAACCCAGCCCATGCGCCGTCGCTTCTGGCGCTGGCGGACGTTGGCGACGCTCACGCCTGCGCCGACCCGAGCGCCCCATGCTCCCACTGCCTCGAACATGAGCCATGCCCGTTGGGATGCGACCCGGCGTGGGAAGTCGAGCTGGATGCGTCCCCCTTCTGAACTTCGGTAGGCGGGCTATCCAGAGCGAGGGTTGGGAGGGAAGCGATGCCGACCCCGATGACAGAGTTGATGCCAGCCCTCTCCGGCCTTGTGCGCTCGCTGCGCGGAGCGCCCATGGACCAGGTCGTGTGGGCGCTGGGCTACGTCGCCCACAACCTCGAGCAGCCCGTCGAGGTCGTTGTCACCGACACCCGCGACCACGTTGCTTCGGTCGAGCTCTACGGGCGCGCTGCTATCTCCCGAGGTCAGACCGGTCTCGCTTCGACCAGACGGCCGACCCGAGCGGCCACCCGGCGAGTGTGTTTGGAGTTGGCCCGGGAGCTGGAAGCCGTGACCCGCATGGCGGAGCGGACTCAGCTCTTCGACGAGCTCCAGGAGTAGTCTCGTGGCTGGTCGGGTGATGTCGCGGTGCGTCTGACCACGGCGAGGAGTCGCCGGTGTTCCCACTCGGCGGCCTCAAGTAGAGTCAGGAGTCCAGCGTCGGCTTCGATCGCGGCCCTCAACGCGACGACTGCATCCTGCCACCCACGCTCGCAGTCGAGCACCTCGGGGCCGGTCGGCTTCGTCCGGCTCCCCAGGAGTCCGATCCAACAGCCGATCAGCAGTGCTCGGTCCGCTACCAGGGTCAGTCCGGCATGGAGTTCTGCGGCTGGTTGACTCCAAGTCCCCTCGTCCTGGAGTCGGCGGACCGCATGGTCAGCCTGCGCCAGACCTTTGGCTGCCGCCGGATCGGCCATCAGGGCCGACTCCAGCAGTCCTGGCTCCGGACCCTCGATGGTGGCCGGCAGCGCATCGAGCTCGATCCTGAGACGGATCAGCTCGGCCAGGGCGCGCTCGAGACGAAGGACGTGGTCGGGCATATCTCCTCCAGGCAACCGCGAGACGGCCGCGCGACCACTACGCCGCTGGGGCATGAGATGAACCGCAGCCGGAGGGGATCCGAGTGTCAAGACGGTGCAAGGTCGAGCTCTCGTTGGACCACTGTGCTTGTTGGTGCAACCAGTGGAATCTCGGGTGCCGGGCCAGCACTGCCACCTCGTTGGATCGCTATACGTCCGCCTTGTAGGCCAACAATGCGCGAATTCGGTTAGCTCATCCCGTACCAGGCTCGAGCCGTGCGGAGGCAGCAGGTGGTGCAGATCAAGACAGCGGACGCGCAGGCGCCCCCATCTCCCCGGACCGCGGGCTCTGTCTTGGCCCCCGTCCTCGATGGCTTCTCGGCATGGTGGACGGCGCCAGGCGACACGGAGATCGACGCGCTGCGCCAGTGGAGAACGACCGCCGACGAGGCCAAGGCCACGGCGCTCGTCCGCATCATCCGCTTCGGGCGTCAACACAGGTTCCAGACGGATGTGAACGCCGGCAGAGTCGAGGGGACTCAGAGGCGCTTGTCGGACCTCTGCGCAGCCTTTGGCGTGACCGAACGTCATGGCCGCAACGCTCGGGACATCTGGGACGAGGTCGCGTCGCGCGGGCTCCGCATCCCGGAGGAGTGGTGGGGGCTCGGCAGTGGGTCCGTCCACGACCTTGTCAAAGGCAGAGCGCCGCGAGCTGCAAGAGTGCGGGCTCTTGCGAAGGCCGACCAGTCGGAGCCCTTCGAGGCCCTCTTGAAGCGCGTCAGCCGCGCTGTGGACACGCACGTCCCCGGTCGGGGGCCGGCTCGGAGACGGGCGCTTGAACGCCTGGCACAGTGGGTCAGGGACGAACTCGGAGCCCTCTGCTCCGATGATGTCCTGGAGGTCGTGGACAAGGAGGACTGGCAGGCCGTAGAGCGCATTCGATCCCTCGGCGAAGACGACCTCGACGCACTTGTCGACCGACAACACCTCATGCTGGACAAGGTCTGGGTCGCCTACGCGGCTGTGAAGGAGCCCATAGAGCCGCGCACGCTCGTCTCACGCATCTACGGTTCCAGCCCCATCGCACACCCTGCGAGGCCAACACGGGCCATCCGAGAGAAGCTGGACCTGCTCTGTGTGGAGCGGCGGAAGGTGGGCCGACGCGTGTTGTTCCTGCCTCTGGACCCGGATGCGCATCGAGAGCAGGTCAGGTTTCGACGGATGCGAGCAACCAACGACCAGCGCGTCGCCGCCAGCCTCGAAGCACTGAAGGGTCGGATTGGCGGATCAATCGAGGCAATCAATGAAGCTGCATAGGGGGTATGAGCTCTGGCGAGGCCCGTCCCGACTCGACGACGCACCCATCACCGTGCTCGTGAAGGCGGCCGCAGCCAACGTCAAGACCGGGCCGATGGCGACCCTCTATGTGCTCCGTCAGGACATCAGCCCCGTCGACGCAGTCCGGACCGGACGGGATAAGTCCGTCTGTGGGCACTGCCCAATGCGGAAGGCGCTCGGCGGAGAGTGCTACGTCGATGTCGAGAAGGCACCGACGCGGGTCTGGCGGGCATGGCGCCGAGGGGCGTACCCACAGTGGCCTGGCTCTATCGAGCAGTTCGGCCTCGGCCTCCATCTCCGCATGAGCGCCTATGGGGACATCGACGCCCTCCCCCGGTCACTGCCCGAGACGCTTTCGAGCGCCGCGGCCGCCCACACGGCCTACACCGAGGGGTGGCGAGGCGCCCCACCGTCGTGGCGTCGATGGTGCATGGCGTCCGTCCACTCTGCCACCGACGCCGGTGAAGCCCGCGCCGCTGGCTGGCGCACCTACAGGGACAAGCACGCCGCGGAGCCGCTGCTCCCAGGAGAGCTCGAGTGCGAGTACCAGAGGAGCAGGCGTAGGAAGCGTTGTGTGGACTGTCGGCTGTGCGGCGCCGCAGGCATCCACAGTGTGGTCATCGACCGCCACTGAGCCTCTCCCGGGCCAGCAGCCAGTGACCGGGTGCAGCCCAACACCACCTGCGATCCGTCCGCAGCTTGGCGGCCGCCCTGTTCCACCCGACGTGCACAGGCCGAGCGTGGGTGCCAGACTCGTCCAGGGGCAAGACGAGACTGGCGACCTCGGGGAGCAGGTCACCGACGGCCACCCGTCCCTCCGCCGCAACGATGGCAGCCAGTGCCTCCAATCGGGCCACGCTTCGGACCGGGCTGTCCACCTGCACGAGCTCTCCACGGATGCCTGCACCACGGTCCAGGCGCACGCGGATGCGGCGCTGCGGGCCAGGCTCGAACCCGCCCACCGCGTGGACGACAACGGACGCGTGCGGCGCAGCGATGCGACGGCGTCGCCGTGAACTCACGGGCTTCCGGCGGCGGAGCCGAAGACTGACGGACCCATCGTCGTGTGGGTGGTCCCACACCCGCTGGTACACGGTGTCGTGCATGCCGCCCAGCAAGTCGGAGCACCCGGTCCAGGCCTCGGCCGGCGAGACGCGCACGCTCACCTCATGAGCTGTCCTGGCCGCCGCCAGCAGTGCGTTCACGACCGGTTTCACTCTGCGTCGCGGGAGGTCGAGCTCCGCCAGCCCAACCAGATCCACTTCTGAGTTCTTCCAGTGGTTCCCGAACCGGAGGGGCCGACCCGCCGAGATCAACTCGACGAGACGGCGGTCCCTCACGGACGGGAACGGCTTCCGAACCAGAGTGCCTGGCCCAAGTTCGGAAGCCCCCTCGGTGTCACCCTCGGGGGAGCAGGCGTCTGCCACTGCATCATCAGCAGGTTCACGATGAGGAACCCGTTCTGAAGCAGGGGTCCTACCCCTCCTCTGTGCGCCAACAGGCGCTTCTGGTGGATGCACTGCGACAGGGACAACAGCAATAGCCGTAGCGTCCTCAGCCATGTCGATAGGGAAGGCGTTCCCGTCCATGAACTGGTCGTGCGCGGGAGTCACGTTCCCCCTTGGGGTCACGGTCTTCGTCGCCTCGTGCGGGTGGATCATGTCGTTGGCCGAAGCCTCGTGCGTGACCCGAGCAACCACTCCGTTCTGTCCATTGGACAGGGGGTGAGCCTCATCGTCTTCCGAGGAAGTGATCTGAGACCGAAGCGGGAGCCCAGCTGAGGCCCCGGAGGGGCCCTGCTCCTGCTCTGCTCCGTGTTGCTCCTGCTCCACGTTCGGTCCGAGGACCTCCCGTGGAGGAACGTGGTGATCTCGATGACCTCGTGGAGCCGGTCCCCTCTGGGACGGCTCGACCCCATGGTCAGCAAGAGAGGAATGATCCAGGAGTTGATCTGGCGAAGAACCCAGTTGTTCAGCGGCGTTGTCCACTTCCAGCAGGCGCCGGTGGAGCAGATCACCAGCGTAGAGACGCTGGGCTCCCCGCTTGCCATCGGGACCTTGAGGCTGTGGCATGAGTGCCCCAGACTGACGAAGCCACCTATGGGAAGTCGCTACCGCCTGTGCCGCCCGATGGAAGTCGGCAAGCTTGACCCGGTCTCCGGCCTTCGCGCCCCAGGAGCGCAACCGCTCCCAGGTCCAGACCAGCCGGTCAGGAGCGAGCCTGATGAGGTTGTGCCGAACCAGGTAGGTCTTGAGGACCGGAAGGTCGCACCTTCGGGTGTCGATGATCCTGGAGCACTTCTGGTCGTCGGTGTGCAGGTCCCGGACGTTGGTGAACCCTCGGGTCACGGCCTCGACCTTGAAGGCCTCGAATGCGTGTCGCGCCGCCCCCTCTGACCTTGCGAAGATGTAGATGTCGTCCAGGTAGCTCAGCACGTGGACATCGAGCCTCGCTTCGACCAGCCGGAACAGGCCGGCCAGGGCCAGGTTCATGACCATCGCCGACAATGCGTTGCCCTGCTCGACCCCGAGACGTCCATTCCTGACGGCCTCGTTGTTCTGCCGGTCCCAGGCGTCGAGCTGGACCAGGCGCCACAACCACCGGGCTGCCCCACGCGCGAAGCACAGGTCGCCCATGAGCGTCTGCTTGGTGTGCAGTGCTGGCAGCAATCCGAAGGCGTCGGCGAGGTCGGCAGTCACGACAACGTCGTACCCCTCGCGCATCAGTTCCTGACCCCTCCAGGCCAGATGATCCTGCGGCGTCGCGCCGCGCCTGGCGCAGTGGAGCAGCCCCTGCTGCTCCATGTGCTCCTGCGAGCGTCCACCGAGCTGTCCTGGATGCAGGTGGTCATCAACGAGGTCAGCGACCTGGAGGATCACGAACAGGACAACCAGCCGCTTGCACTCCGCCGGATCATCGATCGGCCGCTGCCCGCCCCCGGACTTGGCAACCATCGTCCGCAGGGACGCCGGCAGGTCCCACGGATTCTCTCGGATGCGGAGCACCTGTTCATCGAACCAACTCCGCTTGGCCCACATCGCCGCTCTGTAGGTGTCCGACTTCCGGCGTCCGCCCCGGTCGGACTGCCCAAGCCGACCGCGCGCGTGCCTCCCCAAGGGAATCCCGGCCTGGTCGCCTGCCAGGTACGAGAAGGCAATCGTGAGTAGCTCCTCGCCGCTGGTCGGTAGGAGGTCATGGAGCGTGACGCGCTGTTCAGACGGCCCGGTCACCCGACGGTCCTCCGCCAGATGGTGATGAGCCGCTGCATCGACGGCGCCCTCACCCCCCACGGCCTCCAAGGCGCCTTGCTTCGATGCACCACGATAGGCCTTGTAGGCGTGAGCTCGTGCCTCTCGAAGCGTCCGTCGGTGTCGATCAGGGCGGCCACCTGGTGATGCACTTCGGGATCACCGACGACGAACAGCAACCCGTTGGCATCCACCTGCTCTGGCGCCGCTCCTGCAAGCCAGCGCGCGTAGTCGGCAACGTCGTATGGCCCCGGCCGCATCAGCGTGTCGTACAGCTCGGGGTCCAGCCGGGCGTCGTCCTGCCGGAGCACGTGGTCGTAGAGCATGGCCGGCGCGGTAGGAGCCCCGAGCACCACGGCGGAGGAGTGCTGTTCACCGCCTGCCTCGAGGCGGTCGTCGTCACAGGACACCAGGATGCGCTCACCCCACAGGCCTGTCGTCAGCCAGGCTGCCAGCGTCTGTGCGCCGACAGAGTGGCCCGCGTGGTGCACCCGGACCCTGGCATCGAACCGCCAGAGATCGTTGCCGGAGAACTCGCGGATGATCAGCCTCGCGATGAGCCACGAGGCCACGAGGGGCCAACGCGTGGGATCCATGGCCCGCGCGTAGGACCATCGCAGCCCCGGCCAGTGTGGCTCCAACAGGACTCCGCGTCGGTAGAGGCTGCCAGCGGGGTCGATGGCCGTGAGGGCTCCGTCGCCGACGCCCATGCTGCGGAGCCAGCGGAGCTCGGGTGGCGCCAATGCTGGGGCGAAGTCGAGGTTCTCTTCACCGTCCCAGGCCAGCCGGTCCCCCTGCCACGACCACCAACCTGGGAGCCGCCCTCCGAACGTGTCTTTGTAGGCCGTTCCGAGCGTCTCGAGCAGCACGACCTGGTGCGCCCATCGGGCCACCGGAACTGGGTTCCCCTGGCCCAGCAGGGCAGCGGCCGTCCGTGCCCTCGCGAGGGAAGCCGCCACAAGGACGGGAAGACGGGAGCGCACGAAGTCCGAAGCGACGGCGTCCGCATATGCGTCCCACTCCACTTGGACTGCTCCGGCCAGCGTCAGCCGGCTGGGCCGCGTCGGGGATGGTACGGGCCTCTCCACCCGTTCGCAGTCACTCAAGGACAAGCCCTGCTCGGAGCGGCGAACCAGGGCTTCGAGCTGTTGGTCAGCAGTCATCGCCCGGGAGCTTTCGGCCTGCTCGACCATCCGGGCAAGCTGTTGCTCCGCGCTGGCGCAGCCAGGGGCGCTCCCGTGCTCGAAGCCGGCTGCGTACTCCTCGAGCAGCTCCTCGAGCCTGGGACGACGCGATGGCGGTGCCAGGGCCGCCATGACCTCGATCTCTCGCTCGACGGCCCCAGGGTCCTGGTTCGCGAGGAGCTCATGGTGTGCGCGAACCGCCGACTCGATGCTGGCGATCTGGGCGCGCACCTCGCGTTCGACGATGTGGTCTGGTGTTCTGCGAGGTCGCTGCCGGTAGCCGGCAGGTCGCTTACCTACACGAAGATGCCCTGGTCCAGCCGGGGGGCCGCTGCGGGTGTGCATGGGATGTTCTCGACATGTTTCTGGTTCCTGGAGGTCGGCCCCCGACCCGGTGTGCCTCGGAAGGGTTTGAAGCCTTCCGAGGCGAAACCAGGATGTCGGGAACGAGGACGGGAGCAACTCCGTCCTGTCTCACCCCGGACTCCCAACCCGCTCGAGGCCCACGACGTCCCAGGCTGGCGCCCCGAGTCCCAGCTCCTGGTCACGGTAGCCCAGCTGGGATGAACCCTCGTCTCGGGGTCGCCGCAGCGGAGCGGAGGCGACCCCGCCTCAGCGTGGGCGGTACAACGATCCCGTGGTCAGACCGATCCGTCATCGCCACCGCGACGTCCGGCCCGGTCCGGAGTGGCACGCGCACGGCGTGACGACCAAGCGAGTGTGGGTTCTCGCAAGCCTGTCGCCACCACAGCTGGCCCGCGTGGAGCTGCTCAAGCAGCGATGGCGCCACCGCGAGTCCGGCCGCACCCGGCACGACCGCCCGGCCTGGGACGTGCCCGGTTCGCCCTACGGGCTCGACGTCGTGTTCTTCGTGCTCGGATGTTGGCTGCTCGCCGTCACCGGGCTGCACGCCACCGACTGGCCCTGGCCTGACGAGCGACCCGCCCGGCGAAGTGTCCAGCGCTGGCTCCGGCGCTTCGCCCAGGACGCCGACACCTGGCGGCAGGCCGTCCGCCTCGCCACCATCGAACTCGCTGCGCCGCGACCCCTCGAGGGGATCCTTCCGACGGGGGGAATTCCCCCGCCGGAAGGGCGCACGCGCTGCCACCGAGTACACGCCCCTGCCTGCAAGCTACGTGGCGTGGCCTGGTTCCTTGAAAGTGCGGCGCAGTCCTTTTCTATCTCGATTCGCTCCCTCCTGGTCGCGGCGCAGAGGAGGTGGACCGAGGCAACCCTCACAACCGGACGATCCGCGCTCCCGTAGCGGGAGCCCAGGCGAGGTGCGCCCGGGAGCGACGGTGCGACGGCGACGCTCGGCACCCCACAGACGGTGTCGTCGAAAGGCAGCGTCCGCTCGTCGACGGTGGCGGGGCACAAGGAGGTGCCCCGTGAACCGTCCCCCGTCCGACCTCGCGCTGCTGCGCTACCAGGCGATCAGCGCCTACCTGAGCCTGCGACCGCCCCGCGGGCAGCGGACCGCGCTGCTTCAGCAGCTGGCCGAGCAGAGCTGGCGACTGCCCGACGGACGCCAGGTCCAGTTCGCCGCCGAGACCCTGCGCTCCTGGGTCCGCCGCTTCCGACGCGGCGGCATCGAGGCCCTCGAAGACAAGCCGCGCGCACGACCTGGCGTACAGGTCTTGGAGCCCGACCACATCGACATCCTCTGTCGGCTGAAGCGCGACGTGCCTGCACGCTCCATCGACCGCGTCATCCGCATCGCCCACCGCACCGAGGTGATCCCGAGGACCGTGCCGCTGTCACGGTCGACGGTGCATCGCGTGCTGCAGGCCCACGGCCTGTCGAAGCGGAAGCAGGGGGCGGCCGCGACGGACGACCTCGACCGCTTCGAGGCAGCCTTCGCCAACGACCTGTGGCAGTCGGACATGCTGATGGGCCCTTGGCTGCCCGACCCCGACAAGCCCGGGAAGAAGCGCCGTGCCTGGCTGCATGCCTTCATCGACGACCACTCCCGCCTGCTGCTCGCGGGACGTTGGGACTTCAAGAGCGACCTGCCCGTCCTCGAGCTGGCCTTCAAGGAGGCGCTGCGCCGCTTCGGCACGCCCAAGCGCGTCTACTACGACAACGGCGGGCCGTACCGAAGCCATCACATGGCGCAGATCGTCGCCGTGCTCAGCGACCGCGACCGCCCCATCTTCTGCACAGCCGGCCGCCCGGAGGGCAAAGGGAAGATCGAGGCCTTCAACCGGTACTGCCGGGCGGCGTTCGTCGCCGAAGCCGAGGCGTCGCCGTCGGTGACGACGGTGGACGACCTGAACCGCGCGTGGCGCGTGTGGCTGGAGAGCGAGTACAACCAGCGCCCGCACGAGGAGATCGGCGAGACGCCGTGGGCGCGCTGGCGCCGTGACGCAGCCCGGGTGGTGCACGTCGACGAGCGGCGCCTGGCCGAGGCGTTCCTGTTTCGGAAGACGCGCAAGACCGACAAGGCCGGCGTCCTCAAGCTGCAGGGCATCAAGTACCAGGTCGGTCCCGAGCTGGCGCGCAAGCGGGTCGAGGTCCGCTACGACCCCGAAGATCTCTCCACCATCGAGGTCTGGCACGGTGAGACCTTCCAAGAGCGGGTTCGGCCGCTGGAGATCCACCCGCAGCGCCGCCCCAGGAAGGACCTGCCCGTCGACGCGAACGACGAGGACAAGCCGGTCGTCGACTGGCTCGGCCACATCACCGAGCAGCACCCCCAGCCTGAGCTCGATGACCCCGTGGAGCGTGCCCTCGCCGAGCAACAGCGTCTCGACGACGAGGTCGTCGAGCTGCTGCGTGGCCGGATGTCGAGCGAGGTGTTCGACGAGGAAGCCGTCCGGACATTCCTCCATCGCTACGGTCCGCTGGACCCGGCAGCCACCGTCGAGGCGGTCGAGCTGGCCATCGAGATGGGCGGTGAGGACCAGCACGTCGTGACGCTGCTCGGCGACTTGCTCGACGTGATGGAGCGGCCATGAACACGCCCACCATCCCCGTCGCCCAACAGCAGCGGCTGAAGGCCCACTTCGGCTTCTCCGGGCTGCCGTTCCGCAAGAACATCCCTGCGAACCGCATGTTCGACTCCGAGAGCCAGCGGGACCTTCGCCACGGCCTGGTCCTGTGGACCGAGCTGCGCGGCCTCGCGCTGCTCACCGGCCCCAGCGGCGTCGGCAAGTCCATCAGCCTAAGGCGCTTCGTCGACGAGCTCCCCGTCGACCGCTTCACCGTCCACCGCATCGGGCAGATCCCGACGACCCCCACGGGCTTCCTGCGGGCGGTGGGGCGTCGCCTGGGGCTTCGGCCCCGACTGCACCTGGCCGACCTGTTCGAGGATGTCCTGCAGGCGCTGGCGCGCCACGAGGACGAGCACCGAACCCACCCCGTGCTGGTCTTGGACGACGCCGAGGGCATGCGGTCGTCGACCCTGGACCTCGTGCGCCGCCTGACCGCCGGTGACCTGGACGGCGCGCAGCACGTCAGCATCTTGCTGTCGGGCACCGAAGACCTGCTGCGGACCCTGCGCGAACCCGTCCTCGTGCCCCTCCGCAGCCGCTTCGGCTACGCCCACAGCCTGCGCGGCTTCCGGCTCGAGGACACCCGCAACTACGTCCGCTTCCACCTCGACGCTGCCCACGGGCGCGACGCCTTGTTCACCGACACCGCTGTGCAGGCGCTGTTCCACGCCAGCCAGGGCGTGCCGCGGCAGATCAACCAGCTGGCGCTTCAGGCGCTGATCGAGGCGGTGGTCCGAGGACTGGACGAGGTCGACGGGAAGCTGATGAAGCGCGTGCTGCAGGCCCACCCGCTGTACGCGGTGCACCGAGCGTCGTAGGCCCACGCGGGACACGCGCTGACGCGCGTGTCCCGCCCATGGCAGCGGCGTCGAGGGGGCCTCGGGGACACACCAGGCAAGCGTGTCCCACGCCTCCTGCCGGCGCGCCCGTGGGACACGCTGCCGGTGCTGATCTCGGGCCTGCCACCGGTGGACGAGCGTGGGACGTCAGCGGGACTGGATGGTGGGACGAGACACTGCGACGACTCTTCGCTCGCTGATCCGCGACTGGCCCCCTGACCGTCACGACTACGTCTTCACCGCAGGAACATGGCCGCCGATGCGCCCTTCCCTGGTCGGGCGATTCCTCGATCGGGTGCGGGAGGCCGACCCCCAGTGGCACTCGCGGATCCTGGGTGAGCTCGCGTCGATTCGGGACCAACCAGGCTTCAGGGCCTGAAGCTCACGCTCGGGCAGAGGCCGGGATCAGGCCCGGGCGCCCCCACAGGTGTCTCGACGCCGGGTGGGTCTGATCTTGCCCGTCGAGGAGTAGAGGCTCGACACACCCCAACAAGGAAAGCCACATGACCAACGTGCTCCCTCCAGAAGCACTGCTCCCCACCGACTTCCGGGTCCTCGACACGCTGCTCGACCTGGCCGGAGACTCGAGGCAGGCGCATGAATCACGCGTCGCCGCCGCCCTGCAGTTGCCCGTCGAGAAGGTTCGTGAGTCCCTTGTTCGGCTGACGTTCGCTGGGCTCACCGTCGGTGACGTGAACCCGCTGGAAGCACTCGGCGTCACCCCTGCCGACTTCAAAGTCAACGTCGCCATCGCCGAAGGGTTGTCCGACCGGACCATCGCCCGTCGATTCGGGACGACCCGACGGGCCGTTGCACGGTCTCGTGAGCGCCTTCGTCGTGCCTACGCTGTCGTGACTGCCGGGCTGAATCAGGTGGAGGCCAACGGCCCGGTCGTCGGGACGACGGAGGTCACGTTGGATGGCATCCGGTGGGACATCGAGCTGCGCCAGTGAGAGTGAACTCGCTCATAGAGGGCGGCGTAAGCACGTTCGACCAGGGCCCTGGGCGCGATGGTCGCGGAGGCCG
>ENA-OWNT01002483-OWNT01002483.1-seawater-metagenome-genome-assembly--contig:-NODE-2483-length-19195-cov-3.886547_pt1 | contig 19195 bp, 11 predicted proteins | sample MGYA00238136_ERZ651165 | MGnify/ENA primary metagenome ERZ651165 (study PRJEB26861, sample SAMN08777766) | seawater metagenome | isolation source: coastal seawater | place: USA: Florida | collected...
GCATAGTTGTGACGTAAGTAAGTAAGTAAGTCACACTGTGGGCACTGTAACTAATAATAGACAAATGGACAGAAGTAATGTGTCTACAACAGAGCCATGAAAGCCACATGTAACAGTACAATGTACCAATAAAGTATGGCTTTATTACAGACACATAAATTCAAATGAATTCATGAATTCAAGAAGAAATACAATGCAATGTCAGTTAGTCAGTGGTCGGTCCATCCGTTCACTCACTCACTCACTCACTCACTTACTCTGCACTGTCACTCACTAACTCAGTCGTGCACTGTCTGTCTGTGAGTGAGTGTGAGTGAGTGTGAGTGAGTGAGTGAGTGAGTCGCTCAACGTCTGTCGTCGTTGGTTCGTTGGTTCGTTGGTTCGTTGGTTCGTTGCGAAGTTCGTTCGTTCGTTGGTTCGTTGGTTCGTTGGTTCGTTGGTTCGTTCGTTCGTTCGTTGGTTCGTTCGTTCGTTGGTTCGTTCGTTGGTTCGTTCGTTGGTTCGTTCGTTGGTTCGTTGGTTCGTTCGTTTCTTCGTGTTTTCGTTTGTTCGGTTCGACGACGTTCGATGTTTGTTTGTTGATGGCTCACTCATTCACTTTCGAAGGTTCGCTTTGTTCGTTCGTTCGTTCGGTCGTTCGGTTGGTCGGTCGGTCGGTCGGTTCGACGTTCGGTTGCGTTTCGGTTGGGCTGCTTGATGGTTAGAATCACGTGCTGCTTTTTAGGGTCGCTCCATCGCTCAATCGTTTGATGGTTCATGCAGTTCATCCGCGTGCATTCGGTTCATGGGGTGGTTTGGATGGTTTGATGAGTGCGCGTTCCATGGTTATTCGCTTGCTGCTCCATAGACTCTGCTCGTTCGGCGGTTCTGTTCGAAGTAGTTGATCCCTGATCGCTTCGGCCCTCTTCTGCACTGCCCGTTCCGTTCGGTAGGTACGTTGCTGGCGTACGATACAGTTGGCTAGCAGGCTGCAAAACATTGCCATTGCACCAGCAATCAGTGCAGCTCGTTTGTTGGGCGACGCTCGCAATGGTGCCAGACGTTCAGCGCTCGAAGTCGAAAATACCATGGCACGCAAAAAAGCGGACCAGGATTAACACTTCGTTGCGTTGTGTTTAGACCTTCGTGACGACGAGGGCAGCAAGGTGGCAGGACACCTTGGCGAGTGATTTGTCCGGAATCGACATTTTGTTGCGCCACTCGTCGGCACGAAATGGCGGGTCGTGTGTGGGCTGTGCTGGAGCCATAGCCACCAGGCTGTGTCGCGCCGTTTACAAAACACCATGTCAGTCGAGGAAGATGACGTCCGGCAGAAATTGTTCGAACAAATCGAACGCAGGCAAGTTCATTTCCGCGTGCAGGATCGATCTGACTCCGACGATTCCGATGACAGCGACGAAAACGGTTTGCATGGAGACGCAAAGGGGGATGGGGATGGCGAGCAGCAAAAGCAATCGCAGAAAGCGCCAGCGTATCCCAGCAAGCACTTTGACGAAGCCCTACGTGACAAAATTGTCATATTGGGCATCAACGCACACCACCTTGCTTCCGACCGTGACTTACAGCGTCTGATGCTCGATCAGACGACCCGATTGGTCTTGTCTCCGGCTGAAGTGACGCAGCGAGTTGCGGAGAGGTGGATGCTGAAGAAGCTTCTCGACGCGCAGAAGGAAACCGGCGTCGAGGACCATAACTCGGCTCGCTGGCTACAACGTCGCTTCCGTAGCTCCTTGGAAATCGAAAAGGCCTTGCACCACAAGAGGCGAAGTGGGCTTGGTCACCACTCTCACAACGAGGGCGGAAACGAGAAAGTTAGTTCGAAGGGGCTACTGGCAAAGCGCATGTTCACGGTTTACCACGACACATTGATGTCAATTGCCGAACAAATTGTGGAACTGCGACAGCGGCGTGAGCTATTCAAACAACGCGAGCTTCTTCGAATGATATCAGAACAGAGTGTACTGCCGGGGTACGACTCACAAGACGAAGACGATGGCCCATCGAAGCATTTTTGTGGGCGCAGTAGTCGTGTCAAATTGCCCAAGGCCCTTGTGACGAAGGCAAAATCAGCTCGCCGACTGAGCAGTCCACGCCGCACGCAGGCCAACACCAGAAGTTGGTGGAGACTGGATGAATACTGCCTGAAGTGGTCCCCTCGAATGTCTCTTAAAGACAACACGCCCGTGCCCATCAAGTGGGGTCCGTTGGAGCAGGCTTATCAAGTGGAGTGGGAATTCATGCAAAAGACTGCTGCACTGTTCCACGAGGCTGTGCGAGGCACCGAGCAAGGCGTCGACGTGTTCACTTACCAAAAACTTGAGGCGGCCGTCAAAACACTGGGTGAGCTGTTCAAGGACGTCGACCGTGATGCGGTCGACGAAGTAAAGTACCCAGTGGTGCCTGTCGGTCGGTTTGTTGGACAACGGCGCTTGAACGGTGGGCACTGTGAAAACATAAAAAAACTGAAAGACAGGCTTGCAGAGGAGCTTCCTTGTTCCATGGAACAGGCTCTCCACAAACTGTCGAACTCAGCGGACGAAATCGGCGAGCAAATGAAGTTGTTTGATGCCACCAGAACAGTTCAGAGGACTCTCCGCGGCCACATGGCGAGGAAGCACGCCGCTCGCAAGCGCGCACAAGTGAAATTTGCCGCAAAGAAAGTGAAAAGTTTCATTTTGCGCAAGGTGATGTACTACGTGACGCGTCTACGCAAATCGAAAGTGATTCAGGCCGCAATGCGCGGATGCATTCAACGGCGCCGGTTCGCAGAGAAAAAACTGGCCCTGGTCATCGTAACATTTTTGCGCGACTGCAAGCCGAAGCTCCTGGAGTTGTGTTGGGAACTCTTGCAACATTTGAAAGAACACCGAGATCTGCACGCACGCAACGCGCCCATCTCACCAGACTTCTTGAAGCGAGGTTTCCAATTGAGGAAACGAGTGCCCCCAAGACTCGTCCGCGCGTTCGAGTTTTGTGCAGATATCAAAATGCCAGGGTTTGGCATGCTCCTTCGACAACGACCAGGAAGTCGGAAGATTAGGCACAGACCCACACTAGAAGAATTGCCGGAAGAAGTTGAAGGAGGTGCGAGCGTCGACACTGAGGCTAAAACCTCGAGTGTCGACGGGCCACGAACTCCGACCCACCGACCCAAGACACCTGAACTCTCGTTGAGTAGTGCTGCGCCTGGCACGACCGTGCGCAAGACATTGTCCGGCGCGGATATGATGTTTGAGGCTCTCAAAGCGAACCAGCAATCTAAGCGACGAAAGTCGAAGCCGGACACCAAGTCCAGTGAGTCGGAAGCAAAAGAAGATCCCGCAGACGAGAAGAAAGTGGATGAGCAGACGGCCAAGCAAAAAGCAGCTCAGGCCAAGCTTGACCAAATAAAGCTGACACATCGGTTGAAGTGCGAGGCCGTGTCAAACACAATCTACTGGTGGATGGCCCATCGGCCGCCGGAGGAAGTACCTTACTTGAGATACTGGAATGAAACTGCGTTAGAAATGAAGAACGACGAGCTAAGTGCGGCAGAAGATCGCTTGCTCGGACGGCGGAAGTTCGCGTTTCGGAAGACTCTTTTGCAAGTGCGTGGGAAGAAACTCGTTCAAGAGTTAATGCAGCGCTTTCGAGATTTCAATCGACACTTTCTCGATGTTGGCAAGTTCTCTCCAAACGTCCGTCGCCAGTTTGAAATGCGGCCCCCGAACTCCTCTTATCTTCCCCAAGGATGGGGGTCGAAGTTCCGATTGTACGGTGTCTTGCGTGATCAACGGCAACTGCAAGAAGATCCATCGATGCTGACGAAAGGGTACCCAAGGGAGGGTTGGGTCGACCCAGAAACTGGAGAATTTTTTACTTTGAAGCAGTGGGTTGTGCAGCACCTCGTCGCACACTCTTACGAAGATGGAGGCGTCAATCCCATGATTCTCTATGAGCGCAACCGGCGTCCCAAGACACGAGAAGAGCGAGACCAGCAAAAGGCGATGATGGCAGCCGTTGCCGGGAAACCACATTTGGTGACCATTATTGAGAAGGCGATGCCTCTTGTTAAGTTTGCCAAGCTCGTTCAACGCCACGTGCACCTATCCGAGAAGGAAACTGCAAGTATTATCGACGAAATGCAGCTCCGCCATCCAGAATTGGCGATTGTGACGGCCACTGACTATGCTCGATTCATCCGATCGGCAACAGTGACGCATTCACCTCGTAAAGGTCCAGACGACATGAAATATGTGGACAGTCTGACGTCACCTCGGGCTGATGAACCGCATGTGGAGTCCAGAGGGAAAACCCCCTCATTTGCGTTTTCCGCCTTGTTTATGATGTCGAAAGTAGACGCTGCACGACGACTAGCTGCCACCATGCGAATTCAAAGCATATGGACACGGGAGGTGCGTGCGTTTCGGATGCGCCATCTGCAGCGGCGCCTCGAAAATGAGCAGCGTTTGCAGGCGATGAACAACCGCAAAGCACTCGAGGTTCAAAGAAGTCGCCGATTAAGCGCTGCTCGTCGGCTTCAAAAGTTTTGGAGACGGGTGTTGAGCAACTTTCAATGCGACGTCACGCGTCGAATACACCCAAGCAATTTCTTTTGTCGACTTGTTCCGAGGTTTCAAGCCTTTCAGCCAAAAGACAACGTGGTGTGTGCTCCAGGGTCCAGTGACACATCATTCGAAGATGACTCTTTCGACACAGAAGATGGGGTGGGTGGATCCAAGCCGAAGTCACGTTGGGTCGAAGTGCACATCAAGAATCCCGGTCATGATTTGCGCCTCCTCATTGAAAGCGAATGTGATTTTGAAGCATTTGAACTGGCAACTGCCATGAACCGTGCAGCAAGTCATACTGCTGCTTTGTCGCACGAGTTTCCATTGCGAGAGGGCTGGTTCAACATTTCAATGGTTTGAGTTCGCTCATGTGGTGTTCTGTCTCTCACTGCTTGCCATGATTCTGTTCGCTTGTCTCATGCAGGTGCAAGACAAAACAGTTTCACAGGAAATGGAGCAAAAGGCTGCTGTTATTGAAGGGTTCAGATTCAGTACGTTGTCAAAACCGGGAGGACCTTTGGGCAAGGGCCGCCGCCGCAGACGATTAGGCGAATTACGAAAAGCGCCAGGTTGCCATGTTTTGTTCGTGCTTCACCACAGCAGCGCGCTTGCTGACATGTTGTTTTTCTGCATGTGTCCCAAAATGTTTATGCCGATCAGCTTCCCTTAGCCGCAAAACTTTAGCAGTCGCAGGAGCCATGACTGCGGAAGGTCGCGCGAGACTAAAAAACTTCTTCGGGACACGACTTCAGCGCCGAATCTTGCTCGATCACGACCACCAACGGATGGAGGAGGAAAGACAAAAGGCGATTCGAACCAAAAGCGTTGATCCTACAACAAGAGCGCTTGAAATAGAACAAGAGCACGAACGTGAGGCCGCTGCTGAACAAAAGTTGCAGCAACTCCGAGTGCCAGTAGCTAAAATGCCCGTTTGTCGATACATCGTTGTTGACGCAAGCGGCCAACTTCACATCCGCAAAACGGCAAGCGTGCCCGAAAACATCCGTCGCTGCTTAGCAGCGACGAAGCTTCTGCAGAAAGTGTGTCGTGGTTGGCGCGGACGTCAGAAGGCGCGTCGGGTGCTCGAGTTCAATGAGCGGCAAGAGGTGTTCAGAGCCCAAATGCAGAATCTTCTTGCAAGTGCAGAGTTGGCACGAAAAGCTTTGGCTGACGCCGAGCAAAGTGCGCAGGACAAAGATGACGATTTCAACAACATTCCAGACGAGGTGTCCATGCAACCGCATGTGTTTGCCCAAGTTTTGGAAACACATTTTGGATACTTGCATCTCACTATCACAGAGCTGCTTTATTTGACAGCGGCGTTCTTGCAAAGCGATGGAACGGTTTCCTGCACAGCATTTGTGCGGCACATTCTTGGAATAATTGACTCTATTTCCGGGGAGAGGCGGAATGTTGGTGGTCGCTACGTGTTTGGTCCTTTCCCTTTGGTGGCAGACTTGACGGCGGCGCCATCCTCACGGCATGGTCTTGTCAGTCGCAAGCACAAAGTGCCTCGGGCAGGGGAGGAGTCAATGTTCTACGCGCAGGCTGATGACACGGGCGCTCATGCTTACGCACGTATACTTCGTGTGGCGCTTCAAGACCCGCTGCAAAAGTTCCGGTACACCCCATGTAGAACTTCCGTGCAAATTCCTGTCAATTTTCGTGGTGTACGCGAATTGAGACGCTCTTCGAAGTTGCCATCGTTTTCACCACAGGTATCATGGATATACGGCCACTCCGCGTCCAGCGACCACGCGTCGCGCATGGTGATATCTAAACGAAACACCGTTGTGTACCCGGGGGGCAAGATTGTTGTTTTGGTCGACAATGTTATTCGACCAAGTCAAACATCGAGCCACCAAGTTCCGCAAACAAACCAGGAGCAATGGACTCCCATTCAGACACCCAAGCCAAGAAAACGCAAAAAGCGCCACCTCCGGCAGCGCCACTTTTGTGGGCACTCTAGTGCAGTCACATGTGTTGCCTTGCACCCGGACGGAGTGCATGTTGTGACTGGCCAGGGAGGTGACAACCCGCACCTATTAGTGTGGAATACGCGCACGCTCCGTGTAAAAAGTGGGTCCACGAACGTGGCTGTATCTGCTGGGCGATTTGGATTTGTGCCTCAGTCCTTGGATGTCAGCGACCACCAAAGCGCGCAACACGTTCACCTGAAATTCAATCCCGCTCGCCGAAACGCGAATCTGCGCGAGCCTCAAACAGATGAAACGGGGAAGTCACTCCACGAACACATGGGGCTTGTTCCTCCCGAAGATCAGAAACCGTTTTACCACGGAAATATTCAATCCGCTAATTTTGTGGCCGGTGGGCGCTACGTTGTCGCTTGTGGCTCCGACAATGGCCACCGCATGGGCATTTGGGACTGGCAATCTGGTCAGCTTCTTGCTTATCACAACAACACTTTCAAAGATTCAGCATCGCAGATCAACGACATTATTCCGATGGTGCCCCCTGCCAGTCGGCTGAAAACAAAAGCTGACAAGAACAGGGTGAATTGGCTGACCATTGGTGCAAACCATATCAAGTACTGGAGCTACGATCCACACCCAGCTGAATTGCACCCGTCTTCGACGTCGAAATCAAAATCCGCTTCGAAGAAGAAGTCCAAGAACAAATCGAATTCCACGTCCAAGCGTCATGGACCCAATAAGTCTGCGAGGAGTAAAGGGAGCGGCACCAAGAAGCATCACTATTACCAGTTCTTTGGAACTATTACGGCAACAACTGACCTCTCAGGATTCTGCAATCCATACTTTGACGGAGAGCACGACATTCCTCGACGCACTTGGGCTGCTGTTTGCGACGAGTCATCCGGGCAGTATATATCCGGCGGCTCTTTCAATTGCGTGTTTGTGTGGGCCATCTCCACCGCGACAACAGTCGCGTCTGCGGGAACGAAGAGACAGTCTCGCTTCAAAGGTACACAGGCCACGAAGTCGAACTACAGTGGCGTGTTGGAAGCCAAAGCAGTTTCTACCCCCGGCACACTACCTCCACGAGTTCTGCCCACCAATCAATCAGCTGGAGTGCATTCCTTGATTGTTGTTCTACATGAGCAACAGGAATCTTCCGGTGGACAATGCCGTGCGCAATCGCAGTTCAAGCCAGAGCGTTCCAGGAGCCCAACCGCTGCAGCACCACCGAAGCGTCGAGCTGACTCAGCGCAAACTCGGCGAGGCCCCAGCCCAGAACGCGGTAGCGCAGCAAACGATCTTTCGCAACATCTCTTATCGTCTGGTCAGCAGCGCCGCAATCGAGCAATCGAACCGTTCGACGCTCTGTTCGCAGGATGCGGCAACGGCGTTGTCGTTGAATGGCGTCGCCCAGCACGGTATGGTTACGACATCAGTCTGTCACAGTCGATGTCTGTCGCTGAGTGGGCTGTTGCAGGAGGAGGCTGGATCCCGCACTCCTCCTATGATCTGCATACTCCATTAATGGCCCTGAATACGATGCGCGCACCCCCACATGTGCCCGCGCCGAAGCCGCACGGCCCTCGGCCGCTGAGCGCAGAAGAACAGGCGCAGAAACGTGCAGAGGACGAGAGAAAACGCGCGAAGGCTCGTTTGAAACAGAAAATGGGGCGGTTGGCCTCGCCTTTACCGGCTACCCCCGAAGTTCGTGAGCCCATTGAAAATGAGGATGATGACACCGAGCTGGAGCGCATCGAGCGGACCAAACGCAAGCTGGAGGCAGCATGCCTACGAGCAGGTTTCGACCGTGACTGGAGTAGGTTGTTTTCTGACATGGACACAGACAGCAGCGGGGGTCTTGATCCCGCTGAATTTTTGGTTGCTCTACGCCGTTTTGCTGGAGTCCCGCGTGAACTTCTGTCAAACGAGGACGTGGACATTCTGTTCGACGCTGTGGACACCAGCGGTGACGGCTCAATTCAAGAACACGAATTTGCGGCCTTCATGAACTTTGAGCAGCGAGAAGCTGCGCAGGCGCTCGCCGACGCTGCAAGCGCAAAGACGGATGGTGGTGCCCAAGACACCAACGAGCAAACTGCCACTTTCAAGGCGTATAAGGAACGCAGGGTGGGATATGCCGGCACAAGCGAGTTCACCATCACGTCGATGGGCGTGTATCACAGCAGTGAGCCCACAGGAGAGCAATGGTTCGTTTTCGGATGCCGCAACGGTGATGTATGGGAAGCGCAACTACGCACTGGCCAGCTCCGCAATGTCACGTATGGCCATCGCAAGCGCTTGAACAATGTATGTGCAGTTCCGAGACCAGCGACCGGCATCGGTCCAACTTCGTTTTCAGCCAACGGGGCTTGTTTCGTCAGCTGCAGTGATGCCGGGCATTTGCGCGTTTGGGACGGGAAGCAGCATCGACAACTAGCACATCACCTTCTCCCGAAGCCAGCGAAGGTGGTGACAGCTTCTGCCGACGGCCTCACAGTGGCCGTGGGATTCGGCGATGGGTCATTTGCCTTGTACGATCTTGGCGACGTGTGCTTGGAGTGCACTACACCACAGCTGCACTTTCCACCCGACACCAGCACATCTACGTCTTCAGCAGGTGTTGGCGACTCGCTCCCAAGCTCGTCGAGCGTGGGCTTTGGGACCAGCAGTAATCGCAAGTCGTTCTCCAACGTCTCTCAATCGCTCGGAGACGAAATGGGCGAGGGACGAGCGACGAGTTCGAATAGCACTTTCAAGAGTGTGTCCGCAATTGCGTTCAGCCCGAACGGGAAACTGTTGGCCGTCGCAAGCAACGATTCCAGCATTCGGATTTGGGCCTCAGAAGCCACTTGTGTGTGCAAAGCGCACTACAAATTTAAGCTGCAAGTGTCACTATTCGGTCATGTTGCTTCGGTCACTTCGCTGGATTGGTCGGCGAACAGTGGTTACATCAGAAGCTGCTGCAAGACGCACGAGCTTTTGTATTGGGATGTGCAGAACAACGGCAGTCAGATCACCTCTGGCGTGGACTCGCTTGCATTGCGGACGAAATGGGCGACGTCCACATGCTTGCATGGTTTCCATGCCATGGGTATTTGGGAGGCCCAGAAGCTGGTGACATCTGCCAGTCTTGACCGTGAAGTGCCCGTCATTGCACTGGGCACGTCCGTGATCACGTCGAACCAAAAGGAGCCTCTTACTTCGGACAAAGCAGTGGTCTCTGGACGCGTCAGCGAACAAGAGCTTCTACTTGTGGGCACGAATCGCGGTGCCGTCGAGGTCTTCAATTCGCCGTGTATCGCACAGGATGCGCCGCATTTTCGACAGTCTGGCGGCCTAACTGGACCAGTATCGTCCATGTGTGTGATGACGGGCATACATGAATTCATCACTGTGAGTACAACGGATACGGTGATGCTACAGTGGCGTCTCGAATCCACCAAGAAATCTTCGAAGAGGGCCACGCACGTGACTGTCGACCCAGGCGTGCATACCCCTGATGCGATAAAACATGAAGCGCCGACAAACCAAGTCGCAGGACTGAAATTGAAGCTGGAGAATAATGACGAGGCATCACTGGTCGTCCCAGCTCTCGTACACGACAAAATCGATCGTAACCACCACGCGAATAAGCAGAAGCAGGCGAGGAACAAAAGAAGGGGAAAGAAAGGCAAGAAAGGCAAAGGCAAAGCAAGAGGAACAGTAAAAGGGAAGGGCAAAACAACCTCCAAAGCTGTGGTTGCCGCGGGTGTGCCCCGTCAACTCGTAAGTCGTCCGCTTGCGGGCAGCAAGAAGCGGTGGTTGATCGATGAATTTGGCAACCACTATAGTGCGCCTTGACACAACATCGAGAGCGTGATCTACTGTTTACCATGCATTGGTATAAGCTGTAAGTTAGTTAGAAGTTAGTAGCGTAGTCACAAGGATGCATGTGTCATAATGCAGTAATAAATAAAGCCGCAAGTCATTCGCAGTCGCAGGCAAACGCCGGAGAAGAGGCGACATACATGCTGCATGTACGGAAGCAGTTCCATCGAAGGCGTGGAATCTATGGTAATGCTCGTGCAACCCGTATTCTGACAGCAGCGGCGACGAGGGGGCCCAACAAAGCGCTGGCTGACCCGTTTCGTCCCAAAGTCGCCCCTTCACCTTCAGAGGTTGCCGTGGCTGACGTCGGTGCTATTTCGAGCATGACGACTTGATCGGCAGCACTTTCGCTGGTGCCGTTCGCGCCACTGCGATGTACAAGCTGGAACGCAGACTCGAATGGCAACGCCACCTTGCTATCGCCGTGCGAATCTTGGACAAACTTGACACGGCGAGGGGCGCTGGATTCTTGTTCGTCGATGACCTCGTCATTGTTCTGTGTGGACGACATCGGCGCCAAATCAAAAAATCGAACAGCCGCTTGCCGAGCAGTGGGCTCCAATTGTTGAAGGAGGCCGAGGCTGGCACCCGTAGCGGTCCAAAACAAGTCGAGGACGTTTGAGGCTTGAAATACTTTTGCAGGTGCCTGCCCATTTGCCAACATTCTCCAAAGCGATACGTCTCCTGACAGATCGCAAGCACAGAGATAACGCCCACAAGGTGAAAATGACACCCGCGTCAGCGGCAACAAGCCCGCTGGGATCGCGCGGAACCGGCGCGAAAATCTAGCTAAGATGCCAGTGCAAGTACCAGCGTTCCGTTTCAGTGCCAAAACCGAAGCCTCCGATGAGGCGAACCCAAGTACGTGTTGGACGTCGGCAACAGGTTCTCGGAACGCAGACCGACCTTGGGTTCCATTGTAGAGTCCATGAATCGCGACAACAACAACGGCGGAGAGCTCATGTTTCCGTATTTCTGTCGTTGATGGGCGGGCGACGGGACCGCCAGCAGCAAGGACAATAATCTCGTCAGCATCGTCATAGTCGCTTGACTCATCATCTTCGTCGTTTGCAGGTGCAAGCCCGATGGAGCAACTATCGATGCGCTGCAGCCCAGTGTTGGGTAGCCGGATGGTGCGCCACTGAACATGCAGGCGGCTAACTTTGTGGCTGCCGATCGATGACCGGCGGCGGCGAGTCGGAGAGAACACCATGCCGCCGTTGGTGCCACCGTTGGACTCGTCATAGATAGGGTCCACGTCTGCAGTAGATATGTACGAATACGCCGAAACGTCTGCTGTCGCAGTCGCTTCGGCAATGCCACCGCGCACACCAAACTCACGGATCTCGAACGTTTTGGAAAACGCAGCAGCGGTGCAAGTAATGATGGAGACTGCACCGGACCGTAGACACACTACCAGCTGGACGGATCCACTCGTCGATCGCGACAATACCGACAATCCGACACAGACAGAGCCCTCGGGCAATAGGACAGTTCTCACTTGGGCCTTGAGCTCTTTGACCACCACGTTCCGGTTGCTGGCCCTCAAGAGTATCAAGTAAATGAAAGACCCTTGGGCGCATGCAAACACCGACGACGACGCATGCCACGACGTCAACAGCGGCGCAAAGGTCGGATAGCCACCATCAGCCAACGCCAACTTGGTGAGCTCAGCCACATGCGGGGGAGGGCCCGATGCAGTACCATATTCTTCAAGCAAAGCCAGGCCCAGTGATGCCCGAAGTCGGTCAAGGGAAACGCTTGCACTGCACGCGCGGCTGAAACCTGTGGACATGGGAACACCTTTCAGCGGCGACGCTGGACGCGAACCGACACCGTCGGGGAGAATCGACAGTTCCACGATACGGGGCGTGACAATGGCGATGAACTCGTCGTTGGGAGCGATGATGGCCTTCAAGTCGAGGCACGTGCGCTTCGATTGCAGGGCGTCTTCCAGCAGGCCTGCGTCGTTGTCCGACGCCATAAAGTTCCGCAGTTTCGACACCATGCCAGGTGGCTGTGACTTGGACTTGTGGTCATTCATCGGAGGCATTGGGAAATACATGCAGTTGAATTTGTGGTCGAGAACGTAGGTCGAGGCAGTTGAGCGGCCAGTCACACTCGGTGTGAGGTGAAGCGGTGTGCAGTCGAGTGGAATGGTGTGAGGAGCCCCACGGGCACGAGAGTGCGCCACGCCGGCACTGTCGTTATTGTCGCCGCCATTGTGGGGGTTCTCCTTTTGTTCGACGACAGCGGACTGCTCGACAACCGCAGGGAACGATACACGTCTGCCCCCCGCGCTGGTGTTGCAGACCAGGGAGGTGAGCGTGGTTTGATTTGATTCCAATTTCTGCACCGACTGCACCAGGTGAGCGATCACTTTCTTCGTGTCAGCCCCGGAGTCGGTTGCTGATCCTTCTGGCTGCTTCGGGGCGGTTTTTTCCGTGTTGGTGCTGGGATTGTTGTAGGCCATGTTTTGCCCAACCAAAAGCTTTTCCTTAAGCTGATTCAGGTACACCGACTTGACGACGATCAGTCTAGGTTGAAGCTTGCGTTCGACACATTCCACCACCGGCATGAGCTGATCCAAAGAACGGGTGCCACTGACATCCACAAACACTTTCGTGAACTTTGGGCGAAGCTTTTTGATGGCGGCGTGGTCCAAGCCGTTCATAACGTGGAGCTCCAGCTCGGGGAAGCGAGCTTGAGCTCGCTGGATCTCTTTCGCGGACAAATCGATGCCAACGACGTCCTTCGCAAGGCCCTCAATGATCTTGGTCGTAAGGGCTTCCGCGCAGCCGATCTCTAGAACGACATCGTCAGATGTTACGAATTTGCGCGCCATTGCTTTGTACTCGCGCGTCGTGTGGACCACTACTATTGGAACAATGAGATTCGTGGCGTCAGCGGGGCTTCCGGCGTCCCCGCCGTACGTCACGGCGACGTTGTGGCGCTTCGCAGGATGTTGCACGATGCGGAAGCCTTTCTTCTTCAAGAAACTGTTCAGTTTGCCGCGGCGCTTCTTGTGCTTCGCAGCCCATTGCAGCTTGGTGGACAGGTGTGTTACCAACACGAGATGCCCTTGGGTGGCATCGATCTCTGCCTTCACTGCAGCAATCAAGTTCTTCTCCTCGTCTGTCCCGCGACTCGCCGCCGCGCGCTGGGAAGTTGCAGAGACGCCGGATGTTGTTGGCGATGACAACTCGGAGATAATTCTGTCGCTGGTGTCGTGGTGTTCCTGGGCCAGCGTTTCAGCGACCGAATCGCGAGCCGCGACAGCGCCTACACCAGGCATGGTAGCTTGGATACTTGAAGAACGCAGTGGTCTGGGAAGAAAAGCAGTGCAACTGTAGCAAGCAGAGTGCGGTGGGCACAGATAGCTGAACACCGTTGTTCAACGAGTCCAGGGTGAAACAAAGTTGTCCGTTGAAATATCTTTTGATGTCCGAAAAAGAGGCCCCCACCCGCACGAGCGGACGACGCACAACAACAACAACAACAACAACAACAACAACAACAACAACAACAACAACAACAACAACAACAACAACAACACTCAACGAACCCAAATCTGCTAAGGCAAGGCCAATGACACCAACTCGACGAAGGGACAGTGAATGAAGGAGCCCTAACCAAGGGCCAAGTCCAAAGTCCATAACGCAAAGTCCAACGCAACACGCAACACGTAACTCAAAGAAAGCGTCAAAGGTCCACGGTCCAATGTCAAACAAAGACAGACAGTGACCAACGACCACCACCAACCGACCGAACGAAGGACCGAAGAAAGGAAGGAAGGAAGGAAGGAAGGGACAAAGGAAGGAACGAGGGAGCGAACGAAGGAACGAAGGAGCGAAGGAAGGAAGGAAGGAACGAACAAAGGAAGGAAAGAAGGAAGGAACGAACAAAGGAAGGAAAGAAGGAACGAAGGAACGAAGGAAACGAAGGAGCGAAGGAGCGAACGAAGGAACGAAGGAACGAAGGAACGAAGGAACGAACAAAGGAAGGAACGAACAAAGGAAGGAAAGAAGGAAGGAACGAACAAAGGAACATAGGAAACGAAGGAACGAAGGAACGAACAAAGGAAACGAAGGAACGAAGGAACGAAGGAACGACGAACAACGAACAAAGGAACGAAGGAACGACGAACAACGAACAAAGGAACAAAGGAACGACGAACAACGAACGAACAGCGCTGTGCAGTCACTCACTCACTCACAGTCACTCACAGTCACTCACAGAGAGAAGGGAAGTAGCCCTTCCTGCCTTCCTTCCTTCCTTTGGGTTCATCGCTCTCAGCCCTCCCTCTCAGCGCCCACTCACAGACTCACAGACAGTGCAGTGAGTGAGTGAGTGAGTGAGTGCTCAGCTCAATGCAGCCAGCCACTGAGTCACTCACTCACTGTGAGTGGCAGTGAGTCAGTGAGTGAGTCAGTGGGAGCTGGCTGTGCACTCGAAGGCACTCGCAGGCACTCACTGTCACTCACTGTCACACACTCACTGTCACTCACTCACTCACTCACTGTCGTTCGTTCGTTCGTTCGAATCCAATCGCGACAGTGGAAATTGTGAAATTGAATGATGAATGATGCATTCTGCATTCACGAAATCACTAAACTTTTGGACTTTCTACTTTTCAAAATGCGTACTGTTCAATTATTTTTTGACTTCGTGTTATATTGTATCGTACATTGTGACCACATTGAAAGTGAACAAAGGAAGCATTGCAAAGTGCACAGTAAAAAACGTTAGTGTACATTATGGTTATTTGGATTAACGTTTTCACAAAATTTGGAGAAAATTTGTGGTGGCTTCGAGTGAGTGAGTGAGTGAGTGAGTGAGTGAGAGACTGTGGAGTGACGTGCGCGACGCTCACTCACTCACTCACTCACTCAGCAACCGCGGTCAAACGTGAGAGTGTGTGTCCAAGATAATGTGGGGAAATAGGAATTAGGTTGTGGGTGTGAACGTGTCGTGAAAGTTTATATTTCAATCGTATAGCGTGAGATTAAGTGAACTTTGAACTTTGAACTTTCAACCTGGCACCACTGTGGCCGCAGCAAGCAGTGGGAGTGGCAGCGAGAGAAGGAGAAGGTTTTGCAATTTGGTAATTTGGTAATTTGAGTAACTTAGTAATTTGGTATTTCATTGTTCTGATAGTGCATAATGTATAGTACACTTTTAGGTCACAAACAATGGTGACGTAGCAGTTCGGAAGCAAGGTACTAAGTATCAACTCAACATCACAGTACATCAATATAGGAAATCATATTCCTTCATTTAGCCTCCCTTCCTCAAAAATAAAAAAAATCTCCAATCCAATTCCAAGAATTGCAGAATTGCAGAATTGCGGATTGCAACGACGTCACCGCTGTCACCGCCGCCGGCCGCTGTCATCATCAAAACCAACAACGACGATTTGTCGATTCGTTCGTTCGTTCGTTCGTTCGTTCGTTCATTCGTTCGTTCGTTCGTTCGTTCGTTCGTTCGTTCGTTCGTTCGTTGGTTCGTTAGTTCGTTGGTTCGTTTGATCGTTCGTTCGTTCGTTCGTTGGTTCGTTGGTTCGTTCGTTGGATTGTTCGTTGGATTGTTCGTTCGTTCATTCGTTCGTTCGTTCGATGGTTGGTTGGTTGGTTCGCTCGTCTGCCGTCGCCTCGGTGTTTGTTTGCTGGGAGTGTTTGGTCGTTGGTATGTCGTAGGTTTGAACGATCATTCGTCCGTATGATCGATTGTGGGTTTGACTCGCTTTGTGTCGCTTTCGAGTGGTTCTGTCCTGACTCGACGTGCGGTGGAGGGCTGAACGATTAGGACCGGATTCCTTGTGGCTGACACCGTTGACTTCGAGCAGTGACGATGTGTAACTACGTCTGCGCGGACCTGGGGCAAGAAAAGCATGTACTGGACACGTGTTGGCTTTACGCAGCATGCAGGGATACATAGTGAGGCACCCGTGTTGCATGAACCCAGCGCATCAAACTCCACGCCGTAAATTTCGAGTGAAGCAGAAAAGAAAGAGGAAAAATATTGCGTCAAGTTGTGCTGTGCCACCTGTGGGTTGGGATCACACGTCGAGCGCGTCCCTACAGCAGTAGGTGTTCTAGATATGTCACGGCTGAACCAAAAGCTTGCGCGGTTCGCTCCGATCCGGCCGCGGGCCACCGAGTCAGCGAAACCTACGTTGGATGCAGAAGAGTTGGAAGAGTGCCACGAGGCTTTCAACCTGTTTGACACGGACGGAAACGGTTTTATCGATGCCAAAGAGCTGAGGGCAGCTTGCCGTGCTCTGGGCTTTGTTGTAAAGTCAACAGAAGTCGTCCAAATGCTGCGGTTTGTTGGCAAGGAAGACGAGGGCACCGTCACTTTCGAGGACTTTGTGAAGGTTTGTGGATTCGAGTGTCGACTTGGGATATTGTGCTCTCGTGGCCGTTGTATCGGTTTTACTTTAACGTGTGAACTTTTTTTCTGACGTAGATTGTCACACCGAAGATTAAGTCGCGTGACGAAACAGAGGAAATTATGAAGATATTCGAACTCTTTGACGAGGATGGCAGCGGTGAAATCACTTTTAGAAACCTGAAGAGGGTTGCTGTACGTTCTCAGCGAGTTGTGATGTGTTGCATTTTGCGGTTCGCCGCTGACATGACGTTCAACATTGAAACAGGTGGAGCTTGGAGAAAATTTAACAGACGAAGAGATGCAAGAAATGATTGACGAGGCGGATCGTAATCGAACTGGGGTGTGTATCGACCTGTCAGTTGTCAAGTGCATTGAACGATTACATGCAGTTTACCACGTTCCGTCACTCGTGTGTAGGCTATCAACAAGAAAGAATTCTTGAAGATTATGAAGAAGCGTGGGGAGAATCCATTGGATGACTTGGATAGCGACGAAGACGATTGAACAGCCAGTCACTTTTCTCGAATTTCATCGTTCTTCGAACGACACCGTCGACGCCGTTAGTAGTTGTTACCACCCCCCTATTTGTATAAAGTTGTATTTCTCAGTGTTGACAAGGTTCATTGTCAAGGATTCACGACGAGTGCGAGGCTGCCCGGTTTCGTTGTTGCCGATTTCAGGTAACTGAGGGCGACTGAGTTCCTCTGCTGCTGTAGTGCTAGAGCCACTCCACTCCCTTCGCCCACTCATTGGCCGTTCGAGAGTCCACCATAGTGCGGTGTATGTAACCACTATGAGAATCTTCTGTGTTATCGTCTATGGTATGTGCTGCGGAATGGCTGTCTCTCGCAATTGCAGCATTGAAACAGTTGCAGCAGCATCGAACAATTGAAGCAGCGGATGAAATATCCTTTTGTGACACGGGAGCATCGCAATGGTGTGACGGGGTCAATCAAATTGCATGGCATGTTGGTTGGTGGTTGGTTGGGGGTACGTTCCAGGCGCATGGTGGTTGAGTGGTGGTGGGATGCAGGAGGGAGTCAGGGAGACCATGATAAGTCACTTTGCCATTACTGATCTACTGGAAGTGCACTCCCGTTTCCGTTTGTTCACGATGCTCGATCCAGTCGGCCGCACGGAAGTGCATTGGATGGATCCGCGATCTTTACTTTTGAAGCACCAACGTAGTGGTACTACTCCGAGTATTGTATGCCGTTAGATTGATTAGTTCGCTCCTGCTGATTGATTGCTGCGGCTCCATTCTGCTTCGCCGTTTTGCGACTTTGCGGCTTTGCCGTTTTGCGGCTTTGCGGCTTCGCAGCTTCGCAGCTTTATCACAGCTTTGCAGCTTTGCAGCTTCGCAGCTTTTTTGCCGCTCTTCGGTTGCTCGTCCACTTCCGCGAAACTTTTCACACCCACACTCACTCACTCACTCACTCCCACGGCCACAGCGGTGTTGAGTCTTGAGCGACATTTTGTAGTGTTCGGTAATGTAATTCGAAGTTTGATACAGTGTATTATTGCTACACTGCAAATGAATTATTGGGAGCGTGAAGTTCTGATAATAACTTTTTCGGCGACGAGAGTGTCGGACGTCGGTTGCGCGCTTTGCTGGGCGTTGGTTGAATGCCCATTTTCCATTTTTGATTTTTGAAGGTTTTGGAGGTTTTGGAGATGTGGAATGGTTATTGTATTTTGGACGAACTGCGGGAATTGTGGGAAGATGACTAAACACAGAAAGTTATGATTTGTTATGAAAACTGAAAGAGCATTGAAGTCTATTTCACGAACAGTGTATTTAAAGCACACGAACATTTTGTGTACTGAAATATGTACCTATTCAGTACATAAAAACCGAATCAACAAAACACACTTATTTTTCAGTTCGTACGCACATTCCAAAAACACCGCAAACACCCACTCCATTCAAAACGGTAAAATTTCAAAAATGTCAAAACCATTGCAGTTCGCAGTTCGCAGTTCGCAGCTCGCAGTGAGTGAGTGAGTGAGTGAGTGAGGACGCCTTCATTCATTCGCCGCCGCGCCCCTCCCACTCACTCACCCACTCACTCACTCACCCAAAGTCCAGCTCTCCTTTGTCCCACTCACAGTCACTCACTCACTCACTCACTCACTCACTCACTCCGTTCGTTCGTTCGTTGTTGTTGGTTTCGCTGCCACAGACAACTTCACTCACTCACTCACAGTCACTCACAATCACTCACAGTCAGTCAGTCACTCACTCACTCGGCTGTGGCTGTGGCTGTGGCTCGCAGCGCTGACTTTGTGTGACTGACTGACTGACTCAGCTGCTTGCTCTCTCTCAGCCACTCACTCACTCACTCACCCACCCACCCACTCACTCACTCACTCACTCACTGTCGTTCGGTCGCAGTCAGTCAGTCAGTCAGTCAGTTAGTCAGTCAGTCAGTCACTCACGGAGTGTCA
>ENA-OWNT01002484-OWNT01002484.1-seawater-metagenome-genome-assembly--contig:-NODE-2484-length-19180-cov-7.137099_pt1 | contig 19180 bp, 18 predicted proteins | sample MGYA00238136_ERZ651165 | MGnify/ENA primary metagenome ERZ651165 (study PRJEB26861, sample SAMN08777766) | seawater metagenome | isolation source: coastal seawater | place: USA: Florida | collected...
CAACTGTCCATCACGAACCTCAAGGAGCACATTCGAAAGTACAGGTAAGGTGTGTTTACGTTCAATAGCACCTGACACTTGCATCAGTGGCTTTAAAAACTGATCTCTTGCGATAGTAATTTGCATAAGGGTAACCTTAAGATGACAAAGTTCTTATTAGATTTTGATAGTCTTCTTTTACTTCATGACTCTCATCACGCAACGACTTTACCTTACGACAAGCATGTAAAACGGTTGTGTGATCACGCCCACCAAAGGCATCGCCTATCTCAGGTAAGCTGTGGTTAGTTAATTCTTTAGATAGCGCCATAGCAACTTGGCGTGGCCTTGCAACCGAACGACTACGACGTTTAGACAACAAATCTGATACGCGAATACGGTAATATTCGGCAACGGTGCGCTGAATATTATCAATGGTAACAAGCTTATCTTGCAACGCGAGTAAGTCTCGTAGCGCTTCCTTTACAAAATCAATAGAGATGGGTCGACCAGTAAAGTTAGCGTTGGCAATCACGCGGTTCAGCGCGCCTTCCAATTCGCGCACGTTGGAGCGTAGCTTTTTAGCAATAAAAAACGCGACTTCATGGGGCAAATTAATTTTACTTTGCTGCGCTTTCTTCATCAGAATGGCAACACGAGTTTCAAGTTCAGGAGGTTCAATTGCGATTGTCAGCCCCCAACCAAAACGAGACTTGAGTCTATCCTCTACCCCTTCTATTTCCTTCGGATATCGGTCGGAAGTTAGAATGATTTGTTGATTACCCTCAAGTAAGGCGTTGAAAGTATGAAAAAACTCTTCTTGAGAGCGCTCTTTGTTAGCAAAAAATTGGATATCGTCAATAAGCAGCGCATCGACGCTGCGATAGTACCGTTTAAACTCTTCTATCGCATTATTTTGCAGAGCCTTTACCATATCTTGAACGAAGCGCTCGGAATGCATGTACACAATTTTTGCATTTTCTTTCTGCGCGAGAATGCCATTCCCCACAGCATGCAATAAGTGAGTTTTACCTAAACCGGTTCCTCCATATATAAAGACAGGGTTAAATGCTGAGCCAGGATTATCGGCTACTTGCGTTGCAGCTGCTTTCGCTAGTTGGTTTGATTTACCTTCAACAAAATTATCAAATGTGTAGTTTTCTTTAATATTTGATTTATATTGAGATTTTGGTGCAGGTTCAACAGCAACAGGTTGGCTCGGTGACTTTACTGCCGGATTTACTTTCGCCGCACTTGCTTGCACGTTGCTATCACTACTGGCCACGACAGGCGCACCTTGAGACGCGTTAATAATCGGTTTGCTACCGACATCAAAGCGCAGCTCAGGAGCTTCATCACCACATATTTCTATAAGTAACTCATTGATTCGGTTGAGGTATTTTTCTCTAACCCAATCAAGCACAAAACGGTTAGGAGCGTATATAGTCAGTGTATCATCTGTACTTTGGGCTTGAAGGGGTCGTACCCACATACTAAATTGCTGAGACGGCAATTCATCCTGCAATACATATAAACAACTTTGCCAAACGGACAGATACACAGTTTACTCCCGAAAAAGAAATGTTTTGGTACTCGTTCATCACGAGATGGCTAAAAATTAGCTCTTCTTATTAACCCGAAAATAGCACGTTTTGCGATCCGGTCGTCCATTATGACGCCTATTTATCCACAACTTCAATATTGATTTTTAATTAAAATCCGCTCCAACACGATCTAATTACTAAGCACCTGATTAATTTGAATATTTATTTTAAAAAAAGAATCGAAATTAAGCCTTTACAAAACCTTGATCTTGATCAACAACGAGGATCGTAGGCAGTTATTCAAGGGATTTATGCACTTTTTGAACAAGGCCTGTGGAAAACTTTATATTTAAGCTGATCTTTTGTGGATCTAAATGTATGATCCCGCCCACGAACTGCTGTCGGTTTGCACAGAGCGAGGTAATTAATTGTACAAGGCATGTGCGATTATCATTGACTTTCACTCCTTCTCTCTATAGAATCTCGCGCTCGCTAAGGCACCATTGAATGTCCACTGGAATCTCTCGGTGAGAAATACTTGGCATTAGTAATGTGTTAGCGTCTGAGTGAGGATCGCGACCCACACAGAGAATTTAAACCTTAACCGATCGGATGGAATTGTTATGAAAAGAACTTTTCAACCAAGCGTATTAAAGCGTAAGCGTACTCACGGTTTCCGTGCACGTATGGCTACTGCTAACGGCCGTAAAGTTTTAGCACGTCGTCGTGCTAAAGGTCGTAAAGTACTTTCTGCTTAATCATTAGTGGAAAGCTTTAGCTTTGGCAGGGAGTTACGTCTGTTAACTCCCTCGCACTACTCCCGCATATTCAATGAACCTGCTCGTGCAGCAACACCCTTCTTTACTTTATTAGCTAAACCAAATGAAGCTGGTCAACCAAGACTAGGTCTCACTGTTGCTAAAAAACGTTGTAAACTAGCTGTTCAAAGAAACCGCATTAAACGCCTTGCCCGTGAGAGCTTTCGTTTAAATCAACATAAACTTGATAACATCGATATTGTCTTAATGGTTAAATCAGGTGTTGATGAACAATCAAATGAAGAGCTAACTAAACAGCTTAATAAACTTTGGTTAAAAATAAATGAACGTTGTAAGCCAGGAGCTCCAAAACCTAAACCTTACAAAAAGCGTCCTTATAAAGGTAAGAAACCAGCTAAAACTCAGCAAAAGTAGTGTATTAAACTTCTGCTGAATAGCTTTACCCCCCTATTTAAGGTATCTTTAGCTCACCTTTTAAACATTCAATGCGTGACCATGGCACAAGCTAAAAAAAAGTTGACCATTGCATGGCTATTAAGCCTGCCGAAACTTGCTTTAATTGTGCTAATTAAAGGCTATCAAAATTTTATTAGCCCGTTACTTGGTCCTCACTGTCGCTTTAATCCAACTTGCTCCAGTTATGCAATTCAGGCAATTAATTGTCATGGATCGATAAAAGGGAGTTGGTTAGCGCTCAAACGCATATTAAAATGTCACCCTTTAAGCGCAGGTGGGGATGACCCCGTACCTGAGAAGTCCAACAAAGTTAAACACCAACACGAGAAATAAGAGCTGTTATGGAATCACAACGCACGTTTTTATTTATCGGTTTATTGCTTGTGTCGTTTTTATTGTTCCAAGAGTGGAACAATGAAAAACTACAAGCAAATACCGATACCAGTGCCACAACACAACAAGTCGCTGCTCCAGCTAATCAAATCGCTCAAGAAGATGATGTTCCGGCATCAACTCAAAACGATGTGCCAGCAGCAGTTAGCAAAGCCGTTCGCTCTGTTATTACAGTAACAACCGATCTTCTAGCCGTTCAAATTGATACTAAAGGCGGTGATATTGTTGAAGCGAAGTTATTACAACACGCAGAAACTCATGGCAGCGATACACCATTTTTACTGTTAGGTGAATTTGAAGGCCGTGAATATATTTCACAAAGTGGTTTAATTGGCTTAAATGGCCCAGATGCCTCACCAGAAGGTCGTCCGGTATACACAGCTCAACAAAAAGCGTATGAACTTTCAGGTGATGAATTACGTGTCCCACTGACTTTTGTTGATAACAAAGGTGTTCAGTACACAAAAACTTATGTATTCAAGGCTGGAAAATATGATGTTGGTTTAGAGTACAGTGTTAACAACGGTACTGAAAACCCAATTCAAGTTCAGCTATACACACAAGTTAAACGTACTGTGCAAGCTAAAGGCAGCATGGTCGACCAAACTTACTTAGGTGCAACCTATGGTACTTCTGAAGAGCCTTATGAAAAATATAGCTTTGAAGATATGGCTGAAGCAAACCTAAATAAAAACACCCAAGGTGGTTACATTGCCTTTATTCAGCACTACTTCTTAAGTGCGTGGGTACCAGATCAGTCGGTAAACAATACTATTTACACTTTACTGCGTAATAACCAAGGTATCATTGGTATTAAAGGTGAAGCAGTAAATGTACAAGCAAATACGACTGCGACTATCAACTCTACTTTCTACATGGGTCCAAAAGACGGCGACACACTTGAAGCCCTTCATGAAGACCTAGATTTAGCAGTAGACTTTGGTTGGTTATGGTTTATTTCTCAGCCATTACTTGTACTTCTAAAACTACTTTATAGCTTCATCGGTAACTGGGGTGTGGCAATTATTGCTATCACTATTTTAGTTAAGATGGCACTTTACCCACTGACTAAAGCACAGTACACGTCTATGGCTAAGATGCGTGCACTACAGCCTAAAATGCAGCAATTAAAAGAGCGCTATGGTGATGACCGTCAAAAGATGGGTCAAGCCACTATGGAGCTTTACCGCAAAGAGAAAGTAAACCCTATGGGTGGTTGCTTGCCGTTATTACTGCAAATGCCTATTTTCTTAGCGCTATTCTATGTATTCCTAGAGTCACCTGAATTACGTCACGCAGAGTTCATGTTCTGGCTAACAGACCTATCAGCAAAAGACCCATACTACGTATTACCAATCCTATTTGGTGCAAGTATGTTCTTAACGCAGAAACTGCAGCCTATGACTGTGACGGATCCTATGCAACAAAAGATGATGACGTACATGCCAATCGTATTTACGTTCTTCTTCATCTTATTCCCATTCCCATCAGGTCTAGTACTTTACTGGTTAGTATCTAACTTGATCACCATTGCACAGATGCTTTACATCTACCGTGGGATGGAAAAACAAGGGATCAAAGTTCGCGACTAATCGCCGACTTTAAACACTCCAAAACGCCTGCTTATTGCAGGCGTTTTTGTTTCAGCCTTGATAACTTATATTTCTCAACTCTGCCCAATCTGGCTGACACTGATGCTTTAGAGTACAATTGCAGTATTGTAATTGCTCAGCAAAAGAATCCATGATTAATCAAGACACCATAGTCGCACAAGCTACCGCGCCCGGTCGTGGTGGTGTAGGCATCATCCGAGTTTCGGGTAGCTTATCTACTCACGTAGCCGAAAAGATTTTAGGCAAATGTCCTAAGCCTAGATATGCTGAATACCTCTCTTTCAATAGCCTTGCGGGTACGCAGCTTGATCAAGGTATTGCCCTATTCTTCAATAACCCACATTCATTCACTGGCGAAGACGTATTAGAGCTTCAAGGTCACGGTGGCCCCGTTGTAATAGACATGCTGTTAAAAGAGATCTGTCAGATTGAAGGCGTACGATTAGCGCAACCTGGTGAATTCTCAGAACGCGCTTTCTTAAACGATAAAATGGATTTAACCCAAGCTGAAGCCATTGCCGACTTGATCAATGCAACCAGCGAACAAGCAGCAAAAAGCGCCCTACATTCTCTGCAAGGTGATTTTTCAAAACATATTCACACGCTGGTGGAAAAAGTCATTCACCTACGTATGTATGTTGAAGCTGCTATCGACTTCCCAGATGAAGAAATCGATTTCTTATCAGACGGCAAAGTCGCTGGTGATTTAGCAGCCATCATCACGCAACTGGATGAAGTGCGCCAACAAGCGAAGCAAGGCAGCATTATGCGTGAAGGTATGCGTGTGGTGATTGCTGGACGTCCTAATGCAGGTAAATCATCGCTACTGAATGCCCTAGCAGGACGAGAAGCAGCCATCGTGACTGACATCGCCGGTACCACGCGAGATGTACTGAGAGAGCACATTCACATTGATGGTATGCCGCTACATATCATTGATACAGCAGGTCTTCGTGAAAGTCCTGATAAAGTTGAGCAAATCGGTATTGAGCGCGCATGGGATGAAATTCGTCAAGCCGATCATGTGCTATTTATGGTTGATGGCACAGATACCACAGAGACCGACCCTATGCAGATCTGGCCTGAGTTTATGCAGCAGTTGCCTAATGGCATGAAAGTGACTGTGGTACGCAACAAAATCGATCTCTCAAATGAATCGGTAAATCTTGATAAAGCGGGTCAGTATCCCCTACTTCGTTTAAGTGCTAAAAGCACCGAAGGTGTCGATTTACTCCGTGAACATCTTAAAGAATGTATTGGCTTTACCGGTGCCACTGAAGGCGGGTTTATGGCAAGACGTCGTCATTTAGACGCCTTAGAGCGTGCCGCCGAGCATTTAGATATCGGACAAACGCAGCTAGAAATGCATGTAGCGGGTGAGATCTTGGCTGAAGAATTGCGCCTCACTCAGCAACATTTAAATGAGATCACCGGTGAATTTAGCTCAGACGATCTACTTGGTAAGATCTTCAGCTCATTTTGTATAGGTAAATAACTTAGTCACTAAATAAGCAATTTACCTAAATTAATGTCCTTGCTAAGCTTTAAAAAAACTAAGTTTGCAAGGACATTATGGCACACTATCAAAACCCCTCAGCGTGGCAAATCGCCCTAGATAAAATCCAACAAGCCTGTATAACAGGCGCCACCGAACTCGACTTGTCACACCTAAGATTACGCAGTATTCCTGCTGAAATTACATGTTTAGCTGAACAACTCACCGTTTTAAAATTAAAGCAATGTGCCGGATTATTTGATATCAGCAGTCTTGCTGGGTTAAGTAAATTACAGGAGCTGGATCTATCTCGCAATGAAAATATCATTGGTATCAGCTCCTTGGCTAAACTAATAGAACTAGAAATACTTAAATTAAGTGGATGCGATAACCTCACTGACTTGCGCCCATTAAATTCCTTGAGCAAGCTACAGCAGCTTGATTTGAGTGGATGCAAAAGCCTCACTGACTTGCGCCCATTAAATTCCTTGAACAATCTACAGCAGCTTGACTTGAGTGAATGCAAAAGCCTCACTGAGTTGCACCCATTAAACTCGTTGAGCAAGCTACAGTGGCTTGATTTGAGTTGGTGCAAAAGCCTCACTGAGTTCAGCCCATTAAACTCGTTGAGCAACCTACAGCAGCTTCATTTGAGTAGATGCGATAACCTCACTGACTTGCGCCCATTAAATTCCTTGAGCAACCTACAGCAGCTTGATTTGAGTGGATGCGATAACCTCACTGACTTGCGCCCATTAAATTCCTTGAGCAATCTAGGGCAGCTTAATGTGAGTTGGTGCAATAAGCTCACTGAGTTGAGCCCATTAAACTCGTTGAGCAACCTACAGCAGCTTGATTTGAGTTGGTGCAAAGGCCTCACTGAGTTGAGCTCATTAAACACGTTAAGTTCTTTTACTTACCTAAGAGGTCTCGATTTACGCTTTTGTGATACTATTTCTCTCCCTTCATTTGATGCTTTATTTCAAGGCTTTCCATACCTAAAAAGCATCGCTCTTTTCAACACCAAGCTTAAAATAGATAACACCCCTATAGAGTTAACAAAAAATCTTCATCGCCTGATAGCACTTGAAGACTATTATTTTGCCCTACAAACATCCGGCGCAATTGAGGTAAAACAACAAAAACTAATGGTGCTAGGCAATGGCCGCATAGGTAAAACACAATTAACGCGCCGACTACAAAACTTGCCCTATGATGACAGCATTGCAAGTACCCATGGCATTCATGTTCAAACATGGCAAGACAACAAAGGTACCCATATCCATAGCTGGGACTTTGGCGGTCAAGATATTTACTTAGGTACCCATGCGCTATTTTTAGATGATCGTGCCGTCTATTGCCTGCTGTGGCATCCCGACTTTGAAAACGAGAATAAATTTAAAGACGGTGATGTGCCACTCAAAAACCACCGCCTGAGTTATTGGTTGGCATATATAGACTCTATAGCAGGCAAAGAAGCGCCGGTGATTGTGTGTCAGAGTCAATGTGACACCGCCAGCATGTATCAAAAGCCTCCTATGCCGCAGCAAGACTTTACTTATTTACATACCACAGAGATCAGTGCCAAACGTAATGACCTTGAATGTTTTGTCCCTTTGCTTAACAAAGCCATTCGATATCAAAATGAGCGGATTGGAAAAAGAAAACTCCCCAAATGCTGGTGGGCGGTTGCAGAAGTACTAATAAAACTTAAACAAGCACAACAACAACTTGTTAGCTATCGTGATTACCAAATATTATGTGAAAAGCACCAAGTGAGTGCACCTGAATCATTGCTAACCTATTTACACCGTTCTGGTATCGTCTTTTATAAACACGGCTTATTTGATAATCAACTCATATTAGATCAAGCATGGGCACTCAAAGGGGTATATAGCTTATTAGAGCGTGGTACTACCTTACCAGCACTACAACAACAACAGGGGCGTTTTACTCAAGCGTTATTACGTTCACTTTTATGGTCGCAAGAAGAATACACGACTGAAGAGCAAACGCTATTTTTAAGCATGATGCAACAGTGCGGGGTGTGCTTTAAAATCGATGAACATACCTATATCGCGCCAGACAGTTTGCCAGAAAAGTCAGCTCTTACTGAACAAGCCATTGCTTCAACTATACGTGGTGCAGAAATAAACATACACGTCAGCCTAAACTACGCATTTTTGCACGAGGGCACGCAACGCAGTATTTTAAGTGCCATTGGTGAACAAGCAGGACAACACGCCACTTACTGGCGTTACGGCTGCTGCTACTATGATACTCAACATAATACAGCAATATTACTCGAATGTAGCCGACGACACGATCTCAGTGAAGACGAGCTTGCATACCATGGTCACCCAGGGCAGCTAGAATTAAAACTATATGGTCGCCATGCAAGTCTATTAGCCGAGCATTTAATCGAATCTATTTTGACAAGTCACCAACTAGGCAAAAGGCCTGAGGTAATTTGGCATAAGGGTGAACATACTAATAAGGAAGATAACATGAATGAGCAAGACCATGCTCCCTACTCACAATTAGGTCCAGCCGCTGATATATCGGAAAACAAACCCGAGGTGTACTTTTCGTATGCCTGGGGTGAAGAACAAGATCGACATCAACAAGTTTGTGATGCGCTTTATCAACATGCCAAAACCTTTACAAACCCAAAACGTGACAGAGAAAACACCACAACTGGTGATTCTATTTATGCCTTTGAAGAAAAGATCGGCAAAGCCGAAATCATCGTCGTTATTTTGAGTGACAAGTATCTTAAATCACACCACTGTATGCGTGAGTTAAACTTTATCTACAAACGTGCACTCAATAGCAAAGATGAGTTTAACAAACGTATTTGCCCCTTTGTATTACCGCCAATAAAGGCTGAAGAAAGCCCACAAGGAGTTACAATAGATAGCGATGAAGACAGACTAGACTACGCTATTTACTGGAAGCAAAAGCTTGATAGTTTAGAAACTAAGGTGGCTATACTAGGGCCTGAAGGTGCCGGTCAATCTGCCTCAAATGCGCTAAGAGAAATTAGAGAGTTCCAGAACTATGTCGCCGATATGCTCAGTTGGTTATCTGATCAAATCATCTCTCGTGATCCACAACAGTTTGAACAAACTTTAAAAGCTCTTATTCAAGCAAAGTACAAAAAAGACTAATCATTAAAACGAAAGCGCTATCGCCGTCCTACTAGATAGCGCCGCATATCGAGTTTCACAGGCATCAAATTGACTCCGACTAACCAAATATAGGTCTTTAAAAAGAGCTCAAATATAAAAAAGTGGCTACCTCAGCGGCAAGAAAGCCGCACCAAGCAAAGATCTTTGCGTTTTTTAGAACATTTAATTATATAAATTTATTTTTTTAGATCCAAAAATAAGTGAAGTAAAATAAACAAGATCGAGTTATACACAAGCAGCCTATCCACATTGCTAAAATATCACCACAAAAACCTTAAAGAAGATCTTTTTAAGCCCGTTAACTCACCGAAGAAAATAAACTAGACGCAACTTTCACTCAGTTTATCCACAAATTAACAACTAAAAAACAGTGAGGAATAAATTATTAATGCATTATAAATCAATACATTGAGTTATAAACGCTGATTTCATAGGCATTAAAAGTTATCCCAAGTTTAAATCCCCTCTTTACTTCTTCCACAGGCACATTATGATAGCCGCTCAAAGTAGATAGGATGAGTAAAATGCCGCAAGTCGACATCATTGTAGGTAGCCAGATGGGATCAGCGGAGTATGTCGCTGAGCAACTTCAAGAAGCCCTTGAAGATCAAGGTTTCGAAACCATGTTACATGAACAGCCAAACTTTGATGATTGCCAACAGGCCAACTGGCTGGTGGTAACTTCTACTTATGGTGCTGGAGATTATCCAGACAATTTACTGTCATTTATTGAGCAAATAACAGCGCAATCTTCTTTATCACAGCTCAAACATGCAGTTGTCGGAATTGGTGACAGTAGTTACGACACATATAACTATGCAGCAAAGAACTGTGATGCACTGTTAAAAAGTAAAGGATCACAGTCTTTATTAGCACCATTAGAGATCAATGTGCTTGATGAAGCCTTGCCAGAAGATACCGCTTTAGCTTGGTTGCCAAACTTGATCGAAAAGTTGGCAGATAATTAGAAAGATCTTTTACACAGAAGTTATTCACAAAACCCCCATATATTAGATCGGATTGTGGATAACCTATGATCTAACTGCTGATCTACGCATACTTATCCCTTGGATAAATATTTCCCGATCTGAGGTTGTGAATAAAACACCGATTTGATCAACGCTTATACCGAGTAAGATCCGATCTAATTCACATCTATTGATCTGATCTAAGTTGATGCTTTTAAAGATGTAGTTAGAGTTACACACAGATCTTACGATCACTAATAGTAAGATCTAATAAAAGATCTTTAAAAAGATCCTTATATATATTTAGTGATCACATTTTCGTATTTTCTAGGTTGTTTAATATTTAAGCGTTTCACTTCTGAGTTTTTCTAGGTAGAATACGCATCCTTTCAAAATTCACCGGTTGTTTTAAGTAGGATCCCGTAGATGATTTATCATGAGCATTTTGATGTAATAGTTGTTGGTGGCGGTCATGCAGGTACTGAAGCTGCATTAGCGGCTGCACGCATGGGCATGAATACCCTATTGTTAACCCATAATATGGATACTTTAGGCCAAATGTCATGTAACCCAGCAATTGGCGGGATCGGAAAAGGACATCTGGTAAAAGAGATCGATGCACTTGGTGGTGCAATGGCCAAAGCGATCGACAAAGGCGGGATCCAATTTAGAACTTTAAACTCGTCTAAAGGTCCAGCGGTTAGAGCAACTCGTGCTCAAGCTGATCGCGCACTTTATAAAGCCGCGATCCAAGACATTTTGCAAAACCAAGAAAACTTGAAGATCTTCCAACAGTCTTGTGATGATCTCATTGTTGAACAAGATCAAGTTAAAGGCGTCGTGACTCAAATGGGTCTGCGCTTTAGTGCGCAAACGGTAGTATTAACTGTTGGTACATTCTTAGGTGGTCAGATTCACATTGGTTTAGAAAACTTCTCTGGCGGTAGAGCGGGTGATCCACCTTCTATCGCATTAGCAAAACGCTTAAGAGAACTGCCATTCAGAGTTGATAGACTTAAGACGGGCACGCCACCACGTATTGATGCCCGTACAGTTGATTTCTCAGTGATGCAAGAACAACCGGGTGATACACCAACACCGGTATTCTCTTTCATGGGTAAGCAGAGCGATCACCCACAACAGATCCCTTGTTACATTACTTATACCAATGAAAAAACTCATGATGTGATCCGTGATAATTTACATCGCTCACCAATGTATGCAGGTGTCATTGAAGGTATTGGTCCACGTTATTGCCCATCTATTGAAGATAAAGTGGTTCGTTTTGCAGATAAAGAAAAGCACCAAATTTTTGTTGAGCCTGAAGGCCTGACTTCTTATGAACTTTATCCGAATGGTATTTCGACAAGTCTACCGTTTGATATTCAGCTCGATATTGTTCGTTCAATTAAAGGGTTTGAAAACGCGCACATCTGTCGCCCTGGCTATGCAATTGAATATGACTTCTTTGATCCGCGTGATTTAAAACAATCTTTAGAAACCAAATTTATTAATGGCCTATTCTTCGCCGGTCAGATCAATGGCACAACTGGTTATGAAGAAGCCGGTGCACAAGGTTTGATCGCAGGTATGAATGCGGCATTACAAGTACAGGGCAAAGATGCTTGGACACCACGTCGCGACCAAGCTTACACTGGTGTACTGATTGACGACCTTGCAACATTAGGTACAAAAGAACCGTACCGTATGTTTACTAGCCGCGCTGAATACCGTCTTCTTCTTCGTGAAGACAATGCTGATCTTCGCTTAACAGAGAAAGGTCGTGAACTAGGCTTAGTCGATGATGAGCGCTGGGCGGCTTTCAATGAAAAACTCGAAGTGATGGAACAAGAAACACAGCGTGTTCGCAGTACTTGGATCCACAAAGATCACCCAGCACTTGAGCAAGTTAATGCGCTGCTTAAAAAGCCATTAACGCGTGAAGCAAGTCTAGAAGATCTGATCCGTCGTCCAGAAGTTGCACAAGCTGATCTATATAAAATCGAAGGGCTTGGATCTGAGTCTGACAACTGGCAAGCATTGGAGCAAGTTGAGATCCAAACCAAATACGCAGGTTATATTGCACGTCAACAAGATGAAATCGAAAAATTGATGCGTCATGAAGAAACGCAAATTCCTGCTGACTACGACTATAGCCAAGTAAGTGGCTTATCGAATGAAGTGGTTGCCAAGCTTTCTGATGCCAGACCGCAAACTATTGGTCAAGCATCTCGTATTTCTGGTATCACCCCAGCAGCGATTTCGCTATTATTAGTCTATTTGAAAAAGCAGGGCTTACTTCGTAAGTCAGCATAAGCCGCAAGGGTAGACTGTGTTACAATCATTACTGACTTCTTTATTAGCACAAACGGATATTGTGCTAAGCGACAAACAACAGCAACAACTAGTTGCTTATGTCGAATTGCTTGATAAATGGAATAAAGCCTACAACTTAACTTCTGTGCGTGATCCTAAAGAAATGATGGTGAAACATATCATGGATAGTTTAGTGGTAGCGCCTCACTTAACAGGCAAGCATTATATTGATGTAGGTACAGGCCCTGGCTTACCGGGCATTGTACTTGCTATTGCTTTACCTGATACCCAATTTGTATTGCTGGATAGTTTAGGCAAACGTGTGCGCTTCTTAATGCAGGTGAAACATGCATTAGGGTTAGATAATGTCACGCCAGTACAGTCTCGAGTTGAAGAATATCAACCAAGTGTTAAATTAGACGGGGTACTAAGCCGTGCATTTGCATCATTACAAGATATGGTGCAGTGGTGTTCGCATTTAATTGATGACTCAGGTCGATTTATTGCTTTGAAAGGGCAATTTCCTGATGAAGAACTTGAAAACCTGCCAGCAGGTACCAAGTTTGAACAAGATATTAGTTTAGATGTGCCTAAATTAGATGCTGAGCGACATTTAATTATTCTGTCAAAAGACTAAGTTGAGGGTAAAGTGGCAAAAGTTATTGCAATCGCAAACCAAAAAGGGGGCGTGGGTAAAACAACCACCGCCGTAAACCTTGCCGCATCAATGGCCGCAACCAAACGTAAAGTATTACTTATCGATTTAGACCCACAAGGTAACGCCACTATGGGTAGTGGTGTTGATAAGTATGGCGAGGTTGCCACCATCTACGATTTGTTAATCGAAGAAACACCAATCAATGACGTGATTTGTAAAGAAACGTCTGGCGAATATCATTTAATTGCTGCAAACGGCGATGTTACCGCAGCAGAAGTTAAATTAATGGAATTATTCGCTCGAGAAGTACGATTAAGAAATGCCTTAGAAGCAGTTCAAGATCAGTATGAATTTATTTTTATTGATTGTCCGCCTTCATTGAATATGCTGACAGTCAATGCTATGGCGGCAGCAGATTCTGTTTTAGTGCCTATGCAATGTGAATATTATGCATTGGAAGGTTTGACGGCATTAATGGATACCATCACTCAGCTTGCTAAGTTGGTAAACCCTAACTTACAGATTGAAGGCATTCTTCGCACTATGTACGATCCGCGTAATCGACTTGCCAATGATGTGTCTGAGCAATTAAAACAGCACTTTGGCGAAAAAGTATACCGTACCGTGATCCCAAGAAATGTCCGTTTAGCCGAAGCGCCAAGTTTTGGTGCGCCAGCCATGTATTACGATAGAGCATCAAGCGGTGCAAAAGCATATTTAGCATTAGCCGGTGAAATGTTAAGACGTAAAGAGCAGCAAACTGCTGCTGTTGCGTGAGAGGATAATAATAAATGTCAGTAAAAAAACGTGGTTTAGGTCGAGGCTTGGATGCCTTATTGAGTTCAGCAAAGCCTGCTCCGGCTGTGCCTGTTGAAGTAGCAGCCCCAGAACCTGAATTACCGGCCACTGCACCTGAGCAAGAAGTTGCATCGACAACCAACACAGCACAAACCGATAATGAACTTCGTCGTTTACCAATCGAGTGGCTGCAGCGTGGCAAATATCAACCACGTAAAGACATGTCTGAAGAAGCGCTAGAGGAACTTGCCAGTTCAATTCGTGCGCAGGGCGTGCTGCAACCAGTTGTTGTGCGTGAAATTGGGCATGAAAAGTTCGAAATTATTGCCGGTGAACGTCGTTGGCGCGCTGCACAACTGGCGCAACTCGATGTTATTCCATGTTTAGTTAAAGACGTTGCTGATGAAGCGGCGGTTGCCATTGCATTAATCGAGAATATTCAGCGTGAAGACCTGAATGCCATGGAAGAAGCGGTTGCACTTGAGCGTCTATTGAACGAATTTGAATTAACCCATCAGCAAGTTGCAGAAGCGGTTGGTAAATCTCGTACTACGGTCACCAATTTATTGCGTTTAAATAATCTCAACGATGATGTAAAAAAATTGTTAGAGCATGGTGACATCGAAATGGGTCACGCGCGTTGTTTACTTGCATTGACAGGTGAAGTGCAATCAGAAGCGGCTCGAACAGCCGTTGCTAAAGCGCTTACGGTACGTGAAACTGAAAAATTAGTGCGTTCTATCCTCGAGCCAACGGATAAAAAACAAACAAAAGAAAAAGACCCTGATGTCAAATTGTTAGAACAACAGTTAGCAGAAAATTTAGGGGCGAAAGTCGAGATTAATTACAACCAAAAAGGCAAAGGAAAACTGGTTATCTCCTATGCAAATCTCGATGAATTAGATGGCATTCTTAGCCAAATTCAGCCAGATCTACAACAACCTTCCTAATGTTTGATTATTAGACGAAAGTGGCGCCGAAAAAGCGTCACATTTCGTCGCTGCAAGTTGCAAAATCACCAAAAATAAGTATAATTTCGCCAGTTTTCATACCCTGATAAATTTTTGCGTCATTAAGGTAAATAAAAAGTGACAAATTCGTTAGCAGGCCCATATAGGCGTGCCGCATTAAAAGGTGTTTTACTTCAGGGTATCGTAGCAACAATCGCTGCAGTAATAGTTTTAGTTGGTTGGGGAGTGCAAGCAGGCGTTTCAGCATTGGCTGGCGGCCTAGTTTCAGTACTCCCTAATTTTGTATTTGCTTTGTATGCATTCAGATATATGGGCGCTAGCAAGGCAGAACAAGTGTTTGACTCGATAAAACGAGGCAACGGATTAAAATTTTTGATTACCATTTGCTTGTTTGCACTAATATTTAAGTATTTTGCTGTCATGGCTTTGCCATTTTTCTGCTGTTATATATTAGTGATGTTTGCACAGTGGTTTTCACCGATTTTTTTTAATCATTAACTTTTGGGATAAAACATGGCTGCAGAAGAAGTGACTCTATCGAGCCATATTCAGCACCACTTGACCAATGCTAAGATGTGTTCAACCGATGCCGGTTTTGAATTCAATAAAGCATGTGCGGACAGTGGATTCTGGACATGGCACGTGGATACCCTCGCATGGTCTATCGGTTTAGGTCTTATTTTCTTATGGATCTTCCGTAGCGCCGCTAAAAAATCAACCACAGGTGTACCTGGCAAGTTTCAGTGCTTCATCGAGATGATTGTTGAGTTCGTTGGTGACAACGTACGTGACACTTATCACGGTAAAAGTGCTTTAATTGCGCCATTAGCCCTAACAATCTTTGTTTGGGTGTTCTTAATGAACCTGATGGACCTTATTCCTGTTGACTTCTTACCTTCTTTTGCTGGTTTCGTTGGTGAAACAGCGTTTGGTATGGATTCACACGATGTGTACATGAAAATTGTACCAACAACTGACATCAACCTAACAGCTGCACTGGCTATTGGTGTGTTCTTATTGATGATCGGTTACTCAATCAAGATCAAAGGCATTGGTGGTTTCATTGCTGAGCTAACGCTTCACCCGTTCAGCTCGAACAACAAGATTGCTATGATTTTCTTGATCCCTTGTAACTTATTACTTGAAACAATTGCGTTGGTAGCTAAGCCGTTCTCGTTAGCACTGCGTTTGTTCGGTAACTTGTACGCTGGTGAATTGATTTTCATCCTTATCGGCGCAGTTGGTCTTATGCAGCTACCGTTGCATTTCATTTGGGCAGTTTTCCACATCTTAGTAATCGTACTTCAAGCATTCGTATTCATGATGCTGACAGTTGTTTACTTAAGCATGGCTAGCTCAGATAACCACTAATTATTTATAAATTTTATTAACTTTAACTTTAACTTTAAGAAACTTTGGAGAAAAAAATGGAACTAGTATTAGGTCTTAAGTACATCGCTGTTGCTCTACTTATCGGCTTCGGTGCTATCGGTACTGCTATCGGCTTCGGTAACATGGGTGGTAAATTCCTAGAAGCATGTGCTCGTCAGCCTGAGCTTGCACCTTCACTACAAGTTAAAATGTTCATCCTAGCTGGTCTAATCGATGCTGTAGCAATGATCGGTGTAGGTATCGCAATGGTATTGTTGTTCGTACTTTAATTTTATTTTTTGAACAGCTTACTATTTTAAGGAGGAGCGGTTGTGAATATTAACGCCACTCTTATCGGTGAATTAATTGCATTTACGGTTTTCGTACTTTTCTGTATGAAATACGTATGGCCACCGCTAAATGGTGCAATTGAAGCTCGCCAGAAAAAAATCGAAGATGGTTTAGCTGCCACTGATAAAGCTGAAAAAGAGCTTGAAGTTGCGCGTAAAGAAGCTGCTGAGCAGCTGAAAGAAGCAAAAGCTCAAGCAGCTGACATCATTGAACAAGCTAAAAAGCGTGCTGCGCTTATCGTTGACGAAGAGACAACGCGTGGTCAGCAAGAACGTGAAAAAATCATCGCTCAAGGTCACTCTGAAATTGATTCAGAGCGCAGCCGAGTTTCAGAAGAGCTACGCAAACAAGTTGCAACGCTTTCTGTAATTGGCGCTGAGCGTATTTTAGAGCGTGAAATTAACCAAGCTGCACACAGTGACATCGTTGAAAAACTTGTCGCTGAGCTTTAAGTAGGGGGTCTGAGCATGTCTGAATTGACTACTATCGCTCGCCCATACGCTAAAGCAGCTTTTGAACTTGCCGTTGAAAAAGGCAATGTTGAAGCTTGGAACGAAATGCTGTTCTTCGCTGGTCAAGTGGCCAGCGATGAGCAAGCTAAAACGTTACTAGCTAGCATTCCTACAGCTGCAGAACAAGCTGATGTTTTAATCAAGGTTTGTGCTGAGCAACTAAACGAACAAGGTCAAAATCTTATCAAGCTGATGGCCGAAAATGAACGTTTAGCCGCCATCCCAGCAGTTGCTGAAATCTTTGCTGAATTTAAAGCAGAGTTTGATAAAGAAATCGACGTTAATGTGGTTTCTGCAACTGAGCTTGCTGCAGAGCAGCAAGACAAACTGGTCGCGGCACTTGAAAAACGTTTCGCACGCAAAGTTAAGCTGAATTGTAGCATCGACGAAACCGTTGTTGGCGGTTTAGTTATCAAAGCCGGTGACACCGTTATTGACGGTTCTGTCCGTGGCAAGTTGGACCGCTTAGCGGTATCGCTACAATCGTAATTGGGAAAAAGAGCATGCAACTTAATTCCACTGAAATTTCTGCACTGATCAAGCAACGTATTGAACAGTTTGAAGTTGTAAGTGAAGCACGTAACGAAGGTACTATCGTATCTGTTACTGACGGTATCATCCGCATCCACGGTCTAGCTGACTGTATGCAAGGTGAGATGATCGAGCTTCCTGGCAACCGTTATGCTATCGCACTAAACCTTGAGCGTGACTCAGTAGGTGCTGTAGTAATGGGTCCTTACGCTGACCTTAAAGAAGGCGTAAAAGTTAAATCAACTGGTCGTATCCTAGAGGTTCCTGTTGGTCGTGGTCTACTTGGTCGTGTTGTTAACACACTAGGTGCACCTATCGACGGTAAAGGCGCTTTAGATAAATTAATCCATGAATTTGGCTTTGAGCATACCGTTGCGTTAAGCTTAGATGATGCGGTGTCGCGTTGTGGCGATACCGGTAAACCTTTTGTGGTAGCAGAACCGAATAATGAAAACTCCAAAAAACTAGAACAACTTGCTGAAGCAGTGGTTCATGAAATTGATGCTATTTCCTCTGGGAATTCTAAAATGCCTAAAATTGGTTATAACCCCAAAGACGGCGTTATTATTCATTATGATGGCGAAGAGCCCTTTTTTATAGATGCAAAGACTTTAAGACTAGATTGCAGATCAGCCTTAACACGCGATGAATTTACGGGTGAAATGAAAGTGACCGAGCAAGATGTACCTGATGATATTCATCCTTTTTCTATGAACCCCGTAGGCAATTATGCCTTAGGTGTGAACTGGAGCGATGGCGCTGCGTCGTTGTATCCGTATAAACAATTAGACAAGTTTCGTTCTTAAGCTTTAAAACTGTTACTGCTTAGATTCTCTTATCGTTAGAATTAACGGTTCCTTGCCCACAACTGTTTGACAGCTTAAGCGTGAATATTTGGTTGGCGGGCGTTGATCATCAATATCTAACATATCGAATTCTTCTTCTCGGGGTTCTGGGTTTTCGGCTTTTCCGCCTAACACTTCAACCGCACAAGATGAACACGATAACTGCCCGTAGCAGTCAGAACATAAAATATCTTCATCATAGCCGTAGGCTCTTACATAAGACAAAATCGAACCTGCTTCACCGGGCTCCGGGGGCATCATATTTAAATCAGCAAAAATAACCACAAACTCGTGTTGTTCTTCTAAGAACATTAATAGAGGCACTACTTCGTCTGCTTGTTTGTTATCTTCAAAATAGTCGTTTAATTTGGCTCTTAAATTGGGCTTTTGACTTAATAATGCAAAGAAA
>ENA-OWNT01002486-OWNT01002486.1-seawater-metagenome-genome-assembly--contig:-NODE-2486-length-19172-cov-4.377062_pt1 | contig 19172 bp, 16 predicted proteins | sample MGYA00238136_ERZ651165 | MGnify/ENA primary metagenome ERZ651165 (study PRJEB26861, sample SAMN08777766) | seawater metagenome | isolation source: coastal seawater | place: USA: Florida | collected...
ACGACGAACGACGAACGACGAACGACGAACGACGAACGACGAACGCTGAACGACGACGAACTTTGAAACGGACGCAGCGACGACGCGATTTTTCGATGCATAAAAGCAGTTTTATCATTTGAGGATACCTAAATACTCACTATACACATCACATCAATTACACTCTACATATGGCAATTAATGTAATTAACTATTGTAATACTAGTTGTGGATACTACATTTCCGCACTTATGTGGTGTTGATTATATATCATTTATTAGGAATAGATGAGACATAACTACTGTTATTACCGATTGTAGATACTAATACTTCACTGATAATGCAGTACACTGTAAATATCAACTAATGGGAATAAACGAGTACTCTCGCTGCTGAATGAAATTATTATCGATTATAGATACAATTAATTAACTCCATAAAGCTGAATGCCTATATACCCGCCATTAGGAATACACTGTTATAAACATGGATTACTAATTGTAGATAACACTGAACAGTGAGTTTATGGTCATTTGAATATTTCCTTAAATGGGAATACGTAGAATATTAGCATTCGGAGGCGGAAACGAATGAACGAACGAACGAACGAACGAACGAACGAACGAATGAATGGCGGTTTCTTTGTTGTTCGTTCGTTTGTTCGCTCGTTCGTTGGTGGCAGCGCGCTGTCAGCAACAACAAGAAACCAACTGTTATTGTTGTCGCCGTTCGTTCGTTCGTTCGTTCGTTCGTTCGTTCGGCGTTCGTTCGGCGTTCGTTCGCCGATCGGCGTTCGTCGAAGTTGCTTCCGCGTTCGTGCAGTTCCTGCAGTTGGTTGTTCGCTCATTTGCTCGCTCGTTCATTTGCTCGCTCGTTCATTCGTTCATTCGGCAGATAGTGAGTTTGTTAGTGAGTTTGTTAGTGAGTTTGTTCGTGAGTGAGTTTGCGCAAACTCTTGTGCGTCAGAGTTTGTTGTTGTTGCTGTTGTGAAAGGTTGTTGTGCATTAGCTAATGGTTTGTCTCTGGACTTCGTCGGATAGCTCGCTCACTCATCTGCTTATTCACTTGGGAAACGTGTGTGTTTGTTTGCTCCGTGCGCCAATGCACGCGAGAGAGCTAGGATGTGGCGTGGTGTTCAGCCCTGCCCCAACCACACAACCGTCAATGTTCTGTCTGTGCTTGTAGAGCCTATGAATGAGGCTCGTGTTGTGACAAGGTTCGCCTGTTAGCGTGCTTGAGTGCGAGGGGTGACATTTATGAAAGAATATAAGTATTTGTTTTCTCTGTTCTTACATCAAACGTGTTCATACACGAAACAGCGCACTCAGCAAGGACACAACTCTGGCCGCCATATACTTTTAGTCATGGACGGAGGTGGCGCAGCTAAGCTCAAAGCGCTTGCCCTCCAGGCAGCGGACCGGAGAGACTACCACAGCGTCCGTGTCAAGCCATCTGTATCTTTCGAGATCGACACCCGGTACACCAACTTGAAAGTGATTGGCAGTGGCTCGTATGGCCTTGTCTGCTCTGCAGATGACGAGGTGTCTGGGCAACAAGTTGCCATCAAGAAGGTCGCGAACGTTTTCGAGGATCTTGTCGACGCCAAGAGGATTCTCCGCGAGATAAGACTCCTACGTCACCTGAGTGGGCACGCCAACATCACAGCCATCAGGGACGTCATGACGTCACCAGTGGGTAGAAGCAATTTCAAAGATCTGTACATCGTTACCGACTTGTTTGAGTGTGATTTAGACCGCATCATCACCTCAGACCAGCCGCTGACGGATTCACACCATCAATACTTTCTGTACCAAATTTTACGAGGGCTGAAGTACATCCACTCAGCAAATATTCTGCACCGCGACTTGAAGCCATCGAACTTGTTGGTGAAGTCCAACTGCGATCTGGCCATTTGCGACTTCGGTTCGTAGCTATGTATCTGTGCCGACGCTGCATTGCTACTTTTGAGCGACGCCTAACTTCTGCATGTGTGGATATGTATCTCGTGCCATACCCCAGGTTTGGCTCGCGGCGTGCCTGACGGCAAGGTGTTGATGACAGATTACGTCGTGACCAGATGGTATCGTGCCCCAGAGCTACTGTGTGACAACCAGGTGTGTCGCAAATGCGACATGCTGCGCCCACCAGTGCACCTTTGACGCTTTTGATGTTCATCATGTACTCGCACAGGTGTATGACAATAAAGTAGATGTTTGGAGCGCCGGGTTAATTTTTGCGGAAATCCTGCTGCGCAAACCCCTGTTGCAAGGAAAAAACTACATGCACCAATTGAAATTGATTGTGCGCCTATTGGGATCGCCCACTGAGGAGGAATTGTCGTTTTTGGTATGTTGTAAGCCCACGCTCAATTGTATCTGGCACTGATGATTCTCCTGCCTTTTCCCGCAGCTACTGACTTCGCAGTATTTGACGATAGGCACACAAGAAGGCAAAAGAGGCCATTCGGGAGTTGCACTACCCTGGCATCCCCTTTGAGGAGTGCTTCCGCAATTGCGAGAACCCTCTGGTACGTATCATGACGCATTGCATGTACTCGACGCACACGACTGCAACCTCAACAAGACATGCCCATGGCGGTGGCGCTTGCACAGGCAATCGATCTCCTTAAAAACATGCTCGCGTTCGATCCCCGAAAGCGACTGACGATAGAGGAGTGCTTGAAGCACCCTTACATGGCTGAGCTGCACCAGGAATCTGATGAGCCACGTTGCAAGCGGTGCGTGCCTCGTCCCATGCCTGTGTTCTGTGTGTCGTTTCGGGTGTTGGGACATTGCTGTGACTTCTCTTTGGTGTTTGCTGTCCGACACACAGGCCATTCGACTACTCGTTTGAAGACGGATACCCAGACGAAATGCCGCTGAAGTTGCTGCAACAGTACATGTTCAGCGAGATGCTCCATTTCTCGATGGTGCTGTACGGCCAAAAATCTTCCTGATCAAGGGGCCGCCAAAAATCTTCCTGATCAAGGGGCAGCCAGCTGCTTCGCCGTTCCACTCTTAATGAACAACACCCGCTGTGCCAACATCCACACGACTGGTGGCGGCGTACTCTCAAGGACCAATATATACCACCACATTACTCAGGCACGGATGCACGGATGATGTGTAACAACTTTTATTATTTACAGTTTTGCACCGTCGCTCCTACTGGCGTCATGCTCTGGGATGGGTTGTTTTCTATTTAGCCCGCGATGTAGCCACGCGACTTGCTGACAGTTCACTCCTCGCCGAACACAGCTTCCACGAATTCGTCGTAGCTGATAGAACCACTCTTGTCGTTATCAAAAGATCTGAAAAATTTCTTCAAGTCATCTGGAGAAAGCACCAAGCCAAAGCGTTCTAGTGCATTTCCGAATTCTGTGGGGCTGACGTGACCGCTCTCATCCTGCAATTGAGACAAACAAATCCACATCCACAAATAAACCGGGGTTATAAAAAACTCAAAAGAGCTTGAGGACGGTAGTCGGCACCGGGACATGTACGAACCTCGTCGAAGAACTTGAAAGCAGCACGGAGCGTGTCTGCGCCATTCTTGCCGCCCTTTGCTCTTTGGTAAACCTTTTCGCGCAGCACTGACGTCAGCGAGCGGACCTTACCCACTGTGTTGGCCTTGCTAACGTCCCAGCAGCGAGCGATCATCTCCACAAAGTACTGATCGGAGGGGATGGAACCTGACAGATCTGTGTAGTAGTCAAGGAACTCCTTCCAAGTCACGGTGCCGTCACCACGCTGTCGTGAGTCGCCTTCGAAGGCTTCCAAGAATTCAGACAGCAACTTCTCCTCGGTCTTTTTGCCTTGCGCATAGTCAGGGTGCGCCTTGGCGTTGTAAACGTCGGCGATGTCAGAGACAGTGAGGGTGCCACTGCCGTCAGCGTCGATTTGTTGGAACGCGGATTTAACCGCGGCAAGACGTGGGCCCGCGAGATCTGGGGCCAGCCCCTTGATGAACTCTTCGTAGCCGATGTTGCCGTCGCCGTCGCGGTCATACTCCTTGAAAAGCGTGTTCAGTTCTGACGCGCTCAAGAACACGCCGGCGAACGAGAGCGCCTCCTCGAACTCATCAGGGTCGAGCTTTTTGTTGCCGTTGAAGTCCGCCAACTTAAAGACACGTGCGACTCCGCTGAGGCCAGCAGTACCTTTACGGAACAACTGCGCGCGGATCTTGTCGTTGATCTCCTCGATGCGTTCTTCTCGTGAGAGCGACATGGTGTTGTTGACGTTGGGTGCGGACGAGCCTCACGCAACGAAAGGAACTACAAATAAAACAGCGGACAATTTGACAAGGCAAAAATAGCTGGCGCAAAATACAGCCAAGGACTAAAAACGTCCAAGCGAAGAAAGCAGGACCACTCGTGGCTGTGTCATACGCTCGAGACACTTACACATCCATCCAATCAAATCAGTACATCGATCAGTTTGCACGCGCAACCACATTCACATTCCGACCCCGCGACCATTTGCCATCATCAAATCGCAAACGCAACGCTGGAAGGAGTATCCCTCCGCGACTGTGGCTTCGGCGGTCCTCGCAACCCAAAACAAACAAACACAGGCAGGCGCAAAGAACGAGCGAGCGAGCGGACGGGCGAACGATCGAAGTATGGCATTGCGTGGAGCCTGCAGGTTGATTACAAAAGCGGAAACGCAACAGCAACGGCAACGACGACGCCACACAATGCCAGCGTCAAGCACCCACGACGACAACGACGAGGATTGACGACGGCGAACGACAAACGACAAACGACAAACGATAAACGGCGACGACGAACGACGACAACAAACGACGACGCAGACAGACAGACAGACAGACAGAACGAAAGGACGAAAGAACGAAAGAACGAAAGAACGAAAGAAGAGATCGTCGGCGACTGCCACAGTCAGTCAGGCAGTCAGTCAGACAGTCAGACGAAACGTGCATGCACTTCCCACTCACTCACTCATTCCCTCACTCACTCACTCACTGCCTTCTTCCTTCCGTTTCACCCCCACCCACCCACCCACCCACTCACTCACTCACTCACTGGTCACATACATCATCACAAACAACAACGCCGCCGTTCAGAGTGAGTGAGTGACTGTGAGTGAGTGACTGTAAGTGAGTGACTGATTGTGAGTGAGTGACTGTGAGTGAGCGAGTGAGGCAGGAACAGTCACAGTCGCGGGTGGGCGATCATCACTCACTCACTCACTCACAGTCACTCACTCACCGTCACTCACTCACTGTCACTCACTCACCGTCACTCACTCAGTCCGTCAGTCAGTCAACGGCGAGTTGGTTGGTTGGTTGGTTGGTCGTGAGTTAGTTAGTGAGTGAGTGAGTGACTGACTGACTGAGGGAGAGTGAGTGAGTGAGTGAGTTTGGCTGGCTGTGAGTTAGTTGACTTGAGATACCATCGATGATCGGTGAGTGAGTGACTGTCAGTGAGTGAGTGAGTGAGTGGCTGGCTGTGGGTGAGTGAGCCTCTGCCTCTCCTTCTCACTCACTCTCTCACTCATTCCCTCTCTCCCTCACTCAGCTCGCTCCGCTTGGCTCCGCTTCGATCGACCTTCGTTCGGTTCTTTTCCTCCTTTTTTTCCGACCTTTTTTCCGACTTCGGGGCGTTGACATTTTCATGAGGCCCGCTGTGAAAGAATGAAACAACGCAGAACGCGTTTCTCCTTCGTTCGTTCGTTCGTCGTTGTTCTGCCTTCCTTCCTTCAATCCTTCCTTCCTTCCTTCCTTCCTTCCTTCCTTTTCCGCCCTCACCCACCCACTCACTCTCACTGCCCACTCACTCACTCACTCACTCACGCACTCACTCACTCACTCACTCACTCACTCACTCACTGTTTGTTGTGCGTGGCCGCCACCGGCAGTCACTCGCTCGCTCATTCCGCACTTCGACGTCATCGTCGATCGATCGATCGATCGATCGTCGTTCGCTCGCTCGCCCGAACTGTTCGTTCGTTCGTTGTTCGTCGTCGTTGTTCGCCGTTGTTGTTCGTTCGTTCGTTGTTCGTCGTCGTTTGTTCGATCGCTCGTTGTTCGATCGCTCGTTGTTCGTCGTCGTTGTTCGATCGCTCGTTCGCTCGTTCGCTCGTTCGCTCGTTCGTTGTTGTTGTGTTGGTTGTTCGTTGTTGTTTGTTGTGTGTTGGTGTGTGTTGTTGTTGCGTTGTCGTCGCTCTGTGTTCTGTATTGTTTTTTGCCTTGCGCATAGTCAGGGTGCGCCTTGGCGTTCGTTGGTATTCACCGTTGTTCGTTGTTCGTTGTTCGTTGTTCGTTGTTCGTTGTTCGTTGTTCGTTGTTCGTTGTTCGTTGTTTCGTCGTTCGTCCGCGTCGTTCTGTGTTCTGTATTGTTTGTAGTTCTGTGTTCTCTGTGGTTCGTAGACGCGTTGAAAGTCGAGTGGAGTGCAAGTGTGAGAGGTCGCCGGTAAACATGCGGCGCAATGTGGAGAAATTTATCCTTATTCGGGCGACGTGAGGCGCGTCGAACACAGGTGCCGTGGCTGTGGCTTCAGGGAGTTAATTCCCACGGCCGGCCCGTAGAAAGTATCCGCCCACAGCTTATTCATTGTCTGCTTTTGCGACGACTTTCCTTTGTCGATTGGGTACTTCTTGTGAAAAAGTGCCAAGTGACTGCCTTGTCGTTGCTTCCCAAACCCCAGAGGTGGGTCACTGAACTCGCACGCGAGGGGAGGCTCACTCCAAACAGGGCCCCCGACCCTGACACCTGCAAGATGTCAGGCAGACAAAACGTCCGCTTGCCCCCGGAGGTGAACCGCGCTCTTTACGTGCGCAACCTCCCTTTTCAGATTAGTTCGGAAGAAATGTACGATATCTTCGGGAAATATGGCGCCATCCGGCAGATTCGGCTCGGAAACTCACCAACCACACGCGGCACCGCGTTCGTAGTGTACGAGGACATTTATGACGCCAAGAATGCAGTTGACCACCTCAGTGGTTTCAACGTGTGCAAACGGTATCTTGTGGTGCTTTACTACCAGCCCAAACGCATGCAGAAGAGGCAGGAAAACAAGAAGCGCCGTCTCGAGCTCGAACATTTGAAAGCCAGGTTTGGCTTGAAGTGAACTCTGCAAGTACTTGCCACCAGTTCCTGTGCCGTTCGACACACTTTTCTAGATACAGTTAGTTTTTGACCGCGTCTGTGCGCGCACGCCCAGTCGGTCGCCCGGAAAAGCACTGACACGTCCAAACATATTGACAGTGCCACGCACTTCTTCCGTTCCCCGTGTGACTCCCACACGAGATTTTATTTTTGTTTCAACGTTGCGATAAATAAGGTGCTTATGATAGAATGCGAGTTTCTGCGGTTCGTCAACCTTGCACGGCAATTACTGCACCGTACAACAGCTGTTCTGTTGCGCATGTTGCCGTTCGGCAATAATTTCCGTGAGGTTGTAGAGATCGCCAACTTGTTGCGTGAGCTGGTCGACGGCACCATCACCGCCATTGAGATCATCATCACCGCGCTTGGTGTCGTCCTTACTGCCTGCAGAACTCGAGCTCAGCTTCTCAACGGCGTCCGTTAAGTGTTTGACGCGAGCCAGCAACTCAGCATTCGCCTCTTCATCCTGTGCCCGTGCGGCATGAGCGGCATTGGCAGCATCAACTGCGTTGATGTCTGTCGCTCCAATGAGCACACGCAGTTGCTCTTGGACGTTTTCAAGGGCGGAGCTGTGCTGCGATGAATATTCTTGAAGCGCTTCTTTCGTCTCTTTGTGCTCGTTGGCGACGTCCTTGGCCAGGCGTTCGGCCCAAGACGGTTGATCGCCGTTGGAGGGATGACCGCTCTTGGGCTCAAATGCCAACTTTACTGCGACATAAGCCTGGGCAACAGCCAATCGTCGGGCACCGTCGTCATCATCAGCACCTTCACTATCTAATCGAAGGTGGCTCTCTACAGAGGCCAGCAACGCCTTCACCCGACCCACACTTTCTCGATCCACCTCCACCGCAAAATCTCTACTGATGGCATTGTTGGGGCTTGCGTCGCTTTGTTGATCATCCTGCTGCTCCGGCTCCGGCTCCGGCTCTGGCTCTGGCTCTGGCTCTGACACCTTCTCCGGCTCCAGCAGAGAGGACGATGCTTCGACTTCCTCGGGTCCTTCCTCATCCTCGCGCACACTCTTCTGCGCGGACTGAGGTGGCAACGGAATTTCATCGTCGTCTTCGTCACTGCTATCGACCGCTGATGTATCGGTCTCGCGCGCCTCAATGGGCGCAGATGTGCCGGACACGGCGGACAATTGTGCGCGGAGTCTGTTGGCTTCTGCTTCCGCGGCAGCTTGGGCCTGCTGCGCCTTCGCCTCACCTTCTTGCGCCTTTTTCGCGACCGACTCGGCGTTCTGCAGCCGTTCTCGCAATTCTTGAACCTCCTGCTCGTGCGTAGCTTTGACGGCCGCAATCGCCTCTTCCGCCTCCTGTTTGATTTGCTCTTGGCCGGCTGCCGCACTTTCGGCCTTCTGAATACTACTGGCGTGTTCTGCCTCGACCTTCTTCACAGCGAGTTCGAGTTTCTGTTGGAAAGCGAGCTCCTGCTGCTTCTGGTGCTCGACAATGATGCGCTCGGCCTCCTCCAACGCCGCCTCATGCCTTTGCTCGGCCTCGGCCTGTTGCTCCTGGAGTAGCAGTTGGCAGTGCATAAGCTCGTCGTTTCGGGCGCGTATCTCCGCGGCAGCTTTTTCCTTGTGCTCAGAAAAATCTTCAGTCATGAGAGCAACTATTTCTTTCTCGGCCTTGTACTCCGTCTCCAGAATCTGGACGGTCTCACGGTGTTGAGCCTCGCCGGCCGCGAGGGCTTTGGCAGCACGCTTTTCGGACTTTTTCTCCAGTTGCGACAACTCGAGCTGCAAGGTGCGCTTTTCCTTGTCAGCTGCTTTCGCGGCATCTGCCTCTTTTTCGCTGATTTCTTTCTGATAAGCCGTCATTTCTGCTTCGTGCTTCGATTTCAGGTTGGTGATCTTCGTCCTGGCGTTTGATCGATCGACTGCAATTTGCTGCTTGAGCGCCTTGACCTCTTTCTCATATGCTATTTTTGCCTCGGCTAACTGTTGCTGCAGTTCTGCTGCCTGCAGAGACTGAAGCGTCTTTCGCGTCTTCTCCGACAAGGGAGTATTGTGCGCGCTGCTGCTGCGCCTGGAGTCTGTGGTCGGGGTGCGCGTTCGCGATGTTCTGCGGGACGGCGTTGGTGTCTTCTCACGACCACGTCGTGCAGTTTTCTTGGCGTCACTTCTCTTGCCATCAGATCTCTTGGAATCACCTTTTCTGGCATCGGACATAGATCCTTGGCGCTTCATTTTGGATTTTGTGGACTTCGTCGGCGTCGCCGTCGTCTGTTCGGAATCTGGCCCTCCGGTGCTGCTGGACGACACGAGCTTTATTTTGGAGGGAACTAACTTCAGAGAACCGGATTTGGAGCTGGCGTTGTCCGAGGATGTGCCAGATTTTTGAGATGACTCACTCGACGACGTGCTGTCGCGGCCTATTTCGCCGTCGCTCGGAAAGCTCCACTGCTTCTTGCGCGTTTTCAGGTCGTAGTACCATGGGTACGTGAGCCCGGTCAGCGCGTCTTGATAGATCTTTGTGACCCAGTTGTCCGGAAGAGGAGCTGTGGTTTGCCTCTTGTATGGATCGTAACGATACCAATATATTTTTCCGTCTTCGTTGCGGTTCACGCCCCAGGTCTTGTTGTTGCTGGCTTGCTCAATCGACTCCGGCAACTCTTGGATGTTGGGCGGCGTGTCATCCGCCATTTCGACCACGTCCGGTACAACAGACGTGGTGATTTTCTTCGATTCCCTCTTGGATTTCACCATGATTTAGACGCCAATGGCCCACGGCGTCGAGCCGCTGACCTCCGAAAGCCGTGCTGTGCCAGTTGAAACAAAACAAATGCCTTATGAAATTCTATGCGAGCAATGCGTGCACCTGACCACAAAATGCAGACTTGTGGAGCACCCAGCGGCCGCTCTCACGCTGCGCTGCACTGCACTGCGCGAACGGCAGGAATCGTTCCGTCGTTTAAGCAAACACTGCAAATTCTCGATCCGTGCCGAATGTTTGTTTCCAAGATCTGAGTGAGTGGGCGTGACATCTCTCGTGCTCACTCACCGTGAAACCTTCAACTGTGAGAAGTGCAGGCTGAATCGGCCACCACGGCGGAGATCGTGTCTTGCCTTCCCGTAGTCACATGAAGTGCACCCTCTCGCAAATACGCTTTGTGCCCATCTTAGCAAATGAATCATCGTCCAAATCCACGCTCCACATTGCGTTGCCACCGCCACGCCAACAGCGAGTTGTGTGGTATGCTCGCATACCGCAGGCTTGCGAGCGCGAACAGCGAGTTCAAAGAGGGTTTTCAAGTGGAGACGCAAGAACAAAACAACCAGAAAGACGGAACACGCAACAAAAAGAACCACAACAACAGGCAGTAGGAGGAGGACCAGAAGCAGACAACACGCAACTATTACCATACCAGTCAACCAACCAACAAGTGGTGAGTCAAGTAGGTCTACATTTACCTTCATTGTATCATCACAACGACGGCGACGGCCGCGACGACGACGAACGACGAACGACGAACGACAACACAACGACGACAACAATCGACGTCGACGACTTCGACTTCGTTCGACAGCGAGCGAGCGAGCGATCCTGCCAACTCACTCACTCAGTAAGTGAGTGAGAGTGAACGAACAATTGAGAGTGAGTGACTGTGAGTGAGTGACTGTGAGTGACTGTGAGTGAGAGTGAGGGAGTGCGCGAAACGAGCTGGACTCCATCCACCCCCCCTCACTCAATCACTCACTCACAGTCACTCACTCACAGTCACTCTCAGTCACTCACCCACCCACTCACTCAAAGTCAGTCGTGGGCCGTCTGCAGCCACCCACACCAACGCAACTGCACCACCACAGGCTGACAACAACATGCTGACACTACATACGTGCAAAGTGCAAACTGATCATCAGCATCGTCGTCGTCATCGTCGGCGCCATCGTCAGCATCGTCAGCATGTATGTGGTCGTCGTGGTCGCGGAGCTACATGTACCTTCTGTTCGTCTGAGTTCACTGTGTGTGACTGTGATTGATTTCGTGGGGCCCCCCGATGGCAACATGTATTCCGAAACTACGAAATTAGCTTTGAATTGAGAGCACGATTGGTATAAAACACTGTCATACCAGAATGTACGTTGTCGTGGGTTGCCCTCACAGTGGCGTCAGTCGTTCGCCCCTCACGCCCCCGGCGTGTTGACATCTGCCCGAGCCAACCAACGCACGCAATGGAAGGCAGGCATTGTGGACCCACTTACGAAAAACGCCCAAAGCCAATGCGTTTGGCGGGGCACATGCGAGCCACGGTGCACGATGGAGGAGCCAGCATGGTCACTCTGCGGGTGGCCGCAAACTGCAGTCAAACAACAGATGTGGCATAGAATTCTTTGTGAAGGTTCCAAAATAAATACATAACTAAAAAATATCACGGTGTGCTACCGCACAGTGGCATGGGCTCTGCGCAGTGTCAGTGGTCACGGTTCAGGCTGGCACTATGAGAGAGCACCCATGTGTTGAACTGTTGCCTTCTCGTCTTCGGGTTCAGCGTCAAGTGTTTCCTGGCTAGCACTCCATTCACGGCATCTGATACACAGTGTCGATATCTGCGGGAAACGAACAACGAACGGTGAGACAAAGAATGACGTTGGTTGGGACAGTCTTGACAGCGTGAGAACGTACTGGTTTCCGATCGATGATACTCCGGCGGTAGCGTTGGCAGAGACCTCGAGCGGGTTGCTTTTCAGTAGGCCTCGTGTCGCTCGCAGCGACTTTGGTTGATTGCGCGCGCCGATCCTGTGAAGAACCGCGCTCCTCAAGTGCAGCTCCTCATCAATGAACTTGAAGAAATGTAGGTCGATAATGTATCCTCTCCCGTTGGGATCAATTGATTGAATGAGAAACTCGACTTCATTTTTGTTGAGTCCAGGCATGAGGTGTTGACACAAGTTCCGAAATTCATCGTGGTCGATGCTGCCGTCACGGTTCGCGTCGAACTCGTGGAATTGGCCCGTGAAGTTTTGAATGCCACCGATGTGAGAGGCGGCGAGCGACACCGCGCGCCGAATGGCAATGAGTCGCAGTTGAAGGGAGCAAGGTTTGCTGTCCGGTGCGTGACCATCGTGATGGTGGCTTCGGCTTTCGCTCTCAGGAGAAGTAGCTGCAGCCACGGGGCAGGTGGTTAACGCGGTCAAGGATCGCGTCCTCCTGTGTTTCGCGTTGGACTTGTGGAGAGCACGGCTGTTAGGGCTCGAAAAACTGTCTGGGCAGTTCATGCTGTGGGGGCACAACGGCTTACTACTCGAGGTCTCGCCGTGACAACAATTGCTGTGATTTGGGCCTAGGTTGGGGTGGATGCCGGGAATGTGGGCCAGGTGCACTGTGCCTGACTTGGCTCGTGGCACAATGAAGGATGGATTTGAAGCAATGAGCTTCTCCGGGGTGCCGTTGCTGTGACGGCGCTCTTTCTCCGGTGCCTCAGCGTGGGAGAATTTTGCCTCGTTGTTTTTACTCTCACCCACAACGAGCGTAGGGCAGCCAAAATGGAGCGGGAGCCGCCGCCGGCGGTTGTAGGTCGACGGTTTGAGGCCTGGCATTTGAGACGGAAGCAATTTCTTGGGGTAAAGTTGGGTTGCCACTCACATTCCAATGCCACGTGAGGCGGTGGAAGAACTTGTGTTGTTGAGATAGAGAAGCAGTGGATGAAAAAAAACTGTCGTTGCATTGTTTTACTCCATTTTCGTTGCTGTTCGTCCCGACGTAGGTGCAGTGCATCCTTTGCACCGCAGTATCCCTGCTTGTAGTCCCAACGGTCACAGTGCATGACGTAGGCACTCTGTCGACACGCAAACACTGAGGTTTGTCCACCGACACACGCTGGTCATCCACAATGTGCAGCGTCGCTGTTGATCTTCAATAGTTCAGGGCGTAGTGGCGGAACAGAAGAACTGCCGCCCGTCAGTCGTCACTCTTCGATCGACTTGTCTCTCCTCCACCGTCCGACGCCAGTCGCAAGTCGCCACAACTGGTCAAACTACGAACGAACGCACACGTCACCGCCAGATAGATGACAGTTCAACCGTGAAACAACAGCACAAGAGCACGTCACCGCTCCGTCATGACGCACCCGTGTCGTGTGGTCGTATTGAAGTCAAAGCGGCGAGTCCAGCTGTTCAGAACCCTCACTACAGCGGAGGCGACTGTAGTGAAAAGCAGCGAAACGACCGCCGCAGTTCGGTCGCCCGCGCGCCCGTGCGTGTGTCGTGCGTCGTGCACGTGCCTTGACGCCGTTCCGCGGTGATTTTGGTCCAACAACCCCACAGCCCACAGCGCCGCTGACCGACCCAACGCTCACTCACTGTCGTCACTCATAGCTCATAGCTCACTCACTCACTGGCGCGCTCACTGACTGACTGACTGCCGTGCGAAAAAAAGTGACACAAAACAGCCAAAGAGCCAAAGTCCACAAAGTCTCTGAATCTTCGAAGGGGAAATCTCCGAAGTTGACAAAATTCAAAAGTTCAAATTTCCCAACATTCCTCAAAATTCGGACGCAAAAGCTGTTCGGAAAGTGTCCACTTGGCGTTCACATGGTCTCTTCCAGGCACTGATATTCAGTTCATGTTCAGTCGGTCAGCTGATTTTGTACTAGCTCTGTTCCAGGTCCGAAATTCAGAAACTCGAAATTCAAAAATTCCAAAAATTCAGAAAACTCCAGCAAGCATCCGCACACCACAAACAAACCCGCACATTCATTCATTCATTCATTCATTCTTCATTCGAAAACGAAAACGGTGGCCGAGTATATCTACAACTGGGATTAAGCAATTTCCAACCTCACTCAGCGCACATTTTCAGTGAAATGTCAAATGTAGATATATACACGCGCAGATTTTCGAACGATACGAATTGTTCCCACTCACTTACCCACTCACTCACTCACTGGCCAACCCAACTCTTTCGCTGCGTTTGCCGAGCTGGCTTCACTCTTCACTCCCCCCCTCCCTTCCTTCCACAGTGAGTGCGTCCGCCGGCTGGCTCTCTCACACACTATCTCACTCACTCACTCACTCACTCACTCACTCACAGTCAGAGCGTATGCGTGTGTGCTGTCACATTCCACCGCACAAACACACGCGCACACAGCAGCGTGAGTCGCTCGCTCGCTCGGTGTGGTGTCATGCAGGTCGCTCACTCACTCACTCACTCACTCTGTCTCTCTGCAGAACCGCGGGATCGTTTGTTTGAACTTTGAACTTTGAGATTTGGATTTGACTGCACAATGATTCTGGAAAGTTGAAAATTTGATATTACAAAACGGGTTATCAGTACTGTATACTGATTCCATAACCTCTTCTATTCTCACCCTCACTAACTTAACCGCCGCATTCAATCTGCTTCTCTAATTCACTATCAATACATTATTCCAAAACACTCTTTTCAATATGACGAATCATTGAACTGTACATTACTTCTTCCCTCACTCACTCGCTCCTCCAGTGTGCGTGGTTCTGCGACTGTGCCGTGCCGTTCCTTTCCGAGGACGCAGCTGCCATCTGCCACGCAGCCCCGCACAGTTCACTCACGCCCACTCCCACGCCCACTCACTGCCCACCGCCGGCGGCTGCACCGCAAAAGTCACCGTTTCCCGTTCCCCACCGAAACAATATCGCCTGTAAATGCATTTCTTGTGGTTGACGACATCGCGTGTTTATAACATTGTAACCGTCTTTCATTGAGCTGCACGAGTGTTGCCGTGCAATTCGCGTTTGGGGAAGTGCCGCTTCAAGTGTCTTTGGACAATGTGCGCAGTCAGCGAGCGCATCCTTGCATGCTGTCAGATTTCACAACAGGCTTTCAGGATTTGCACGGTGGCGGCAACAGATCCTTGTGGAAGCATGCCTGCATGCGTGCACGTCGCATGGTTGCCGAGATACAAAGCACAGCCGTGTCGCAACAACTGTGTGTCTGCCACACATTGGCAGCGTGCAGATCGCAGATTGCACCATCAGAAATAAAAATGCAAAATGCATGCACGTGAAATGGGAATTGGTAGTTTGTTGTAAAGAGTTACTATGTCTGAAGGGAGAAAGAAGCCCGTGACTGTGGCTCGGGCCCCGCCGCCCACGGCTCTTACTGTGGAACTACACGCATCGCACAGCAGCAACCGCCGAGACTGGAACGAAGACTCACTACTTGTTGTGAGTCACATGTTGCAGTGACAGCAAACTAATGCACACCAGAAACTAATGTGTGCATATCTATCTCTTTGAATCACATGATCCGTGCCAACGTCAGCAGTCGCGAATGTCAAGCGACAATTGGTGACGCGGACCCTTCGAAATCCCAAGAAACATCCTCTAGGTCCTGGCTGGTCTGCAGCATCTTTGGAAACTGCCCACTTGAGTCGAGAACTAAGGCATAAGCGAAATCGGCCAGAGATGGCCAGAACACGGCGGTCAGTGACGGGTCGACACAACATGAGATGCCAAGCGAGCAGCGAGTACACAAATATGCAACAACAAACCGTTTTGCACCGTGCGCAAGGTTAGTGGCGAGATCATTGGGGGTGTTCGAGCACTCAGGCTGTGGTCTCCACCCTGAGAGCAGTAATTATAAGCAGAGCCAACCGTGCATGACGAAACAGTTTTGCACATTCGACGAAAGAGGAAGCAGCGCACGCACCACTTCGTCAAAGTTGATGCTGCGCGACAAATCTGGCGATAATCGTGCTGTCGAAGACATATCTGACAGGTTCAGAATTCCGTTTCTGGTTTTCAAGATTCCAACAAAGACATAAAAAAAAAAAAAATCATGAGCTGACCGTGTCACTACTTCTTGCACGATGAAGAAGGTGGAACGAACATGGAGTCACCGCTCAACGAGTTCATCATGGAGTCTCCACGACCAAAACTAGTGTTGGTGGAACCTCCGCCAGTGCTTTTAAGGATTTGGACCACCTCTAAATTGGGCGGTGTTGAGTCACCCATGAACAGCTTCCCGGAGTTTGATAGGTACGGCGGAGGACTCGTGTTGTCCACGAGAAAAATGTCACTGTTCGATCTGCGGCACACAATACAAGCGCGATAAAGGTCAGGACTGTTGGCATGCGCGGTGCGACGAGTAGACCAGTCGGACGCACTTGTTGATGCCCCGACTCGATTCGAGACTTTGGAACGCTGAATTCATGTTTTCTTTAGAGGACGCAGACGTGAGTCGCGGTTTCTTCACGACCTTCTTCACAGATTGCTTCGACGTCTTGGTGTTTGCTTTCTTCTTGTTGGTCACCGCCTTCTTTGGTTTCGAGGTCGACTTTTTGCTGGCTTTCGATTTGGAACCGGCGCTCTTTGCAGCGGCGCCCTTCGCCTTGCCCTTGCCCTTCGATTGTTTGGCACTGGTCTTCTTAGAACCGCCTTTTGGTGCCAGCACGCGTCCATTCGAGCCGTTGCTTGCGGCTTGTAGCGCAAGACTCTCCACAATGAATCTGTGCTTTCTCCGCCTCATGGAGTGCCAGTGGTTTTTTATTGCATTATCGCTTCTCCCTGGCAAAAACTGCGAGAGTTCCTTCCAACTGCATCGACAGCACAGTGAGAAGAGGTGCAACATTTTCTCGACCATGCAAATTGAACTGACCAGTTGCCCCTTTCACGCTGCAGTTTGACCATCAGTAACTCTTCGTCCTCTGTCCACGGATCAGTTTTGATGTCGGGATTGACGTGGTTCGACCAACGTTCCCGGCACTGTTTTCCTGTGCGCCCTGAGTTGAATGACGCAAGAACATGTGTGACGGGGCAGGTGTGGTGTGGCAACTCCTGTCCTGCGAGCATACTCTTTGCAGTACGTACCTGTCAAACGCTCAGCTATAGTCTTCCAACTAATGGATGACTCCGTGGAAGAATAGTTTGTTTCCTTCAAGTAGGCCAGAACCGTTCTTTGCAGGCGCAAGTCTTCCTCGATGGTCCAGCGAACTTTCTGCATTCTGGGTTTGGAAGTCTTCCTGTGCTTGCTCACGGTTATGGTGGTGAGAGCGGACTAGTGCACACAGACGCAATAAATCAGCAAAGAAGCGGCGAGGCGAATACGCAACGCAGCGTAGGCAAGCAGTATCGGACTGCGAAGACGGTATCGACTAACCACAATTCCTTTCGTCTCCCCCACGTGGGTGCGCTTCATCTCGACACAGTGCTGAAGTTCGATTCCAACCTGCACCGAGTTTTTCAATCGTCTATCAGAACCCCGCACAGCTCTTCCAAGAAGTCGGCATATGAAGACTAAAAAAAGCACAACTCACTCACCTTTCCCTGCACGGCTGTGCTCACCTCCGGTATTCCTGTTCGCACGCGACACCGGCAGTACAAAAGCAAACACTATCGCTTGCCGCTCACGCGTTTCCTTGGCCCTGTGGCTTTGGCGTTTTCTGCAAATATTTTCCGGGAATGAACAGTGCGAGAACTCTTTCTTTTAGCACCACCTCTACTATGAACACTCGAAGCCGGGATCGCCCTCTCATCCCATGTGATAGGTCCCTCCCGCCCTCTCATCTTCCCCGACAACACGGACCGCGAGCAGCAACAAGCTGCAACAGCATCGCGACGCCACAGCTCCCCAATGCAGAGAGGGTCGCTGTCAGAAAAGCCATCGCCAGCGCCCACCCTGCCATTTGTTCGGAGTTTCGCTGTTGCACGTAGTGTTGCTGTGCACACTGCATGGCACGACAAAGCCCAATCTGCAAGCATCGATGGCGGCGCTGCGTTGCTTGTTCATTGTGGTTTCACGTTGCCACGGATGCAGCCAGCCCACGTCAGTGTCAATGGCCCCACAGCGTTGTCCGTCGTCCGGGACAATAAAACGTCCGCTCTCCCACTCCTCGTGTCATTGTCTACCTGCAACCTTTCGAACGATACCGACAGGGAAGGTCTGCGCCTTGTGCACGCCCGCTTGGATCGCGTCGCCTCGCATCGGCGCTGGTACATCCACTCAGATGCGGGGATGTGTACGCAAGCAAAGACGACTGTCCGCCTGTCCATCTTCACGTAGTTACGCCCTGTCAGCGATCATACATACGTACGTACACACACACACACACATGTCTCCCTCTCTTGTCCTGTCTTGTCCTGTCCTGTCCTGTCCTAAGCGTCCGTGCTGTGTGTGTGTCCACTCCACTGTCCACCACCGGTGGTCGCTGTTCGGTTCTTGTGTTCTTTTCCAGTCAGCCAGCCAACCAGCCAGTCAGTGGCGCAACACGACAGCAAAAAAAACTCAACTGCCAGTCACAAACAACGCAACGAACGAACGAACGAACGAAAGCGACAATCCATCACCCGCCCGCCCACCGCCCACCGCAGCAGACAGTCACAGATCACAGACAGTGACTCACTCACTCACTCACTCACTCACTCACTCACCCACAGTTTTTTCCCACAGTTGGCTGCTTCCCTCACACTCACCCATTCACCCATTCACTCACTCACCCACACACTCACTGGCTCACTGGTCACTCACTCACTCACTCACTGTCAGCTGCTATGTATCTATAATTGACATTTTGGCATTTTGGGTGAATATGAATGGGTGTATAGGGGTGAATTGTATAATACTAAATGTGGAAGGAACAGTGAGTGATCAGGAAGGAAGGAAGGAGGGAAGGAGGGAAAGAAACAGGAAAGTGAAACCGACCAGTGCATGGTGCTCAGTCATTCACTCACACTCACTCTCACACAGTGAACAGTGAACAGTGAACAGTGAACAGTGAATGAACAGTGAACAGTGAACAGTGAACAGTGAACAGTGAATGAACAGTGAACAGTGAACAGTGAACAGTGAACAGTGAACAGTGAACAGTGAATAAACAGTGAACAGTGAACAGTGAACAGTGAACAGTGCACAAAGCAAACCCAAAGGCAAACTGTGCACTTTGCATTCTGTTTTCTGTTTTCTGCTCTTCAGTTCTACGAATTTTGTATTTTGTCTTTCGCTTCATTTGGGTGATGTCACTATAATTGAGAACTGTATAGAAACACTGCAGTACATTACTATTTCTCCTATGTCCGCAGCTGTCAACGTCAACCAACCGTTGGACAGTGAAAGTGAGTGTGAGTCAGCTGACGAACACCAGTACAATA
>ENA-OWNT01002488-OWNT01002488.1-seawater-metagenome-genome-assembly--contig:-NODE-2488-length-19159-cov-3.980977_pt1 | contig 19159 bp, 19 predicted proteins | sample MGYA00238136_ERZ651165 | MGnify/ENA primary metagenome ERZ651165 (study PRJEB26861, sample SAMN08777766) | seawater metagenome | isolation source: coastal seawater | place: USA: Florida | collected...
CGAACCTCGTCGAGGTCGGCTCCGACCCGTGGCCTTACAGCAGCCGTCGCGTGCCGACACTGGTGTTCGACGCGGTGGACTTCAGCTGATGGGCCACCGCGACCTGCTCTCCCGCAACGAGATGCCGAAGATGCGCGCGTCGTGCCAGCTGGCGGCCCGCACGCTGGAGATGATCGCCGAGCACATCCGCCCCGGCATCACGACCAACGAGATCGACCGGCTGGTCGACACCTTCATCCGCGACCACGGCGCCTACCCGTCGCCCCTGAACTACCAGGGCTTCCCGAAGAGCGTGTGCACGTCCATCAACGAGGTCGTGTGCCACGGGATCCCCGGCGAGGTCGCCCTCGACGACGGCGACATCGTCAACGTCGACGTCACCTGCACGCTCCCCTCGGAGCGCGGCTACTTCGGCGATACCAGCGCCACCTTCTACGTCGGTGAGCCCTCCCGCGGCGCCATCCACGTCACCGAGGTCGCCCGCCAGGCCCTCGAGGTCGGCATCGCCACGGTGCGCCCGGGCATCACCTTCGGTGACCTGGGCTTCGCCATCCAGCAGTTCGTGGAGTCCAAGGGCTGCGGGGTGGTGCGGTCCTTCATGGGTCACGGCATCGGCCGCACCTTCCACACCACCCCCAACGTGCCCCACTACGGGCGGCCCGGCGCCGGGCCCAAGATTCGCCGGGGCATGACCTTCACCATCGAGCCCATGGTGAACCTGGGCACGTGGCAGTGCCACGTCCTCGACGACGGGTGGACCGCGGTCACCGACGACGGCTCCCTCTCGGCGCAGTTCGAGCACACCCTGCTGGTCACGCGGTCCGGCGTCGAGGTGCTCACCCGCCGCGACAAGCTCCTCGCGAACAGCGAGGACCGCCCCTACGCCGAGCTCGGCCCGCACAGCGTGCCCGCCGCTTTCGGCTGAGCCGCACATCGGGCCGCACACCGGCCGCACACCGAGCCGAACACCGCCCGCCCAGATGTGCGGCGGCGCCTCCGAGAACCCAGGTCCCACGGTCTCCCGTGATTGGCATGCCGCTTGCTTCGTGCATCGGCGTACCCACACACAGGAGGCCCCGTGGCCCTCGACACCCTCACCCGTCGCATCTTCCACGAGCTGATCAGTGGCCACGGCGACCCCGTCGCCCTCACCGACGAGCTCATCCACCCCCACTACGTCGACACCCGCGGTCCCCAGGGGCGGCAGGCCTTCCTCGGCGGGTTGATGATGGTGCGGGAGGCCTTCCCCGACTGGCACGCCGAGGTCGAGCACCTCCTCGTGGGCGACGGCGAGGTCGCCGTGAAGTGGACGGTCCGGGGCACGCACCGGGGCCCCTTCATGGGCCTGCCCGCCACGGGTCGTGCCATCGCCATGGCAGAGTGCGGCTTCCTGACCTTCCGCGACGGCCAGCTGCTGCGCCTGGACCGCGTCGCCGACGAGGCCTCCCTGCTCCGCCAACTCGGGGTCCTGCCCCCGCCCCCCACGGCCTGAGGAGGCCGCCATGGAGCACCTGACCCCACGAACCACGTCTCCGGCCGACACCCCGGCCTCCGGCACCGTCGCCACCGCCCTGGCCGACGCCCTGGTCGCCCTCGGCATCCGGCGTGCCTTCGGAGTGTCCGGAGGCGGCGTGGCCCACATCTGGTCCGCCCTCGGAGAGCACCCCGCCCTGCAGCTGGTCCACACCCAGCACGAAGGCGGCGCCTCCTTCGCGGCCACCGAGGCCTCCCTCGCCACGGCTTCCCCGGTGGTCGTGTTCGGCACCACCGGCCCCGGCCTCACCAACCTGCTGACCGGGCTCGTCGCCGCTCGACAAGAAGGCGCCTGCGTCATCGCCATCACGGGCATGACACCGGCCGAGCGGCGAGGACGGGGCGCCACCCAAGAGACCAGTCCCCAGAGCCTCTGGCCCGGGCTGTTCGCCCCGGGGGCGGTGTTCGACATGGCCGAGGTGCTCGAAGACCCCCGACAGCTCCCCACCGTCCTCGCCAAGCTGGCCGAGGGCGTGGCGCAGCCCGGCGGCTTCGTCGCCCACATCGCCGTGCCGGGCGCCCAACGAACAGCGCCCCATCGGTCCCTGCCACCGACCCAGGTGTGCCACCCGCGCCTCGGCGCCGCTGCCACGGAGCAGCTGGCCCGGGACCTGGCCACCGCCCGGCAGGTGCGCCTGGTCGTCGGCTACGAGGCACGCCACGCGACCGAGCGCCTCACCGAGCTCGCGGACCGTCTCGACGCCACGGTCGTGGTCACCCCCCGGGCCAAGGGCGTGTTCCCGGAGGACCACCCCCGCTGCCTCGGCGTCGTCGGCCTCGCCGGCACCGCAGAGGCCCTCCTGGAGCCCGCCGACCAAGTCCTCTGCCTGGGCACCCGCCTCGGCGAGGCCTCCAGCCAGTGGCAGGACGCCCTCCTGCCCGCGCCGGGCGGACGCATGGTCCTGGTCCACCCCCGCGGCGATGCGACCGGCGCCTACCCCGACACCGCCCACCTGCTCGTGCGGGCCGCCGTCGACCAGGTGGTGGACGACCTGATCCGCGCCCTGCCCGCGTCCTTCTTGCCCTACGTCGGACGCCCCCGCGCGCCCCGTCGGGCGGTCCCCATGGCGGTCGTTCCCGGCACCGTCCACCCCGAGGCCCTGATGGCCGCCGTGCAGCGGGTGGTCGTGGAGGGGTCCGGCGCCCATGTCATGGCCGCCTCAGGCAACTCCTTCGCCTGGGCCATCCGTCACCTCCGCTTCCCTCGACCCCGGTTCCGGGTCTCGGTGGGCTGGGGCTCCATGGGCCACTGCACCAGCGGCGTCATCGGCATCGCCGCCACCGGACAGCCAGCGGTCGCCATCGTCGGCGACGGTGCGATGCTGATGATGAACGAGGTCGCCACCGCGGTGCGCCACCGCCTCCCGGCCGTCTGGGTGGTGCTGGTCGACGGCCGCTACGGCATGTGTGCCCAAGGCACCGCCATGCTGGGGCTCCCCTCCGACTGCACCCTTCCACCGGTGGACTTCGCCGCCTGGGCTCGGGCGATGGGCGCCCACGGCCTCACCGTCGACACGGCGGCCGGCATCGCCCCCGCCCTGACGGAGGCCCTCGCTCACGGAGGGCCCGTGGTGGTCGCCGTCCACATCGACCCCACGGCCGAGGCCCCCATCGGTCGCCGGGTCGCCGCCCTCACCTTCCACGAAGAGGTGTCCCCATGACCGTCGCCTCCCTCCGGTCCATCGCGGTTCGCTACGGCGCCGAGCGCCGGGACAACGACTGGTACCGAGTCCACGCCCCCGAGGCGGTCGCTCGGTCCCAGGAGCGCGGCCTGGCCAAGGCCTTCGCCACCACCGATGGCAACGACGCCAGCCGTGCCTTCGACGAGCGGATGCGCCCCTTCCTCACCGACCCGTTCCGCGGCGCTCGGGTCCGCTACCGCCTGGGCCCCGGCGAGACCGTGCTCGACCTCGAGCTGGCCGCCGCCCGGGAGGCCCTGGAGGCCGCGGGCTGCACCGGGGCCGACGTCGACCTGCTCCTCTGTGCGTCGTGGCTGCCCGAGGACTTCATGGCGCCCGGCGATGCCGTCTTCCTCGCCCGGGACCTGGGCATGACCGGCCCCGCGTACAACATCGAGAGCGCCTGCAGCAGCGGCCTCGTGTGCATGGAGGTCGCCGAAGGCTTGCTCGCATCCGGCCGGTACCGGCGCATCCTCGTGGTGCTGTCCAACACCAACTCGCGCCAGACCGGCCCCCAGAACACCCTGGGCTGGATCTCCACGGACGTCGCCGCGGCCGCCGTGCTGGAGCGCGCCACCGACGACATCGGCATCCTGTCCACCGCCGTGGAGAACACCGCGGACAGCGCCGGCGTCTTCGTCCACCGGATGGAGCCCACCGACGACGAGGTGCGGGTGCAGATGCGGGTCGGCGAGGTGAGCAGCGCCGCCCTCAGAGCGTCGGGCAACCCCGACCGGATCCGGCGCCTGTGCCTGGCCGCCCTGGACCGCGCCCACCTCCGGACGGACGAGGTGGACTACTTCGGCTTCAGCACGCCCCTGGCTTGGTTCTGGTCCCTGTGCACGGACGCCGTGGCCATCGACCGCGCCCGGTCGACGGACCTCTTCCCCCGCATCGCCAACGCGGGCCTCCCCTTCCCGCTCATCCACCTGCACCACGCCATGGCCGAGGGCCGCCTCCGCCCCGGCGGCTCCGCCCTGCTCTACACCCAGGGCAGCACGTCGTCGGCAGGAGCCCTGGTGCTGCGCGTGGGCGACGTGGCCCTCGGGCGGCACCCCAACCCATGACCCGGGAGACCCTTCGTCGCCGGGGGGCCTGGGCCCTCCTGGCCCTGGAGCTGCTGGGAGGGGTAGCCGGCTTCGCCCTGGCGCCCCAGGGAGCCTTCCCCGAGGTCGTCGAGCAACCCCTCGGTGCCTTGGGCCTCCGGCTGGCCGCTGACGCCCACCTGGCCCTGGTGGTGGTGTCCGCCGGCCTGCTCCGCGGGGCACCGGGCGCCTGGTCCGCCCGCCTCGTGGCCTTGGGCCAGGGGACCTACCACGCCCTGGCCGGCCTCGACGGCCTCCGCCTGGCGGCCGGCGCCGTGAGCGTGACCGTACTCCCCACCCCGTGGATGCCGGCCCTCACCCACGGCGTCCTGGGAGGCGCCGCCTGGCTCCTGTGGGCCCTGCCGGTCCGCCCCACGAGCGCCCCCGAGGCCCCGAGGTGAGGAACTCAGCGCGGCAGCGGCACCCCGTGGGCTTCCCTCAGGGCCCGCAGCCGCACCGTCACCGGGTGGTCGGCGTCGGCGTCGGCCCACAGATGGGCCGCCCGCTCCACGGCGCGACGCACCTCGTCTGCATTCGCCGAGCCCTCCGCCAGCAACACGTAGCCGAGCGCCGCGTGGGCCCGCTCGCTGCCCATCACCGGACAGCGGTCCACCACCGGCCGTACGGTCTCGGCGGCCAGGGAGGCCGCCCCCGCCTTGCGGAGGGAGTCCCCGATCACCACGGCACGCACGCACTCCCCCTGCCACAGGCTCTTGTCGAGGGTGAGGATGCGGTCGGCGTCGCCCTCGGCCGCGGCCACGGCCCGCCCCACCAGCTCCGAGATCAGCGTCGACACCCCATCGGACTGGTCCAGCCGCTCCTGGAGCCGCCGGGCTTCGTCGAGGTCGCCGGCGTCCGCGGCATCCACGGCTCGGTTCATGAGGACCGATGCGGCGAGGCGGTCGCGCTCGACCGACCGGACCTCCGGGCTGGTGGCGGCCAAGACCCCGGCCTGCTCCAGGTAGCGGGCCGTGGCCTCCCGATCGGTGCGAGCGACCGCGACGGAGTGGACGCGGAGCAAGACCCACAGCATGTCCTGGGGGTTGCCCTGCACCAGCTCCAGCGCCTCCAGCCACAGCGCCTCCGCCTCGTGGGTGCGCCCCATCCCCACGAGGGCCTGGCTGGCCGTGTCGAAGAAGGACAGCCGGACGCGCATCTCCTGCGAGGGGCTGGTGAGCTCGGCCCTCAGGCCCTCGACGAGCTCCTCGTCCCGCTCCATCACGGCCAGCTGCAGCCGTAGCTTCTTCACCGGCAGCGACGACGGCTCCAGGCGGGCGAGCTGCCCCAGGGTGGCCCTCGCGGCCGCCAGCTCCTCGGCCTGCAGCTCGATGTAGGCCTGCTGCTGCAGGAGCTCGGGGTCGTCCGGGGTGAGCGTCAGCCCCTGGGCGAGCACCGCGCGGGCCTGCTGCGGCCGGTGCAGCTCCCGCCACGACTCGGCCACCACCCGATAGGTGATCACCGCGTCCGGCGCTGCCTCGAGCAGCTTCGGGAGGTCGGCCTCGCAGGCCTCCGTCCCGGCCTGCGCGCAGAAGTCGGCCGCCATGAGCAGGGCGAGCAGGTCCTCCGGGTGGGCCTCGCGGTAGGCCACCATCTCCGGGGGGTCGATGGAGCTCGTGCGCTGCTGGGCCCCCACGGCGCGGGCCAGGGCGGACCCGGGCTCGTGGTCGGTCGGGTGGGCGCGGGCCGTGCGCTCCGACAGCGCCAGAGAGCGTGGCACCTGCCGCCGCCGCATGAGCACGTAGCCCAACATCAGGGGCGGGAGGGCCTGGTCCGGCAGGGCCTCGGTGACGGCGGTGAGGCGACGCTCCGCCTCCTTCAGGTCGCCGTCCAGCAGGGCACGCCAGCCTCGGTCGAGCTGCCGCTGAAGAGCGTCGTCGGGGGTGACCCGGGGCACGGCGTCCAGCGTGGGCACCGTCAGGGGCGCTCGAACGGCGTCGGGAGCCGGGGCCGGGGTGGGTGCCCCCGTCGGAGCGAACCGGAAGGCCCCCACGGCGAGGACCAACGCCGCCACCAGACCCGCGGCCACCGCCCACGGCCGACCACGAGCCGACGACGGTGGTGGGGCCATGGTCTCCGACCCGACGGACACGGCCCCCTCGGAGGACTCGAAGGCCTCCGAGGCCTCGGTCACGGAGGGGAAGGTCGCGCCGAAGGGGTCACTGACCGTCGTGCTCTCGGCCCGTGTCGCCGCCTCGCCCAGGGCGGGCTGGGGGGTCACCGAGGCCGCGAGGTCCAACGTCTCCGGCCGCCATGCCGGTGCAGGCCACTCGAGGGCATGCCACTGGGCCGCGAGGGTCTCGACGTCGGGGGTGCGCTGGGCCGCCAACGGATGGAGGGCACCGCGGAGCACCTCCTGCAGGCCCGCGGGGAGGTCGCTGCGGAGGGCGTGCACGGCGGGCAAGTCGGCGGACCGCGCCTGCTCCAGCAGAGCCAGTGGCTCCGAGCCCTCGTACGGCCGCCGCCCCGTGCAGGCCTCGTACAGGATGACTCCGAGGGCGTAGACGTCCGAGCGATGATCGACCCGACCGGCGTCGGCGAACTGCTCCGGCGCCATGTACGCCGGGGTGCCCAGCATGGCGCCCGTGCGGGTGGTGGGACCGTCCGGGGCAGGGCCGCCCGGGGTGGGTCCGCCCGGGATGGGGCCCACCAGCGCCTTCACCAGCCCGAAGTCGGTGATGCGAGGGAGGAGCTCGGCCCCGAGTCGCTGCATCATCACATTGCCGGCCTTCAGGTCGCGGTGGACCCACCCCGCGGCGTGGGCGGCCCCGATGCCGGCAAAGAGCCCCTCGGCCAGGGCGGCCAGCTCGGACAGGCTGAACCGATGGGCGCGGAGGAGCCGCGACAGGCTGGGCCCGTCGACCCAAGGCATCACCAGGCCCGGGCAGCCGTTGACCTCGATGACGTCGGTCACCGGCACCACGTTCGGATGCTGCAGCGACGACTGGGCCCGGCCCTCTCGCAGCAGGCGGTCCACGACGCTGGGCGTGGGCAGCCGCAAGACCTTCACCGCATGCTGCGAGCCCAGCCGGGTGTGCCGCACGCGGTACACGAGCGCCATTCCGCCGGTACCGATGAGACCATCCACCACGTAGCGGTCGATGGCTTGACCCTTCCGCAAGTCCATTGCAGCGAGCATAGTCGAAGCGGGGCCTGCGGGCCGTTCCCATCGCGTTCCCGCTAGCGTCGGCGCACATATGGACGGCAGCGTCTCTCGAGCAATGCCACCAGCTCGGGGTCCATGTAGGCGTATCGGTCGGGGATGTTCAGCACGACCACCCGTGTGTCGCGCAGGTGCTGGCGAAAGCGGCGATTCAGCCGCTGACGATGGGCCTTCTCCATGACGAAGACCACGTCGGCCCACCGGAGCTGCTCTGGGCCGACCGGCTCCTCGGCATCGTGGTCGAGGCCCGCGCTCTCCACCTCCAAGCCGACCATGTCGGCAAACACAGCCTCGGCCGTTGGGCTCCGCAGCTTGTTCTTCGAGCAAAGGAACAACCAGTTCTGCACGATGCCTCCGCCACCTCGCTGGACGAGGAGGGATGCCGAGAGTTTACGCCCGATGCCGGCCGCTCACCGAGGGGGCAGCATCGAGGTGAAACCATGGCAGAGCTCGTCGTCCTCGCCACGTTGAAGCACGGCGCCCGCCTGCGGCGCGGCCGCCCCCGCCATCAGCCGTGGCTGCGGCTGCCTCGCTTGTGGCGGTACATCATGGCGTCGGCGGCGCGCATGAGGGGGTCCAGCGTCGTGGCCTCCCCCGGGGCGACCCGGGCGTAGCCGACGCTGTAGGCCAGTGTCCCGCGCCCTCGGCATCGGACACCTGCCCTCTCATCGTGCCCTACCCCCCACACATCTTCAATCCACCGTGAAAGGTGTCTCAACCTGCGGGCCCATGGTCTCGGGCGCCCCCACGAATAGGTTTTTCCACCACCACCTGGAGGCCCCATGGACATCGTGACCGTCGCCAAGACCCGCTACACCGCCAAGGCCTACGACCCCGCCCGAACGCTCGACGCCGACACCCTCGAGCAGCTGCGCCAGCTGCTGCGCTTCAGTCCGTCCAGCACCAACGCCCAGCCCTGGCACTTCGTGCTCGCCACCACCCAGGAAGGCAAGGACCGCATCGCTGACGGCGGCACCGAGCCCTTCCCCTTCAACGCGCCGAGCATCCGCAACGCCTCGGCCGTGGTGGTCTTCTGCGCCAAGACCACCCTCGACGACGACTTCCTCGCGAAGGTGCTCGACCAGGAAGACGCCGACGGCCGCTACGCCATGGACGCCTCCTTCAAGCCCCAGATGGATGCCGGCAGGAAGATGTTCATCGACTTCCACCGCTACCGCTTCAAGGACCTGAACCACTGGATGGAGAAGCAGGTCTACCTCAACGTCGGCCAGTTCCTGCTCGGCTGCGGCGCCCTCGGGCTCGACGCTACCCCCATGGAAGGCATCGACTTCGAGGCGCTCGACGTGGCCCTCGGCCTGCGCGAGCAGGGCTACACCAGCGTCGTCGTGGTGCCTGTGGGCTACCACCACCCGGAGCAGGACTACAACAAGGCGCTGACCAAGTCTCGGCTGCCCTATGCCGAGATCCTCACCGAGCTCTGATCGGCCTCAGCGCCTGCGCCGGCCCCGCTTCCGCCCCTTCGGCTTCCTCTTCGCCGAGGGCGGACCGGGGACCAGCCCCCAGTCGTGAAAGGGGTGCTCGACCCGCGGCTGCAGGGGCCGCCCGACCGCCTTCTCGATGCGGTGGAGGTAGGCGTGCTCGCTCGGGTCGCAGAACGACAGGGCCGTGCCCGAGGCCCCCGCCCGCGCCGTGCGCCCGATGCGGTGGACGTAGGTGTCGGCGTCGCTGGGCAGGTCGAAGTTCACCACGTGGTGGAGCCGCGGCAGGTGGAGCCCCCGGGCCGCGACATCGGTGGCCACCAGAACGGCCTCGGACGCATCCAGGAAGGCGCGAAGGGCCTCGCGCCGCTGAGCCTGGGTTCGGTCGCCGTGGAGCGCGACCGCGGAGCGCCCCCGCTCGGCCAGCAACGCGACGCAGCGGTCGGCGGTGGCGCGGGTCCGCACGAACACGAGGGCGCGGGGCAGCTCCCCGAGGACGTGGGCCAGCAGCTGATGCTTGTCCTCCTTGCGCACGTAGAAGACGTGCTGGTCGATGCGCGGCAGGGGGGAGTCTTCGTCGACCGTGAGGAAGACCGCGTCGGTGAGGAGGGCCTCGGCCAGCGCGGGTGCGGGGAAGGTCGCCGAGAAGAGGGCCGTCTGCCGCCGAGCCGGAAGGAGGGCCGCGAGCCGCAGGAGGTCCGGAAGGAAGCCGAGGTCGAGGAGCCGGTCGGCTTCGTCCACCACCAGGTGAGCCACCTCGTCGAGGTCGACATGGCCTCGGCCGTGCAGGTCGAGCAGGCGCCCGGGGGTGGCGACCAGCAGGTCGACCCCGGCGGCCACTGCCTCGCGCTGCGGTGCGTCGGACACCCCACCGACGAGGCAGGCGACCCGAAGGCCGAGCGCCGCCGCCCAGGGCGCCGCTGCCCGAGCGGTCTGCTCGGCGAGCTCTCGGGTCGGGGCCACCACCAGCGCCCGGGCCCGGACCGCCGGACGCCCGAGGCGCTCCAGCACAGGAAGCAAGGCGGCCGCCGTCTTGCCGGTGCCCGTGGGGGCCACGGCCAGCAGGTCACGCCCCTTGCGGAGCACCGGCAGCGCCCCCCGCTGGATGGGGGTGGGTTCGACGTGGACGAAGGCAGCCCGGAGGGGCTCCGGCAGGGTGGTCAGCGGCATGGGCTCGCCTAACCACAGGGGCCATCCGAACCCATGGCTAAACCCCGAAAGCCACCGATCCGACGGGGCGCTCACGCCCAGGAGATGCCCATGCCCCGCGCCGTCGCCGCCACCGTTTCCCTCCTCCTTCCCCTCTTCGTCGCCGCCTGCGCCCCCGGCACCGACCTCCAGGGGTCGGGCAGCACCACCACCTCGGCCACCGTCACCACCGGCACGACCGTGGGGAGCCTCACCGGCCAGGGCGACCTGTGGGCCGACGGCACCTACGATGGCGTCCCCTTCTCGGTGCGCTGCTCCGGCGACCAGATCGTCGGGACGCGCGGCCAGGGCAGCCCCGCCCCCACCACCTTGTCCTGCACCGACCACGACGCCGGCTACAACGTGCTCCTCATCGCCCTGAGCCCCAGCGCCACCACCTACACCGACTGCGACCTGCAGCAGTCCCTCTCCATCACCCCCACCGACGGCGAGTCCCAGCTGAGCTGTGTCGGCGGTGCCTACACCGGCTTCGAGCTGGCCGTCGCCAGCGTCCACGACACCCCGGACGGCGGCGTGTGGTGGCAGGGGGACTTCGAGCTCGTCATGGACGACGGCGCCCACAGCATCGACGTCGTGGGGGGCTTCGACGCCGCGTCCCCCGCGTTCTGACGGCGCGGTCGGGCGCTGGACCGACAGAGGCGCCTGGCCCTTCCCTGCCCTGCACCACAGGGATAGGCCCCCGGCTCGCCTGGAGCCCCCGTGGGACTGTCCTCGTTCGTCCTCGTCCCGCTGCTCGGAGGGGCCCTCGCCCTCGCTGCCGAGCCCGACGCCGACACCGCATCCCTGCAGGCCTGCGCCGATGGCAGCGCCTTCGCCTGCGACCAGAGCCTCGCCCGCTTCGCGCAACGTCTCGCCCGCACCAGCTGGGAGGGGGAGGTGCCCGAGTGGACCACCCGCGTGCTGAAGACCCTCCATGCCCAGCGTGACATCCTGCGTGGCCGGCACGTCCGGCGCCCCGCCACCGGCCCTGCTTCCCTCGGGGAGGGGCTGGCCGAGCCCGCGCCCCCGCCCTCCTCCGGCGACTGGGCCTTCGGGACCTGGCGGCCCGTTGCAGGCCGAGACCTCGAGGTCACGAAGGACACCTTCGAAGGGGTCACCCAGACCCGGGCAGAGCTCTCCCCCGGCGTCTTCGCCTACTCCCTGAAGAACACGACCCCCACGCTCTGGGTCTACACCGGCCCCGACGCCGCCACGCGGATCCGTCCCACGGGCGAGCTCACCCGCTTCGGGCGCGAGCGCCCCGCCCCGGTCACCAAGGCGGAGAGAGCCATCGCGCCGCCACCCCAGACCGCGGGCCACATCGACCCGCAGCCGTTGATCGACCGCTTCGAGCAGGGCCTCGGCATACGCCCGGTCGACGCCGAGGCCGAGGCCCTCCGTGCGTTCCGGATCGCACGCCGCGACCTCCCCATGGACCAGGTCACCCACTTGCAGCGGCTGTACGTGCGGTGGGTGATCCACGGCACCCAGGCCTCCTGGGACACACACCTCGGGAGCACCCGCACGGACCTGTCTCCCGAGTCCCCCCACCGCCTCGTGCTGTGGTGCGGCAGCTGCGCCGAGGAGGCCGTCCGCTTCCACGAGCTCACCTCCTCCGCCCCCGACACGCTGCTCCGCATGCTGGCCCCATTCGGCACCCTCAGCTTCGACGCCGACCTGGGGCGCAGCGTCGAGGAGCGCCTGGGTCACCCGTGGCACGGCACCACGGGAGCCTTCGGCTTCGCGTTCCCCGACCACTTGGGGCTCCCCCGCCCCCCCTACGTGTTCGTCGTGCACGACGGCGTCATCGCGTGGAACGGGACCCTGCAGCAGCTCGCCGACCACCCCGACCGGGCCGCCATCTGGGCCCCCCGATGAGCCGCTCGACCAAGGTGGCGCCCCAGGGGCTCCCCGAATGGGTCCCCGAAGAGGACGACCTCTGCCTCCGCACCGTCGCCACCCTCCGGCAGATGGCCCAGGCCGAGCACGACCACAAGAAGGCCCTCTCCGACAAGCTCCGCGAGCTCTTCGACGCACGCTCCGATGCCTGCAACGACGCCACCCAGCAGGAGGCCATCGACGAGGCCATCCGGGAGGTCGAGCAGCAGCGGCTCGTGCACAAGCGCGCCCGGCGGGCCCGCGACCTCGACCCCACCAGCCCCTACTTCGGTCACCTGATCCTCGAGGAAGACGACCGCACGCGTCAGCTCCTCATCGCCAAGGGGTCCGCGGTCGACAGCCGCCTCCCCGTGAACATCGTCGACTGGCGAAACGCGCCGATCAGCCAGATCTACTACGAGTTCGAGGAGGGCGAGGAGTTCTACGCCGAGGTGGCGGGACGGGAGCGCGAGGGCATCGTCGCCGCCCGCCGAACCCTCGACATCCGCGGCGGCGTGCTCCAGAGCGCCGAGAACGGTGAGGTTGTGGCCCGCAAGCAGGCCGGAAACACCTGGCTCGTGAAGCGAAAGGCCGACGAGGTGCTGGAGCGCAGCGACCTCCGCGAAGACCCCGAGGACCACGCCCTTCCCGACATCGTGGCCCTCATCACCCCCGACCAGTTCGGTGTCCTCACCCGCTCGGACACCGGCGTGGTGGTGCTCCGCGGCCAGGCAGGGTCGGGCAAGACCACCGTGGCGCTGCACCGCATCGCCTACCTTCGCTACCACGACCCCGAGCGCTTCCGCCTCGACCGCATCCTGGTGGTCATGTTCAACAAGGCGCTCCAGACCTACATCCGCAAGGCCTTGGGGGAGCTGGAGCTGCAGGGCGTGCAGGTCGCCACCTTCCACGCCTGGGCCAGCGCCATGCTGCGCCGCGGGGGACTCACGGTGCGCTTCGGCGGACAGGCCCCGCCGGCGGTGACCACCCTCAAGCAGCACCCCGCCGTGGAGGCCCTGCTGGTCGCGGCGGTGGAGCGGCTGGGCACACGCCTCGAAGGCTGGCTCCCCGTCCCCGAGGAGCTCGCGGCAGCCTGGAGCGCCACGGAAGGGGCCGGCCTGAGCCGGGTGGGTCGGTTCTTCGCCGCGCGCCCCGCCGAGGAGCGCCCGCTGGTCGCGGCCCTCCGCCAGAAGGTATGGGCCCGACTGGCCGACCCGCGGCGCGACCTGCTCGACCTCGTGGCCGACCCCGATGCCGCCAAGGAGGTCCTGCCCGCCGAGCTCCACGCCACGGTCCCGGCCCTGGCCCAGCACCTGGCCCGCCAGCGCGAGACGGGTCTGCTGGACTTCGCCGATGCGGCGCTCCTCCTGCGCCACGGCCAGCTGGTGGCGGCGCAGGTCGAGGGCTTCGAGGTGCCCTGGTACCGCGCCCTGGCCCACATCGTGGTCGACGAGGCCCAGGACCTCTCCGCCCCCGCCGTGCGGGTCCTCCTCGACGCCGCCGACGAGCACCGGTCGGTCACCCTCGCCGGCGACCCGGCCCAGACCCTCTACGACGCAGGCGGGTTCGGCCTTCTCTCGGGAGGCGGCCAGGCGGTCGACCGCTCCCTCCAGCTCGACACGCTGCCCGTGGGCCACCGCTCCACCCGCCCCATCATGGAGCTCGCCCTCCGTGCCTCCGGCCACACCGACGACGCCCTCCTCGCCCAGACCCGCCCGGGGCTCCCGGTGCAGTGGCTGCAGGGGGAAGACGCCGTCGCGGGCCCGGTGGGAGCGGCCATCGCGGCCTTTCGCAGCCGACGCCCCAAGGCCCTGGTGGCCGTGCTCTGTCGTACCAAGCAGCAGGCCAACCGCTGGGCCGAAGACCTCGACGCCGTGCTCACCGAGCCCGTGCGCCGGGGGCACCGCGACGACTTCGTGTTCGAGCCCGGCGTGGTGGTGAGCAATGTGCACCAGGTGAAGGGGCTCGAGTTCGATGGCGTGGTGCTCGTCGAGCCCGGGGCGTACAAGGAGCGCGACCGCAACCTGCTCCACGTGGCCATCACCCGGGCAGCGGACCAGCTCTGGGTGGTGAGCCGGAGCGGGCTGGGGCTCCTCGCGCCCTGAGGCCGCCGCCAGGTGTCGGCTCTCCGACACCCCCTCCGGGTCCGTCGTCGGACACCCGACGCTCCCCCCCGCCGCCCACACGGACCAACCACCACAATCAGAAGAACACACCCTGGCACAGCCCTTGCGAAGGGGGCGGGTCCAACACACCCAGGGAGGTTCTTCATGATCACGCTCTTCTCCATCGCGCTCGCCGCCCCGACCCTCATGGTCTCGCCCCTCACGGCGGGCGCCCCCGCCGAGGTCCGTGGCACGGGCATGACCGCCGGCCAGGAGCTCTGGCTCCACGTCTCCACCCAGGGCCCCGGGTCCGGTCCCTGTCGCGGGCAGGTCTGCCTCGACATCCGGAACCCCCAGCGGGTGGGCCGTGCCGTCGCCGGCCCCAACGGCGTCGCGAGCGTGTTCTTCGACGTGCCCCTGGCGGCGCAGGGCAAGGAGCTGGCCTTCCAGGCGGTGGTACCGGGCGCCGGAGAGGTCAGCGACGTCGCGCTGACGCTGGTGGGCGCTGCCCCGGTGGTACGCGAGCTGGTCGACGCCGACGCGGTGCTCACCGGCGACGTTGGCGACGAGCTCGGCAACGCCTTCACCCTCAGCGTCACCGACATCGCGGGCGTTCCGACCCTTCCCTGTGGTACCGTTCATCAGTCAAGAAGGAGGGCCCATGCTCACGCTCACGCTCACGCTGCTCGTTCAGCTCGCGGCAGCCCAGGAAAACCCCAACGATTTGGTGACAACGCCTTTCGGGCAGATGCGCAACTACACTATCCAGGGGCTCTGCCAGGCGGAGCGAATCTACATTGCCGACATCACAGACGTGGAATCGTATGAAGTCACCTTTAGCCAACGAGAGACGATCCAATCCGACGTTGAACTAACCATTCGCGCTCCACTTCGAGGCACATTTCCATCCAAGGTGTACATCGAACAGGTGTTTGGAGGCCGCATCGGAGACAGAACGGTCCGCGCATTCCATACGCCAGTGCAGCCTCACATCGGAAAGAGGTACCTTCTTGGTCAGAGCCACTACTTCGACCACTCCGGGCAGAGGCGTTGGGGCGTAATGGCGTCCGTTGAAGTAGACGCGAGCGCCGAGATTCCGGAAGATATCAGGCAGCAGTTCGAACAATACTTTGCTGATGCATGTGCCCCGCAGTCGGGTGCCGAATGACTACGAGATTCCACGGCTTCGGGATGGCCGTTCTTGCCTCATTCGGATGCACTCCATTTGGTTGCGACACGTTTGTCAAAGGGGAAGACTCGCCACTGCCGTTGGCGGCCAATCGCCCATCTCAATCCGGTACCGGCAACGGAACTTCGAGCCTGGTCGACCCTCAAGAAGAGATCTACGACAATTGTCTAGACGAGTGCATCAATGAGGGTCACTTCGACGACTACACGGCGGCGCAGGGCCTGGCGGTCTCAACCGCCGACATTCATCTCTCCGGCTGGTCATACTTCTGTGTATCCTTCGATGCAACACCCACCAACTACGAGGGCTTGTGGTGGTTCGACCAAAACCTGTGGTTCGGCTTCCCTACGCTGTCGGAGACCGATGTGCGAGTTGCGGCTCAAACCGCGTTCTCCTCTATCAATCATACGCCTAACGCACACCTCGAGCTAGATTCCGTATACGGCGGCCTTCCGCCGAACTGGGATAGCGAGAATGCTGTAGTGTTCATGGATGGTGTCGCGCCGATGGATGGAGCGCTGGCGGTAACCGCGGTGGAGACCGCCAACGACGACCACCTCAAATCCACTACCTTCATATTTAAGGAGAAGTTCGTTCCAGGGGGAAGGCCCGACACAATCCCATACGCCCCTTTCGGGGGTGCCACCTACTACACCTTTCATGACGTAGTGCTTCATGAAACGCTTCATGGGCTTGGGCTCGACCACACGACCAGCAGTACATCTACCGTCATGCAGGCACGTCTGGGCATCGGGGAACAGTACGAGATGGGGCCCATCGAAGAGGCAGCCGTAGCATTTCTCTACCCAGACTGGACCGAACCGCTGCCACAAGCTGGACATAGCAACGGGTCTCCGTGTAATCCTCCGCCGCTCCATATCCCTTGATGGCTATTCTACGTAAGGCGCGGGTATCGTCAGGCCACTGACTCACCCCACGGTGACCTCTCGCGTGTACCATACCCGGTCGGTCGCCCTTGGGCGCGATTCGTGACAGCCAGCCTTGCGGCTCGAGACGGCCGTTGGGTTGTCGGAGTGGGCCGATCGGTTGGCTCGGCGAGAGTTGTGTTGTGATGGGAGGTTCGGCGTGATCTTTCTTCCTCATGGGCGACATCGAAAAACTCGTGAACGACATCGTGTTCGCCTTCAAGCACTGGCCATGGTGCAACAGCACGGGGGCGAGCTTCGGCTCGACGACCGCGACGGGGGCGGCTGCGTGGCGCGCCTCTGGGTGCCCGCCGGCCCGTGACCTTCAGCGCCACTCCAGGCGGTAGTCGAGGCTGTGGCCGATCTGCTCGGAGTAGCGGCGGATGGTCTTCTGGGCGAGCTTCAAGGTGAGCGCGGCCGGCAGCATACCCGCCACGGTGGACACGACCGTGGCCCGCTCCCCGACCGGTCGCACCGGCCCCGTGGGGAACACCACATCCACCTGGGCCTCCCGCTTGCCCGCTCGGTCGAGGAACTCGGACAGCTCGCGGAACTGGAGCATCAGCGGGTCGGCCAGGCGCGCGCCCCAGTTCGCCGGCGGCATGAAGTCCACGAAGTGCATCAGCTGGTAGTTCAGCTGCACCCAGAGGGCCTCGGCGGGCAGCTCGATGGGTGCGTTGTCGATGACCCGATGACAGTGGAGCGCGACCAGGTCGTCGAGCCGGTGCAGGTTGGCGCCGAGCTCCGCGAGGAGCCCGCGGTCGTAGAACAGCCGCACCAGGCTCGGGAAGACCTCGATCTGCTGGGCCTCCTCCTCGGTGAGGAGCTCCCGCAGCTTCGGCAGCTTGCCCGCGTCCATCGCGAAGCAGTTGGTGCCCGTGCCGAGGATGGAGTGCAGCAGGGCGACGTTCGGGGAGTGGCCGGGGAAGTGCTTCGCCGCGTAGTCGTGACAGAAGACGAGGTGCTCGAGAAAGGTGCCGTCCGCGTGCTCCATGGAGAAGTCGCACTCGGACTCCATGAAGGCGATGAGGGCTGGGTCGATGGCCGGAGTGGGCGCGCCCGACTCGGCGGCGACGTAGGCCGACTCGATGCTCGCCACGGCCGGATCGCTCCAGAAGGCCTCGCGGCCCAGCTTGTCGTGCATCATCAGGCGCGGGAGCTTGCCCTCGAGGCCGCCGAAGATGGTGCGCCCCATGTCGAACTGCTTCATCTTCACGACCCGCACCTTGCCGGCGTGGTCGACCGCGCCCCCCGCCACCAGCGCTGCCTTGCGCTGCAGGTTGAGGTCGGCCGGACGCTGGGATGCATCTGCGGGAAGCGCATGGAGGGAAGCGTTCATGTCGACATCTCCGTGTTGGACAACAGGTGTAATATAACGACCGTCACCCCGCAAGCTCACCGTGCTATGTGCATCCATGCCACCGAAGACCCGCTACACCCCCGAGGCCGTGCTGGCCGCCGCCATCGAGGTGGTTCGCCGCGACGGCCTCCGCGCCGTGTCCGCCCGATCCGTCGCTAAGGAGCTGGGCTCCAGCACGGCCCCGGTCACCGGCGCCTTCCCCACGATGCAGCAGCTCGTCACCGCCGTGGTCGACCACCTCCTCTCGGAGCTGGTCCTACAGGTCGAGGCCGCGGAGGGGCACGACCCGCTCCGCGCCGCCGCCTACGCCTTCGCTCGCTTCACCGCCGACACGCCCAGCTTCTACGAGGCCCTGTTCCTCCTGCCCCACGAGGCCCCCCCCGACTGGGTGCGGGTGCGCCGCTCCTTTGCCGAGCGCCTCGACCGCAGCGAGCGCTTCCGCCACCTCGGCCCCCGCCAGCTCGACGCCCTGGCCTGGCGGGCCAGTGTGGTCACCCACGGCATCTGCATCGAGCTGTGGTCCGGCCGGTGGGACCGCACGGAGGAGCCCGCCCTTCGGCGCCTGGTCGATGAGCTGGTGGAGCCCGTCACCGCCGCGTTCGTGGCGGGTCAGGGCTAGGCGAACCGCTACCGGGCGCAGCTGATCTGCACCGGGCAGCTCTCCGCCACCGCGAAGCGCTCGCCGCACTCGGCGTAGAGCTCCAGGCACTGAGCGTCGAGGTCGCTGGACCAGCACCCGGCGTTGCCCTCCGCCAGGTCGGCGCAGAAGGTCTCGGCCGAGCCCGTGGTCGTGGGGCTGGAGTCGTCGTCCGTGCCGCCGCCGCCACAGGCAGCGAGGGTGAGGGCGAGGCTGGCGAAGAGGATGCGCGTGTTCATGGGACACTGTAGCCCGGAGCCCCCCCGATGCAGCATCACCTCATCCAGAGCTCGACCCGCAGCTGGGACGACCTGTTTCGCGAGACCGCCCAGCGGGCCACCGAGCTGGGGCCACGCCTCGTCGCCATCAGCCACGCCAGCGACGGCTCCACCGGCACCGTCACGCTGTGGTCCCACCCCACCGCCGAAGGCCCCAAGCGCTGGATGCGCTACTGGTTCGTGCGCTCGTCCATGCGGCCCTGGCAGAGCCTCCTCGACGAAGCCGCCCAGCGCGCCGCGCAGCTCGCACCGGGCCAGCTCTTCGGCCTCTCCCACTCCAGCGACGGAGGCGACGGGCTGGTGGCCGTCTGGTACTGGGTCGACCACGACCCCGCCGAGCAGAAGCGCCGGCGAGGCAGCGTCGCCATCAGCCAGACCACCGGCGGAGCGCTGTCCGAGGTGGACTGAGCCCATTCGACGCCCCGAACACCCGAGTCGGCCGCCGGCGGTAACCGCTCGGCGACACCGCCCGGCCCCACCACCTGGCAGCATGGGGGACTTCGCGTGGACCGCGCCGCCCGCGTCCCGTCCCCTCCCGCTGCCCGTGGAGCCCCCGTGAGCCCCAGCCACCGCCCCCTCCTCCTCGGACTGGCCCTGGCGCTCCCCGCAGCGGCCTCGGCCTTCTGTCCCGACGTCGACGGCGATGGCTACCTCTCCGACGTCTGCGGCGGCACCGACTGCGACGACACCGACCCCACGGTG
>ENA-OWNT01002492-OWNT01002492.1-seawater-metagenome-genome-assembly--contig:-NODE-2492-length-19145-cov-4.901301_pt1 | contig 19145 bp, 13 predicted proteins | sample MGYA00238136_ERZ651165 | MGnify/ENA primary metagenome ERZ651165 (study PRJEB26861, sample SAMN08777766) | seawater metagenome | isolation source: coastal seawater | place: USA: Florida | collected...
CCCCACACCGCCCCACACCGTCCCACACCGTCCCACACCGTCCCACACCGTCCCACACCGTCCCACAATGATGGGGTGGAGTATTTTATTTATTAAGCAAATCGCGACTCAAGTTAATACAATATACCCCATTTTCAATGAAATTTCGGAAGCCCAAAGCTGCGCGTTTCTGGTTTGCTGCTCGAAAGTGCTGTGATGCTGTAGATCGTGGTTTGAAACGACGAAATCCGGTGCTCACGACGTCGAGGTGTGGTGTGGTGACGCGTGGGGGGTGTTGCAAGGAGGGATGTTGGGGATCGACAAAAATGAGTTGTGGGCCTGCAAAACCGCTCTTTCGCCATAATAATTGTTGCATTTGCACAGTATGCTCGATATACCAACGTTGGCGTGGTTTTTTTGCTTCGACATGCGTTCCTTACGAGAGCGGCGGGCCACATGCCGGACAATGAAGGGCGAATGGGGGCAATGACGCGGTGATGAGCAAGTGCAAGTGCCGTCTTTGCTGTGGGCTCGTTGGAGAAATTGCGATAAGCGCAGAGACACAGGTGCTCCAACGTGATACTTTTCTGCGAACTGATAGCCTAAGTGTTGCGTGCACAGGAATGCATGAGTGATTCTCTTTGTGGGTGATCTTCTGTGCGTCCACACCTCGCTCTGCGAGGTTTCCATTGCCTTGCCGTCCATGCAGAGAGTCCGGGTAAGCATGCAAGCTTGATTTGCACTTTCTCTGACGCAACTTTGTGTTGTGGAAAATCGGAAGTTGTACGACGGGGTCACATATTGGCACGTTCGGCGTGACCGTCGGTGCAGCCGCGAGGTCTGCAGTTCGAAGTTGGTTGTTCCCGCCACATGCTGGGTGTGTGCGGTCTCGGGCGAGGCTGCGTCGAGCCTCGACAGTACTATCAACACTTGATTTGGCCAGAAGAGTTGGTGACACAAACGTCAACATCGTCGGTGTTGTCGGTGGTGGATCCGTGGACGGCCAGGTACGACAAAATGCATGTGGAAACGCTTACTCGGACGTGTCTAGTTTTCTCATCGTCTGCAGGGTAGCTTTGTTCGCACTGACTACAGTGTGACTTCATATTTGTTTTGTTACGAGTAAAGAATTCTAACAACAAACTACAACTTCAAGTTGGCCTTCTTGTTCGCCGCCTTTATCGAACTGACTTTCGATTTGATTTTCTGGTCGGTGACTACCTCGTCCAAGTCTTGGAAACGATCGCGTACAAGTTTCAGCAACTGGGCGGGCTTGACAGTAGGATCACGCGCAATCGCGGCGAGTAAGAACTCAATGAGGTCATTTGGTAGCACGGAAGGGCGCCCGCGACGCGGACGACGCGTCGTAGTTGAGCCATTCTCTGCAGGCAGCCCTACTACTGTGCCTCCGTTGTCCCTTGATGCCTTGAACAATGTACTCACCTTCCTGGTGAGTGCAGCAAGGCTGGGAATCGCGAATACGCCCGGATGTCGCAGTTTCAGTTCCTCGCGCATCTGCGCTGGTCCACGCTTTGCCGTCGATTTCATCACGCCTGCATTGAACATTTCGACGACCTCGTGCTCGTAGCGATGCAAATACGAGGCGCCGAGTGTATCACCGTGCGCAGGCCGTCGAGCCCATCCTACTTGTCGAGGCTTTAAAGTTTGTTGGCGTGCAGGCGCATCTGCAGTCCCATGTCGAATTGACACAACGTTGCTCTGGATGAGGCCGCTTGCAAACCTCACCGCGACGGCAATAGTATCTTTTCGAAGCGGTTCATTATTGTTCGGCCCGGTCTGCCGCGTGTTTCGTTTCTTGGGCTTTGGGGCCACCAATGACCGGAAATCGATGGATGACGAGTTGACAACGTGCACGAGTGTCAAGTGCATTGATCCGTCAATTCCTGTTGGGGCGTATGACAGACGAGGGGCAACCCAGACGTCATCGCTGCCATCGTCTCCCTCGCTGTCATTCAGGACGTCGACATCTTCATCATTGCCCCCGTTTCCGTCCACAACCAATGCTTCCGTTACAATCTCGCCACTGAAATCTTGTTGAATTTGTGGTTGTTCAGCAGTGCCTGCGCAACTTTGTTCTGCTGTATCAACAGGGTTGTCCGCGCAAGCTGTCTCGTCATTGGCGACCTGCATCGCGAGTCGCGAATCATCGTTGTCGTCCGTGCAAGTGCGTCCGCCAGTAGCACCACAAGAACTGGCTATCGACTGCGACTCGTCACTCGGTAACGTTGCACCTGAATCGGTGTTGTTCGCTGTGAGGATGGCGCTGTGACCTGTGGGTTCGGCGCAAGCCGTTCGATGGGTGGTGATCTGCGTACCCGCTGCTGAATCAAAGTCGTGGTCAGTGCACGTATGTCCTCCGGTTGCAGCACAAGAACTCGCAGTTGACTGCGACCCGTTGTCGTGACCAGTGCATGAACTTTGATCAGCGCTTGCAGCTCGAGTTTCCATGGCGTCATTCCAATCATCAAGCGACCTCGGCTGCGCGGCGGGCCCGATCGATGACGATTGGCTGTCTTCGATGTCGCTGCATTCACTTTGTGACATGGACTCAGGCGCTGGAGGCTCGCACTGTGATGAGGATCTGCTCGCAGGTGACATACTCTGATCCGAAGAACTGTCAGTCATTGGCCCACATCGCATCGACGCGGCACTAGAAAACATCGAACGCTGTTCGTGTATGATGCAGTCGAATCGCATTGGATCAGACATTGTGCCCCCTTCAGAATCGATATCAGAATCGATGTCTCCCCGTTGCATTTCAGTTGAACCCCTCCGGAAAGCATGAGGCTGTTGACTGCAATGTTCATCCACGTGGGTCCGAATATTATTGGTGTCTCTAGCATCTGGGTCCTGAGTGGGATCGGTTTGACTTTCACCTGGGTCTTGAGTCGGATCGCTTTGGCTTTCGTCTGCATCTGGGTCTTGAGTTGGATCGATTTGGCTTTCGTCTGCATCTGGGTCTTGAGTTGGATCGATTTGGCTTTCGTCTGCATCTGGGTCTTGAGTTGAATCGATTTGGCTTTCTTCAGCATCTGGGTCCTGAGTTGAATCGATTTGGCTTTCATCAGCATCTGGGTCCTGAGTTGAATCGATTTGGCTTTCATCAGCATCTGGAGTTGAATCGATTTGGCTTTCAGCAGTATCGGCACCAATGTGGACAGAAGCTTTCGTCGTGGCGTTCCCAAGCGTGACTCGCATTCGAGTGCGATCGACGCCAGAGTAGAGCGAGACATGCATGGTGATTGAGACATCTGCTTGTGCGACTTGCTCCATGGTCTGGCTTTCTTCATTACCGTGGTCTTGCTCGAATTCAACGTCATTGCATCGCGTGAAGTAATCCTTCATTACCTTGGAGGCCGCTGCCACTCTGTCTCTCAATTGTTGGAGTCGGTCTGCGTCCACTCGTACAAGTTGAACTGCACTATTGTTGACACCACCTTTCCACGCCAACGCTGATGCAAGGCCACGCGGCGACACGATGGATCGGATACGATTTCGCTGCCATGTCCGCATAAAACGCATAATGTGCTGCATTGCTCTGGCAAAATGCGCATCGATGCGGCCTACATTCCGCAGTGACGTGCGTGCATGAATGAACCAACTCATTGCTTTGGTAGCATTTTGCGTTGTCGGTTTGCAAAACGATCTTGTTGGCAAATGGTAAATTCGCTGATATCCAAGTCTGAGCGGCCTCCAGCAACGCAATCACGGTGCCCACGTTTTGTGCATTAGTCCCTTCGACTATTTGATCTAGATACACGTCCATTCTTTTGGCTGGCTGCCCTGGCTTCAGGCCTTCGCGGGTGAAAAAGGCAATGCTGCAACCGTGCCAGCTCATACCTCGTTTGCCAAAGTGCTGCACCATGGTCTCTCTAGCTGAACGTTCCTCGAACTTCATTTTGTAATCCATAATCAGAATCACAGTGTCAGAACATCCACCTTCTGGTACTTTGCGGCGTATATCTTCTTCAATCTTGGCAATGGCACTCTGCTGGTTCACGACGCGCACTCTATGGCCTTGATAGAGCTCGATCTTGTGCTCTACATCGTCGATGACTGCCTTAGCGTCATCGACATCCACATTTATGGCTGACTCACCACGGTCGCTGTCCCATCTGTCCACCAACTGGCGCACCTGGTTGAAACACCAAGGTACAAATGCACAAGCATCACAATGCCCGTCTTGAGAAGCACAATCCTCGTCATCTGCCGACTTATTCAGAGCGTAGGGCACTCCATGGGTGGGGACGTTGTCGTCTACGAGGACTGCGTGGCAATCATATTGAAATTTGACAAAGTTCATCATGATATCGAGCCAGTTTGTAAAGTTTTCCTTGTCCTCTGTACTGGATGTGAACATATCCACGATGTCTTGCAACACCTCCAGCGAATCGTGCACCAGAGTTCCAGTGACGTAATCAACGGCAGACAACAAAGCAGGATTCTGCTGTGTGATAGAACCGGCAATTTTGTTGAATGTGGTCTGGCCCAAGCGTGAGTCCGAGCTCTCGGTCGCAGTGTATAGCTCATACAAGTCCTTCAACTGCATCCGTCTGACCAATGATGGCAGTGTGATTGTTTCACACCGAGAAAGTCGCACAGCCTTTGTTCCCCAAGATAGCGCACACGTGTTCGAAGGAGCAAGAATGAATTTGACAGCGGAATGGATTTTTTGTTCTGGAACACGCGACAATGAGCGATTAGCGGTCTCAAGAACTTTGCCACTGACCATCGTTTCGTAGTCTTTGTAAGCTCTCGATGAAGAAGGGCCGGCGATCAGACTGATCTTGTTGTCAAATTGAATGGCAAGCTCCCGCCGCAACTGTCTGCTGGTTCCTTTGGTGAGGATGGCTCGCGCCACACGGCGCTGTATGGACCTTCGTGGAGCAGCCACTAATATTGTAGCAGCCGCTGTGGACAGATTCTTCAAGTCTTTTGATGCAGCTTGGTCAGTTGGTCCGGCTAAATGCGCCTCCTTTATGCACATAGCTGTGAACAATCTCTGCGCATCACCAGGCAATAAAATGTCTGCGACTGCCTTCGCCGCATCGGCCAGCAGCCGAACCAGAACATTCAACTGACCATCGCTGACGGCTCCCTGTTGTCGATCGTTTCGCGAGGGCAAGTTGGCTTTTTGATTGGACGTGAAGCCAAATGCTGCGAACACGTCGTTCAGTGTCTCCAATGGTTTGTCTCTGCATGGCTTTTTCGCGACCTGCGACTCACTCGACGTGGCTGCGTTGCGTTTGCGTGGCCTCGCATACTGAAGTGCACGTCCACGTTGCCCATTCTTGCGCGCAAGGGCAGCATCTGGATGCACACCATCACAAGCACAGCCACACCGTTTGCAAGACGAGCCACATACTAGGCATTTGCCTCGTTTGCACTTGCATGCCGGCATGATGGCGATGAAATTGCGGAAATTGCAGAAATTTGAGCAAAATCACAGCTCTTCACGTGCCACCACCGCCCTAAAACCAGCCAAAATGTGTGGCTTCTGCAACGGGGAGTCTCAGTGTTCGCTTAGAAGAGTCACTGAGTCGTTTTTGTCGTGGCAAACTCATTTTTCGTTGTCGCCAAATCACCCCCGAAATGGCCGGGGTGCATCTCGCAACAGGACCCACGACACCCTCCGACACGCACTTCGAACACCAAACACAACATTCTGGGGGGTTTGAAACACCGTTCACCACGCTCCACACGTCGACAACAACCAAACACGCCACGCACAGCTTTTAGTTTGTGAAACGTCATAGTGGCTGCATGAACCTGAGTCACGATTCGCTTATAAATTAATTTGAAATTGACGGCAATAGATGCATGCTGTGTGTATTCAGTCGCACACTGCGATTTTAAAGTCCATGGCCAGCGATTCACCGGCCTTCGTGGAACCAGACGTCTTGTACCCAACCCAACCAGCCCACCGATAGTCCTCGCCATAGAATGCCTGTGGCACGCAAACGTCATTCAGTGGAGGGCTGCTCGACGATACACGATCAACAGCACAGGCTTACTCCGACTCCAGCCCAGCCACCAGAATTGCAGCCAATCTGCCAGTAAGCATTGTCCAAAGGGACGATTCCCCAAGCAGTGTCCCAGGCTAATCACATTCAACACGAAACAGGCCACGATCACAACGCCAATAGTCTCGATGATGCAGCTCACAGTTGTGCTACCGCGATCGCACAGTGCTCTTTGCACTTACCTCCGCTGTTGCCGATGCACACATATCCCTGTAGGCGACGTCCGCATACACACCAAGCCATAGAGTTGTGAGCATCCGCCTCGACATTGCATGTAGACACCCACGGTATGCGCAACAACTTACACCACCCGCGTCCAACAGCAGGCTCTCGAGGTCGGTGTGTGTTGTGGTGAAGTTGTTAAACGCAAAGAGCTGGTTGTCGGACTTCGATCCCGAGTTGGTGCCAGTTCGGTCAACAAACGGGTCAGAAGTGGTCTGGAACTCGAGCTTCCTGTGCGTTTGGTGCAAGAGCGAGGACAACAAAACAATAACGTTGCAGCTAGTAGCGTATTGTGTGTCTTGACGTGCGAGGCACACGTACTCCACAAAACCGTCAGCTTCCACCCACTCAAACTTAATAATCTGGCCCTCGTGCCAAGCAGCATCGTCCGCCAGCGCACCAAGACCATCGTTTAGGAATCCTGCAACAGTAGCACGCACGTATGCAAAAATCCAGGTTCACACACTCGTAGAGACAACGTAAGGCAGCAAGCTACGCAGCGCTTGTTCTTCTCACCTTCACCGTCCACGGGGTCTTCCTCGTACAAGTAGCGCCACTCGCAACGTTCCTGTCCACGAAAACGAGAAACAGAGATCATGGACGGGTGAGCCAAAGTGCAGTGCTCGGAAATGAACTGAGCGAGCGCAGCGAGCACCCGACGTACGTCGTCGACTCCATTTGACTCAGGCACGTGCTTGTTGACTGCTTCGACAGCGACTGCGCCAGCAAGTTATGTGCGTCAGCAAAAACACACCTGGCGCCCAACGGTACAACGTATACGTACTGTTGTACACATATTGGAACAGCGGGATCCCTCCGACCGTGATTCCTGGGGCCGTGGTGTTCCAAGATAGGACGTCGCTCGGGTCCAAATCCACCACAACATCAAGCTGTCATGTAGCGCAACGAACCAAAACGGTCAGAATCTGATGGACGCAGAAGCTCGCGTGTCACCATGGTCATCATCAAGCAGACCCACCTACCTGGCCATTCACCGCGATGTTGCTGTCGATTGTTAATTGCTGCTCGTCCGTTCGCTTGAGGACAACATCGCTCTCTGTCCCCAGCGCGATCATACTGTTGTTGCGCGAGATGTGGATGCCAGAATACGATATGGATTGGAGGTTGCGCCTTTCGGCATCAGCATCCACCTCTGCTTCAATTTGCTCAGCTGGTTGTTCCTCGTCGGCTGGTCGATCAGCGGTGATCATCCCACGGAGTTCCTGAAGCTCCTCCTGCTGTTTGCGGATGAGGTACGACTGCTCTTCGAGTCTCTGCAGCAAAGCGACGCCGAGGTCCGTGGCCACGGGGTCCGCGGCTACGGATGGTTGGACATGTTGCAAGGCCAGTGCAACGCCCAACGAGGCAGATAACACTGACAGTTTTGAACTTGGCATGTTGGTCAGACTTCAATTTCGACCCGGGGCTGTGCCACGTACGTGCCTGCTTGCAAATTTGTGTTTCTTTTCGGTGCGCAAGAAACTCGTCGTCCCCTGAGGATGAGGACGTACGTCAAGCGGGCTCGCAGCAATCCCCTAGCTCAGCAGAACAGGACAACGCAGACCAGTGAAATCAACGCAGCTGGCGAACCAGGACAATCCGAAGGGCGAACTATGCCATACCGTTCTTGGTCGCTGCATCTGTCCGACCACAGACTCCACCAACGGCGGCGTAACAAGAAGTGTCTCGCCAACCACCTGGTGGCGACCTACTGCTGGGCTAACCGCCGCAGTTAGCTGCGGAGTGGGTGGCTTAGTGTAAGCTAGACAGGCACGCGCACAGGCCTCGCAATGAACAACCAAACAACCCAGCCGCCGGACCATCCAACCACCGACGGAGCGAACACACGAAACGTGCTACAAGCTCCAAACAAGTACTTCTTGCACACGTCGTGAAGCACTCACGCGATTTTACCAACACTGCGATCAAAGTCCGAGCCACAACACATACATCAAGCACCACCGTGTGACACACAGAGCAAGTTCGCTCTTGAGTTTGCCGCACACCCAGTAGGTTGGTCGTCCTGCAGTTCGTTATTGACTGCTGAATCGTTCGCTTGTTTGTCTGTTCGTCTGCTCGTCTGCTCGTCTGTTCTTTCTTCTGTTCGTCGGTTCTTCTGGCGGTTCGGCGGTTCGGCCGTTCGTTTGTTCGTCTCTTCGACTCTTCGTCTCTTCGTGTCTTCGTCTCTTCGTCTCTTCGTCTCTTCGTCTCTTCGTCTCTTCGTGCTTCCGTCGCTGTCACTGTCGCTGCTGCTGCTGCTGCTGTTGCTGTTGCTGTTGCTGTTGCTGTTGCTGTTGCTGTTGCTGTTGCTGTTGCTGTTGCTGTTGCTGGGACTGGGCACCAGCTCCGCCAACTGTGTTTGCGCGGGCGCAGTAAATACGTTTATGATTTCCGGACAGGCCGAGGCGTGCGTTCTGGTCACGGCCGTACAAACGGCACCCAGCGTCACTTTCGGACGAGTCTGTCCAATCGAAAGCAACACATCCTGCAACGGAAGTGCACGTCTCCGCGCACTTGATCTGTGTCATCGCTCCCTTGATATCATTTGAACGACCAGCTTCGCCTTGCCCTGCAGCACACCTACATAATGCACGGCATGCGTCAACAATTCGTATCAGCAGGCACAAATCGCGTTGCTTGGTAGCGATATTGTGAACTTACTCAAAATCGCCGATCATCCCCGCAATGCACCGCGTTCCATCGGAAGACGGGAAGTGGTTGGCAGAACACACGCATGATCCCTGGTGTGCTTGACTGTTTGGTGGACAAGCAATGATGTCGCCTGCACAGCCCACGGCACCATACACCGCACATAGCACCGCCGTCCGCATCATTGCTGCGTATTCTCCAAGAATAAGTAACCTCCGTTGGCGAAACAATTCAGGGCAGATGAAAGACCACTTCTTCTTTTCATTCAACGATTGACGGCTCTGCGACACAACTGCTTCTGAATGGCATCCTTCTCCAGAGCATTCCCTGTTCGTTTGACATCCACGCGAACACATTGTCGCTTCTTTCTGGCAGAACACAGTGTTTCTCACGAATGTCCAAACATTGCACGGACTGCGACAAAGAGGACGACGACGGCCGTCACGACGCGTGTCTCAGCGTAGTAGACACACTGTGGTCCTTGCTCGGCCAAATGCGTTGCCCGTCGCGCGGAAGGAATACGCACGCACCTCTGTTTCAACAGTCAACTCCAGGTGTTCGAACTACCAAGCAAGGCCAACGCGGCGTCAAACTCGTCCATCCCTTGGGTCTGTCAGTTCTTTCCGTCGGTCGGTGTCCATCGTCGTTCATCGTCGCCGCGACGGACGGACGGAGATTGCGGAGATGGACGACGCAAATTCAAACGGATCCCTTCGCAACAACGAACGAACGAACGAACGAACGAACGAACGAACGAACAGCAACGCAACGACAACGCCGCCAACCGCCAACCGCCAACGAACGTTAACACCCTTCGACGATGTCGTTAAGCATCGAAGGCCACTTTTCGATTTGAGTTTTGAGTTTTGAGTTGGCAACGACGAACGACGACGAACGACGACGGACGACGGACGACGAACGAAGAACGATGACGAACTGCGACGGCGAATGACGGCGTTGTTAACCCGAATTTGTCGGGTGTGCGATCGTTCAAAGACAGTCGTTGCCGTTCCTGTGTTGTGTTGTGTTGTGGTGTGGTGTGGTGTGTTGTGGTGTGGTGTGACGTAAGGGCAGCTCTTGTCTTGTTGTGGTCTTCGCACTGAAACGCAAAATGACGTTGGTGCAGCTGCGAGTGGTCAATGGAGTGAAACTAGACGGATTTCTTCTGAATGTGATGTTTGCCTGGCATCAACCAAGGTGTGTGAACGCGTGCTGCTTCACTTGCACCTCCTGGGCATACGCAACAAAGCGTAACTGTTGAGACGGCATTTTGAACAGCAACGATTTTATACACCCATTTTCGTCTCGTTTTGTGTGGTGTTTTGGCGTGGGTCGTGCGACTCTTTTTGTGAGGATGTTCGTCGACTGCATGTAGTGATTTCCACAGGCTCCCGGCCGTCCGCTGTTTTTTCTTCGTGGCGTTCAATCAACGCTGATCAGAAACCATGCAACGCTACATTGAGGCCTTTTCATCGCAAGTTCAGGACTGGCTCGACTCCGAAAGTACAAAGCCTGTGTTTGAGATCGTCGATTTCAAGCGATATGACCAGGAGTTGCCGAAGCTGAGAGTGCTGTTCGCAGGAGGCGGGCCACCAAGTGCGTCGGCCGCCGATCCTCCAGCATTGTCATTTGCCACGTCGTTCGTAAGTTGCTTGGCTTCCACGGCAAGTATTCCTCCAAACCATGCAGATGCTTTTCGACATTGCCTGGCTGCAACGATTGTCTTCCACAAAATGACGAAAGCCATTTTCGAAGAGCGCGAGGATCTGGACGCCGTGCAAGGGTTCTATGTATTGTTGTTGCAGTGTTTGAAGCTCGCAAAGCAGTCCGCGAATACTGCCAAGCTGGACGAGGGGCTTCGTGGATTTGTTGGACCATGCGTTCGAATGTGCAACAAGTCACAATTTCGAGTTCAAGCCAGCCTACTTTTACTGCAGGTTTGCACGACAAGGCTGGCGTGCGTTTTCAAGGACAAACGCTACACGTACGCACTGAGTTCTGTCATCGTGCCCGCCGAAGGCGCCAGTCTGAGCCGAGACTTTGTTCCAAGTCTTCAAGAAGCAAGAAGTGGTCAATTGATCGCGGGTTCAAAGCGGGCGAAAGCTCCAAAGTCAGTGTATGTGAGCTTTTGCTTTTATTATGGCGTTCTCGCGCTGCATACAGATGAGTTGCGCAAAGCAGAGTGTCTCCTCACCATGGCATTCAAGTTGTGCCACCATAATGCAGCACACAACATGAGACGGATTGCATTTTATCTTATTCCTCTCAAGCTTCGATTACTCAAGTACCCATCCATCAAATTTTTGCGACAAACACGGCTGTTGGATTTGTACGGCCCGGTCATGCTCTTTCTAATCAATGGCGATGTTCCCGGATTCCGCAAGTTCATGGACACACATCGAGTCACTATGCTCAGGTTTGTGAGCATACAAATAATATGCTAGTGAATTGCGACTCGAGAATGCTGCGAAACGTTGTTAATTTGATATGGTGGCCACGTGCTGTGTTACATATGCTTCAACAGACTGCAACTCACATGTCTCTTACAGCCACTGGAGCTGATTATGTTCGCCAACCTATGCCGAAGACTGCTTCGCACGAAAGCCACCAACAATGGCCGCATGCTCACGATACAGAGCATTGTGGACGCGACTCGCGGTACCATCCCTGCCCTGGAGGTCGAAGGCATGTTAGCAGCTTTGAAAGATTGTAAAGAGAAGATTATTGGAGGTTACTTGGTTGTACTCAAAGACGGAAGTCATAGATTCCAGTTCCGCGAAGCTGTGGAGGCCAGAGTGCGAAAAAAGATATATGGGTTCGTACAACCATCGAGTTGGAAATGAGTGACATCGACGCCAATTTCGTCGAGTTTCTGCTTCTAGATAAAAAACAATAATAATTATGGGTTGTGTGAAATACCTGGTTGGAAAATCACGAGCAACGACGCTCCGGCTGCGCCTGATGAAGGCGGGACAACGGTGCTCTGTGGTGTGCCGAGGTTGGGGCCACTACTCCGCCGTTTCTGCGTCCAACTGAGCGCGAGCCATGGCCTTCGCGAGGGCGTGCGCTTCCGCCATTTTCTTCAGTTTCTCTCGAATTTCCGCCTCCGCTTGCGCCTCCGCCTCCGCCTTCGCCTTGGCGTGTGCTTCCGCCATCTTGTTCAATTTCATTCGAACCTCCGCCTCTGCTTCCGCCTCCGCCTTGGCTTTCGCCTGAGCGTGAGCTTCAGCCATCTTACGTACACGAGCTTGCGCTACTGCTTCTGCTACTGCCTCTGCCTCCGCCTTCGCTTGGGCCTTCGCCTTTGCATGTGCCTCCGCCATCTTGTTAAGTTTGGTACGGACTTCAGCTTCAGCTTCAGCCTCAGCCTGTGCTTTGGCTCGGGCATGAGCCTGTGCCATCTTGCGCAAACGTTCTTGCACTTCCGCTTCCGCTGCCGCTTTCACGCGAGCGTGTTCGAGAGCCATCATTTGAACACCCGCACTAATGGCCTGCTCTTGGGCTTGCTTCGTTTGAGTGGTGGCAGTCGTTGTGGGTGGCACCACGTTTTGCTTTTCGTCAGCTGCTTTGGAACTCGATGCATTGCGTTGATGGGACAAGGCTTTTGTTCTGGCCTTTGGTTCTAGACTGCGCACGCGAGCCCGGTTTTCGACGACGGCTTGGGCCTCCGCCTTTGACTTCAGCTGACTTAGAGCTGTTGCTTCCTCGGGCGTAGATGGGGGATTCTGGGCCTAGGGGCAAGCAACATCATTAATAAACACAGAAGTACGCAGCGACAGTGACGGCCACACCAACGCAAACCTTCTTCGTCAATTCGCTTTGCAAGCAACTACCACAGTGAAAATCGTCGTCGTCCGAGCCGTTCCAGCCGACACACTCGAAATGAAACCACGCGTCACAAGACGCGCACTGCACAAACTCTCGAGCAGTTCCATCATGGAACCGTCGGCACACACAATGACGGTTGCCGCCGTCGCCGATCGCTGATTGGATTTTGTGGCGGAGGTCCGTCACACCGCAGTCGACCCACACACGCCCACACTGTCGCAGCAACGCGTTAAGACCTGCGCTGCTGTCCTCGGATAGAACAAGGGTTTCGTCGTACAAGAAACGATGCTCGGCGTCGGCTACGAATGCTCGATCACGTGTCAGGACCGCACGGAGAGCTTTGATTGTGCGGCAATCAGCAACAGCTGGTGGGCATGATTCAACCACTGCCGCAAACTCTTTCTCTGGCACGTTTGGGCGGAGCAAAGGAGGCACCTTTTGGAACCATTGCGCGTGTCGGAGCACGGCTACGAACGGAGCAAACATTGAGTTAGAAGGTGAAGCAAAACCACTCTGGAGCAAACTTCGCGCGGTGTCGTGGTGTTGTTGCGTATTGTATGCCGCCGTGCCCCCAACTGGTTCTAAAAGTTGCCACAGCGTTCTCAACCAAGCAGTCCCCGCGCTGATGAAAGCCTCCACCTCAGACGGCACACCCGAAACGATGGCTGCACCAATATCATTATTGGTTGCTGTGGCCAGCTTCAAATCTCGGTGCGGCGATTCTGCAGAAGCGCCAAGCTGAGCGTCACTGCCGGGCTGAGCCGCATCGAATACTCCACTGGCTTTCATTCGTTCAAACGCAGCTCGGAGGGCTGCACGTTGTACGGCACTGTGGTTGTCGCTTTTGCTCGCATCCGCACGTATTCTAAAAACGCTCAAGTGTCCAGCTCGCGTGACTCGAGAGTAAATGTCCTCCATGTCCTTTCTCATTGTACAACGTAGACAGATGCGTTGGCTTGCAGCAACACTGTTGTCGACCTCAGGCAGGCCAAAGCTGGCACGGTCGTAATGCACCTTGCATAATTCACAGGTTTGAAGACCACTCGGGGGCGGTGTCTCACACACTCCTGCGTCAGTGAGCAGCACGTCGAGTTTGCTCAAGTAAACATCAGCGTTCAGAAGTAAGGAGTTTCCTTCGTCTATCAACGACCGCACTTGCTGAAAGAAGAATGGACCGCGCGATGCGCCGCGCGGTTTCTTCACCGTTGGGGTATCTGCTGACAAGTCTGCCGCCTTCGCGTTGCGTTTCTTGTTTTTGTTGCTGGAGCCTTCGCCATTAGCATCCTGCTTTTGTCGACGCCGCTTTTTGTTGCGGCTCGTGGTGCCTGTACCGTTCACAGATGTAATGAGAGCTCTTGCACGCTTTTCCCAGTCGCGGTAAGCTTTCCATGCAGCTCTAACAGCAGCTATCTCTGGAACAGATATCCTTGACATAGATACGTCGTTGAGAAGAGTCTGTGCAATTTCGGCACTTGCCTTCGGAGCACCGGCAGGCGCGTGCAATACGGCCGCCACACGGCCCAAAAAAGCGTCGTTTTTGGCAATTTCTGTCCGAAGCACCATGTTCTCCTTCAGGGAAAGTGAGCACTGCAGTTGTTTGGCGTACACCGACACGACCCTTTCTCTGGCGACCTTTGACTTGAGCTGAAGCAATTTATACTGCGCTTCAAGAACCTCGTCGGCGGCTTGCAGTTCTGTTTGCAGAATTACGGGCAATGCCGCCAACAGCGCATCGCCGCTATTCGACAGTGCAAGCTCCGGCGCGTCCGCTTTGACCTGACGCGCAGTTTTAAGATCGGTGGACGCCTCAGCAGAAACTGCACTTGTGTCATTGCTGACTCGAAAGCGCACCATGGATAGCGCGTCACGAAAGAGGGCACCGGCTGTCGCACTCCAACGAAGTGACTCGTCTAACACTTGCAGCTGATGCAATTCTTTGCTCTCAACACACAAATAGCGCGTTGGGTGCACTTCTTTCAGCTGATCACGCACAATATCACTGACTGTCTTTACACGACGCAGGACAGCCCAGAGTCCAAGGCTGTTGCAGATCGCCGACGCGGCAGAATCGGCGCCTTGCAACGTTCCGTGCAAATCACTCGCAGCTTGACCAAGATGCTCTACCGCAATCACAATGACCGATGGGGACGCGTGTATTGTCGTTTCCCACAATTTTTTCTCCCATTCGTATCCAGCACTGCCCAACAGGCGGAAGTCGCACGAATTGCGCTTGCTATTGCTGACGTGCAGTAATAATGAATCAGATGCATGTGCCGGATCTGTGGCAAGGCGCGTGCCAGCGACGAGGCCTTCAAGCTGTCGCCGCAGGCTCTGCAGCGAAAACGAAACTAATTGTTCTTGAGGGATCGAAATGCGGTGACGCTCCAAATCTCCTGCGGAAGTGCTGACAAAAGCACTCAATACAAATGCGCCATCGCCTTCGACCACACCCTTGCGTGGTTGTGCTGCTCCTGCGTTTTCCTGTGTGGGCGCCAGCCCGCTTTGAATGACGGCCAAACTGCGGCTCGCGTCGGCGCACCACAGTTCCCAAGCTTCGTTTCGCTCTTTCAACGTGGAAAAGCTTTTTGTGATGTCAACGAAAGGGAACTTCGCGTTAAAAACTGAGCCTTGCTCAATGAGCTCCTGAATATGATCTTTCGACCAACGCTGCAACAACAAGCACGCAGTCCGAGAAGCACAAATACATATTTCAACACAAACACAGCACACGTTGAGCATGCGTTGAGAATGGCCACGAACAAGTGCAGCTAATAGGTAGTCGGATCATCGACGCAACGAACCTCCTGACCCACTTTGGCAGTGCATTTCGTATCCAGCACGGCTTTGGTAGAGGCAGTCCAGGCTGCCAACATATCAACAACATGCGAAACCTGGTCATACACTCTATTGGCGTCTGATGCCACCGCAGAGGAACTTCGCAACAAGTTCTTCAGCTGCTTCAGTGTCCAAACACCAACTTTCGGGGTCTCGGTCACTGGAGAGTCATTTGATGGACCCGAGCTACGTGGCTGGACCAGTGCACTTGCTTTGGCCAGCCAAACTTTTGCAGCCTCAACGCGCGAAACTAACTTTGCAATCGGTTTGCAAACATCGACGGGGAGCTGGTGTCCATCATTAATAACGGCTTCCCAATCCTCGATCGAAGAAATTCGCGATGAGGCCAACAATTGATTGCACCGCTTCTGCCAACGGGTAAAGTCCGACACAATCTTGATCAGCCGGGTTGCTCCTGACACTTCAGACTTTTTGATTGACCGCTCGCGCGAGTTGGAGCACGCTTCCCGGAGCAAGCCATTGAGTTCTGTCACCATTGCTTGGCACTCATCTACGTTAAGCTTGGTGGACGTTGCACTGTCTGTTTGCTGCTCAGTACTCCGAAGGAGCGCATCTGACTTGACACTCCATTCTCTCAATTTCAAATTCATGAATATTTCACGGCTTTCCGGAATTTCGACGGGAATGTCTTCTGCGTCCACAAGCAGGTTTTGTGCTTCGTTCATAATTTTGGCAACGACGCTGGCTGCGGTTTCTCCGTCGCTGTCCACACTAATCTGCTCCTGCACAACTAACTGAAAGTTTTCGAGCCAATCACGAGCGGTATCGGCAGCGTCGAAAACAGCTTGCGTTTTCTTGCTCCTCTTGCTGGCCAAATCCACTGGCATATGAGCTTCTTCGGCCAGCAATGTATCCAGCTGCTTGAGAGTCGGCTTGGTCACGGCAACACTAGGAACTGCCCCCATCACCGTTTGGCGTGTGGGCTTGTGACGAATACTGTGGAGGGACGGGAGGACCTCATGGACTCGAGCCAGCCAGCCCTGCGCCTTGTCGACAAGCTCATTGAGTCTCCGTTGATGCGCAGAGAGATCGACGCCTATCTTGTCCGCCGCCGCGATCATTTCACGGACATGTTTGACACGAAGCTTCTGCGTGCATGCTGGGGACGAAGAAGCAATCCAGGCCTTGGCAGCACGGAGACTATTCTGCAATGTAGACGTGCCGTCTGGGGCAAAACCTTCGCGGAACACCTTCTCGAGGACGCTTTCGATGCGGTCTATCGATGGCTTGGACGACGCATTGTCGTATGGATCGTGTAGGAGTGGGTCGGGGAGTGCCAAATCCTTTACTTCTACTGCCAGCAAGTCGAGTCGAGCCTGCAGTTTCGACAGCGAGTGGTGCCGTGCCCGAATGTCGAAAGGGATGTCGCGTGCTGTGCGGAGTAGGTCGCGAACAACGCTGCCAGACAGTAGTGGCACCTGGTTGCGATCGCTTGCAGAGCTCGAGCCGAAATTTCCGTTTTTGCCAGGCCGTGGCTTTGAGCGTGCCCGAGAACGGCGCGACGACGAACGGGCTGAACTTGTCTGCTCCTGCGCCACTGACTCAACTGGCAAATTCACCGACTTCCTCGACAACGACTTTCGGTTGTGGTCTAGAACTTTAATGGTGTCGTCATACCACTCATGGGCGACGCGAGACATGCGCTCAAAGTATTTAAGCTCGTCGATGTGCACCGGAACCGCACGCAAATTCTCAAGTTGGGCGTCAAATTGCGCGAGTGCGACCGGATTTGTCCCGCTGCAGGCGTCGTGGCATTGCACGACACCAAAGCGTACACGGCGCACGCGTGACCGTATCGCATCGAGGGCGGCATGAACTTGGTTCATGTACCCTAAAGTTTTCTCCGTTAAATTGACACCCCCTGTGCTTTTCAGGAGGTCCTTGCCTTGCACCTCCAACGCAACTAGCTCCGAAAATGTGATCAGGTTTCCACTCTTCAACAGCTTCATCGTATCCCTGCTCCAGCGCATCCAAGTTGTCGGGTCCACAATCGCAGCAGATGCTGCTGTGGAGTTGGCAGTATTCGGCGGCCTCGATGGCGGCTTCACACCTTTTGTAGGTTGGCCAGGTGGCTTGTTGCTGGGCGTGCCCTCAGCGTCCGCAGCAGTGAGTGCAGCAGCAGCCTGACTAGAGCGTCGCTGAGCGGCAGGTGAGCGAGTGGGTGCTGGTTTCTTCGACAGCAGGTGCGCGTATCGGACGCCTTGCACGCCACCGCCTATGATAGACGTCAACCGATGCACACACAAATCGAGGTCGCTGTCATATTTGTGAAACAGTCTCAGTGCTCGTTCCTCAGACAAAGAGGGAGGCAGGGATTGTTGCGGGCGTTGGTGCTGCGTGTCTTCGGGCGAGGCTGGCGATGTGTCGGGAAAGAAGGCTCGCTTCAGTGACTGTACCACAACCTGTGCTGTTTCCGGATCACCACTCCAGACCTCCTCAGGTCCAACAGGTCGGCCGTAAGGGTCCACACGCGATCTTTCCCAGACGCTTCGGCTTGTAGCTGGCTCACTTGGCAGTCCAGTGACCTGGTATCGGGGGCCGACATTTGCTGGCCGCCGTTTCTGCGTAGAGCTGGCGGTTGCCTTGGTCGTCCCTGCACTGCTGTCGTTGGCCGCACCGGAGGTGGGCGATGGCTTACTGCATTTGCCGGCGTGCGGTGGCTTGCCGCACCCACGACCGCACAATCGAGGAACGCTGTTTGTCGACTCGGGCGTGGCACCTGTGGACATGATTCGACCAGCCAGCTACGTCGAGTCGGAATCTCCAGCGAAGCAGCCGCTGTTGAATAGGCAAATTTCTTCTCCCAGGTCCGCCGCCTGTGTTCTCCGCCGCGCAGCTATCACGGCGGATCCGACCCAAAATCGTTGCTACGCTGTGATTGGTTTCTTACAAATACGGCGCCATGACGACAAAACACACAGCAAACCCTTCCTTGCACTTGCACGCAGAGGATAGTACAGCCCCTCTATGGCAACCGTAAGACCACGACGCCGAGAGACTATCGTCGTTAACGACGTGCCCCGCCATCCTCCACCACAACACCGAAACCGACGACCAAATACGTACGTCCAAGACGCCCATGAGGAAGTAAGGAGGCAAGGAGGCAAGGAGGCAAGGAGGCAAGGAACCGAGGAAGTGAGGACGGCAGGCACATGAAGGAAGCAACAGCAATGAATAGCAAGGAACACAGCAAGGCAGGAACAGCAAGAGGCAACACGCAGGTAGGAACACCAAGAGAGGAGCATTCAACACCAAAGGAACAGCACGGAGGGAACCGCACGGACCACCAAAGACAACACAAAGGAAGGAAAGAACACCGAACAAACAACGGAAGGAACACCACACCAACCACAACCATCCCACACCACACACCAAGGAAGCAACACCAAGGCAGAACACACACCAACGAACACAACAACAGCACTGCGGCAACAGAGCAAAACTAACACAGAACACAGCAGCAACACAGAGACAGAGACAGAGACAGACAACAACACAAACACACAGCACACGACCACGACCACGACCACGACCACGAACACAAACACACAGCACACGACCACGACC
>ENA-OWNT01002494-OWNT01002494.1-seawater-metagenome-genome-assembly--contig:-NODE-2494-length-19144-cov-4.022552_pt1 | contig 19144 bp, 14 predicted proteins | sample MGYA00238136_ERZ651165 | MGnify/ENA primary metagenome ERZ651165 (study PRJEB26861, sample SAMN08777766) | seawater metagenome | isolation source: coastal seawater | place: USA: Florida | collected...
ACGAACGAACGAACGAACGAACGAACGAACGAACGAACGAACGAACGAACGAACGAACGAACGAACGAACGAACGAAACGTATCCAAAGTCAACCAACTCACAGTGAGTGAGTGAGTGAGTGAGTGAGCTGACAGTGAGTGAGTGAGTGAGTGAGTTCAATGCGTGGATACCTTCATCAAAATTCAGAATTCAGTGGTGGTCAATCAATGATTTTCAGAATTCAGTGGTGAGTGAGTGGTTAAAATCGACAGCGAAACAGTGCTTGTATGGTCAGAATTAGAGAGTTGCAGAAGTAGGAAGGAAAGGCAGTGGATAAAAAGGAAAGGAGTGAGTGGATAAGAAAGCAGTGAGTGGATAAGAAAGCAGTGAGTGGACAGTGGACAGTGAGTGAGTGTGTGCGCGCGGTTGGTTGGTTGGTTGGTTGGTTGGTTGGTTGTTCACTGTCACTCAGTCAAAGGTCAAAGCCCACTTTTCACTTTTCACTTTTCACTTTTCACTTTTCACTTTTCACTTTTCACTTTTTCACTTTTTCACTTTTTCGAATTTTCGAATGTTCGACTATTTTAATTGATTGATTTCTTGTGAGTGTACAGTATGCGTTATGTATGTATTCTTTAGTATTACACGGCTAACAATACAATTGTAAAACATACTGTTGTGGTGCTATAATGTGCTCAAAACATCAAACAAATTTCGAAAATTTCGAAAATTCGAAAATTCGCATTTCAAATTTTCACTTTTCGAATTTCTCAATTTTTCGAATCGTTCGTCGTTCGTTCCTTCCTTCCTTCCTTCCTTCCGTCGTCCTCCGTCGTCGTTCGTCGTTCGTCGTCCATCGTTCGTTGTTGCTCGCAAACTATTGTGGCAGTTGGCAGCTCGAAGTCGGCGGTTGTTGGCAGTGGGGCTGTTCGTTCGTCGGTTCGTCGGTTCATCGGTTCGTCGGTTCGTCGGCTGTTATGGACAGAGGTGCTCCTCTCTGTGGGGTTTTTGCGGCTGGCGCGCGTGGTGCTGCTGGAGAAGGTCAAGAAGAAGAAGCAGAAGGCGGTGGCGGTCGTGATGGTGGCATCGGGACGACGATATGTTGTTTTCTTCGTCGTTGCTCCTCGGGGCTTGTTTTCTCTTTTGGTAGGATCGGTGCCCCTGGCCACCATCGATTGAAATACAGAAGTTCTCCTTCGAATGATTTTGGATAATTGCCGAAAAGTTCCACTTTCACTTTCGCTCAGTGCTGTGTGTTCGAACGGAAGCTTGTAGTTCGTGATGGCGCAGGCAGAGTTCGCGGCGTTCGTAGCCGCTCTGTTGCCCCGTCTAAACAACGACAAAACTTGGAGTGTACGTTGTTCCATTAACCCCGATGAGGAAGACCCAGAATCTGACCATCGACAAGGCGAGCGTAACGAAACTGCCGTGGTGCTGGTCGATGCCGACAATGCTGAATCTGGAGGTGACGCAGCATTTGTGAAAATATCTTGCGTGACAAATGGTGGTGGGGAAAGCCAATTATGGGAGCTGCAGTTGGATGCCGACACGTTGCGAGACCACCGGTCCCGGTTGGGCATCCGAGAAATGAGTGCTGAGAAGTTCTGCGAGTACTTTTGGAAGGCGCTTGCGACAGTCGACTTGACAGATCCATGCCCTGACACCAGCAGCGCTTTTGGAAAGGCCCGGGAGTTGGAGCTGCACTATAGTTTCGCAGATGGTTTCGTGTTCGTGTCGCAGATACCATTGAAACACGTTTGCTCAGTCCCGGCACCACTTTTCCCCTTGCTGTGGAAGCTGCAGTCCTCGGGTACAGGCGCGTCAATAGTTAGGCAGCAGTCGAGGAGTTCATTGCTGCGAGCAGCAAAGGGTGGTGCTAAATCGTCACCAGCAGCATCTAGTGCAGCTAATGCAGCAGCTGGCTCGATGGCATCTGGTAGCCCGTCCAAGCGAAAGGCGGACGATCTTTCCAGTGAGTGTATTGTGTCTGGCACCGCAGCGAACGTATGCCCCCTCCATTATAATATGTCATACGCGACGCGGTCTTGTTGTATTCCCCCTTTGCAATAGGTCAAAGTAGTGACTCGAGTAGTTCTCAGGTATCAACTTCGAGTGCTCCGTCTTCGCAGGCGTCCGTCGCCACGAGTGCGGCCCCAGCTCGGAAAAAGGGAAGAAGGAGGCGCAAGCTTAAGAAAGGAGGCGCCACTTTTAGCTGATGTTGATTGTTGACACCGTGAATCGACCACGCAGTTCCAATCGCAGACCGCAGGAGGTGGGTAAAACTTTGTGACTACACCATAATATAAATGTTTTAAAAAACAAGGAGCCATATTCGTTAGTTAGGGCAAGTCCATGGCCGCTGCTAACAACGCAGTGAAGTTTGGCGACCCTAATCCGGTGGCTGGATCCCATCCCGGCACCGCTTGGTACGCCGGGCAATCGTTGCCATCCCCTGTGCGCCCAGACGTAATGTCTTGAAAGGCGTCGGGATTACTGTACATAAAAGGCCCAAGCATTCCCATCGCTGTCTTATTCGCAGACAGCCGCGCGTTGTTCAGCAACGAGATCAGGCCGGCGAAGGCCGGTGACGACACGGAAGTGCCCGCCCCAACATTCACAACCCCATCGACAACTACGGTGTGCTGCGCAAGGAGAGCAACATCAGGTAGCCCACGAGCACTTGTGTTGAACCAGGAATTATTCGGTCGCTTCGATGAGGGCGTGTTGTTGAGGTAGGCAAGCACCGCCGATCGTTGCCACGTCGGCGTGGCGTAGTTCGGATTGAAGCCACCTGTGCTGCCATCCCACGCCTCTTCAAGGCTGTGGGACTCGTTCGACAGACACTTCAACTGCGTGCCTCCAACAGACGTCACATACGGCGAGCCGATCAGTCCGTACGTCAGCTTATCAGGTTGAAAAAAGTCGCACAGGCAACCACTGTCACCACTGGAGACCATCACCGTGAGCCTTCTGGCCGCAGCTTTCACTAACTCGACGTTCCACTGTTCTCGTTGCAACGCCGTCATCTGCCAAGAAGCAGAAACGGAGTGCACCAAGGGTGGACGTTCCATGCTGTTCACAAATACCAGCCAGTTGGTGAAATTTTGCATGGCTTGAGTATAAAAGGAAGTGGGCACAAACTGCCCCATTGACATCGCCCACTGCACATCCAGTTTGTCCTCTGTTCCAGACCCCGAGGAACCGACGTCGCCGTACACGTGTGCAAGTGTCTGCCCTTCCATGTTGGGTGCAAAATGTCGAAAGAATGTCTGCAGGTCCTTGGCAGCGCTATCTGTCCACGTGTCCATGGCGACGGCTTGCCCCCTGGGATTGGCCTTGCACGGGCCGGTTTGTGTTGGAACACTGTAAAGCGTGTGCATCACCTCAGGTGTGACATTCGTTTCGTTCTCACACTTGTTTGGGTCGGCACTGCGGTTCTCGTCAGCTGTCCACTGTTGGCTTTGCGTGCTTTGCGCGCTTTGAGGTGAATTGCTCGCTGATTTTGCTTCCGCAGCATCACTGGGCTGGCGAGACCAGTCCTGCGTCTCGAAAGCGATTTGTATGCGTGGATGCGAGCGAGCGACATCATCAAGGCTCACCGCGGCACTGCAATTTCTGGCAACTAAAATATCACGACTGTCACTGAGCCACTGTACGCTTGACGCGCTGCAGTCCGCAACCTTTTGAATTGCTGCCACTACCGCTTGTTTATCTTGATCGGTGGCGCCCACATACTCTGAAAGATCGGCAAGGGTGAAAGCGGTCCCATACGTCGCAGATTCCGGAGACGCAGCAGCAACAACAACGCGTTCCAACTCCGCCAGCTTGCTAGGGTCAGGTCGCAGAGTGACGGTGATATCTGTGGCGTTGCCAGGCGCGATGCCAACTGTAGCAACCACGCTCCCGGCGAGGCATGCAAGCAACTTCATCGCAACCAGTACGCACTGGTGTTCAGTCCATCAAACGAATCACCCCAAACAAAACAAGCAACTATCGGCATTCAAAAACAAGAGCACTATTTGTGCGCGTAAATCGTTGTTGCATTATTCCAGGTCCCGGACAAGGTGCGAGTTCACTCAGCAACAAAACTGCTGCTCCGGCACCAAGGTGCAGCATTCGTTCACACACAATGCAGTGGCTTTCACCAGCCAAACGCCGAATCATCAAGTCACCTAGACACCAGTCACCAATTCACACAGACACCATTCATCAAAAACACCAATTGCTGCGACCAGTCACAGGCACGATTACGAACACCTACGGAGTATCTACCACGGTCAACCCACCAACGCACGCGTAACAAACATCGTTGCAGTGCGCGGCTTTGTCTGTCAGATTGTCGTTCGTCGTTCGTCGTTCGTCGTTCGTCGGTTCGTCGGTTCGTCGTTCGTCGGTTCGTCGTTCGGCGTTCGTCGTTCGTCGTTCGTCGTTCGTCGTTCGTCGTTCGTCGTTCGTCGTTCGTCGCTCGTCGTTCGTCGTTCGTTGGTCGTCGTTCGTCGCTCGTCGCTCGTCGCTCGTCGCTCGTCGCTCGTCGCTCGTCGCTCGTTGGTCGTTGGTCGTTGGTTGTTGAGTCGGCAGGGAAGTCGAGGCAGTTCGACGATTGCGTGAAGTGGTCGTTGGTCATTGGTCGTCGCTCGTCGCTCGTCGCTCGTTGGTCGTCGCTCGTTGGTCGTCGCTCGTTGGTCGTCGCTCGTTGGTCGTTGGTCGTCGTTCGTTGGTGGTTGGTCGTTTCGTTGGTTGTTTAGTCGGCAGGAAGGTCGAGGCAGTTCGACGATTACGTGAAGTGTTGGATTGTTATGATACGGTCATGGCAAGCGACTAAGCAATTCGGTGCTGGTGCCCCGCGCACTGTACTTGCTGCGTGTGCAGCAGTGCTGCTTTGTTGTGACTCGGGAGTAGAATTCGCAGTTTTGCGATTTTGTTCTGGCATCTGTCTGGAACCTAATTAATTTGGCGTTGGCACAGCGAGCGCGCACCCTCGGTTGTTCAACGCGAACGTTTCGAATCGATGAGTGTCGTTGCGCTGGGCGCAGCTGCGGTCGCTACCGGTCCAGCACTGGCCGGTTTGGACGTGATTGAGTGCGCTGCCACAAATGGAACTTCACAGTGCACAGCGACAGGCGATGCTCAGTGGGCGACCAACTACACCAGTCTGGACATTCACGGCAACCCTCGCTTTCTTGCCGAATTTCGCTTCGTGTCTGAGGACAACATGATCGCTTTTGAAAACTCGCCGTTCACGTACGCTCCCAAATATGGTGGTTTCTGTGCAATGGGCCTATCCAACCGTTCCTGGAGCGCATCGCACGTTGGCCCGCCAGTCGACACTGCGAGAGGATGGCGCGTGCTCACTGACCCGGACACTGGCCTTGAAGAACTATTTCTCTTCTCAAGCGATGACGCAGCAAACGCGTTCATCGATGGACTCCCTGAAACCAAGAAACTCGCCGATAAAATTTGGCACGGATGGTACGGAGATCACGGGAGCCTGCCACCGTACGGTGAGCTCGGCGGACCTTTCAACAAGATGTGTTTTGTAGGAGGGCCTCGTGATTGTGCAGTTGACCCTCAACCTTTGCCGCGAGAAGTGTCTTCTTCAGTGCCGGTCGACACGACAGATCCATTGCCCACCAACGACCCCACTAACCAGAGTGGGTGGGTTCTCTATGAGCCGCTGACGGATGAGTTCGAAGGCGAAGTTCTGGACCACTCAAAATGGTCCACGGACCCAAGCGTTGTTGGCTGGAAAGGACGACAACCGGGGTTGTTTGACGAGTCCAATGTCCAGGCACGTGTGTGCGCGTTGTTTGTCGCGGGAAAATGGTTCAGAGGCATACCCTCCAACAACAATACCCCACCTCACTGTTGCTACCCTGGACTCCGCAGGTTGCGAATGGAAGTCTCTTCATGTTTGCACGGGCAGCCTCGTGGCCCAACACTTCGTTCCCACCAGGGTACGGAAACTTCACAACCAGTGCTGTTCACTCCATAGATAGGACCGCTCACGGGATGTTTGAGATTAAATCTCGATCGGGATCCAGCAGCATTTCGTCCAGCTTCTGGTTCCACCAAAACGACGGCAACGGAACGTGGACAGAAATTGATGTGTTCGAGTCGATGGGAGCCACAAATCCTGACACAAAGTTCAACATGAACTCAAGTTTGTACTGCAGTCACACACACATTTTCTCACTTCAGGGAGTGAATAGTTCAGGTGCGAATGCATGTCGACTGCTCGGTTCAAAAGTCCTTAGGTCTTGAGTGGATGACGCGACTGGTGCCTTTTGCTGCGACTCTGGCAGATATTCCGGCAAAATGCCAGTGTGCTGCAGGTGTCGACGCGTGCACGACAGGCTCATGTACTGGCATGCCTTTCCAGTTTGACGATAATTTCCACGTTTATGGTAGTGCGCCGCTTTGATGCTGCGTGAACACACGCATTTTGTTCTAAATGTGTGCATTCCTATTTGAATCACAGGTGTTGAGTGGAACGAGACAGCAGTCGTTTACTATGCGGACGGAGTTGAGATACTCTCTTTGAATGCAGACTGCCTCCAGCAACCAATTGGGTTGGACTTTGACCGCGAAACTATGCCAGGTTAACTGCTGTGATTTTGCGCACGGCGTTGTGTTCACCGAACTAATACCCCGTGCGTGCTGCTTTCGCTCTCAGATTGGATGGGACTCCCGGCAACCGACGGGTCCTTTGTCGAAGATCAGCCTTTTGAGATCCAGTACGTTCGCGCATGGAAGAGGGCATCAGAGTGATTGCGGAACCGAGCTTTTTCAAACCCCCACGCTCTCAGCATCCCACGATTCAGCACAGCTAGAGTCGGTCTGATGTTCACTCCCGACACTGCTACAAATTGCCAACGACGGTCGAAGGACATGGAAGCAGAATTTTCGGTCTGCATTGACAACTTTATCATTTATCCGTTTATGTGTTTTTCGTTTCGTTTGTTTGTTTTTCTGTTTGTTTTTCTCGTCTGTCCGCGTGTCTTGCTTTCAAATCGTCACACTGTCCTTTTATTACAAAAAAAGGTTGCGCAGTGTCAAGTAATCCTGCGTCTTGCGTCGCGCTGACAGCAGTTACTTAGAACCCCCGCTAGCAGCAGCCTTGGCTTTAAGGGCATCCAGGTAGCGCTGGTGTTCTGCCTCCGTTTTTGCAATTCGGTATCCAAACGGATACTCAAGTCCAGTGATCTGTCTTTCGATTTTCTTCGCGACTTGCAAAGCGTTCACCCATCGCGCACCAGGAATGCCACTCTGATAAAAGGCAATGTTTGGCTCTGGCTTGAATGGCTTGTATGTGTAGTCGTCGTCTGTCCATTTGTGGTGTTTTGTTGTCTTAAGGCCCTTGCACACGGGATCACCCTCCTTCAATGGCTTGCCATTCTCGTCCTTGGACAAAAACAACTTTTTGTTGACAAGGTACAACTGCTTCTTGAATTCGTTGTATACCTCTTTGTCCTCGGTGCCATCATACTCGACTCCCATCACCGAACCTTTGCGAACAGCGGGGTCACGGAAATCTTCATACAACAAGTGCCCAGGCCCATCTTTCATGGCGAAAGATTGCGGGGTGTGCAGCTGCAACTCGAAGATGAAGTTGTTGGAATTTGGGATGACTTCTCCTGTGCACTCTGGAATGTGGTAAACATCGCCTTCTCCTTCATCAATATCGGGTGAAGTGTCGACAGGAGCTTCATCCTTGGGAAGATCCATGACGGGGTTGAGACAAACTTGGGCGTTAATGCCCTGATAGCAAGTCTCACCATCCTCCTCTCGCCAGAAATTCTTGAACTTGATGCTCTTGGCCTTGTGACCGGGACCTGTCAAGAGGCTCTTCTCCAGCGCGATGACGGCTTCTTTGTAGCGATCAGGCTCAAAGATCAAAGTGTAGCGCAAGCAATCGTGGATGCTTGATACACACTCCTCGATGTTTGGTGTGTAGGACGGCACGTCTGCGTTCTTCTCCAGCAGCTCAAATATGGTGCCCACAAGCTTTCTGTACAACGACCCGTTGCCCTTAATTTTGAACTTGGGCCAGCCGAGCATTTGGCCGCCGAATTCATCTGCCAAATTTTTGAGAAACTTGTCGATTGGATTACCGATCTGCAGCGCAACTGCCCGCATGCCTTTGATCACGGTCTTCATGTCAACCAGTACCATGGCCACATCCTCGTTGCCAGCGCCACCGAGACGGTCGCCTGCTTCTCCAAGCAGCTTTTGCGCAGCTTGCTGCGTCTGGGCGTAAGCAGCCAGAATTGGATCGGCTCCGGGAAAGTGGATACCAACTGAGTACAGAAAGTTCAAGTACCAGCCGGCCGTCCACGTCGTTCTGAACGGTACCCCATTTAGCGTCCAGTTTCGCTTGAAGCAGAGCATGCAGTCGTCAGCAAGAAGCTCACTGAAGAGTGTGATCTGCAACGTGAGATTGGCAATTTCTTTGAACAGGGTTTCGCGCTTTCCTTTGTCAGTATGCACGCCTTCGCGCAACACCTTCTTGTCTTCTTCAATCTTCGCTTTCATCTCAGCAATGATCTGGCCTGCGGGGTACTCGGTCATATCCTCATCCTTCAAATTCGCGCGGCCAATGGACACTGCACCATAGTAGCAGGCAGAAATGGCGATCACATGCCCGCCAAGCTTGCTCTTGATCGCGACCTGCGCGTCTTTGTCCCCAGCAAAGGCTTTCAACGTCCTTCCGCGCTCTTCGATAATTTCACCGAAAACCCGTCCATGCAGGCCTTGGGTCGACGCATTTTCTTTCGAAGAGAACGACACAGCCTTTTCAAAGCAAGCGTCCAGACTGGCTAACCCGGCTTCGGGCGAACTACTGTCATACGTTTCAACCATTGCATCCAGGCACATTCTGTTGCCGCAATCTAAATTCACTGGGTACTGCATCTGGTTCATGAACTGCACCGAACCGCCGCCACTGCCGATCAAGCCAGTTGGGGTGTGCATGTCATCCGGACCCTTGGACAGCATCGCGTTGTAAGCATACCCCACCGCGGCTGCTTCGAAGCATCCCTCTTGCGTTTGCAAAAGCTTTTTGCACAACAAGCCAGCTTTCGTGAGATCAACGACGAGTTGGTCGGCCTTTTCCTGCACACTCCCAGCATCTCGTGCCCACGCAGATGCACCGATCATAATGGTGTCTGGCAAGCAGCCATCTTGCTCGAGTTTGTGTTTTGTTTGCAAGCAGAAGTCAACAAAATGCTGAGGCTCCAGGATCCCGGTACAGCCAGCAGGTTTCTCGTCGAGAAACCAATACCCATCGCGAAGTGCTTCACGGGCTGCCTGCCGAGACTCCTCGTCCTTGAAAATGGTCTTGCCCTTTTTGTTCTTGTTGGTCTCAACTTCTTTGACCTTTTTCTTGTAATCTTCCATTTCAACAGCGACCTTGTTGTGCAAGAAGTCCAAGGTGGCCGGCGCTTTGTTGAGTTCCCGCATTTCCACAACGTCACGCCCATCCACTTGTTTGTACTGCAGAAAAATGGCTTTTGTTTCGCCAGTTCCACAATCAAAAACGAGAGCTTTGTGCTCCTTCATTTTTTCACCGGGAGCCGCTTCTTTCTTAAACAAATTACCAAGGGCTGCACCAGCTGCCATGGCCTCGTGTTCTGTCATACGGCCACCCTCCGCATCGCGGTCGTCATCGTCGTCATCGTCGTCCTCTCCTTCCTCCGCCAACTACAAGTACGTGTTGATATGCACACAAGACACTGTGAGATCGACGAATGACTGAAAAAACTTTGTGACACGCGTCAATATCATGACGTACCGTTGAAAGGAATTGATTGATATTATTCTGGTCATTCTGTTGTGCCCACTCGTCGTACTTGGACTCAACTTCAGCCACTTTTTCCTCCCCATACCGCTGTGTGGCGATTTTTTTTATCGTCTCGCGGTCGGCGTCCGCGGGGACCTCAATACTTGCACCGGAGCCCATGCTGTTCCGTGGCAGAGAAAAAACAAATCACACAGTTCAGGAACCGCAAAAATCTGTGATAGAGCTGTGAAAACACTGTGACTCCGCGGCAACAGCCAACGCCACAAAAAACACAGCAAAACCAAAGCAGCACACTTTGGTGAACAACTCACTTTTAGCTCTGATAGCCTTCTCGGCCTCAGATGGAGGACGAACGTTGAGACAGGTTGGCAGGTTCCTCGCCGACACCTACCCCATGGTCAGTCACGGCCAACCAACCGATGCCAAACTGCCATTTCGAACGATGTGCACATCGACGACAGAAACTACCTCCACGCACTCTCGCCACCAACTAACTGCGGCAGACCTCCAGCAACTAACTACCCCCACCAACTACCTCCTCCACCACCAACCCAACGCACGACACGTCGACTCATCTACCAACCAACCAACGACACCACCAACAACTACCAGCACACCACCACCAACAACAACCTACAACCTACAACTACCAACCAACGACGAGCTATTATACGAACCAACCACCATCCACCAATACCACCAACAACACCATCCACCAACACTACCAACCACCGCCGACCGACCAACCGACCAACCAACCAACGTTTGTTCGTCATCTTTGCGGTCCGTGCGTCCGTGCGTTGTCCGTTGTGTTGTGCGTTGAGCGTTGTGTGACTGTGTGGGGACGGACGTGCGTGTGTCTGTTCGTCACTGTGGCTGTGTGGGCACTTCGGGGTGTAACGCCTGTCCGTCCTCCCGCCCATCCGTCGTATTGATCCCTGCCTTCCTTCCCTTTCATTCACCACCACGAAACCCAAATCTTCACAAAATTATGTGCCTACTGTAGTGTTCGTTATATGCATTCCACTAAAACGGTTATCCGCCTTTACGCATTGTTACAAAAGTTTAATAAAAGGTATTGTTGAATGTACAGTAGGTGAGATTGATAATGGGATAATGAGTGAGCGGAGGGCGTTGCGGCGTAAGCGACCTCTCAGCACCCAGTATCTAAACACAGAGTCCCCGATAAGCGGCCGTTTAGCACCCACAATGTGTATCTTTATATGGGCTATACAAGACCCAGTGTAAATTGTTGGGTGAAGGAACGCAGTAAAGGGACATACAGTGCCCATGACGTAGTTATTGTAACAGCCTGTAGTGCACGTGATGAAGAGCAGCGACGTATCGAAGTCAGTCAGCGAATTCGAAAAGTTGTCGTGTTGGCGAAGAAAGAAAGAAAGCATCGACAACGAACGCAACGACACAACGATTCAACAAAACCACAGCAACACCACAACGCACCGCAACGCAACGCAACTCAACCTTCATTCATTCAATGCATGAAAGACGATGCTCGACGCAAACATGACAGCTAGGTGCATTGTCTGCTCGTCGGGTTGGCAATCTCACGACGCAGCGGTGGACAGCGGCGCAAAGACGACTTTCGGAGATGATGACGAGGAGGAAGACAGAGATAACGACGATGGTGACGACGACGAACAACGACTTCGCACTACTTGCGGACGGTCGCAGAACGCCACAGTCATTGATTGAATGTCTTGCTGGCGAAGGTTGTCGAGTTCGCCGAAGCACGCCTACAAAAGTAGGCATTTTTTTCGAATAAAATTGTCGACATATTCCTTTGTGCCCCATTAGTTTCGAGTTGACATTATGTCGTCTGTGGCATCGAAACCCCAGGAGGTGGATCCGTCCACGCGGTCCAACGTGCTGAGCATCAGAGTATCGCACTTCGACTTGCACTGGAACGTGGACTTTGCTGCCAAACAACTCGCTGGCCACGTGGTGCTGACAGCGCACAGTTTGGCGAAGGAATCACCAGCAACAAGCTTGCAACTCGATTGCAAGTTCCTCGAAATCTCAAAAGTGGAGAGCTTGCAAACCGACAAGAGCATCGAATTCACTGTTGAAGATGGTGGTCAAGTGGGAAGTGTGCTCACCATTCCTCTCACGGACGCAGACTTCGATCCAGCTTCTGGAAACGTCCGCATAAAGGTTCACTACAACACACTTCCGCAGAGCTCGGCCGTCCAGTGGCTGGATGCGGAAGCCACAAAAGATAAAGTTGCCCCGTTTTTGTTCACGCAGTGCCAAGCAATTCATGCGCGCACATTGCTACCGTGCCAGGACACTCCCACCGTCAAGGCCTCGTACAACGCCACGGTGCGCTGCCCCACGAACACAACGGCCATCATGTCTGCTTTGGGGAATGGAGACAAGCCCGTGGAAACTCACGACGATGGCACGCACACTTTTGCGTTCAAGCAGCCGATCGCCATGTCCTCGTATCTTGTTGCTCTCGCAGTCGGGAATCTCGCGTCCAAAGAGGTTGGTCCCCGGTCATCGGTTTGGGCTGAGCCGTCTGTGGTGGATGCCGCCGCGTACGAATTCGCAGACACTGAGAAATTCCTTGCGACAGGAGAGAAGATTTGTGGGCCGTATGTCTGGACGCGCTACGATGTGCTGTGCATGCCCCCAAGCTTCCCGTACGGAGGTATGGAAAACCCTTGTCTGACATTCGTCACACCCACGCTGCTGGCGGGTGATCGGAGTTTGGCAGACGTGGTCATCCACGAAATCACACACAGCTGGACAGGGAATTTGGTAACGAATCGTACGTGGGAGCACTTCTGGCTGAACGAGGGGTGGACGATGTTTGTTCAGCGCAAGATTGCACGCGCTCTTTACGGTGCTGGAGTTGCTGATTTGGATGCGATCGAGGGGCTCAGCGACCTCAAGGACGCAGTGGACCGGTATGGGGCAGATCACAACTTCACGCGGCTCATTCCTGATTTATCTGCAGATGGCGGCATCGACCCCGACGATGCATTTAGTACTGTGCCGTACGAAAAGGGGCACGCACTGCTATGCACGATCCAACACGCTGTCGGCGGCGCGGAGAAGATGGATCCCTTCATTAAGGCCTACGTTGTACGTAAACTTTCTCGCTGTGAAAGGCCCCGATCTTGCATGTCTCGGTGTTCATGTGGCATGCTGACCGTTAATGTCATCGTGCAGGCGAAATTCGGAAACCCAACATTGACTTTGACATCAGGTGAGTTTAAGGCTTTCGTGATTGAATACTTCTCGACGCAGCACGACATTGACTTGTCCCAGAAACTTGATTGGGACAAATGGTTCTTTGGGCCCGGTATGCCAGAGAACATGCGTGAACTGTTCCCCGACGACAGTTTGCTGGTGGCCGCCGTGGGCCTCAAAGATGTGTGGGTGAGCAAGTCGCGAGAACCAGCCGCCACAGACGTGGACGGATGGACTTGCTCTCAAACAACAATTTTCTTGAAAGAGCTGCTGGAGCACCACGTGCAAGACCTCTCTGTGCAGCAACTCACGCAGATGGATTCACTTTACAAATTGTCGGAGCGCCGCAACTCAGAAATCCGGTTCAACTGGCAACGTCTTTGCATCGCCGTTGGCAAGGCCGACATCATCCCGCGTGTTGTGGAGTTTCTCCAAGAACAAGGGCGCATGAAGTTCGTCCGGCCCCTCTACCGCTCCCTACTTTCCGCCAGCAAGAAGCACGAGCAGCACAGCGCAGCTTTCCGCAGCGCTGCAGTCGATACCTTCGACAAGTCCAAGACCCAGTACCACCCAATCGCGTCCAAGATGATCCAGCGCGACATTCTTGAATTCCAAAGCGCCGAGTGATGAGTGAGCTGTCTGGTGGGTGTTTCCTCTCGCCGTTCGTCGGTCGTCGGCGTTCGGTCGTTGTTGGTGCTGCGACGTTGCGCCGTCGTCTGACTTCGTCGTTCGTTCGTTCCACTGGATCTTGCTTGACTTGGATCGTTCAGACAGCGCTTGGATCGTGCATGCACGAACGCACGTTCGGTCATGCGATCGCTTCCGTTCAAATCCTCCATTGACGTCACTTATTTTATGGTACTAGTATCCATAATAGTTTAGACTACATGCCTTGACTGACAGTACAATTCAGCGATGCATGCCGTATTTTTATGTACAGTGTAGTCCATCATTTCATTTACCCGAGGTATTTCCCTCGAGGCCCTCGCCGCTATTGAGATCTATGTAAAGCTCATTCACGCATTGAGCGATGTGAAGAAGGCTCACTGCGTCATCATCCACAGGTCTTATTCAATTGACCTTCCTTCGTCAATCAAGCAGTCAGTCAGTCAGCCATGTACTACTGTATGGTTGGATGATTAATGTGGGTGGATGGGAACGAATGGGAATGGCCGGCACTTGAGGCGTGAGACAGGAGGGTAGTGGGAGTGGGAGTGGGAGTGGGGGCGGTCACTCACTCATGACTCACTCAGAGGTCAAGGAGGCGGCGGTCAATCGTTCGTTTGTTCGTTCGTTCGTTTGTTCGTGCGTTCGTTCGTTCGTTCGTTCGTTCGTTCGTTCGTTCGTTCGTTCGTTCGTTCGTTCGACTTTGCGTTTGACTTTGCGTTTGGTTCGACTTTCTGTCTTCTGTCGGTCGCGTGTTTGACTTTTTTTTGCTGCGGTGGTGTGAAGGTGTTGGTGTGGTGGTGGTGGTGGTGGTGGTGACGGTGGTGTGGTGGTTGGGCGTTGGGGCTGGTTGCAGTTGCATGTTTTGGTGTTGTTGTTTGACTTTGACATCGACTTTGAAATTGGTTGTGGTTAGCTCGCTGTTTGGTTTGTTGCTATTGGTGGGGTTGGGTCAGCTATGGTTTGACTCTTTGTGCAATGTGGTTGGTACGGTTGTTGTTGGTTTGACGACTTGGCTGTTGGTGGTGGTGATGTTGCGGTTGCTTGTTGGAGGCGTGTCAAGTGCCAAGTCACAGCGACGATTGAAGCCACAACACGTCAAGTCGGGCGGGAAGAGAAACGTTGGGTCACACCAGGTCACAACAAGCCCAGTCAAACACAAGCGCGGCAAGTGAGGCGATTGGGCAATCAGGCGAACGAGTGCTTGCTTGCTGTGGTTGCCGACGGCCATCAGCCACTGGTGTGCCCCCTATGTGTGCTCCAACCTTTGTTCTGCACAAATGAGGATGCACCATCAGCGTATTTTACACGGCAACTCAGTGCTGAGTCATACTGGCGAAGGCTGCGATTAGCCACGGCCCTGTTGCCACGACGTAGTGGTGCCAGCGACACAACCGCCATATCTGAGGTCATTCATCGCGACGTACAAACTACTCAGTGTTGTTTGACAATCTAACAACATTTTCTGTATTCAATTTGCACACGCCAGCCGACCAGACAGTGCGCAATCAACTTAACCGGGGCCATGGACAGTGCACCAGGGCTACCCGCCGCGAAAACGCGCAAGGGCCGGGCCCAGCGAGGACGGGGCGGCGGCAAAGGGCGAGGTAACCAGCAGCGCTCGCGTGGAAGGGGATTCGGCGGTCCATCAAGAGCCAGGCCAGCCGCTGCGCAAAACGACCAACAACAACCACAGCAAGGAGAACAGAATGGCGAAGCCAAGGCGCCGCGCAAGAGCAACGCACAGCTGGCGGAGGAGATGCGCGCGAAGCAGGCAGCGTTCCTTGCCAAAATGTTAGCAGACGAGGAGAAGGAAACGCCAACCAACGCTGGCGTGACAAACCGTGAGGCGCAAGCAGCCAGCAATGCACATTCAGGCACCAGCGTGGATGACGCCCGGGACTGCATCATCTGCACCAAATCCATCCGAGCTTTTGCGTTCGGCACCTGCAATCATTGCCAAGTTTGCATTGACTGTCTTGTGAAGCAGCGCGTCTTCTTTGCAGACTACGCTTGTGTCATGTGCAAAACACAGAATGCCACCATCGTGGTGTCAAGGCAGGGCCCAGAACACAGAGGCTTCGAGACCTACGATCTTCGCCGCCTTGACGAAGTGAAACCCACGGGTTGCTTCTTCGTGGACAGATCCATTGCCACTGCGGTGCGACGCAAATTATCGAAGCGTTGCCCGATTTGTGTGGCGAAGGGCGACGAAGGGACAGTGTTCAGCGTGAAGAATCTGCGCAATCATGTCCAACAAGAGCACGGAGTGTCGTTTTGCGGCGTCTGTTTGGACAACCGCAAGGTTTTTTGTCACGAGCAACGCCTCTACAATAGCAAGCAGCTCCGTGAACACTTTTCGAAAGGTGACCCTGCTGAAGGCGGACACGCACCTCTGCCGCCACACCCAAAGTGCCAATTTTGCTCCAGGCGCAAATTTTACAACAAGGATGCCCTGGAAAAACACGAGCGCGATGCCCACTTTCGCTGCACTATCTGCAGTGAAAAACGGCTGTTTCCCAACTACGAGCGACTGTTTGACCACTTTGCGAGGGATCACTTTATCTGCGACAACCCCACATGCCTGGCGCAGAAGTTCATTGTGTTTCCCACCCAACTTGAGCTGCAGAGCCACCAAGTGAACGTGCACAGCGACAAAAGTGCGCGAAAAATATCCCTTGCTCCTACTTCGTTCGCTGGGCGTGGTAACTCTCGGCGCAATGCACCAGCTGGCGTTGAAGACTCGGCGCCAGCATCCAGTGGCACGTCGCCCGGAGGACGGGGAGGTGGCGCCGGTCCCGTCGATGTTAGGGCGCAAGATATGGACGTTAAACAGAGATTGCGAGCGGCCCTGGGGAATGATAATTTGAAGATGGTGGAGTTCAGAGAAAAGTCGTTAGATTACCGTCGCGGTAGGGTGTCCGCCGAGGGCTACGTAAGTTGTGATGGTCACTGACTCGTGTTGACATGGTGTTCAGTCTCATGTTGCGATGGTTGCTGACCCATGTTGTCCTTGTTTGCACTGCAGGTTTACGGATTTTTCGATTTGTTTGGACGCGGATCTGAATCTGTACGGTTGTTCAAGGACCTCATCGACCTTCTGCCAGATCTCCGGCAACGGACGGAGCTCCACGAGGTCATGGAAAGGGCGGCACGATCAAACTTTGCGCGACCCAGAAGTGAACCGAGCAGCGCCCGCGCCCCCGCCGCAAGCCGGGCGCATTCGAGAGGTCGTGGCAGCAATAGCGCAAGAGGGCGCGGGCGAGGTCGCGGTACAAGAGGTGCGCACAGCGCACAGCGGTCGCAACACAACGCCGCGTCAATGGTTGCCATGAGCCGTGGGTTGGGGCGCGGTCGCGACGACTGGCCTGCGGTGAGCGAGGCGCAGGCCGGAATCTCACGGGAACAACGAGATCGCGAGGCCTCCAGCAGAACATTGCAACGACGGATGAACGATGAGGCAAACGAGGCAGCCCACGGCACACATGGTCGCGGAGGTGGCAGTGCTCAGCCAGGTCGGAAGCGCAAAGGCCGCAAAAAGAAGGTCCTGTTGTCTTGGGGTTAATGAGTTCCGCGTCGCGTTTCAGCGCAACACGCAGCGCAACACGGCGGGTTCGCTCGTCACATAATTTATTATTTATATCGACCTGAAGCCAGTGTGTCCGCATTCAATAGAGCGAATGGCACGCATCGCTCCTGCCAATGTTCGTTGCTCCGATGACACGCGTGCTCTTTGCGTTATTATAGATGTGATCTCTCCGCAAACAAAATTTGGGACCCTGCCACGCATGTGCAACATCGTCAACCTAGCTTGATTGGGCCGACGCAACATAGCCATTGTCACCAAACCTCGTGGAGACGCCTCGACAGGAGCGAAGCCTGCACCTTCCTTGTACGACCTTTAAAATGAACAGCACGATGACAGATATATGATGATGCAAAACATGTGGGCTTGCATCGATGCATAAGCCCCAAAACCGAATGGGCGGGGCGATGCCGAACCTGAATGCTGCTTTCAACAGGTTCCCATACATCGAATTTCGGTACCATTTTGAACCCAAGAATTCTTCAACTGGAATCCATGAGCATGCTGCAATTTCATTAGGATCGGGGTTTGGCTCTGGTCGAGATTGCCCGTCTTCAGCGTACTTATCGCTTAGTCGCAACAGGGCGATGAAGTACATGTCGCTCGTCTGGAAAGGTCCCTTTTGGGTTTCTCTAAACGCTGAAAGAGCCACGAATTCTGTTTCAATCCCTGTCTCTTCTCTGCACTCGCGCACAGCGGCAGAGCGTATGCTTTCGAGAGGATCTACTAAGCCACCTGTTGATAAAGCAAGCACACCCGCACGCACATCATTTGGGCGCCACTTTTTATAGACACTCTCGCTCCCTGACATCGCTACAGTGATGTGCCGTACCTGGCAGCTTCCAGAAGTCTTTCAGCTTCGCTGTGGCCCCTTGTTTCTCCCGGATTGCAAGAACTTCGTTGTGCTCATTGATAACCATTCCACCGACCCCAATTTGATGGTTGGCAAAGTTCGGCAGACGAGATGGAGTCGTCTCATCAAGCCACATGTTCATCACGCAGTGGGTGCGACGGCAATGGTGGAACTCAAAGTTCAGTTTCTGCAGTGAGGAGATGTAGCTACCAGCCTACAGGATTGACGCACGTTGTGCAGACAACACAAAACAGAGAGTGCGTAACGGTGGGACCTCGTGGGTTTTTCGACACAGGAAACGCACCTGTTCGAGGGGAAGGTGGACCCACACCCCTTTGCGACCTTCTCCCCTCCATTCGGCCAGCGCGCCCTCCAGATGCTGGAAAAACTCTTCTGGAGACAGAGTGCACTGTGTCGTGAGGAGGTTCAGAGTCATGCCATTGAAAATGTCCTCCTCGGCATTGTCAAGCACGAAATTTCCTGTTGCCATGTTTGCGATGGAGGTCTTTAATGACTAAGATGTGCAAACGGTTGGGCGCTGGCGTCGGAAAACCAACAACTTGTGTTGTGCGTTTGATATTTACATTCTCCTATTTCTATGCCCGGGTCTGTTCCTCTCCGCAGTGGGATCTGTTGCAGGAGATCCCCCACCATTCAACAGCAGATGTAGGGGGCGGAGCACAGGCAGATTGTGTGGGTGGAATAGACTTTGTCTTCTCGTCACCTTCATCGACAGCTCTGTCGGTTTGTCGCCGCGTCACAACCGCCACCACAGAGTTCGTGAAATGGGCATGTCATAACCACAAGCGGCGTTGCATCATGAAGGTGCCTCGTCGTCACATATTCACATCGACACGGCTCGCTCACCACGACGGCACGGCAGGTGCACCACAACAACAACGCCGGGCGCATGCGCCACAGCGACAGGCAGGTCATCACTCATCACTACTCGAGTCGGACGACAGACACGCGTCCACCCACCACCATCACGACGGCAGGAGGTCATTGTTCAACAACAGTCACCACAGTCACAGCTCACAGTCA
>ENA-OWNT01002495-OWNT01002495.1-seawater-metagenome-genome-assembly--contig:-NODE-2495-length-19139-cov-12.164778_pt1 | contig 19139 bp, 17 predicted proteins | sample MGYA00238136_ERZ651165 | MGnify/ENA primary metagenome ERZ651165 (study PRJEB26861, sample SAMN08777766) | seawater metagenome | isolation source: coastal seawater | place: USA: Florida | collected...
CCTTTTCGGCTCCGACGACCATGACCGCGTAGCCGCCAAAGTTGCGAAGGGCGACGGTGGGGAGCCGATTCGCCGCACCGAGGATGAATTTTGCGACCTTCGTCGTTTCTTCCCTAGAGGAGAAGTCCAGCTCCCTCTTTACTTCCAAGTAATGCTTTTCAGCCGTGTCGCCGCCGGCGACGATCTCAGCCAAGATCGCCTTGCGCTGGCGCTCTCCAAGAGGCGGACGGCTCGTATCCAAGGTAGATTTTCCTCTCTCTTACACCGACGACGGTCGATGCTTTTGTTGTGTGGAAGCTTCTGCTTTTGGCCCCGGGGGCCTTCGGGAATCGTGCCTCAGTCGTCTTCCCATTGGAGCCCGAGGAGGCGAAGGGCATCGCAGATTTCGGGCGTGTCGTGCTGTAGGTCCTCGACCATGACTCGTTCGATCTTGGGCGTGACAGGCGGATTGCCGGGGCGCTCGAAGATGGCCCAGAGCTGGAGATCATCACCCTGCCGGGAGGCAAAGGTGATGCCATCGAAGTCTGTCATCTCGTAGAGCCAGGCCGCGACGGCCTGGGTCAGGCGCCGGGGCCGGGCGTCCTTCAGCCCTGCAGCGTCAAAATCGTCCAGACCGAGCGTCAGTGCCAGTCCGATGAAGTGCGGGTACAGAGCCGCGACACTGCCCGAGGCGGTCACCTCGCAGTACCGCCCGGACAGCTCCGCGGACGCGGCGGCGCGCACCTCCAGCCATTCCCGGGGGACCTGCCCCGGGGCAATGGTGGGATGCAGGACCTTGCCCTCGTCGTCCTCGACGATCTCGTCCAGCTCCATGCTCAGCCGGGCATCCTTGCGGAAGTGCGCCAGGACCTCCAGCAGGCACGCCAGCAGGGACGAGCCGGCATAGATGGTGCGGAAGTTGCCGTGAAGGTCATCCCACCGTCCCGGGAACCGGCCGTCGGTGGCCCATTCCCAGCCGCTCCAGGCCCACGGTTCCGGGCGGAAGCCCACGCGCCAGACCCTGCCGGCGGCCTCGGCCGCGGCCAGTTCTGCAGAATCCACCCGGTCAGCCTGCGGCCGCGAACGCGCGTGCAGCGGCCAGTACCTGGGGGCCGGCGTCGTCCAGCTGGCCTTCGCGGAGCAGGCGCGCCGGCGGGACATCATCCAGCTGCGGGTTCATGCCCTGGAACCAGGCCTGCACCACGGCCCGGGAATCACGCTCCGCAAGCAGGGCGGCCACGTGGTAGGCGGTCCTTAAACGGTGCATCACGTCGGCGGAGGGCTTCCGTTCCCCGTCGGCCCAAAGCCGGACGGCCCGGGTTTCCTTCACGGACCCGATGTAGGCGACCAGTTTTGCTCCCAGCAGGTCCCTTAGATCCCGGACCAGCACGTCGTCGGCAAGCCGGATGGAATCCTGGTGCGCCTTCAGCCCGCCGCGGGCGCCTGTCACTGCAGTCATACTTGATGGTCGCACGGAACGCAGGCGGAATCAAGGGCTAAAACACATCCCAGATCACACTCGATAAAGCCGATATCCGTGATTACGTAAAGCTGTACTCTGCGTATCTCATCGGATGAATCATTCAAGCCCTCTCCCGCGGAATTCTGCGGCGCGCGTTCGAGGCGCCTTCCGCCGCAGCGTTCAGGGGTTTTCTCCGCCTCCAATCGATGTTCCCAGCCATGACTGGGCGGAACTGGCTTGTGCGTCGAATGGCAGAAGATGCGCCCCTGACCTGCGGATTTGCTGAGATGATGCATTTAATGAAACATTGATTCAGATTTTGGAGCAGGTTTGGGAGGCGAAATGGCAGTCGATGGATCCGGACGGGTGCACCTTCTCGGCTCCGTCCAGCTGCTTCATCCCGAACAGCAGACCTTCGATCAGATGCTCGATGGCTGGCGGAACCAGCAGCTCTCTCGCAACCTGAAGTTCGACACGATTGACCAGCGCATCCGCTACGTTCGCAGGTTCGTGGATCATGTGAATGAGTTTCCCTGGCGTTGGACGCCGGCCCATGTCGAGGAGTATTTCGGGGACCTGCGCTCGATCCGGCACGTGAGCCACTCGACGCTTCGGTCCCACCAGTCCGCGCTGCGTCACTTCACGTCGTACGTTGCCAACCCCGATTATGGCTGGGACAGGGTCTGCGAACAGCGCTTTGGTACACATCCGGCCCAGGTCTTCCACGAGTGGAACACGGCCACCCATGTGCAGGAATTCGATGGTCGGCCGACCAAACGTGCCTACACGAAAGAGGAACTCCAGAAGCTCTTCGACCACGCCGATGACGAGGTTCAGGTCATTGAGGCCTCGGGCAAGAAAGGCTGGCAGGCGGCCTACCGCGACGCGGTGATGCTCAAATTGGCCTACTCTTACGGGCTTCGGTTCAATGAGCTGCGGCACCTGCAGACCGTCGATTTCGCCACCAACCCGCACGCGCGCAAGTTCGGGAAATTCGGTGTCTGCAAGGTCCGGTTCGGCAAGTCCCGCAAGGCATCACCGCCCAAGCCCCGCAGCGTCCTGACGGTCTTCGACTGGACCGCCGGCATCCTCGAGGATTGGCTCGCCAACGGCCGGGGAACCCTTCACACCCTCGACCTCTTCCCCAGCGAACGCGGCGGACTGATCGTCGAATCCACCCTTCTGCGGCGGCTCCGGCGGTATCTGGACGAGCTGGGGATGCCTGCAGACGGGCTGGACTTGCATTCCCTGCGGCGCTCTTATGCCACGCACCTGTTGGAGGCCGGATGGGATCCTAGATTCGTGCAATACCAAATGGGCCACGAGTATGCCTCGACCACCGGCATCTACCAATTCGTCAGCGACGACTTCCGCAACACCACGCTGCGGGCGTCCCTGGACCGCACGATGGACCACGCACTCGGCAAACAATCGGGAGGTCAGGGATGAAGCGCCAGGTCGAATACACGTGGCGGCTGTCCGAGCTGATGGCAGCACGCGGCCTTCATAACACCACCGATCTCATCCCACTGCTCGCCGAGCGCGGAATCATCCTGTCCCGGCCCCAGGTCTACCGCATCGTCAACCAGAAGCCCGAGCGGGTCGCCCTGCAGGTCATCGCGGCGATCTGTGACATCTTCTCCTGCGGCCCCGAAGACCTCATCACCGTCACCGCCGCCGATGTCCGGGCACGCAAGACCGGAACCGGCAACTCCCCCAACGTCGTGGACCTCAATCGCACCGTCCGCCCGCGCCGGGCCCGCATCATCGACGATGACCACTGACCGCCCGGAAGGACTCGTCCCGCGCAACACCGTCCGCGGCCGCCCCCGCACAACCGGAACCGTCCAGTGCGCCCGCTGCGGCCGCAACGCCGGCAAGGCCCGGGTGACCTGGCCCGAAGGCAAGATCTGCGGTCCCTGCTTCACCGTGGCAACCCGCACCCACGGCACCTGCCCCGAATGCGGGCAGCACAGGCTGCTCCCCGGCCCACCCGCACAGGAGGGAGGGCCACGGTGCGCGCCCTGCGCCGGTATCCTCCACAACTTCCACTGCACCCGCTGCAACGAGGAAGGTGAGTTCTACCGCCGCGGCATCTGCGCCCTCTGCGCACTCCGGGACGACCTCACCGCCCTGCTGCTCACGAATCCGGCCGATCCGACAACCGCAACCCGTCTGATCGATGTCCTCTGCCAGGCCGATCGACCGGAAAGCATGATCACCTGGAAGCGCTCCGCCAATGTCCAGACGCTCCTGACTTCCATCTCGAGCGGCCAGACTCCCCTGACCCACGAAGGCCTCGACAGTCACCGCGAAACGGCAGGACGGGCAGCCGACCATCTCCGGGCCCTACTGGTCCATCACGGGCTCCTCCCCCACCAGGACCCATACCTGAACCGCTTCGAAGCCTGGATCGACAACAAGCTCCGCCCCCTGCCCGCGGAAGTTGCCAAACCCGTCGAGCACTTCGCCAAATGGCACCACCTAAGACGCATCCGCGCCATGGCAACACCGGACAAATCGCTCCAAAGCCCGGTGCACGCAGCCAAACAGGAGATCACCGAAACCATCAAGTTCCTCGACTGGCTCTGGCAGACCCACCACCGCACCGCCGCCACCTGCACCCAGCAGGACGTGGACACCTGGCTCATGACCGGGCCGACTACCAGAAAAGCCATCCGGACCTTCTTCATCCTTGCGAAAAAGACCGGCCGGAACCCGCGCGTCGAAATCGGGCACTACGCCGCTAAAAGGCGGCCTGCCATCCCGCAGGAACAACGCCTTGCCTGGCTTAAGGAACTGCTCACAGGCGCCAGCGAGTCCCTGCCCTATAGAGTCGCCGGGACACTGCTCCTCCTCTATGCCCAACCCTTGGTCCGGGTGGCCTCGCTCCGTGCCGACGCGGTCAACATCAACGACACCACCGGCACGATCACGATCTCCCTTGGCACGCATCCAGTGCCTGTCCCACAGCCATTCGCGGAACTCCTCAGCCAGCACCTCCGCAACCGCCCCAACCTCCGGACGGCGTCAGGCACCGAAAGTCCGTGGCTCTTCCCGGGAACCCGGGCAGGCCAGCACCTCCACCCGAACACCATCATGCTCCGACTCCGTGGCCTGGGAATTGAACTGCTCGGCGCACGAAACACAGCACTGGGCGAGCACCTCGCCGTCACACCGCCACCACTGGTGGCCGACGCACTCGGCTACAGCTACCAAGTGGCCTTCCTCCACGCCGACAACGCAGGAGAAGCTTGGACCCGATACGTCGACCGGCGAACTGAACCCTGACGAGTTCGACTTCGTCCGGAAAGCGACGTTCCCCTCGGACCGCTCCTTGCGCCGGTTCGCAGCGGCCCGCACAGCTACGCCTCTCCCCTTCAGTGATCCCTTTTCCGGCAACGCCTAGACTGACCCCCATGGGGGACACCGATGACGGAATCTTTGACGCAGCACTGAGGTGTGAGTTCACGGGCGGCGCCTACAGCAACTACAAGGTCAAGGCAGGCCCGCCATGGATTCATCTCGTGGTCACGCCGCAGCAAATGGAGTTCCGCGGCCGTGGACTGCTGCGCCTACTCCACCCCGGCCCCTGGACGGTGCCGCGCGAACAGGTCAAGGACGTTTTCGCCAAGCAACGACGGAACCTGTTCCCACCCATAGCCTGGGAAATCGAGATCGTCACCACGGACCCGAGTGTGTGGTGGACGTTCTGGTCGAAGGAACGCCCCGAACCGATCCTCCTCTCAATGGAAGAATGCGGCTACCCCGTGGACTGGACTCCGCACAACTGGGCAGGGATCCCAGCCGAGTGAGTGCCGCTCTACTGGCACCGCGACCGTCAGGCACACAGCACAGCCCGGCGAAGGGGACGTTCCAGCAACGCATTCGCCAAGACCAGCCAAGCGACAGCTAAGACGCGGTCAGCCCGACCTAACCCGGCCTGTTCCTACTAAATACGCCAGAAATTGATACGCAGAGGTGCCAGTAGTAGGCGCTCAGATGAGGCTAGCCGACCGCACTGCCAGTTCGCTCGCCCTCAGCGATAGAGCCCGGCGAATCGCATCGGATGCGATTCGCCGGGCTCCGAAGTGGTCACTGGCTTTTGATTCGATGGCCGAGAACGGTCAACCTGGCAGCGCGGGGGTACGCGAGGGGCATAGATCGAGACTGCCCTGCCAGTATTGAGCCCGGACCGGGTCTTACTTGTAGCTAACCTTCTGGAGGAATTCCCGGACAGCTTCGTTGAACTCGTAGGGGTTTTCGATCATCGGGTAGTGGCCGGTGCCGGCGAGGACCGTGATTTCGCTGCCCGGGACCCGGGACTGGGTTGCTTCGACCTGTTCCTGGGACACAAGCCAGTCGCCGTCGCCGCGCAGCAACAGGACCGGGGCCTGGATCTTGCCCATGTTGTCGCGCTGGTCGAAGTGGCCGTAGCCGATGAGGTCTCCAACCATGACTTCGGCGGGGTTGCGCTGGATCTGCCAGACGACGTCCCTGCGGCGGTCCTCTGGAGTGCGGTTCCCGGTGAGTGATTGGGACCAGCCGTCGACGATCTGGTGACCGTCGGTGCGCATCATTTCGAGGAAGAAGTCCGCGACGGTGGGTGTGTAGTCCGCCCCTTCGGAGGAGACGACAGCCGAGTATGCCTCAGGGCGGCGGGCTGCCAGTTCGAGCACCTGGTTGCCTGCGAAGGAACAGCCGATGATGGCCGGCTTTTCGAGGCCCAAGGCTTCCATGAAGGCTTCGTTGAATTCGGCGTGCTGGGTGATGCTGGTAAACGGACCGTCCGCGGGGAGCTCCGATTTGCAGTGTCCGGGGGCGTCCAGGGCGATGACGCGGTAGTGGTCCGAGAGGCCCTCCAGGACGTGGCGGTACATCATGGCATCCTGGGAGGCAGCGTGCAGGCAGACGATGGCGGGGCCTTCGCCGGCCTCTTCGTAGTAGGTCCGGATTCCGTTGACATTGATGTAGCGGCCGACGATTTCTTTGCCCGAGGGCTGAGGCTCCGGTGACGGGGCCGGGGCGGCCGGCAGTTCGCGGTCGACCCGCTTCATCGCTTCGAGAGTCAGCCACATGGTCTTGGCGTTGCGCATCGCGGTGACGACGTCGCCGGTAACGGAGATTTCCCCAAGGCCCGGGGATGTTCCCTTGAACCAGTCGGTCTCGCCTGCAATGAGGCTTTCCCATTCCTTGCGCGGTGCACTCAGGATAATGTCCGCTCCCCGGGCAGGTGCGCCGTGGGTTACGGACAGCACTTTGCCGTTGCGCACGTCCAGCGCCGCGGTGCCTGTTTCGTAGTCAAACTGGATCCGCGCGTCGAACCATTTGGACACGGCCAGCCAGCGGTCGTCTCCATTGAGTTCTTTGCCCAGGTGGTCCCACCATTCGGGTGCCAGTACTTCAGTCATTGTTTCCTCCTTGTGATGACCACATTGTCTTCGGGTCTGTCGACGGCCGTAGGCCTGGTTGTTGGTGAATTAGAGCGTTTCGGACGGGCGTCGGCGCTTGGGTACTTCGATGGCCTCGAGGACGAGCCCCAGTGTCCCGGGTGTCTCGATGTAGGCGAATCCTCCGTCATAGTCGAGACCATAGCCCCTGCCCGACTGAATGATTTCGAATCCGTCTTCCTCTAGGCTCCTCATTGCGCTCTCCACGGAGGGCACAAAGAATCCCAGATGATGCATGCCATAGCCATGTTCTGCGATCCAGTCGTGGTAAATGCTGGGGCCTTCCAGCGGCTGGATCAGCTCGATCTGGGGCGACGTGCCGGCGATGGCAAGACGCATCTTGAATTTTCCTGGCTGCCCGCGGTACATGGGGTCAGCAACGTTGTCCTGGCTGTACGTATATATCTTCCAGTCGCTCAGCCCCAGGGCGGTACTCCACATCTGGACCGACGCCTCCAGGTCTTCGACGAGCATGGCTACCTGGTCCGGCCCGCGGCTGCCGAGCGCCCTGGAAATGGCATTCGCAACGTCTTCGTTGACACGCATCATAGGTAGAACTCACCTCTCCAGCCCGAAGGCTGCCTTCACTCCGCATCTGCGCGGCCGAGTCGCCTGTGACTCAAACCACAGCTTATTGGATCCGACCGATGCGCGCAACCCGCAAACACTCGTGCTTATGTCACAAATATCGCTTGCATTGGATCCAATCCATGATGTAGCTTCAAGGAAGTGATGGAGATCACCGCAGTCGGTCGACACGCATTCGGGCTCGCGGCCAGTCGCGCAAGGAAGTGCGAACGGCTACAGCGGCCCTACGGTGTTTCACTGGCCCAGGCCAGCTGCATTGCCGTCCCAAGAGACCGGCCAACGCGCCAAGCGAATCAATGACGATCACATGGAGAATCAAATGAAAGTAAGTTCAACGCTTCGGGTTGTATCCGTCGCTGCCGCTGCCCTCCTGGGGCTAAGCGCCTGTTCCTCCGGTGGTGAGGCCGCCAGCAGTTCAGGATCGGCCGGCAAAACGCACACACTGGGCCTGGTTCAGTTCAGTGGCGATGACGTCTTCTCGAACAGTGCCCTGGAGGGTGCCGCCAAGCTCGCCGAATCCCAGGGCTGGAAGACCATCACGGTGGATGCCAAAGGCTCGGTCGACGGGGCCAACTCCGCGATGACAAACCTTGTGACCAAGGGCGTTGACGCCATGATCGTCACAGTGTTTCCCTCGACCGCACTCGGGGCCGGGGTCGCTGCTGCAAAAGACGCGGGCGTTCCCGTCGCCAACTGGGGCGGCGGCCAGACAGATGGTGTGAAGTTCGATTCAGACACAGGGCTCGGCGACCCTTTGGCCAAGAAAGTGGTCGCGGACATGGGCGGCAAGGGCGATCTCCTGGCCCTGACCTATCCCCCGGGCCTTCCCTGCCAGAGCCGCGAGGCGTCCCTGGACGCGGCAGTCAAGGGCACCGACATCAAGGTGACCAAACAACAGATCACCATTCCCGGCGCCGTGAACTCCGCAAGCGATGCGACCATCGCCTGGGCGGCCGCCCACCCCAAGTCAGCCACTCCGCTGGCCGTCTGGGCCTGCTATGACGATCCCGCAACCGGGGTTGTTGCAGGGCTGAAACAGGTCGGACGGACGGATGTGAAGTCCTACGGACTGAACGGCACGAAGGAAGCCCTGGGACTGGTCAAGTCCGGAGACCTGACGGCGACGCTGTGGGTCAACGGCCCCAAACAAGGTGAGGACCTGTTCAAGCTGCTCAAGGAAGACGTGGACAACGGGCACACCAGCCAGCCGCAGGAAATCGGCGGAGAGACCGACGTCATTGACTCCGCCAAAGTATCGGCATTTCTTGACGCCCACCCGGAATTCAAGTAGTCCGCAGGACTGAGGAACAAAAGCCATGACTACGGATGCAATTAGCTCGTCGCCGCTCGTTCAGGTGCGGGGACTCCAAAAGAACTACGGCGCCATTCGGGCGTTACGCGGCGTCGACATCGATTTCAACCGTGGCGAAATCCATGGACTTGTCGGCGCCAACGGCGCCGGCAAGTCCACTCTCGTACGCAGCCTGGCCGGCTTGGAGCAACCTGACGCCGGCGAGATCATCATCCGTGGCGAGCCCACCGTGATCCATGATCCCGGTGCAGCCACCGATCTGGGCTTCGCCTTCATTCATCAGGAATTGAATCTCGTTGCCTCTTTCACCGGGGCGCAGAACATCATGCTCGGCAGCCACACGGAGAGCCTTCTGCGACTTCACAAATTTTCAGGGGTACCCCGGAAAGTGAAGGAAGTGGCCGAACGGATCGGCATCGACTTCAGCCTTGATAAGCCGGTCTCCACGCTGACAGTTCACCAGCAGTGGTTGGTCAGCATCGCCCGCGCCCTCGTCCATGACTGCCAACTGCTGGCAATGGATGAGCCCACCGCATCGCTCGGAGCGGAGGAAGCAGACAAACTCCTGAACGTTGCACGCGATCTTGCGGGCCACGGCGTAGCGGTCCTCTTCATCAGTCACCGCCTGGATGAGGTCACTGCTATTTGTGACAGGGTGACGGTCTTCCGTGATGGCGCCATTTCCTTGGCGATGACCCGCGAGGAGATCACCCGGCAGGCCATTGTGGAAGCTATCGTGGGCCACAACGTTGTCCCCGGCGAAAGAAAAAACACTGCCGTAGAACCGAAAACCTCCCCTGTAGTGCTCACAGCACGCAACATCAGCCGCGGAAGGAACCTGCGGGACGCCTCATTGGACCTGCACCGGGGCGAACTCCTGGGCATCGCGGGACTTGTCGGCTCCGGCCGGACCGAGCTCGCCCGGGTAATCTTCGGTGCCGATCGCGCCGAGGGCGGAGCGATGATGCTTCACGGCAGCGACTACGCTCCCCGGACCGTCAACGACGCCGTCGCCAAGTCCGTAGCCTATGTCCCGGAAGAGCGGAGAGCGGAAGCACTGTTCCTGAACATGTCGATTGAAAGCAACCTCCACATCACGACCTGGGACAAGAAACGGATCGGCATTACCCCGTTGACTTCGGCCAAAAAATCCCGTTCCGCGGCGAAGGCCATCTGTGAGCGTCTTGGAGTCGTTCTGCGCAACGGCGGCACCGGCCAGCCGGTCGGCGCTCTGAGCGGCGGCAACCAGCAAAAGGTCGTCATCGGACGGTGGATGGCCATCAATCCCGACGTCCTCATCCTTGACGAGCCGACCCGCGGAGTGGACATCGGAGCCCGCTCCGACATCTACGCCCGCATCCGTGAAATCGCCAAGGAAGGCACCTCAGTCATCGTGATTTCTTCCGAGTTCGAAGAACTCCTTGAATGCGACCGCGTGATCGTCCTCTCCAGCGGAGCCACCGTCGCTGAGCTCACGGGTGAGCAAGTCACCGTGAACGAGATGCTCCGCCATTGCTACGCCTGACCAAATTAACTAGGAGAAATACCATGACTGACACTCAGTCAAAGACAGCACCCGCGGCAACGACGCCGCCGTCGGCGAGCTCCCAGCACCGTGCCTTGTCCTCAGTTGCCCGCTTTGGCACCCTCGCCGTGCTCGTCCTGATGATCATCGGCTTCGGCCTCGCCAGTCCTGACGCATTCATGTCCCAGCGCAACCTCATCAACGTCCTGAACCAGGGCGCTCTTTTGGCCATCATTGCCTCCGGCCTGACATTTGTTCTAGTGGTCGGTCAGTTCGACCTGAGCTTCGCCAACGTCGTCAGCCTCTCCGGGATTATCGGTGTGGGCCTCATGCAACGCAGCGGGTGGCCCATGATCGCCGCAATCGCAGCCACCCTCGTCATCGCATGCCTCGTTGGACTCTTCAACGGATTTCTTGTCTCGTACCTGCGGGTCAGCGCCATCGTGGCGACACTTGCCACCTCGACCATCGTGTTGGGCATCAACTTCTGGTACTCGAACGGCGTCCCGATCACCGTTCCCTCAGGGGCATTCACCGACATCGCCCGCGGCCGAATCATCGGCATCCCCACCCCGATCATCATCATGGCCGTCATACTGGCTCTCCTGTGGGTAGTGCTAAACCGCACACTCCTCGGACACCACTCCCAGGCAGTGGGATCCAACCCCACAGCCTCACGCCTTGCCGGTGTGCGCGTGGGCCGGGTGACCGTTGTGGCCTTCGTGATCGGCAGCCTCTGCGCAGGCGTCGCCGGGCTGCTCCTGGCCGCCCGCATCGGCAGCGGTCAGGTAACCGCAGGTGACGGATTCCTCCTGAGCGCCTTCGCAGCGGTATTCCTGGGCGCCTCAGTCCTCCGCGACGGAGAGTTCCACATCCTCGGAACTTTCGTGGGCGTCCTGATCGTGACGGTCATGAACAACGGACTCTCCATCCTGGGTGCTCCCTCGTTTGTGCAGTACATCTTCCAAGGAGTCATTCTCATCGCGGCGGTGGCCCTGAGTACCACCAGCCGCCGGATCCTTGGGATGCAACGAAAATAGCGATAGCGGGATCCCGAACGCAGGGAAAGCCTCCGCTAACCGGGTCCTGTTGACAGGACCCGGTTAGCGGAGGCCTGTGGTTCTATCCGGGACGGGTAGATTTGTCGTTGTAACAATGGAGGGAACTGGACCATGGTGAGTCGCGGCGAAGTAGCCAGCCAAAGAATTGCGGACAGCCTGCACGGTGCTGTCCTCCGGGGGGAGCTGGCGCCTGGCGAGAGGATTCGGCAGGAGGAGATCGCGGAGCAGTTCGGCGCGAGCCGGCTGCCGGTGCGCGAAGCCCTGCGAATACTCGAATCTGAAGGGCTTGTCACACTCAAAGCGAATTCCGGTGCGTGGGTCTCCCGGCTCAACCTTGAGGAGTGCGTGGAGATTTACAAGATCCGCGAACGCGTGGAGCCGATGCTGCTGGCCGAAAGCATCCCCAACCTGACCGAGGAGACCATCGGCAGGCTCGAGGAGCTGATGCATGCAATCGAAGACGATGAGGACATTGAAAAATTCCTGCGCCTCGACCGGGAGTTCCATCTGCTCAGTTATGCAGGGGCGCCGATGCCGTCAGCCCAAAACATGGTCGTGAGGTTCTGGAACACGACGCAGCAGTACCGACGTGCCTTCGCCCAGATCATCGGCCACAACCGGCGCTGGATCATTGAGAGTGAACACAAATTGCTCATGGAGGCCATCCGGCGTCGGGACACCGAAGAAGCCGAACGCGTTCTGCTCGGACACATCCGCCGGACACGACTCGAATTGGCCAACCACCCAGGGATCTTCGCGACATCCGAGGGCCAGGCCCGGTAGGAACGCCTATGGCGCCCGCAGGAACGGGGCGCCACAGGCTCACCACCCGGCCTATAGGGCTGTCGAGTCCTATTTCACCACGAGTGGATTGACCGGAGCGCCGGTGGCATCCACAACCTTCAGCGGAGCTGCGGTGTAGAGGAAGGTGTACTGCCCGTCCTCGGCGCAGTCGGCGGCAAGGGCGTCCAGGGCAATGATCTCGGCGAAGGTGACGCCAAGGTTGCGCATCAGCGCATTGTGCAGCGGCAGTGTGACGCCGGAGACCGGGTCCGTCGTGACTTCATTTGCGATGGTGTCGGTGACGAGATTGGGGATCTCCATTTTCTGGAACCACTCGACGAGTTCCGGGCTGTAGGTCAGGCCCGGTTCGATAAAGCCTTCGTAGAATTCCTCCCGCGGCGTCGCGTAGAAGTAGCCGAGCCAGCCGGTCCTGATCAGAAGGATGTCGCGCGGGCGGATCTCACAGCCCTGGGCCGCGGCCGCGGCCATTAAGTCCTCGTGGTCAAAGGTCTCCCCCTTGCCCAGATATTCCTTGCCGCGGTGGCGGGCCATGTCCAGAAGGATGCCCCGGCCCGCGATACCCTTTTCCGCGATCGGCAGGACGCTGGCTTTCGCCATCCGTCCGCTGGTAGATTCGGCAGGATACCCATTGTAAATCTGGTCCCCGTACCAGAGATGGCCGAGAGCATCGTACTGGCTCGAACCCTGCAGGTACATCACGATCATGTCGTCAGCAAACTCCAGACCGCCGGGGAAGACCGTCCCCGTGCCGCTCAGATAGTTTCCCCTGTCCATGATGTTGACCCGTGTCGCCGGTCCGCGGGGACCCGGAAAAGCCGGATCACCATGGGGATGGCCAATCTGTACCTGGAGAGTGAAGGTCTTCCCCGACCGGATCTCCGCCGCGCCGCGAAGGACCTGCCCGGCATCGAGATAGTTGAGCGCCCCGACTTCATCGTTAGCACCCCACTTTCCCCAGTTACTCGGCGAGCCAGCGAGCAGCTCAGTCAAATGTGGAACGGGATTCTGCGACATTGCATGTCCTCCATGGGTTGCTCTCGACAGACGCACCTGGGTGCCTCGTTCAGCAAGTACGCTGAACCGCCGAACAAATAATGGATCCAATCTATCCACAAATTGCCTCAAAATGTCTATAGTTGACCTCTATCGGACTTGATTGGATTCATTGGTCTTCTTCACCGTCCGCTTCCTTCCCAACAGGAGAACAACATGCGCAACGACGCCATGGTCGCAGAGCGGCTCAAGGACTGGGGCGACAGCCTCGCCCAACTCATCCCCATTCTCGAAGGGGATCCCGCAACACAGACGCTCGACGAGCTCAGGGACAACTACGTCACCATGCTGAAAGGGCACCCCGTTCCCGAAAACCTGATCGTGGAACACGCGGACCTGGGCGGAGTGCCGGGCACGGTCATCATGCCTCCGGAGGTTATTGAGGGACGCACCCTGGTCTACTTCCACGGAGGCGCCTACATTTTCGGGGCATCCGCCGGATACGTCGGCCTGGGCGGACGCCTTGCACTGGCTTTGAAAGCCAAAGTCGTACTGCCGGACTACCGGCTGGCTCCCGAGCATGCGTACCCCACCCCCATCGAGGATTGCCTTGCTGTCTACAAATGGCTGTTGGACGAAGGACACGATCCCGACCAGCTGGTGTTTGCCGGGGACTCCGCAGGCGGGTCCTTAACAGTGTCGGTCATGGTCCACGCCCGTGACGCCGGACTTCCGCTGCCCGCTGGCGGCGTTGCGATCTCGCCGTGGGCCGATCTTGAACACACGGGATCGTCGATGACGTCCCGTCACGGGATCGACCCACTCTGCACCAAGGATGCCCTTGACGTACAGGCACGGATATTTCTGGCGGGCGCGGCAGCGAACTCACCCGACGCCTCCCCCGTCTTCGCAGACGTCAGCGGGCTACCTCCCATACTCGTCCAGATTGGCGAAAACGAGGTCATGCTCAGCGGCGCAATGCGGCTGGCCACCCACCTGGCTGAAAACCGCGTCCGAACCACCCTCGAAGTGTGGCCTGGAATGTTCCACGTCTGGCATCTCTTCGCCGCCATCCTGCCCGACGGCCAGCAAGCCATCAATAACGCCGCTGACTTCCTCCGCCAAGCCATCGAATCCCGGCGGAACGCATAGTCGCGCCTGCCGGCTCACCCACCAATCCCGACGAAAGGCTTCCCATGACTGTTAGCTTCGACTTCACCGGCAAGACCCTCCTGCTCACCGGCGCTGCAGGAGGGATCGGCCGCGAAATCACAACACTGTTCTACGACGCGGGCGCCAATCTCGTTCTCCTGGACATGGACGACGCCGCACTCAAGGACATCGCAGCTGGCCATGATCCCGCCGGCGAGCGAATCGCCATCATGAAGATGGACTCATCTTCCGTGGCTGACATTGACGCCGCCCTTGCACTCGCCAAGGACAGGTTCGGAGGCGTCGACTACCTCATGCCGGCTGCCGGCATCTATCCCGAGCAGCTGGTGGAATCCATGACGGATGAACAGTGGCGGCAGGTCATGACCATCAACCTCGATGGTGTCTTCTTCCTCCTCAAACGCGCCCTTCCCATCATGCGGGATGGAGGAGCCATCGTTAATTTCGCCTCGCTCGCCGGACACCGGGGCAGCTACGGGCACTCGCACTACGCCGCAACCAAGGCGGCCATCATCTCCCTGACCAAGACCTTGACCCTGGAGCTGGGCCCGCGGATAAGGGTCAACGCCATCTCTCCGGGAATCATCGAAACACGCATGACCGGCGACCTCCTGCGGACCCGTGGCGAGCAGCTCGTATCCAGCACCCCGCTGGGACGCAACGGCCAGGCCTCCGAAGTTGCCACCGTCAGCGCCTTCCTCTGCAGCCCCGCTGCCAGTTTCGTCGCCGGAGAAGTCATCCATGTCAACGGCGGCCTCTTCATGGCCGGGTAAATGCCCACTCATCCATCGGTTCTCTTGATTGGATCCAATCAATCTTCCAGGTTCTCGCTATGATCTCATTTTTAGATTCATTTGCATCATTTTCAGTTGCATTGGATCCAATCATGGATGTATCGTAATTAGTGAGTGACCTGAATCACGCCACTCCCATCGACTTAATACCCGTGGAGAAACTTATGCCCCGCCGCACACCGCTGACCCCCAACGTTGACTGGGTCGAGCTGAGCACCACAGACCAGGACTGGAAGAAAGCCGACCCGGCCCTGCTCAAGACCATGCTCGTCCAGATGCAGATCATCCGCGCCTTCGAAGAAGCCGTCCTCGAGCTCGCCGCCGAAGGCCTGGTTCACGGACCCGCCCACTCCAGCATCGGCCAGGAGGGCGGCGCCGTCGGGTCGGTCGTGGACTTGCGGACCGGCGACGGCGTTAACGGATCCCACCGCGGGCACCACCAGTTCCTCGCCAAAGGCCTGGCTTATCTGTCCCGCGGCACCGGAGGGCGAATGGATCCCACCAATCCGATCACCCAGGACGTGCAGGCCTATCTCCAGCGGACGCTTGCTGAAATCCTCGGCCTCGATCAGGGATTCAGCCACGGCCGCGGTGGATCCATGCACCTGCAGTGGATGGAGGCGGGGGCCCTGGGAACCAACGCCATCGTCGGCGGCGGCGTCCCCCTTGCCGCCGGCAACGCCTGGGCGCAACAGCACTCAGCCACGGCAGATGCAGGAACCGACATCACAGTTTCTTACTTCGGTGACGGTGCCACCAACATCGGATCCGTCCTGGAAACCATGAACCTCGCCGCCGCGTGGAAACTGCCGCTGTGCTTCTTCATCGAAAACAACCTCTACGCCGTCTCCACGCATGTCTCCGAGGTGACCGGCGAATCCCGTCTCTCCGGCCGCGGCCCCGGCTTCGGTATCCGCTCCTGGCGCGTCGACGGAATGGACCCGCTGGCCGTGCACCTGGCCATGGAACAAGCCACCGAGCACATGCGCTCAGGGGGAGGACCGGCCGTCATCGAAGCCGAGGTCTACCGCTACTTCCACCAGAACGGTCCTTTCCCCGGCAGCGCCTTCGGCTACCGCAGCAAGGAAGAAGAAAAAGCGTGGCGCGATCGAGACCCCATCCTCCGCGTCGCCACGGAACTGAAGAAGCTCGGCCACATCGACGATGCCTCCATCATGGCAATGAACGAGACGATCAAAGCCGCCTGCAGCCAGGCCGTCGCCGAACTCACGGAACAAGACCCGGACGGTAAAGCCGGTAAACGCCGCATCCGTCCCGCTCTGTGGCCCGACCCGTCTTTCGTTGATGTCGGAATCCGCGGCGACCTCTCAGAGCTGGAATCGGCTAGGACCGAAGAAGAATCGTCCTTCTCAGGGGTCCTGAAGGAGGGCAAATTCATCGACGCCGTGGCCGAGGTCATGCAGGCGCGCATGGATGCCGACAAGTCCATCGTCGTTATGGGCGAGGACGTCCACCGCCTCAAGGGCGGAACGAACGGCGCCACCCGGGGCCTGAAAGACTCCCACCCGGACCGGGTGCTGGGGACCCCGATCAGTGAAAACGCCTTCGCCGGCCTGGCCGGCGGCATGGCAATGGACGGCCGGTTCAAACCCGTCGTGGAGTTCATGTACGCGGATTTCATGTGGGTCGCCGGTGACCAGATTTTCAACCAGATTGCCAAAGCCCGCCACATGTTCGGTGGCACCGGCGAAATGCCGCTCGTGCTCCGTTCCAAAGTCGCTATGGGTACCGGATACGGCTCACAGCACTCCATGGATCCGGCCGGCATCTTCGCCACGTCGGCCGGGTGGCGGATTGTGGCTCCCTCCACACCCTTCGACTACATCGGGCTGATGAATGCCGCCCTGGCGCTTAAGGATCCCGTCGTTGTCATCGAACACGTCGATCTCTACACAGGTGCCGGCAAGATGCCGGCCGAGGACTTCGACTACCAAATTCCCTTCGGCAAGGCCGCCGTTCGCCGCACTGGAAAGGATCTGACAATCCTCACCTACGGGGCGATGGTCCAGCCGACGATGGACGCCGTCGTCGAAACAGGCACGGACGCCGACGTCATTGACCTGCGCTGGCTTGACCGGGCAAGCATCGACTGGGACACCATCGGCGAAAGCCTCAAAAAGACCAACAACATTCTTATCGTCGAACAAGGCGCCCTCGGCACCTCCTACGGCGGCTGGCTCAGCGACGAGATCCAGCGCCGGTACTTCGACTACCTGGACCAGCCAATCCAGCGCGTCACCGGTGGCGAAGCGTCCCCCAGCATCTCCAAGGTCCTGGAACGGGCAGCCTTCGCCTGGAAGCCTGAAGTGGCCGCAGCGCTGCAGACCATCAAAGACGGCCAAGGCCTTTAGGCCTGCGTCCAAAGACATTACTGGGAGACAAGAAATGCCCGCACTGATGAACATGCCGGAAGTCATGGCGAACGCCATGGAAGCGACGCTGTCCACCTGGCTCAAGAAGGAAGGGGACACCGTCGCCGCCGGCGATGCCGTCGCCGAAGTTGAAACCGAGAAGGCTACCGTCGAAATCGAGGCGGAAACCGACGGCGTCATAGCCCGTCTGCTCGTGGAAGAAGGGACCAGCGTCGACGTCGGGGCACCCATCCTCATAATTAAAGCCTCCGGCGACTCCGACGCCCAGGTGGCATCATTCCTCCAGAGCGTGGGATCCACAGCGGACGACGCAGCGTCCGGTCCGGCCATTCCGGCTGAGACCACACCCGCGGAGGCCATCGAAACAAAAACCCCGGTCGTCACGCCGACCAGCACCGACAACCAGTCCGCTATCCCGGGCCCGGAACAGACCACGGTCCCTGACCACAACGGACGCATCTTCAGCTCGCCCCTTGCCCGACGCATGGCCAAGGAAAACCAACTGGACGTCACCTCCATCACGGGCACCGGACCCGGTGGCAGGATCATCCGCCGCGACGTCGAACAGGCCATCTCGACCAAGGCCAGCGCCCCCGCGGCAGCATTGGTCCCGACGGAATCGGCCCAGGCACCAACTCAGCCCGTGGAGGCCGCCCCGACGGTAACGCCCGCACCGGCGGAAGCGGCCCCGGGAGTTACATCAGTCCAGCACTCGAAGATGCGTCGTGCCATCGCCCGCCGCCTCACCGAATCCAAGAGCACCGTCCCGCACTTCTACTTGTCCGCCGATGTGCGCATGGACGACCTCCTCGCTCTGCGCAAGCAAGTCAACGCATCGTCGACTCGAAAAATCACCGTCAATGACCTCATTGTCAAGGCCGCGGGACTGGCGCTACGAGACGTCCCGGCGGCGAACGTGATCTGGACCGACGACGCACAGCTCCAGTACAGCTCCTCCGACATCTCTGTCGCGATCGCCGTCGATGGTGGCCTGCTCACCCCTGTGGTGAGAGGCGTCGACTCCCAGTCGCTCAGCAGTGTCAGCGCCACAATCGGTGATTTCGTCGAACGAGCCAAAGCGGGCAAAATCCGTCAGGACGAACTCACCGGCGGCAGCTTTTCGGTAACCAATCTAGGCATGTTCGGAACCAAACAGTTCTCGGCCATCCTCAACCCCCCGCAATCGGCCATCCTCGCCGTCGGCGCTGCCGAACCCCGTGCCATTGTCGTCAACGGCGAGCTGGCAGTGGCGACCATGATGACGTGCACCCTGTCGGCCGATCACCGGGTCATTGACGGCGCCGTCGCCGCTCAATGGATGCAGGCCTTCAAAGACCGCATGGAAAACCCGCTCACCATCCTCATCTGAGCAGTTCCCCGAACACTTTCAAAGAATCCGGAGACATAGATGTCTGCACAAAATACTGTTACCGCCCAGCGTGAAGCCGCGCTGCTGGCCTCGGTCCCGACGGGCCTGCTGATCAACGGCGAGTGGCGTCCGGCCGCGTCCGGGAAGACCTTTGAGGTCGAGGATCCGGCCACGGGCAAGGTGCTGCTGAGCATCGCCGACGCCGGTCCCGAGGACGGCATGGCGGCCCTGGACGC
>ENA-OWNT01002496-OWNT01002496.1-seawater-metagenome-genome-assembly--contig:-NODE-2496-length-19137-cov-11.483945_pt1 | contig 19137 bp, 20 predicted proteins | sample MGYA00238136_ERZ651165 | MGnify/ENA primary metagenome ERZ651165 (study PRJEB26861, sample SAMN08777766) | seawater metagenome | isolation source: coastal seawater | place: USA: Florida | collected...
AAGCGGGTCTAGGACGTCATCAGCGCCCTAAATTACTGTCTGACAATGGGCCCTGTTACATCAGTAAAGAACTGAAACGCTATGTGAAAGAACGAAACATCAAACACATCCGAGGACGACCGAATCATCCACAGACACAAGGCAAGATCGAACGCTACCATCGATCCATGAAAAATATTATTAAATTGGAAAACTACTACTTCCCAGGGCAGCTCAAAGAAAGGCTAAGTGAATTTGTCGATTACTACAATAATCGCAGATATCACGAGTCTTTAAATAACTTAACACCTGCTGATGTTTATTTTGGTCGAGGAGAGCAAATCCTACAACAACGAAAGAAAGTCAAACACATTACAATGAAACAAAGAAGACAAAATCATTTAAATCAATCACTCAATCTGTAGCTTAACTTTTGACCTCATTGGTCCACTTTCGTTTGAAGACTTACAGTTTCTACTTTGAAGGAGAAACGGCTCCGGAAGGTTTCGAAAGTATGGGCTTTGCGAGAGCAGCTCAAATCCGCGACCTGCTAGCTCCTGATATTCCTGCTAAGAGAATCAAACTTCGAGCCCGCCTACTTGACCCCACATATGACGTTCGAGAAGGTTATTTCGAAGGAGCTGATTTCGAATGGAAAACGCCTGAAATGGAGTCTGAGGAAAATATGGAGGAACTAGATGATCGGGTGATCATTCATTTCCCAGGCAATTCTACTATTAAAGAGGACAATGCTTCCGTAGATAATTACCTAGATCGATTGGCTAATCGAATTAAGACTTCTGGTGAAAGGGTTACGATTACAGGACATACAGACAATATTGGCGGGGATGAAGCCAATAGAGCCTTGGGATTACGTCGTGCTAAAGAGATTCGAGATATTCTCATCGCTAAAGGCGTCAATAGAAGCCAAATTACCACAGATTCTAAAGGTGGAGACCAACCTGTTGATACCAATGAGACGGAGGCTGGTCGGCTCAATAACAGACGAGCTGAAGTACGCTTGATTAAGAATTAATTGAGAAAGCTTATGGGGCGTAAATAGAGTTTTTGAGTAGTAAAATCTACATTTCGCTTTCTGTGCCGCAGAATACGAACGAGCCTCTCATTTAGTCAAAACCTTTTTTAGCAGTTATTGGGTTATAGCAAATATCTCTTTTTTGATGAAACAAGGGAACTATGTAATCAGAATAATTGTATTTCAGGTAACTAATAGTTATTCCTATGTTTGATGATTTACTACGGACATTAAGACAACTCAAAGGAACTCACGAGTTAAAATTTGAAATTGAAGAAGATAAAGATGGATATATAGATCGTCAATGCCCGTTTGAGGAATGTGAATTTCAGTTTAAGGCGCACAGCGAAGATTGGAGTAATCTCTTTAAGGATGAAGCTGTATACTGTCCCATGTGTCGTCATGAGGCTCCTTCGGACGAGTGGCTCACCAAGGAGCAAGTAGAACATGCTGAAGAACAAGCACATAAATTTATACAGAGCAAAATAGATCGCGCCCTTCTGAATGATGCTAGGTCTTTTAATGCTGGACAGAACAGAAAGTCTTTTCTCAAAATGAGCATGAGTGTTACAGGTGCAAAACCTTATTTCGTTCAGATGCCATTACGTGCTATGGAAGAAATGCTCCTAAAGATCACCTGCGAGAATTGTAATTCCAGGTATGGCGTTATTGGTAGTGCATTCTTCTGTCCTTGCTGTGGTCATAATTCAGTTGAAAGAACTCTCGATGACTCGCTTGCAAAGGTAGAAGTTAAACTAAGTAAGATAGACTCAATAAAAAATACTTTAGCAAAAGAAGGGTTGAAAGATGAGGCTGAAATCACTTGTCGTTCTTTGATGGAAACATCTCTTTCTGACTGTGTAGTTGCATTTTAAAGATATTCGGAACACGTCTATAAAAGGCAAGCTGGTGCTGTAAAGGTTCCTTTTAATGCGTTTCAACGCCTTGATACTGGTAGTCAATTATGGGAAAATCTCTTAGGAGAGGGGTATAGCACTTGGCTTACTCCTATTGAATTGGGCAGATTGAGCTTGTACTTCCAAAGAAGACATTTACTCTCCCACACTGAGGGAATCGTAGATAGTAAATATCTCCATCGGTCGGGAGATACTAACTATAAGTTAGGACAGAGGATCGTAGTGAACGCAAAAGATGTCATGGAGCTCTTAATGCTAACGAGAAAACTAGTACATAATATTAGAAATAAAACTACATAGGCTTTTGTAGTGTCTATTTAGCTCTAATAGCCTCGATTTGATCTAACAGACAAAGGATCAGGTGGTATCCAATCTAAGGGCGATATTAACTTACGTTCCTTACTTGATCATTTTCCTCTTCTCTCCGGTAGATCCGGAACAACAACAGCCGATGATCATTGATTTGGTCACCGGCTGTTCTGTTTCCGCTCAGTGATACAGGGGATCTTCGGCGAAGATCGCTGCCAATTAATTTCTAAGGTGTGTTAGGTTCAACCTGGTTTTCTTTCAGGATATTGGCAAAAATCGACACTAACTAGCTTCTAAGATGTGGTAGGCTACGGGTTCACCTGATCAGTCATTATCTGAATTCTCCAAAAGTCAGTGTTAGAAGTTGACCAACTGATCTATTCTTGTCTAAAACTCTTAGCCTTACTATTGTTGAATGTTAAATTAAGAGCAACTATTGATTGTCACTTCCTGTTTACTTACCTTTAAAATGAAATATAAAACATAAAATAGCGCTCTATCCTTTCTAGATAAACACATAGTGTAAGCTCTTAAAATAATAATTATTGGCTGGCTAAGTAGTAGTCTACTCTCAAGCGTGGTCTGATCATTAAACAAACCAATACAATTGGGGTATGGGTATGAAAAGGGTAACTGGTTGTTTTCGTACTGGTCAAGGAGCTGTGCGCTATGCCAAACTACAAAGTGTATTCTCCTCATGGACCAAATAAGACTACCCTATTTTCAAAGAGCTGAAAGCCATTTAAAATGACCATTATTTTGCTTCTGCTTATTTGATAACCTAAATAGTTACAAAATGCCTAGAACTAAATCACTTCAGCACTTGGTGCCTCGTACACGTGAAGAAATCGCCCGGCACATTGGTTTTAGTGTCCGAACTCTGCGCCGTAAAATGAAAGCCGCTAATCTCAAAATCCAAGGAGGGTTGGTCAGTCCTAAAGATCAAGTAAAAATTTATACACTCCTTGGGTATGCGTCCAAATTGGAGCTACCTGAGGAATAAGATGTCCGACTTTGTCCGACTTTGTCTTAATTTGTCTTAATTTGTCTAGAGTCAATAATTTAATTTTATGGACGCAACAATGGCCATTGTCGTGGCGGATTCCGAAAAGCCTTAAAAGAGTAGGAAAGCAATTTAAACTTACACAACTATGAAATTTCTCCTATTATTTATTTCCCTAACTTACCTAAGCTGGGGACCTATGAGCACTTCACTTGACAACTCAGGACAGATCGAGAATGAAATTGAAAAACTGGTGTACGAAATATCCCCATCCGATCTCACTGAAGTAGCCAAAGAAAAAAATGGAGACTTGAATACAGTTATAGAAGAAAAATTAGTAAATGGTTACTTAACTGAATCCAAAAACCTTGACGAAATGGAGAACCCATGCTTAAACGATTGTCAGGTATGGACTCTTGGGTGTTCATGTGGAGAATCTGTTACTTACCAATGGTGCCCTTGTCCATGGTTCCCCCCTACTCCCGTGATGATGGGGCATGAATATTGTATGGCTTTATGTGCCGATGAATAGAATTTCCAAATCTTGAGTATCTGGTTCAAAATGATTCCATTTGGTCTGGTATCTTAAGAATGGGTTAAATGTCAAGAAGACTTAGTTTTGAGTCAGGCCTTGTAATTAACGCTGACCAAAAAGATTCAATTTGTACCAAATATCCATTAAAACAAATGCGGGATCTTTCGTCTTCTTTTTGCATAAAAGTGAAAGATCCCTTTAAAAAATCTAAAAACTGTGTCCATGCGAATAATTCTTATTCTTTGGTTAGGGATAGGGTGTCAATTTTTACATTTAAAGGCCCAAAATACTAAAGCAGACTATACGATCCACTATCAATTCCAGTGGATAACCAATGCTACAGAACGTACTTATTCGGCTCCGGAAGAATATCTACTATACCGAGCGAATAATGAGTCTCGATTTCTAAATAGTGATGCTTACCACAACGATTCCATACAACACCTTTTTCAAGAAACATATAAGAGAGATTTTGACACCCATGAAGCCCGAAATGAGTATATGCAAGCCTCTGTTTCTAAAATGAAAAGACTTACTTCCGAACTCAGGGTTTTGAAAGACTTCAAAACCAAAAATCGCCAAATAGTTCTCTATGGAACCTGGAATCGACATTATTTACAAGAGCCCTTTTCCTTAAAATGGAAAACCATACCGGGCGTAGACACCATTGCCGGACTGCCCTGCTACAAAGCGACCACCCAACACGGGGGGCGACATTATACGGCTTGGTACACACCTAAGATCCCTATATCAGATGGCCCCTACATCTTTCACGGCCTGCCCGGACTTATTACCAAAATAACCGACGCTGAAGCCATGTACCTATTTGAATTAATTCACTATACTATAAAACCAGATCGCAATTTTTATAACGTACCTTTCATTACTCAAGATTACCCTCAACAAGTGGATAGGGATACTTACGTTACCAATAGCAAGAAAGAAAAAGAAAGCCCTACTTTCCCTCATTTAAGATCAATGTTAAGTCCTGAACAATTACTACGGTTAAAAAATAAACGAAAAACACGTTTCGATTTGTTGATCGAAAAAAATTAAGAAAAGCTGTGTATGTTCAGATTATATCTTTTCTGTCTCCTATGTGTTTTCTTTTTCGATGCCCAAGCACAAACTCGTCTTAGTGGTATTATTCTCGACGAAAATAGGAAAGCCATCCTTGGCGCCAATGTATTACTCCAATACCAGGATCAGATGCTTAGCTATGCCATCACAGAAGCCGATGGGAAATTTCAGTTATCCATACCTGTCACTCGAGATTCCTTAGTAATTGAAGTACATCATCTCTCCTACGGCCGTACCCTAATACCTATCATGCCAGATCAGGAGTATTATACGATCCAACTCTACCCAAAAGAATACGATTTACCTGAAATTGCAGTAAGAGCCCCTCCACCTGTACGCCGGAACAGAGACACACTGTTTTTTGACGTACAATCTTATGTACAAGCCAATGACGAAAATATCGAACAGGTGCTCCAACGCATTCCCGGTGTAGAAGTGTTGCCTAGCGGTAAAATCACCTATCAGGGGCTGGATATCTCTAAATTTTACATTGAAGGTTTAGATCTACTAGAAGGGCGCTACCGCATTGCTACCCGCAACCTCGGTCCTCAACATATCCGGGAAATCCAAATCCTGGAGCGACACCAACCCATCAAAGTACTTGATTCGATCTATAGACCAAACAACGCAGCGATCAATCTCAAACTCAAATCAGATATTGCCCTTACAGGGAACGTGCACTCAGAATTAGGCCTTCCTGCTGTAGGTTTGATAGAGGGCAATCTATTTGGCTTTGCCAAAAAGCAGCAATTTCAAGCATCAGCCTCCTACAATAATCTAGGGGAACAACTTAGCCATAATCAGGTCAACTTCTACCAACAGGGTTTTCTGCAAGGAGAAAACCATCTGATTAACATTGAACAAGTGCATGATCCATTTTTACTACGGGATACTCGCTTGTACCTTAATAATAGCGAATGGAATAGCGGCTTGAATTTCCTGAGAAAGATTTCTAAAGATACCGAGCTAAAGGTACAAGCTTCTGGCACCCTGGATGACATCCTCCGCTCGGGTAATACGGTAGACAACTACTTCGTCAATCAAACGACTGCGCGTTTTGAAAAAGACCTCCGCTCCAAAAGCTTGCCACTCGAAGGCGAAGGCAAAGTCATCCTGGAGCACAACGGTAGTCGACTCTACAGCAAGCTAAATACTACAGTAAAAACATTCTCTAATCCTATTAGCGCAGATAATCTGATCAATGGTATAAATACCTCAGAGCAACTGGAAAACACTTGGCTTGGTATAAATAGTACTCTGGATTTCATTATAAATGATAAAAACAATAAAGCTTTTCAACTAAAGACCGAATTGCAATTCCAGGAAAAGGATTACCAGCTGGATCTTGAAAACGCCCTACTCTTTTCTCCAATTCTAGAGAATCAAAATTTTTTCCCAGAATTACGGCAAATTGTGAAGCACCGCGACCTATTTAGCCGGGCCTACACCAATTTTTATATCAAAAAGCAGAGGCTTCAGGGCCTGATTGAAATTGGCCCTAAATTTTCCAGAAAATCGATTACTTCCCAGACCCTGGATCAATTTGAAGAATCCGCTGCGATTTTAATTGCGCCGGAATTTCAGAATAATAGCACCACCAATCGCTTATCGCTATTTATTAACCAAAGCTGGAAATACGATAAAAAAAAATTTGAGGCGGAGCTCAAGGTTCCTGTCTCTTATGACTTCCTGCACCTACAAAGTCCTATCAATGAGGAGCTGTCTTTAAACCATTTACTGATCTATCGTCCCAGTTTAAGCCTTTCCTATCAGGTAGATCAAGTCAATGAAATTAGCATTGGAGTCTCTTATTTCCACGATTTCCAAACATACGGTGATCTATTTTACGAAGGCCTGATCGTTACTTCTAACCGAAATGTTAGCACACAAATCCGAACGCCTAATGCCTATCAAGGCTATCGCACCAGCCTCGGGCTTTCTGGCCTTAATCCATATACCAATCATTATTACGGGTTTTCACTGGCCTATAACTACCAGACCAATGATCTGCTATCAAGTACGATATTCAGCGAAGAAGGGATCAATGCAGGCATCAGTACACAAGAAAACACCTCCCAGCAGTTTAGTCTAAACACACTGTATGAGTTCAATTTGTGGCTTCTAAACGTAGAGTTAAAAGGCAATTATACAATAATAGAGCAGGATCAGCTCGTCAATAAAGTATTTAATACCTTGAGGAGCCACCACTTGGGCATTGAGCAAATGGTTTCCTTCACCTTTGGTAGTCAAGCCACTACCCTACACTCTCGTTACAGCCGGTTTTGGATTCCGAAAATTGAGCAATACAATGATCAATGGTTGCTCAGTTTGGAACACTTCTGGCAGATATCTAAACCTCTGAGTACGGAGGTAACATGGCACCACATTTATTTTGGCGGTAAGAGCGAGCAAACCTGGACACCATTACTCAACTGGCGCATCCAGTACCAATGGAGGAAGCGCAAAATCAAATGCTCTGTGACCTTATACAATATTACTAACGAGGCCTCCATTACCCGCTTTACGCAAAGTTTATATGCAAATTTCACTGCAGATTACCACCTGAATCCACGCCGATTGATTCTGGCTGTCAAGAAACAGTTCTAGACTACAAAAAGGGAAACAAAAAGTATGCTTTCCCTTTTCTATGTTTCAACTCAAGATTTAAATATCTTGTTGTTTGTATTTTTGGATATTCCACACCTTAATGTTCATGTGACTTTAAAGACCTTATAAGAGCCCTTTCTTCCTCTTCTCTCCGGTAGATCCGGAACAATAACAGCCAGTGATCTTTGATTTGGTCACTGGCTGTTCTGTTTCGCCTTCCGATAAGTGGGCAGTGAAACACATGAGTGCTCTAAATTCAGGAAAAGAATTTCAGATCATTTAAAAGTCAAATAGCCCTATCTGAAGCCCCATTCAAAGCCCCTTTAGTGAGATAAACTACATAATTTGTCGATTTGCTATAGTTATTAGTAGTAAATCCTACAAAAAACCGTGATTCTCTTAGTACTCCTCAGTCCTAATAACACAAAAAGAAGAGCAATAATGGCAATATTCTTTAATATAACTCCTAAGGCTTAATACCTAGGATCTATACTGTAGCGTAATCTTGTCTTCCAAAAAATATCCCTTTAAGCCTTATGTATTAATTTTATAAGTAAGAGTTAATTAAATTTAGTAGGAGTTGTAATAATTATAGTAAACCTATCAATTCAAGGTTATCTATTTTTGTCCTAACAAATAAAAGCAAGTTGGTTTTATTCTTTTGTTATTAACCACTAAACCTTTAAAAAATGCAAACTCAGCACATAGGACTCAATCAGCCATACGTTTATTTTACTCACATCAAAGGTAAGTCTCCAGCAATAGAACTATATCTGCTCATCCCAATACAGAAAAGCAAGAGAATAATCTTTCATCCCCCGACTAAAAATGAATCAGATTACAATTCGCTAACTATCATTTGTGAACTTGTCGATGGAAAAGATAAGAATGTTATCAGAGTAGGAACACAAAATTTTGGTGTAAAAACATTCCATGATGACGAGAGGATCACTTTTCAAAGTGATGATCCAGAAAATTTTGGAATCACAGTTCTAGTGAAAGATGAGAAGAATACTCTAGGAGAAGTGAGCTTGTTGTATAAAGATGCTGATCGCTTACACAACAAATTGCAAAAGCCTGAATTAGAAAGATTCCTGGCTATAAACTGTCCCTACATATCTATTACACAGTTGGACAAACCAACGACTAATGGCCTGCTAAAACGATATGAACCCAGTGTTATAATTGTGGTGCCCTCAAATACTACTGAAACAAATTCAGAGCATTTGACTATTACCTCTGGAAGGGTTGGTGTGTGTGAATCCATTATTGTCTTAGAAAAAAGAGCTACGGATGAGGCTTTAAAATTGTTTGTTCCAAGTGAGGTAAACAGTTGCCAAGTCAACTATTTGGATGAAAAGGAAGGCGGCTTTTCCGCTATTACTTACTTGGCTAGTAAACAGTTGGAGTCTACAGAAACATCATCTAATCTTGAAGACAAAACACTGGAGTTTGAGATTGAGGACAACTTAAGTGAAGAGAAAACTCTAGCTAGCGATAACAAATCAGATGATTCAATTCCCTCCTCAGACAATCGTTTGGCACACCTAAGTAGGGAGCAATTCAATCGTCTTTCTCCAATTAAAAGAAGGGCTTTATTTCTCCGTTTAAATCGCTTGTCTTTGCAAGATGATCAATTACTCATAAGAGAAGTCAGGTTACGCCCTAAGCCAAAGAGCGCTGACAATTTACCAAAAGAAGCGCCTGACGATCAATCAAACAAGCCGACCTCTTCTAGTTAGAGCTTGACGTTAGCATAATCATGTATACCCCCCATTTTTTTAACCAATAGATCCCTATGCTGGCTAAAACTAGTGATGAAGATGGCATCAAGTCTTAACATTTTGCTATCATTTGCCAGCAAATAATAAAAAATCAAAAAACCAATGACAGCCACAAAGAAGAAACTTTTTGCAAAAGGATTATGGCTATTGTTCCCACTCTTTCTATGTGGACAAACTCAAGACACAGTCTATATAGATACATTGTACATTCAAAGTAAAGAATATTTAAAAACTAGTCCTAAAACCGCTCTTGAAAGTGTCAATAAGGTTATTCTGCAAGCACAAAATGCTAATTACTCTCGTGGAGAAGCAAAGGGTAGAGTTTTAAAGGGTTTGATTTTGTATAAATATGCCGATACCCTAAAACTATCAGAGAGCCGTATTGAACTATTAGAGGCCCTGCGCATCTACGAAAAAAACAAAGATACTTTAGGTATAGCTTTGGCCTTAGATAATCTCTCAGTACTAGAGCAAACGGCAGAAAGCCTCAATAGTGCATTGGAATACTCTGAACTAGCTATCGAATACCTGGAAAAAGTCAGTGATGATACTGACGACCTCAAAGAATTAGGCCGGGCTTATAACAATAAAGCCAATATTTATTTTTCACAAGAAGCATTCGAAACCGCACAAGAGTGGTATGAAAAAGCGAAGAAGGTATGTTTGCAGGTTGGTGATCGTGAAGGGGCAAACATTGCACTTGAAAACCTGGCAGGCATCTATGCAAGTCAAGATTCAATTGGAAAAGCCCTAGAGATATATAAGAACCTAGATCAAATACATAAAGCCAAGGAAGATACTTATTCTCAGATACATATGCTATATAACATGGGAAAGCTGTATTTAAAGAATGAAGAATTTCAGAAAGCTATTTCAAATTTTGAAGAAGCAAAAAACTTGGCAAGGAATGACTACAGTGAGTTATTTTGGTACGCTCAACATGGAATACAGGATGTAGAGATCACTACAAATAAACTCAAGCAAAGAAGACAAAAAAAACTACTACTTATTGTAGGAATATTAGCCTTGTTAGCCATTATTACGAGTTACTTGTTTATTCGGAGAGCCAAGAAAAAAACAGAAGAACTAAAGGCATACCGAGTTCAGCAAGAAGAAGAAACCAAAAAAATTATTGAGGAGAAAGAAAAGGAAACCAAAAGAAGAATCGAAGAACAAGAGCAGGAAACCAAAAGGCAAATACTCAATAGTGCTACTAATATACGTAGGGAGATTGCCATGAACATTCATGGTGCGGTATTAGATTCTCTCAACCACATTAGGGAATATGTAGAACCTGTCCGGGACCAACTCATACTTGAACGCGTTTTGCAGAAGAATCTAACCAATGCATTGGAGCGTGTAGACGTAACATATGATGTAGCCCGAAACATTGCCTATGAACTCAGGCCCTTGAACATAGATTGGGTAGATCGAATAAAGCTAAGTTTACTCGCGATACAGAAGAAAGATGGCATAAAAACGAATTTGGAGTTTACGGAAACAGAATTGGAAGGCCTATTCTCCAAAGAACAGGGTGAAAAGATAAGTACGATTGCTTGTACATTGATCAATAATATAGGCGATCATGCAAAAGCTAGCGATGCCAGTGTACAGATCGAGTTAAAAGCCAAACAGGAGTTGGAGATGAAAATTACCGATAACGGCATCGGTTTTAATCCAGAAAAGAAGAGTGGAATTGGCTTAGAAAGCTGTCGTTTTTATACTCAAGAATTAGCAGGAAAAATGAAAGTCCAGTCTGAAACAGGAGTAGGCACCTCTATTTATATTACCATACCCATATCTTATGACCAAGAAAAAGGAAGAAAAAATTAAAGTGTTCATAGTAGATGATAGTAATTTAAGTATTGATCTTCTTATCCCCCGCTTCCAAGAATCTGGCAAGATGATTTTTGTAGGACGAGCCAATAGCGGTGAGGAATGTTTGAGGAAGCTCAAAAATAAACCAGTCGATATTGTTATCATGGATATTGGTTTACCAGGGATTGATGGTATTGAAACAGTTAAACGTTTGAAAACAGCTCAACCTGAGGATCTACCACGTATAATTTTTCTAACAAACTATGGAGATAAGGCTTATGCAGATAAGGCTTATGAATTGGAAGCATCCATTATAGGCAAGCATGCTGGGAAAGACTACTTAATTTCTACAATCGAACGTATCCATCAAGGTGAACAGGTTATCAATATGAACCCTAAAGGAATACGGCGCGAAAGAGGCAATGAAAAATTAAAGATTGTTCTCCAGAGGCTTTTGACACCTCATGAACTAAAGATTGCGTGCTTAATACGAACAGGGAAAACAGCAAGAGAAATTGCGGATAAGCTAAACTCTACTAGTCATCAAATCAACAATCAAAAAGCAAGGATTAACCATAAGCTTCAGCCTATCTATCCGGTTATCAATGCAGCCTCTCTCTCTGCTATCATCCAGAGTAGTGGCCTTTGCCCTCCACTAGAATTAAATGATTTAGACGATTTTATGCCAAAAGTGAAGCCTGTTGATAGATAAATAGAAAAGTAAACATATAACTCTTTATAGTATAGTAGCCGGTATCATTTGGGATGAACCGGCTATTATTATTTTTAGTACTCCTTAGTCACACTTCTGATAATCTTGATACTATTTTTCTTGTTTTTTTATTATAAATAATTGAAAATCAATTATTTAAACTATTTGACATTTCTTTATAACTCCCCAATTTTACATCGATAGTTATTTGATTTTTTCACACCATCTGCCAGCTTGGTTGCAATTCCTGCAACCATAATGGTCAAAAAACTTATCGATGCCCATCAGAAAAAAAATTCTCAGCCTTTGTAACGAAACGCCTTGGCCAGCGGGTACTGCTTGTGAAGGCGATGATCATTAGCGATGGTCAATTTGGAATAGAACATCGCTCCAACCTTAAGCTTGCGGGTTATCCCGCATGAACGTCAATCCAAAAACCTTCTTATGAATAATCTTTCTAAAAGACTTTTGCAGTTGTTGAAACAAGCAATTCATAAAAGATCAGAAGATGCTATTCACGCTTTCATTAGACAACTGATCGAAGACAACTATAACCAGTACGAGGCCATAGCACGGTACAATCTAAAAAAAGGGAAAAAAGACCTTGCTAAAGATGTAGTACAGGAAATGTTTACCAGAATGCTAGAAGGAGGAATAGAAGATCTGGTGAAACTTGAAAGTTCTGCCCCCTTCATTGCTAGAACATTGAGATGGCGAGTCCGTGGCATAGCACTAAACTTTGACCGAAAAACCACAACGCGAAATAGCACTCCCTTCGACACACAGGATGCCAAAAACGAAGCCCTTTCAAGTAGTAGATCCCTTGAAGAGAGAATAGAAGCTCAGGACGAGCTTGAATATATACAAAAACAGCTAAAGCCAAGAGAAGCAAGAGTTACCATCGCTAAAGCCAAAGGTTACTCCCATATTGAGGTAAGCAAACATCTAGGGATAACTGCAAATGCAAGCAGACAGATCCTCAACAGAGCTAGAAAGAAACTCAAAAGGTTTAGAGGTCCTGAAATGGAATAAGCTTCAATCGATGGGTTGACTATGGATTAATTCGTTGTGTAAATCTTTCAAATTTCATAACCAAAAATATTTACTATGGCAATCTTATTCAGAAGATACATCAGTTTGAAGATGTGGCCATTAGGATACAGACTTTTGCTTAGTCAATTGTTTTATTCTTCGCAGATCGCTAACCATCTCTGGTGCCAACTACCTAGAACTGTCCCTTGGGGATTTGATTATGATGCGATCAAATTGAGAGCCAATACCAATTATTCGAACATCGTTCAGAAGAGAATACTTGTCAACATGGAAGAAATTCTTGAGTTAGTGAAAACGCTCAAGTCTCATCAAGAAGCGCAAGAGTATGCCCAGCGCACAGCCGAAAAATGGGAGGATGAGACAATGATCGACCTTATTCTAGGAACCTATGAAATGATTCAGACTTCTGAAACAGATGGAGACAGAATGCAGATTCAAGCTGAAAACAAGCAGAGCTTGTTGGATGAACTGTTCAAATAATCCTACACGTACGAATTGATCAAGTTACTAGATTTTTTAAAATTAAATACTAATTAATATGAAAACGAACTATCGTCATCAAAGAAGAGATCAGGGCTTAGAAATTGCTATGACCCCTAATGATCTCCGAATTTGCGGAAACTTCAAAATTGTCGAAAAAAATTCTACTTCGGGCTTTGAAGAAGTACCACAAATACGATACCCTCTAATCCAAGAGAATACCAATAGAATGATTCAATTCGATCAGTATTGGGGCGTAATATTTAATTGGAGAGTTGACGGGTTATTTGCCCGTCTGCTAGATTGTGGCTTATGGAAATGCAAGGTATTATTCGAGCAAATGGGAGGAGGTGAAACTAGTTTCAATCCTGAGGCGATTACTCAGGACCAAGGCTGCCCTGGTTACGAGTATAAAGCAGAGATAGAAATTCCACCACATTCACTTAAACCTGGTGTGTACCGTGTCATTTGTTGTCTACAGTATTGTTTTGAAAACAAACAACCAGGGCCAATCGCTGGATTTCATGATCTTGGCTTGGTAAAAGTCTTCCATGATGATAAGGGCACGCACAGCATTTCTGCCGGTAATGGTGTTACTCAACCCGAAACAGTATAAACCCTGTATAACTTCCTGGATAAGGAAATTTCCCCTTTCCCCTGCATTACTTTTTGAAGTAGTGTGGGGGTATTTAAATCTTAGTTCTGTTATTGGAACATTTGAATTTTCTAGTCTATTCAAATCAAACATCAGATGAAACATCTAATATTTGGTGCTATATTATTGATAGCTCTAATCATATTCCCCACATGCACTAATGAATTTGAAGGGGAAGCGAGGATCATTTTTGAATCTGACCGAACAGGGTACAAGGACATCTTCTCTGTTTTACCCAATGGTAGTGAGCTTACAAATCTAACAGAAACCCTTAATGCAAGAGAGTTCGAAGCGAGTTGGTCACCAAATGGCAACAATATTGCTTATGTCTCGGATCCCATGAGATCAAGAAATGACACCTTTGGTTGGGATATGCAATTAATAGTAATGAAGAGCGACGGTACCAATAAGCAGGTAGTAGATAAAGATGCACCAATAAAGCGAGTCCAATGGGCACCATCAAGTAATGAAATCTTGTATTTCAGAGGGGCTCCAAAGCAAGATCTACACATCATAAGAAAAGAAGAAAATGGAGACTGGGGAGCACCGCAGTTGTTGTGTCCATCTAACATTTACTTTACGAACATTCGTACCAGGTTTTTCTTTTATGGAGAAGATCACATCATGTTTGATGGGTTAAACCCCTTAAGCATTTTTAGATTAAACCTAAAAACATGTGGAATAGAAGAATTTGAGGCAGATCATGACAATATACAATATGAACCAGCTGTCACAATCACCGGCCGCATTGCATTTGTTAGGAATCAGGGTGGAGAACAAAGTCTATTCATCAAAGACTCATTTGACGTAGGGACTGTGAAACGTTTAAATGGAACTGAGCCCTTCCCTCATTTTCCTTCGTGGTCATTAGGAGGAGACATGATATCCTTTTGGTCAAATTCTTCTAGTCGAGGGCCTGGGCCAATAAAAACCATTGAAGTTAGTTCTGGAAAAATAAGAACTATGGAATCAACAATCCCTGTAAGAGCAAGAGAAGATGGCAGTTACTCACAAAGATGGGAACCACGAGGAAGAAGAATGGTCTTCTCAGGTATGGGGCCAGGTGAATCAGATTATGTTAACGACGAAATCTATGTCTTGCATGTGGCCTTCGACACCATTGTCAATGTAAGTAATAATGCTAACTCAGTGGATGTAAATCCTAGGTGGCAACCTAAGCGGCCTTCTCAAGACATCCCCATAAACTAAGGCTAGGTCCTTATAAGTAGAGTAGTCGATCATTTTTCCTCTTTCGTGCCGCAAAGGCCGTAGACTATTCGAACTAATAAAATTGGAGAGTTTAGATGTCATCTTGTATTTAAAGTACAGCAGTTTTCCTGTTGACATTATTGAGAATTCCAGACCGATAAGAAACACTGGCACAAACAGGCAAATTTTCTAATCAAGATGAATAAGATTGAAGTCCTTCGTCCTCAGGTGAAGGCTTTAATTCTCTAAATCAAGGATCAAGCGGCTTAAGAAGTTACCATCTTATCAATTATATGAATCTCGAATCAATTAAATGACTATGCTATACGAATCTTTCAATACAGATCATAAATTACAGGTTTTAATAGATGTGCGAGCAAGCTTACTGAATCAGATACATCAAGCAGAACAAGACACAAATAAGATCACAATTGCAGCTTGTACCTTTTTGATCATTATACCAGGCTATATAATTACCCAGAACACTGATTTAATCAAGAATATTCTAAGCTGTTGTGTGGTGACTATTTTCGAAACCCTGATTACAGTAGTTGCAGTATATTTTCTTGAAAGAAAAAGAGGTCACATCAGGTGGTTATGTAGGTCTGTAGTAAGAACTCAACAAGCAATGGGACTATTTAAATCTAATCTATTCATCAGTTTTGAAAATAAGAAAGAGGAAGATCAGCAGCCCTTTGATTATTCCACTATTCTACCAGAAGAGGCTCTAGGTTGGGGATCTAGTGAATGGTTGCAGTTTACAAGACCTTATGTATTTGCTGTCATTCTCACCTGTATTGCAGTATCTATATTCATTTGGGTTGTGTCATTTAATCTAACATAAAAGACTCTAAATTTTGTCTGAGCAATTCAATCGTTTCAGCTCTACAAAAGGTAAATGTAATAGTGGATCTTTCCGTTTCTCTCCGGTAGATCCGGAAGAACAACAGCCGATGATCATCGATTTGGTCACTGGCTGTTCTGTTTTCACTCAGTGGATGGAGAAACCACTTACTTTCTAATTCTTGTACGTTACTCACTTATACTTACCTGTCGCCGCTATTCTATTGTCTCTACTTCATTAATAGATTACTTTCCGACTATTACTTTAATGAAAGATGACTTTAAAGCCTTCATTTATATAATCGGCTAGCATAGGCACCTTGCAAAATAACATACTATGGCTCTCCCTCCTCCAAAGATATTGATGCCATCTGATAAACTAAGACCAATTATTCATCATTATGAGTACTACGAGCGTAATGACTTTTCAGAAGTAGAAATTATAACAATGTATCCCTGCCTATCAGTGGGCTTTGTATTTCTATTTTATACAGACCAGAAAGTAATATGTTGGAATAGAGCTCTAGAGAGAAAAAACATCCCTGCGACTGCATTGATACCTCCTACAGGTATTCCTACTTATAATTCTCATTTTGGTAATCTTAGTGTGTTGAGATTGATATTTATGCCAGGAATCATAAATCAGTTATATAATACCCCAATGAATTGCTTTCAAAACGATATTATCGACCTAGGGGAGCACCTAGACTCTAAAATTCACGACTTATATGAAAGGATGTTGTTCATGGAGACATTATCTGAAAGAATTAATGCCTGTGAACAATACCTTTTGACAAGATGCAGAAATATTCGCATCAAGCCTACGTTAACTGCCGCCACTACTAAAATTATAAATCAAAAGAATGAAGTGCCTAAAGTACAAAAACTAGCTAGTCAACTAGGATTGTGTCGTCAACAGCTTACTCGACAGTTTAGAAAAGAACTTGGATTTTCGGCAAAGGAGTTTCTCAAAATTCAACGATTTAACAAAGCCTTAATCTCTATACATAACTCACCAAGAGTTTCTCTCTCTCATATAGCATATGATTTTGGCTATTTTGATCAATCCCATTTTACTCATGAGTTCAAAGAGATGACAGATTCTACACCAAAACTGTATTTAGAAAGTATCGGGCGCCAAGAATATTATGGTGATTTTGAAGGCTTCACTCATTTTGGGCTTTTCTTTAAAAAAGAATAGAAGGTTCCATTTTTACAAGACTTTAAATACATAAGTCCATACTTTTGAAAGCATATAGCAGGCCTAAAAAGTTAAAATAATTATACAAATACTATGGCTATTTCTACCTTCTTTAATGAAGTTTTTCAAATCCCATTCATTCCTAGCTCTGTCTCCTTAACAGCCAAACAAGTTAGAGCAGTAAACAGTAGAGTTAAAAACTTCTCCAATCTGCAAGAGGCTAAGGCGGCAGCATTACAGGCCATACTTGATACTTCTTCAGAGTCCCCCCCCAGCGAACTTAAACGGCTTCGGATCCTGTATCAGAGAGTATATACAACTCAAGAATTGACGAATTTTATTGATTCCTATTTTCAGCATTTAAATATAATTAAGTAACGAAAAAACATACCATGTCCTATCCAGATTTAGGTTGTTTCGCAGAGTGCTTAGGATGTGAACTCTGCGAAGGTACATTAGAAGTGATAGATATATTCCCGAATGATGTCTTGATGGATTCTGTACAGGATCAACTCGACGACGACTTATGGGGCCCACAACCTGAACCTGCTGAAGACCCAAACTTTTTTGATAATTCTGCCGAATCTTCTACACCAGGTTGGGATCATGGTCCACGTAGAAACTATTGAAGCAGGTTTTAAATAAACCTAGGGTTCACCTTCTAAAAAGGTGTTGAATATCTGCTAATTAAATAAGTTAATTGATTGTTTGTTTTACTGCCATCCCGTCAGCGCATTATAACCAATGCTTTATCAAACATATTTCCTCAACCTCCATATTAAGCTAACATTATCATGACCTTAGACCAAGCAACCGTCGCTTATCAGGCGGCAAAAAAAATGGAACAGCTTTATAACGCTTACCGATCTACAAGTTTAGCTCACATTTGGGTTTTGAGGCAAGCCCGAAGAAATATACAGGAACGGAGAAACTCTTCTATTGAAGAGCAAATGAGAACAACTAAGGATATTTTGATAAGAGAGAATCTTGCAAAAGAAACGGACTTGGTTTTTGGCATTCGTGTTCAGCAGGTTCGTCGTAGAATTAAGGAATTACAAATGTTTAATCTGGAAGTATGATCCCGTTTAAAGATGCACAGGTGAAGAGCCTGATAGACAGAGAATACTTTTCGTTTGTACTCTCACAAGTAAAACGAGCAAGACACAAAATATGGGTTTCCCTTTTTATTTACGATATACGGCCGTCTAGAGATCTCGAAGGGCTCGTACTTGATCTAACGGCCGCCTTGATTGAGAGAAATTCATTGGGAGTAGATGTAAAAGTGCTTTTGAATGGTATTGCGACTACACCAGATATTTCAGTAGCCAATTTAGCTTCAGGCTTGTATTTAACAGAATTCGGTATACAACATCGACGTGTTTTTGACAATGAGAATCGTAGCGGATCCCATGCTAAGTTCCTCATCTGTGATGATTTGGCAGTAATTGGTAGTCAAAATTGGACCGATGATGGTTTTCGTCTGAATATTGAAGACGCAATAATACTTAAAAGTAAACCAGTAATGATATTGGAAAGAGAGTTTCTCCGTCTGTGGGAAGTTGGTAGAGGTTTACCATCTCAAAATCTCTAGATAGCTATTTAAAAACTTGAATATACTTTTATATGCGGCAGCATCTTCAGTCATCTGAATCTCAGGCTCTTATTCAGCAATGGCAACGTAGAGTCTCTTCTGAAACTTGGACTAGTAATCAAGTAGAGGAAATCACTGAAAAACTAGTTGAATTATCCCAATTACTTACCCCCCATATCGTAAATGATATGGCAATAGGAAATGAAGCCATTCAGACATTTTTGGTGAGTCAGGTCAATTCAGAACTTTGTAAGTCTTCAAACGAAAGTGGACCAATTAGGTCAAAAGCTAAGCTACAGATTAAGTGATTGATTTAAATGAACTT
>ENA-OWNT01002497-OWNT01002497.1-seawater-metagenome-genome-assembly--contig:-NODE-2497-length-19126-cov-3.837787_pt1 | contig 19126 bp, 20 predicted proteins | sample MGYA00238136_ERZ651165 | MGnify/ENA primary metagenome ERZ651165 (study PRJEB26861, sample SAMN08777766) | seawater metagenome | isolation source: coastal seawater | place: USA: Florida | collected...
TGTCATTGAGTCGAGAATAGACGTGACCGAAGGTGGCGCCGGCCTGCACCCAAAGAATAGAATCGCCTGTGGCAGCGTCAGTCTCGATTCGACTGGCATTCATGAGCGACATATCAACAGTGATTCCATCGCGCACGAGTGAGTAACCAGCGGCAGAATGACCTCCGCCTTTCACGGAAAACGATATGTTGTTGCTCTTGGCGTACTTCAATGCAACGGGCACGTCTTCAGCGCACTCCGCCATGACCACCAGCGATGGCAATCGTTCACGGCCGGCACCTCCATTGTCGATATAAGTTGCGTTGGAATATCCTTTGTCCTCTGGTGTCAATACAGTTCCACACGGAAGATTCAAGGAGGCAGACGCACTGCAAATACAACCAACAGCGATGATGCCGCTGGTCAGAACTCTCATGATGCCCTGTCAAGTTCGGAACACGACAAAACCAACGAACTATTCACTAGCACATGGATCTGTGTTCAGTTATTTCGTCAACAGCGGGGTCCCGAACACAAACTCACTTTCTTGAAGCATGAATTATCCTCCGCGAATCACCAATGTGCTCGTGCGGGCCACCACAGAAGCAGTCGTCGCGAATATCGGCACGTTACCGAACGCGTGGTCATGCACACTCGGCACCAATACTACGGCGACTCGCGCAACCAACGACTGATCCAACGTCACAAGGCCACACACAAGACGCACTTGCAACTCAGAATCCTCCAAACTTCGCTATCTTAACAAAAGCTGCTTCACAACGTCACACCATCGTCACAGAGGGTTTGCTCCTCGACGAAACAATTTCAAAATCATCGTCACCGAGACAACGACGACGCGACGACGACGACGACGACGACGACGACGAACGACGAACGACGAACGACAAACGTCACCATGTGGTCACCAACTCCGAACATCGAATCCGGTCGTCGTCGCGTCAGTCAGTTGGAGATGAGGTAGCACAACCTGTACGTCTGCCGTCCTGCTGGCATGCGCAGTTGCTGGTTGCTGATGATTGATGACAACGAACACTTAGCTGACTTACTTAGACTGACATACCCAGGTACAATGCCAATGCCACACCGGGGTATGGCCCTGACTTACCCACTTTCACGAAGGGTATTCCTCGTGAACCCGTAACCCGAAATGGAAAATAGCACTCGGACAGAGCTACCCGGGTGTTTTTTTGTGACCCTTTGCCTACACTGCATGATAACTTCGACACCAAAGCATTACATGAAACACACAGCTTCATGTTCGCTTTCACAATCCTGCAATTGTCGAGGCTGACCGACAGAGTTCAGTTTGATTTTACATACTGGTGTGACTGACAGTATTGCGACACATATCGTGCTCTAACGTAAAAGCGAAGGTCGGAGACTTGACTGCCGTGGAATCTCTGGTGAAACCAACCGGTACTTAATTGCTACCCAACTTGCCGCTACCTCTTGGTGAAAGAATGATGTACATGTCATGTCACGTGGTGTTTTTTTAGACCAACTACGAGAAACCCTGTTATGTCTTGTCTTGTCCTGTCCTGTCTTGTCTCTTGACATGTGTCTTGACATGTTCCGCTGCTGTAGGTTTTTTGTGGTATGAACCTTATATTAATCAAAACGAACGAGAGTGATACTGTCAACGTGTTACAGAGTTTCAGTTGTCGAAACCACACCGTGTCAAATACACTACTGCCACAGCAGTGTGAAAAGTGACCAGGTCATGGAAAAGCTGTTGCTGTATGAGTTGCGATGTTTGAAACAACATGGCCTTTACTCAACTTTCTTGTTCTCATACTTCAGCACCGCGACACTCAGCGCGCCCTTGTGCTCAATGTAGACGCCGGGAACAAAGTCTTGATCTTCAGGCGTCGTTGCAGCATTCGCAGCTGCGACAGACACAAACTCGAGAACAAGGGCCATTTGGTACAATCTGGAGACATCCGACAAGTACAACACAAGTGACGGAAAGAAAAGTTACAGTGGCTGGAATGGCGCGAAACATCCAATGAGAGCACTTAAAATCATAACAATACAACGGCACAAACCCAATGCTCGTAAACACGTGCCAAATGGCATGGGTCTGAATGTAGAAAGGGAGACCCAACCTAGGAGCACATCACGCCATTGTTAGTGAATCTTTAACAAGCCACAATCGTGAAAGTGAACAATATTGTGCTCGACACGGAGCCAAGAAGGGAGACGTACATGCCCTCTGGATGCAGGTGGTCACAAAATCCATTGTCAACGATCCAGCAAAGGATAGCCAGAACAAAGTAGAAGAAGGTTTGCTGAAACAGTTTTTGGCCAGATTGAATCGCCGCAGCGGCTGAGGAGTCCTCTGCCTGCGTCCTTGGATTTGCCTCTACTCGCTTCTTTAGCTTCCGGAGAGCCGTCGCAACCCCAGCAAAAAGATGTGCGAACATGAGTGAAAACGACACCGATAGTGTTCCACGAGCTACGTTGTGAACCCAGTCGTCCTGGTCAGTCAACAAGATCACCATGGTCAACGCTGACGCCCAAATGGTGAGAAACCATCCCAGTGTACCACTGCCGTCTGCTTTTCCCAGGACCAAAAGCATGTATGTACCCGAGATCATCACATAATATATCGGCAGCTCGTCTAAAAGTTGGGCCGTGTAGCGGAGCGTTGCATGGAACAAAATTGTTCCCACACCAATCCAAGCCACGAATATCAGGTTCAATTTCGTTGACAGGGACAGGTCCTTCATCCGATGGAAGCGGAAGCCAGCGATCACGGGAAGGAAGTACAGAGCCCCAGACAACGTATTGATGGGCTCTGCAATGTACGCCAGTGACAGGTAATTTGGTTCACACCAATCGAATTCGCCGTTCGCAGGCCCGTGATAGTAGTGGACTTGGGATTCCTCCTGTTCGTTTTGGTCGAGTGAATCTGTCTTCTCCGTCGCCATGGGCGGTGCGATCCAATATTGGGTGGTCGTGACTGACAAAATCACGACCAGGATCACTCCAATGGCCGTCGGACTCAGCTCCATGTTTGACTGCTACGCCGGCGTTGAAAACAGCAGCGGGCTCTTCACATTCACAACGTGATTGTCTTGTCCCTTCGCGATCAAATTTGAACACAAATTTCTGCTCCTTTGTTGCGCAAAGCCAGGGCCATATCTCATTCTGCTCTCGCTCCAATGCGTTCACACTCCATTGCCACAGCCACTCCCACAAGAGAGCAGGTATGTCGACGCAGTCATTGTCAACTTGATTTGAACAGCGCAACTGCCAACCGCCAACAGTCAGAGAAATCGACCAACACACCAACCGAACCACAACTCCACAGCAACCAATTGCACGTCATGCCGTTCATCCAACACCGCAACACCGCAGCGTCGCAACCAACAACAACAACGACAACAACAACAACAACAACAAACCCATCAGCGTCGCCATCAACTTCCACCCCTTTTTCAACAACAGCGCCAACAAAACTTCATCCAACAACACCACTGCGATCCAAAGTTCAACAACACCATCGAACTTCGACGAAGACAAACCCCAACCACAAACCAACACAGAAGACGACGGACAACGACGACCAACAACGACGACGACGACATCGTTGACTGCATTAAAGCTAGCTAACTGCAGCCTGTACATACACACCACGAGTAAGATATGATATATTGCACAATTTCAATTTTTATGAGATGAAGCCAACGCATTATAAGTACTGAACATCACGCGTGGCGAGCGTGGTGGTGGGTTGTACCTTTTTGAAATCGGCAGGGACACCGAATCGACGACGGCGGGCCTCACAGAAATCTGAAGTCAGAAAGCAGAAAGCAGAAAGAAGAAAGAAGGGAGCAGAAATTCAGAAATTCAGAAATTCGAAATTCGGAAATCGGAAATCGGAAATCGGAAATCAGAAATCAGAAATCGGAAATTGGGAAATTGGAAATCGGAAATCAGAAAACAGAAAACAATTGAAATCTGAAATCAGGGCAACAGAAAAACAGAAGAACAGAAGAACAGAAAAACGAAAAATAGGAAAACACAAAACACCAAACAACTAAGACGACCAACGACAAACAACAAAACACGAATTTCGAATTTCCGGATTTCGAATTTCGAATTTCATTTTTTTTTGTTTTTGTGTCTTTGTGTTTTGCTGTTGGGGAGTTTCGCTGTGTTGTGTGTTGGTGTTTGTTTGGTTGTTGGTTCGTCGTCTTTGTGTGTTTGTGTGTTTGGTTGTTTGTTCGTTGTGTTGGTGTTCGTGTGTTTGTGTGTTTGTGTGTTTGTAGTGGTGTAGCTTTTTTTTTTGGCAGTTGGATGAATGATGAATGATCAATGACTGGATGACACCGACCAAAAACTCCAAAAGCCGCAAAAACCGCAAAAAAAACCACCCAAACAAATCACAAACAAATCTTCAAATCTTCAATCTTCAATCTTCAAGCTTTGTTGCTTTGTTCGGTGAAAAGATTTGAAGACTTTCGCTTTCGCAGATTTTCTTTGGGTTGGTTGGTTCGTTCGTTCGTTCGTTCGTTCGTTGGTGGGTTGGGTGGTTCGTTCGTTCGTTGTTGTCTGGTTCCCTGTGCCCGTTCCCGCCCTCGCAGCTCCCAGCTCCTAGCCACGCACTCACTCACTCACTCTCTCCCTCACGGTCACTCACTGTCAGTCAGTCAGCCACCGTCCACACTTTCGCGCGCACATTTATTTGTGAACCACTTCGAACGCAGCCACCCAGCAGCCAGCGCCGCAGCAGTTATGAGAGAGAGGGATTGATTACCGACGGTTGGTTGGTTGTGCGTTGTTCCGTTGTTCCGTTCCTTCGTTTGTTTGTTCCTTGTTCCTTGTTGAGTTGCGGTTGCCCTTGTGTATGTACTGGTTTCCGTTGATTCCTTCTTTCCTGTGCGCTTCCGAGCTGAGCCAGGTACGCCACGCCGCCGCCGCCACCGCCGCCGCCGCGGCACTTGTCAAGTATGTCATGCCACGTCACACCACGTCACACCACGTCATCACGTCACGTCGGCCCTTTGCCTTGAAGCGCTGTTCTACCTCACTTCATTTCTCCATTCAAGAACAAGCAATGCGGAGAAGGGGCTGATTGGCGGTGGGATGCAGCGAGATCGGCACACTGCGGTCGAGTGGGGAACGAGAAGGTCGTTGGCCGGAGGCCGAGTCGACAAGTGACAGACGAAAGGTACACTGACGTGACAGTGTCTTATTGTAAAATACCACAATCGCGAAAATAGTGGTTTAAACTTGCTGTACTTCCTCGTTTTGTTCATTGAACACTCCCAGACTGGTATATTCTGCTCAGGTGCTGCCACAATGTCCAACAAAACAAAACAAAATGCACTGGCGCCGTCTCTGGCAGCCAACAACCCTGAAGCGCATCAGGAGGCGCAACGCATCGTGAACAAGATGAAGACAATCAAGCCACTTCGACGTCGGATGTGCCTCAACGATTTTGACTTGAGCAAGAAACTCGGTCGAGGGAATTTTGGCCATGTCTTTCTCGCGCGTGAGAAGCGCACCGGCTTCATCGTCGCCATCAAAGTGCTGACGAAATGCCAGCTTGAATCCAAGGGTTTGGAGTTGTTGACACGGGCCGAAATTGAAATTCAGTGTCACCTTCGACACAAAAATATCCTGCGCATGTATTCTTGGTTTGACGACGCCAAGCGAATCTACTTGATCCTTGAGTATGCGAAAGGTGGAGAACTCTACAAGAAACTGAAAGCTACCAAGAACGGGTTCGGCCTCAAGCTTTCGGCCAGGTACATCTGCCAGCTCAGCCACGCGGTCGACTATCTTCACTTCAAGCACATCATTCACCGCGATCTCAAAGCAGAAAATCTGCTGGTGGGGAGTGACGGTCACCTTAAACTTGCTGATTTTGGCTGGTCGGCGCACACCATCTCCATGAAGCGCCAAACCCAATGCGGGACACCAGACTACATTTCACCTGAAATGCTCGCGTGCCTACCATACGATCACAATGTGGACATTTGGGCAGTTGGAGTTCTCGCATTCGAGTTCTTGACTGGGACTACACCGTGGGGTGAAGGTCCGTCAAGTGTGCATTGCTGTGTAAACTGCTGACATACGCATGTCTGTTTCCTAACTTCACTGATTTTCGTTCATGGCAGGAACCAGGGAAGTCGCATTCGAGCGCATCAAGAAGCTGAGATACACCGTCCCTGCGACTGTTCCTCGTGCCGCCAAGGAGTTGATCGGTTTGCTGCTGAAAAAGAACCCAGTGCGTATGCAATGTGGCATGCACCTATGTGTGGGTGTTCCATAGCTGACCAGTGATGTCTACGTGCACGAAATCCAGGCAAAGCGCTTGCCATTGCAAGGCGTCATCGACCACCCGTGGATCGTGCACCACTGCGGCAAAACCCAATTCCTGCATCGCAATGTAGTGCCAACGTACGTCGAAATATGCCGCCAGTGGTTTTTGCGTGACATCAATCATGCATGTGTCTATTGTCGGTTGCAATTGTAGCGCTAAGCAGCAACTTGAGGACGCCGAGCTAGCACAATGCATGCAGGAACGGGATGCTGCATGGCAGGCCGCTTCCGTCAATTCCTCCGCTGACCGTGAAAAAATGTAAACACAAAAGGTTGCAATTCGGTATCAATGGCGCGTTTTGGCGACACGTCGGTGGAACACTTTCGTGGTTCACCCACTTGCTTCTCCCCGAGTGTCCCCGCTCGTTTGACTATCATCTTCCCGGCCAAAACCACGATTTTGCGATGGATTGCCGTCGAACACATCCCGTGTTGACTGGGTATAGACTACCTCGGGTGTGTCGTACTCCACACTCAACAAGTGTGCTGGAATAAATAGCACTATGTGGTGTCATCCCCAGGGTATCGTTGTAGCTTGTAGCACAGCATCAAAATCAATCAATGAATGCATCGATCAACTACAATGCAGTGCAGTGCAGTGCATCCCATTTTCTGCTCTACAGACCCAGGGAGCGCCGCGAACTGGTGGTTGTATGGTATGGCATAACTACATGTGAGATTACACTGCTTGTACGCACACAGTGCATTACAAAGTTGCGACATCTTAGTTATAGATAGATACACAAGGACTGTTGCTGCCACGAAATCCACCGTTTGGAGACACTCACTCGCACACTCACTCACTCACTCACTCACTGCAAGCTCACCTAAATCAGTCAGTCAGTCTGTCAGTCAGCAGGAGGAGGAATAGTATCTACAATTAAGATTTCATGTTTTCCCATGGATCTGATTGGGATAAAAACGTATTTGTCTCAACAATAGATAACTATCTTCCTGACAGGTGAGTGTTCATCAATCGACCACCGACGGTGTCCTTTCTGCAACTAAGATTCCACGTTTTTCAATAGCTCTCAATGGGGTGAAATGGATTAAGTCTCGTATGTAGATACTATTACATCATACGTTAGTGGGCGTGAGTGTGGGAGCAAGCGGTCACTGAACAACTGACAGCCAACTGACTCTCCGCCGCTCGCTCAGTGCAGTGAGTGAGTGAGTGAGTATAAGCAGTGAGAGTCAGTGGAGCGGAGGGGCGTTCAGTGGACGAACTAAGCTGTGAACAACTCAATGTCATTCAATCGAAGCGCTTTGTATTTGGGACTTTGGGTGGCGTTGGATGACTGAAGTGATTTCAGGAATGTTGTACTGTACTGTGCTGTACTGTGGTTTGGTGTTTGGTTTGTGGTTTGTGGTCGTTCAAAACGACGCTGCGAAGTTGGAAAGTTCCGAAAGTTCCGCAAGTTCGAACTCCGCTGCGTCACTTCATTTTTCCTTTTCATTTTTACATTTTTGATCGGCGTTTACGCGGTTACTTAATTACGTATTCTGCACTACTGTACAAGTACTTTTACTTTTCCAAGATTGAGAGTGGGTTGGGGTTGTGGGAGGTTGGGAGGAGGGCGGTAGTGGACGATAGCCTGTATACACTTACTCTCACGTTGCCGCCTTCGTCGTCGTCGTGTCGTCGTTGTCGTTCGTTCGTTCGTTCGTTCGTTTTGTCGTTCGTTCGATCGTTCGTTCGTTCGTTCGTTCGTCGTTCGTCGTCGACTGACTTTGGAACGACGACGACGAAGAATACTGCGCCGCACAGATGACGTGGAAGGAACGAACTGTGCGAGAGCGTGTTGTGCGCAGGATGGATGGATGGTACAGTGCAGTGTACTCGCGTAGTATGCACGCGTGCGTGTGCCGCCACGTGCGAAACCGCGCTGGCGTTGCACTGCATTGCAGACGTGAAAGTTTTTTGAAACTTTCGGCGAGGTCAGCGTCGAGGCGTGACCTCATTGTGACACAGGCGTCGCCGGCCACGCTGCCTGCAAAGAGGGGCAACGGGCCGGTACAGCTTGCAACTGGACCTCCTCCTCCCCGTCCCCCATCGGTGCAGGGTCGGGCGGTGCCACCAGTTCGAGGTGTGCTTTAAAGTGTCTCAAGGTCGAGACAGGCTTGTACGGGTGCAGCGAGCTGGTGAGTCACTCTTTGCGAGCTGGTCGATTTCAGTGCGCACTGGCTTCTGAGTCGTTGCACGGGACTCTGACGACGGAACCTCGGCCACCGTGTTGTCACCGGTCCGCACTCAGGCCGGTGCACGCGGCCAGCTGACAGAGCAGGGTGGCTCGAGCGGCGTGCTACTCGATGCCGCCTTAACAAAAGAGGGTCGTTGCACGCCGCCACAGTTTCTTCGGTGTTTTGTGGGCACAAGGTACGGTGCAGGGCGGGTGTGAGCTTGAGTGCATGACGCGTCATCACTGTAGCAGAGTTACCCCGTCGTCGTAAAGCGTATCTTTGCCGCAGACCACCAAGATACCATGTCAGGGACACACATTGAGAGCGAGGTTGCTTCCAACACATCGCAGGCTCCAGAAACAGCTGAACCCGATGGCGCGACGGGAACTCCTGCCGCCGCGACCGCGGATGAGGATTCCGCTGTTGTTCAATCAGCCTTGAAGGTCTTTCGTTTCGTAGGGGACGTCCCTGTAATGAATCTGAAGTTCATTTCCCAGATCACATTCCTCAAGGGGTCGTTCATCGTGTGGGTGGGCCCCTTTGCTCAGGCCGCAGAAATGCCGAACTTGGTTCGTTCGCCTTCGCCCTGGTCCTCTTGCCGCTGCTGCACAATGTCGCGATATTGTTTACCGCCGTGTACAAGACTCTCATCCACACCTGTTTTGTTGCCCGTGCTTAGACATTGTCAATTCCGACGCGATTCTCGACAACTCCATCGACGGCTGCCATCGTCCAGGATCACACTGAAACTGGTGATGTCTGCGAAGAATTTTCGAAGAAACTGTCTCAAGCCTTGAAATCTCCTGTGTTCGCCACGTACAGCCTGCCAAATCGGCGGGGACTCAAGGACGCTGTCATTCTTCAAGTTTTGGAGAAAATCCGAGGGGCAACATCGAGTGAATAGCAGCCGCAGGGCGACAGCATTCGGCAAATCTATTATTTATATAAACATTACAGGCAATATGGTGGACCTCACTCTTCTGACCCGGAGCGCGATTTCTTGGCTGGTGGTGCATCAGATGTTCCTGTTCGTAGGCAGCAGTTCGAACAAAGGTCAGCGATTCCGAAGGGCGGAATTTGTTGAACGACACTGCAATCATGCATGCGCACCTGTGGCGGTAGAGGATTCAGCGGCATGGACAGCAACACCGCTACCACCCGCGGCTGGGCTGGACACAACCTACAACAAGACAGTATCGGAGAAGTTCTCGACAGTCAAGAAGATGCTGTTGCGACTGCAATGCAACAAAGTGTACAAACAAGGGTCGGACCTCCACGACGGACGGTGATGCCCAATCGAAATTGATCGAGTTCAGTTTCTCAACCTGCTCGCTCGTGATGCGGTTGTAAGGCACGGACGTGTATGCGGCAGCAGCTGCTGCGGCGTTGGCGGCCGCTGACGCGGGAGGGCTGTCTCCGTTTGTGGTGCCTTCAGTTGCTGGGGGCGTCGGAACTTGCACAACTCCTCTCCGAAAAGCAGCACGTTGCCGCTGCACCCATCTGCCGAGCTTCGGATACTTGTGAGTGTCGAGGCGAGCGGGGACAGATGTGGTGCCAAATTCTGCTTGATAAGCCCGCAGCAAATGGAAGTTCTTCGTCCATCTTGTGATGCGAATCGAGGTGGAAACCCACGTAAATCCCAAAGAGTCAAGGAGCTTCACCTGTCTCTCACTCAAGTGGCGCTTTTTGTTGGTTGTTCCACCTTTGCTTTTCGACTCCTTGGCTGTCGTGGACGCGGCTTGAGATGCATCTGTGTGCGAGGGCGACGGAACAAGACAAAGTATCGTCAGCGAGGCAGTGCGATGGCGTCGCGATACAAAACCAGAGTCGAGATTCGCAATGGTGAGTGAAAACATAACAGTGCTTCTCGATATAACTACAACAAATCAGCGCGCACAAGCACAGCAGGACGTACTTCCAGCAGTCGCGGTGGCCGCGTTTGTGCTCGTTGGGTTGCCCTGAGCTGCTGCTTGGGCAGCCTGAGTTTGCACCGTTTCGCGGTATGCGCGGCGTTGGGCAACAACCCACACGCCTAACCTGGGGTACTCTTGCGTGTGGAAGTTGGCTGGCACAAGAACGTCTCCGTGCTCATGGGAGTACTTCTTGAGAAGTGAAAACATGCGATCCCACCGCGACGATCGCGTCTCTCCCCAATCAAACCCAATGCTGTCAAGGCGGGCAATCCGTCGCAGGGCGGCCGCCGAGCCATTTTGCTTCTCGATGTGCGGGATGCCGTGGTGGTGATGGTCGGAGCCTCCATCGTGCTTGGCCGCCTCAGAGAAGTCGTAGTGTTTGGAAGATGCCAATTCAAACTCTTTCTTCATTTTGGCAAGTTCTTTTGCAGCTTCTGCATCGCCGCCGGCAGCAGCCGTCGCCAGTTCATCTCTTTTGGCTTGGATGCGCAGCTTGTCTGCCCGCAGCGCACTTCGCTGCTCAATCACCCACGCACCAAGTTTTGGGAAGATTGGGGTGTCCAGAGCAGCAGGGACAGTGTGGACACCCTTCTGCGACACAAACTTTTTCAGCAGGTGGAACTTGGTGTTCCAAGCATGCCACCTCCGCAATCTGGACAGAATACTGGTCTTGCAACGGTCTATTGCGACCTCGCTCATTTCTTTCACCCTCGTACGGCGCTTTCTCGACGTCGGCTTGGACGCGACAACGGGTGTCGCCGTGACAGCAACGGCGGTACTTTTAATGCCCTTAGGGCGGTCGGCATTAATCTTTTGTGACATCTGAGGATGCAAGTACGACACGATCTTCCTCCGCCACCCTAACTCGGTAGGTGTGACTCCAGCTACTTCCCAAATCGCACAACGAAATTACAACCACGATATCCAACGACTCCAGAATAAACTAGAATAATCAAACAATTTACCGAACACAAACACCACCTCAAACCAAAAATGACTCAGCTGAACACATCCCAAGCGCACTTTGCGTGGAACCGTATGTACGCATGCGAAACCTGCCAGCCTCACTCCGGTTGTGTGCGTCTGGCGACGCGCGTGGCGAGCACAATAGGTGGCATGTTCAAGGATTGCGCTGGCCGCTGTTGCCACATACTGTACATCATCTATCTATACGCCGCCACTTTCCGCTGGTTGCACTGTCAAACACGCTCCTCAACACGCTGCTCAACACGCTACTGCAGCGTGTCGGCGAGGTTCGAACGGACGAACGAACGGACGGACGAACGAACGAACATCGAACGTCGAACACAAGCACGCGGACGAACGAACGAACGAACGAAAACGGCGACATTTTGGGCAACGTGCCGTAGTGCAGTGGCTTTACTGCGGCAGTACCGTGGAAATGATTTCATTACGTCAACAATTTCTTTCTAACTGAGTTTCCATATTTTTCCTGAATATTAAAGCAATTGTCGCCGTGCTATTCACGTGGCCGACGTATTTCACTACAGTATCTGCGATGTAGTTCGGCTAATATACGGTTTCACGGGATGTATACCGTACATATTTTGTACAGCAAGTGTACATCTGAAAATACACTCCATATGCGCGTGTGTGATTTAATGTACAATAAATGTACAGTGTACACTGCAGAGTGCACCGACCGCACCGCACCGTTCGAATTGATGGCAGTCGGCTGTCGGCTGTGTCAGCACACACTGACTTTTCTGCTGTCGTCGTCGTCGTCGTCGTCGTTCGTCGTCGGCGTTCGTCGTTCGTCGTTCGTCGTCGTCGTTCGTCGTTCGTCGTTCGTCGTCGTCGTTCGTCGTCGTCGTCGTTGTTGTTGCCGTTGAGCAGTGGTGGTCGTTGTTGTTGCCGTTGCAGTTGTTGTTGCTGTTGGGTGGTCGTCGTTGTTTCTGTTGTTGCCGTTTTTGTGTCGATGCAGCGCTTGCTGACTGACTGACGCCGTGCCGTGCCGTGCGTGGTGGCGAGTTTCTCTTGTTGCCGTTGTTGGACGCTGTTGTGTGCCGAAAGTTCCGAAGTGTCGATTTTCCACGGTAGTGAAGCAAAGGAGCATTGAAGCACTCACCTAGCAGCAAGGTTGGTGACGCTGAAAAGTTTATGACGATGTGGTGACAGTGTCGAAGGCAAGTCTGAGGCAGCATTGTTTCGTTTCACGGTGGAGGTTACAGCGCTGAAGTCGCGACGAAGCAGCATAAGTGAAATGGGTTGGTGATAAGAGTAAAACATAGTGTTCTGTGCGTGTAGCTCGGCGAGATCGGGCACGTGGTTGGGGCTGCTTTTGAGAGGAATTGAGCATCGAGAAGTGGTTGAGATAGAATTGTGAACCCAATTTTTTTCTTCATTTCTGTGTTCGTATTGAGGTGTGATTGGTTTCCTCGCGATGGCGGCATAAGTCCTACTTGTTCTCCGCCTCTTCTGCGCGTGAGCGCAAGGTTTCATTGTCATGGAGACACCGGCAAAAGACCTTAAAAATCGTCCACGTCGCAGTAGTGCCTCGGAAGGAGACGGACTCGAAGATATGTCGTTTGGAAGCTCTAACTCTCCTTCCGACATTCAGTTTCAAATGGAGATAGAACGTTGCTTGGAGAATATCCACGACGACGCGAGCTTCGTGATGACGGCATTGGGTGACTCGCCGTCGCCTATTCCCGCTGACGACGACAAGCCGGCTGCTGCGTCCACACCGCATATTACTCATCAGTCATCTCCCTTTGACTTTGACTGCGCGACTTTCAATGGGACGACATGTAAATACCAAGTAAAGACAGGACGACCGTGCAAGTACAAGCACAACGCCGTGGGTCCGGACCCGGTAGCTTCCGGTGTACCTGACAACGCCAACTTCAGCAAGCAGTCGGCCACACCGTTTGCTCCTGCTCTGTCGATCTTGAGCCCTTCTCATTTGCACTTGACCAATCTCTGTACGCTTAGTTTCTCTACGCAAGCTCGGCTGTCGCAATGTACCCTTCATGCTTACGTGGGACTCCCAAACTTCTCTGAAATTGTTTTTCAAACAGTTAAACACCACAGCTGGTTGGTGTCCCGTGGCAAAACTAGCAAGCCATTTGTTTGGATGGTGTCGGACTATCGATTCGGAAATTACGCTGATGGACCCTCGTCACACACCGGACCGCACAACACTGGAACGACCAGTGATGACACGGAAGAGCAGGGGGGGGTCAAGATGACTCGATCGTCACTGTGGCACTCGCCCTTTGCTCCGGTGGACGTTGCACCGCCACGGATGTTCGCAGTTGAGAAGGCGAGATGCACGAATAGCGATGATCAGGAACAAGTGCGGCGAAGTCTCGAAGCGATTGACAACGTTGTAGATTTGTTGCCGTCGGTGCAGCTGGTGTTTTGGTGCCTTGCGACACGCGAGGAGACTTCCAAGCGACACCAACACGGTGGCAATTTCGGTGAAGGTGCTTACAAGCGGGTCCAACATAAATACAAGAAGAACTTCGTTGACATACGCGAGTTTGTGAAGTCGCGCGGGTTTTCAATGAAAGATGTGACCCGAGACCACGGGGCTCACCCCAATGACCTCGGCATCAAGTTGCTGCTTGAGTGCTTGGAGGAGCACCGCGTCTCTCGGGAGGAGAACACCGGCGAGAATAACGAGTGTGCAGAGGGCAACAGTGCTGGCGCACCACAACACGACGCTGGCCCATGCTCCTGTGGAATAGGTACAGAGGCTTGTGGGGGAATATGTTGGGCGACATGCGTTGCAATTTGCACAACCATCATCTTGTGGTTGTGGTGCGTTCGCTGGACAACGCAACATTTGGGGGCCATAGTAACGTTTGCGGCACGGTTCATCGTCGGATCACTTCACAGAATGATTGAGCCAGCATTCTTTCGTGCCCAGCGATACTTCGCTATCGTGCGCCCACGGCCTCGAAAAAAGTAAGTCTCGCCCTGCATTGTCGTTGTATGATCACCAATTGTTTCGGGGTTACGGATGCATTCACATTCATGATCGCTAGGGACGGGCGTGGCAACAATCGCAGCTTGCACTTCGCGGCCTTCCTAATCACCTGCTATCAACTCTGGGTTCGTCGCTGCAACCGGGATTATGACCAAACGTAACTGGTTTGCGCAGTCACTCTCTGTGTTTGTCTTCTGCATTAGGTATTCTTTTTGACACTGTACATGGCGTTTGTGGACCGCTTGCAGTTTGTTTGGCGGTACGAGCGCTTTTCCACGTTGTCTTTGTGTCTCCGTCACATGTGTGTGTTGCTGGAACTTGGTGCCTGACGCGCTTGTGGTTCGTTCGGTGACTGCTAAACAGGACTAGTTTCTGGAATTGGTTTTACCCTTCAAAGACTATGCTGCTGGGATGGCCCAAATTCATTGACGCCGCCCCACCGATCCTCAAATCTGTCAAAGATTGGAACGCTGGACGCAGTAGTGCACCGAAAAAACGGGCCGCGCAGAAGCGGGAATAGCCTCGCTCTTGGTTGACTAACATTACTGAATCGCAAAATAGTATGAAAGTAATGTCAAGCAGTTCGACATTGCTGTCGAAGACCGATTTCCGAGCGTAGACAAGTGTCTCAATAGGTCACGACAGCGCGTAGGCAATCACCGGAATGGAGCGCTTTCACGGCCTCGAGGGTTCCCTCGACACCTTCGAATCGATGCGTGATGTAACTACATGCACAAAATGGCGACATCAAGAAAATGCCACTGCGAAGGGTGGAGATGAAACGGCGCAATGGAAACGTACTGATCCAGCTTCAAATGGCCACTCTCGTAGTCGTCGATCAACGTCGGAACCTCACTTCGACTCTTGAAACCGCCGAAGGCCTGCACGATAAAACCACAACACCACTCAACTGCCGAATGAACTTCCGTCGCGCAGCACGCCGTGACAGAACTTACCGTGCCAGTCCACTTCCGACCCGTCACTAGTTGAAATGGCCGAGTGCTGATCTCTTGCCCAGCAGCGGCGACACCGATCACGCAGGATTCGCCCCATCCGCGATGCGCACTTTCAAGCGCCGCTCGCATAACATCAGTGTTTCCCGTTGCGTCAAAAGTGTAGTCGATACCCCAAGTCGTTTCATTGACGAGGACCTAGTATACATATCAAACACAACAAAATCATCGAAAGAACCAGCGGGCAAACCATAGGCGGCAGCTTTTCAGAACAACGATGGCACCTGCTGAATGGGTTCATCGTAATCAAGAGGGTTGAGGCAGTCCGTTGCACCAAGCTCCTTCGCCATCTCAAACTTGCCCGGGTTAGTGTCGATTGCAAAGATACGCTTGGCTCCACGCATTTTGGCACCTTGGATCACGGAAAGCCCGACAGCACCCAGTCCGAACACGGCAACGCTGGAGCCGCCCTCGACATCGCATGTGTTCCACACAGCGCCGAGACCTGTCGCCACACCACAGCCGATCAGCGAGCAGGTATCAAGCGGTGCTGTGTCGGACACTTTGGCGCAGGAGATCTCAGCTACCACGGTGTACTCAGAGAAGGTGGAGCACCCCATGAAGTGCATGATGTCCTCGCCGTCTTTGCCAGTGAAACGAGTTGTTCCATCGGGCATCACGCCAGCGCCCTGCGTTGCGCGGATTTTCGGGCACAGGTTGGTCCTCTTGCCTCGTGGCGGGTGGCAAAAGATACAATCGGGATCTCCGCACTGCGGGGTGTAGCAAGGAATTACTTTGTCACCGGGTTTGACGGATGTCACGCCCTCGCCGACCGATTCGACGACAGCGCCGGCCTCATGGCCAAGGATGGAGGGAAACAAGCCTTCTGGATCCGATCCCTCAAGAGTGTAGATGTCCGTGTGGCACAGAGCGTTTGAATGCACTTTCAGTCGTACCTCGCCCGCTTTCGGTGGTGCAACAGTGATTTCTTCGATGCGCAGGTCGTTGACTCCTCGCGCAACGGCCGCTTTGCAAGTGATCGATTGTCCGGCTGTGCTGAGCAGGCGCAGCTGGAAACGAGCCGGAGCCACGACGCGCGATACTGCTTGACGAAGCATGTTGATGTACGGGGTGTTGGATGGGGTCCTTCCTGGAAACGGTCAAAACGCAAACGAACGCTGAGAGTTATTCGTTGTTTTTGTAGAGGCGAGCAATGGCTTTAACGGCTACCTCACTTCGAGGGGGCAGTTGTGATCCACTGTCCAATCAACCCGTCTTCACAATCCTCCCCCCTTCTCCCGCACTTGTGATCGTCCCGTGCAACGGAATCCGCGACCCATTTTGTCCTTCTGCCACACGTGTCAAGTCTGTCCAACGCTCCGAGGACTTCCGCGGGCGACGACTGTGCAACGATCATTGAAAGCGCATCTGGCCTCCAACACTCAATCTCTACTACCAAGCATCACGCGCACACGACGCTCGTCCGCCTCGTCATCCAACCGCGTTCAGTTCCCGCAGTCACACGCACGGAGTGCCGGTAGGCGGTGTGTCCGAGGTCCGAGAACGAACGCGTCGACCGTTTGTCGTTTGTCGTTCGTCGTTTGTCGTTCGTCGTTCGCGGTTCGCGGAATCCTTCGTCGTCGTCGTCGCCGCCTCCGCGCCGCCTCCGCCGTTGTCGTTTTCATTCGCCGTTGCTTGCCAACGCATTCATTCATTCATCGCAGCTTCGCAGCTTCGCCCGACGACGTCTTCTCCGATGACACACACGACTCGATGACGACGACGGCGACAGAGATGCCGGTCAGAAGGCCCGCGATGACGGTGCGTGTTTAGTGGTGGGCGGTGATTGTGGTGCTTGTCCACGCCAAGCGAACGGATGGCTTGGTGGATGGTGGATGGCGGATGGCGGTGGATGAGGAAGATGGCCATCGCCATGGCGGCAGTTTGAATAACAAGCAGACCTCGAGGACAACGTCCACGGAAGCTCTAATGCATCAGGATGTGCACGCGAGGCTGAGGTGTGTTGCGGTCAGGCTGCCCAGCGCGCAGGCCTAGTGTTTCGTAGACAGAGGTGCCGTGAACGGCAATGGTTGTGAGAAGTTGAGAGCAAACTGCAGCTGTTGTGTCACGTAGATGAAAATTCGTTGGCTTCCAGATTTCTTCTCTCCAAGAAAGAGGAGAATCGCTTTGTTTGAGCCAAGTCAGTCCTGTATTTGTGTGGCCATGAAGTGCAGTCGTTAAAGCGTAAGGGTGGAGGCTGGTCATGGACTCCCCGCAAGTGAGCGGTGACGCAAAGTCAAGCTCAGTCGGTGACGCCTCCGGGGCTGCGCGCAGCGCGGCCCACGAAGATGCCAAGCAGCAGGCCTCAACACAGGGTCCTGCTGTTGGCATCCTCGATATTGAAGAACATGTCGTTCGCGTATTTGGCGACGACGACATTCGAAAAGTAGGCGTTGAGTCCCAAATCCACTGCGTGCTGCGGTGATGGTGCGCTCATCATGTCTTTTGCGTGATCCTTGCAGCTGTACATGAACGGATGGTTCGGCGTGAGCAATCTCCAAGCAGTTGCTCGCAACCGCAGACCATGCGTGCTTTGGGAGAAGCAGGACTATCGCGCTGCAATGTCTAAAGGACGCAAGGTTGGGTATTCATAATAGTGTCGTTGTAGTCGGCAGAATCCATCATTGATCCCTAGAAATTCCATGCTGCGGCACCAGGCATTTTCGTTGCAAGGCGAGCATCTCATCCTGTCACTGGAAGAGGTATGGCTTTGTGTAGCCCTGATAGGTGTGATGTTCCCATGCACGATGCGCCTGACACGTCATTTGCGCCCATAGGCATTCTTTGCCGCCTTCGAGCGCCACCAGTTGCGGATACATAAACCGCAAGCTCCTGTTGACCGTCGAAACCGTGCTTCAGATGAGGAGGAAGAGGAGCCGCGTCAGAAGCTGGCCAAGCCGTCGGCGTCTCCAGCACATCGCGACATCAATCGCTCCACTAGCCCTGGCGATTGCATCTCTGCTGACCAGGCGTGGCAATTGTTTCAAAGCAAAGTGCCCACGTTCCCAACCAAATATGCAGTGTACAGCCGATTCCGGGTAGACGATTGGGTGCGTCGTCCTTGCGCGAGCTGCTGCATCGACCGCCTCTCCTCTCTGCTCGTAATTGTTTGGCATGGTCGCCACTGTGCTTAGGTTCCGATGCCCGGTATCAGCTATGGATGCGATTACACACTTTATCCAGGCACTTTCGTAGCGCGCATTGCTGTGATTGCACATTCGATGTTGATTGAGCCTTCTTCTTGCAATGCGAAATCTGTAGGAGACCCGTCTCGCGTGCATGCAGTGGCAGCTCTCCTTATAGACTGGCGCACAGACGACTGCACAACGATCGCTTGCGCGGACAGATCTTCTCAAGGCGCCATGATTTCGGGAGGAAGTCTCCATCATGAGCCATTTTTTGCTGAGCAACAAGAGCTTTCACTACAAAACGAGTGGCGATACATTCAATCAGCTGTGAGTATTGTGCCGCTGCCCTAAATACTGATGCATTCTCTAATATGGATGTATGTGCAGGTGAGAGTCGCCACGTCAACCAAGAAGAAAGTGTTGCTGTGTTCCGTTCGTGACGTGCCCGCATCTGTGGACGATGCCGTGCGGCTCCGTCCTTCCGTTTGCACGGTCGAATTTACGCGCATGGAAAAGTTGGCTCCAATCGTGGAGCCTTCTGCGATACCCAAAGCCAAGGGCAACAAGGCAGCCAAGCGCAACAAGGCGAAGGCGAACGCCAGG
>ENA-OWNT01002498-OWNT01002498.1-seawater-metagenome-genome-assembly--contig:-NODE-2498-length-19120-cov-5.919445_pt1 | contig 19120 bp, 18 predicted proteins | sample MGYA00238136_ERZ651165 | MGnify/ENA primary metagenome ERZ651165 (study PRJEB26861, sample SAMN08777766) | seawater metagenome | isolation source: coastal seawater | place: USA: Florida | collected...
GCCAGGATCAAACTCTCCAGTTTAATCTTGGAACAAGCATGGCTTGTTTCATATCTCTATTGGTCGTTCTCACGCGCCCTTCCCAGTCCAAATGAACCTTCGAGAGCGCAGCGGAACTGACGTGGCTGCTGCCTGATTTTCAAAGACCGGCCCGGAGGCGAGCGCATAGTGCGGCGTTTGCTCCGCGTCGCTCGCGCCCCGTCGGCGCCCCGCGCTTTTATCTGGTTGCCGCTTTGAGTGCAACCATTTTTTTCGCGGGAGGAGTCAGCGACCGGCGACCCGAAGGTCAGCACACAATCCCAACGAATCAACAGGCGAACTGCCAAGTTGGATTCTTAGTGTTGGGGTTGGGGTCGCGGCCCCGAGCTCCGCACCACTGTGCGAAGCCCCCGCCAGATACTGTGGGCCCCCAGAGGCGTCAAGGCGATTCTGCTCCGACATCTTGCCTCGAGGTGCTCCCGTCAGCCCCACAACCCCATGGCAGTGCACTTGTAGAGCCATCCGAGAATCATTCCGATCAATGTTCCGCCCGCAATCGGGACCTCATGGCGGAGGACAAAGTCGGAGACCCTTCGCCACAGACCGGCCCCCGCGAGCGCAGACACGCCCACGACAAACATCGCGAGCGTGACGGAGAACAACAGGACGCCGAAGGGCTGCACGATGACCGCTGCCAGCGGGTCGAGGTGGGCCATGTGCGTGAAGCAGGTGGTCATGCCGCACATCGGGCACGGCCAGCCGGTGAGCGTCAGCACGGTGCAGCCCCCCAGCCCGAGCTGCTTGTGGGTGCCCACCCCCGCCGGATCGGGTTCGAGCCAGGCGGCAATGGCCAGCACCGGCCCCGACAGCGCGACGAGTGCGAGTCCGACGAGACGGTCCTGGACGGACGACTGCAGCCCGGCCCAGCGGTGCTGCACCCGCTCGACGAAGCTAGCCGTCACTGTTGGCATCGGCCGTGTCGGGCAGCATGGCCTCGAGCATGGCCTCCACCGCAGCAGCGTCGCGGTCGACTTCCGTGAGCCGGTCGCACATCCGCTTGCGGACCTGGTAGAGCTCGCTGGCCAGGTTGAGCGCCGTCAGCAGAGCGACGGTGTACTCATCGTAGGAGCGGGTGCGGCTGGCCACCTCTTCGAGGCGAGCGTCGAGGTCGCGGGCCACTGCCTGCACATCGTCTGCGGAGTCTTCGCCACGGACGGTGTACTGGCGGCCTCGGATGGTGATGCGAACTTGCATGCTGCTCCGGGTAGCCCAGCGGCAGCGGCTGCGTCAAGCCTCTGGGGCGCCGAGCAGGGCCTCGACAAAGGCGTCGGGATCGAAGTCCCGGAGGTCGTCCATTCCTTCACCGAGCCCGACCAGCTTGACGGGTAGACTGGTTTCCGAACGAACGGCCACGACCACGCCACCCTTTGCCGTCCCATCCAATTTGGTGAGCGCGACACCGGTGACGCCGACCACCTCCTTGAAGATCTTTGCCTGGGACAGCGCGTTCTGACCAATTGTACCGTCGAGAACCAGCAGCACCTCATGGGGTGCGGTCGGGACCGCCTTCTTCATCACGCGGACGACCTTGGCCAGCTCATCCATCAGGGCGGTCTGGGCCTGCAGGCGACCAGCGGTGTCACAGATGACGATGTCTGCTCCCCTCGCCTCGGCGGCCTTCAGAGCGTCGAAGATCACCGCCGCTGGATCGGCACCAGCCTGCTGAGCCACCACCTGGACGCCTGCCCGCTCACCCCACACTTTGAGCTGCTCGATGGCACCCGCCCGAAAGGTGTCTCCCGCGGCGAGCATCACAGAGTGCCCCTCTCGCTGGTAGCGGGCCGCGAGCTTTCCAATCGTGGTGGTCTTGCCGCTGCCGTTGACGCCCACGACCAGCAACACGAGCGGGCCGTCAGTGGGCTTGCTGGCCAGCGGCTCCGAGGTGCCGATTCGGCGGCGAACCTCCCCGCGGAGCATCGCCTGCAGCTGTTCGCCTGTGGTGTCGCGGTTGCTCTGGGTGCGCAGAGACTCCACGATCTCCATGGAGGTGCGCACGCCGACATCTGCCGAGATGAGCACTTCCTCGAGCTCATCGAGGGCGGGGAGATCGGCGCCAGCACCGGTCCACCGGGCGAGCTGGTCCGCAAGAGCCGCTCGGCTGCGGGCGAATCCGGAGAAGAAGCCCTTCTTCGCTCCGTCGGCCTTCGGCTTGCTTGCCGCCGGCCTTGCCGTCGAGACGGGCGCACTGTCCGTGCCCGCCTCCAGCTCGTCGAGGCCGTCGTCGAGGTCCATGGCCGGCCGCCCCTGCCGTCCCAGGACGAATCCGAGGCCGCCGGCAACCAGCGCCGTGGCCCCCAGCAGCCCCAGGTGCTCCGCTCCGAGAACGAGCTGGAAGGTCTCGGAGAGGGAAATGACGAGGGGGTCCATCGGGGCTCCTGCGATCAGGGCGCCCGAGTATCGGGTCGGTCTCCATCAAGCGAGACGGTAACGAGCCGAGAGACGCCCGGTGTCGTCATCGTCACGCCGTAGAGGGTGTCCACACATTCCATCGTCTTCTTGTTGTGGGTGATGACGATGAACTGCGACAGGTCGGCCATCTCGGCCAGCATGTGGTTGAAGCGGCTGCCGTTGGCCTCGTCGAGGGGGGCATCGACCTCGTCGAGCAGACAAAAGGGCGAGGGCTTGACCCGGAACAGGCTGAAGATGAGCGCGATGGCGACCATGGCCGTCTCGCCACCCGACAGCAGGGTGAGCGACTGCAGCCGCTTGCCCGGCGGCTGAACGAAGACCTCCACCCCGGTCTCCAGCAGGTCGTCCTCGTTGGTGAGTCCGAGGCGGGCCTTTCCGCCACCCACCAGCCGGGGGTACAGCTCCTGGAAGATGCCGTTGACCCGTTCGTAGGTCTCTCGGAAGCGCTCGCGGCTCACGCGGTTGAGCTGGGCGAGGGTGCGCCGAATGGCCCGCACGGACTGCTCCAGGTCGGCACGCTGGGCCTCCAGGGCGGCGTGCTCGGCGCTGAGTTCGTTGTATTCGTCAACCGCGACGAGATTGACGGCGCCGATGCGCTGCAGCGCCTTCCGGGAGGCTTCGAGGCGCTCCGTCCAGGCGGCGAGGTCGTCCTCCTCGTCGAGCATGCCCCGGGTGATTCGAAGGTCGTCGACGGGGTCGGACTGGAGGGGACCAGAGGCGTCCTCGCCAGCCTCGATGGTGACGGAGCCGTCTCGGTCGACGCGATCCAGCAACCCCGACACACTCAGCTCGTGTCGCTCCTGCATGGCTCCCCGCAGCTGTCGGATGGCCTCCTTCACGGCAGCAGAAGCCTTTTCGTTGTCTGCGCGGCGGGCGGACACCGCCTCACGGGCATCGCGGGCGGTCTCCACAGCCTGCGCGAGCGTGTCCGCTTCTTGTCGTCCCGCCTCCAGGGACGCACGGAATTGCTCCAGCTCGGCATCGACGGTCGTCTTGCGGTTCTCGATGGCGGACAGCTCCATCGCCAGCCGGTCGAGATCGTTGGCGAGCACTTCCACGCGCTCGGTGACCCGGGACTGTTCGGCATCGAGCTCGGACTCGAGGCGGCGGGCACCTTCGACGGCTGCGGAGGCTGCCCGAAGTCCGGCTTCAAGACCCGCCTGGCGCTCGCGCAAGGCCGCCACGCTCGCATGAAGCTCGGAGAACTGGCGGCGCCGGGCGTCGACGGCGGTGGTTTGAGCCGCGAGCTCCGCCTGTTCCGCTGTGAGCTCCTCCTCTACGCGTTCGGCGGCTTCTGCATGGGTGACGAGGGCGGCCTGGGCCTCGGTGCGTGCGGCGTTCGCCTCGGCCTGTTCGCGGGCGAGACGCTCCAGCTCCCGCACGAGGCGGCCCGCGCGCCCTTCTTCACGATCGACCAGGCGCTTGTGGTCGGCCAGGCGCCGGCGGATCGCGCCGAGCTCCATCTCACGTTCGCCCGCCTTCTTGCGTGCTTGTCGGAGGCGGACCTCGATCTCCTCCCGGGCGGCCTCGGCCTCCGACAGCGTGGTCCGGCTGGCCTGAAGTGCCTCCACAGCAGCAATCTCGGTCTGGCGGGCTGTGTCGAGCCGGACCTGCAATTCGGCGAGCTCACGCTTGCGGCGAAGCACCTCCGCACCCGCGGCACCCGCACGTCCCACCTCGACAAGGCGACCGGACTGCGCGACGGCAGGCCCACCGGCGTGCCCTCGAATGCCCACCACCTGGCCGGAGCTGGCGGCGGAGTCGACGGCGGCATGGGCGTCGTGAGTGAAGTGGGCACCGCCGAGGAGTGCCTGGAGGGCTCGGAGGGCATCGGGGTGCCCCTCCACCTCCGCCAGTTCTGCCGGGAGCTCGGCCAGGGTCTGGTCGGGGGGAGGGACGACCAGCAAAGGGAGGCGCTCATCGACGGATACCGCGAGAATACCGTCGAGACCGTCAGATTCAACGACAAGGGCGTCGAGACGCGGACCCAGCAGGGCCATCAGCTGGGGCTCGACCGAAGACGGGACCTCCAACAGCTCCGCGAGGACCCCCAACACACCAGGACGCCCCAACAGGCGCCGGGCGCCGTCCCCCACCTCGCCGCGCGCTTCCTGCAGGGCAAGCAGGCTCTCATGACGGGCTTGCAATCTTGTGGTGGCGCGCTCGGCCTCCGCCACTGCGCGGTCGGCAGCACGTCGATGACGCTGAGCCTCGGCTCGCGCGGCGTCCGCGGTCATCAGCTCCTGCTGGACAGCCTGAGCGCACTTGCGGGCCTCCGCCGCGGCATGGGTCGCAGCTGCTTCCGCCGCCTCCAGCTGCACGACGGCCTCGACCAGGCCCGCGAGATCGCCCCCGGCTTCCACACTCTGGGCCTCGATGCGCGCGCGGGAGGCCGCAATGTCGTTGAGCCGTGACCCCGAGGTGGTCGCGGATGCCTCTGCACGCGCCCGCTTGCCCGCCAGCTCGACTGAACGCGCCCGGGCGACATCGACCCGGCGCCGGCGCTCGCGAAGGGCACCCTCGAGCTCGCGGACCTCCGACCCCATGGCTTCCACCAGAGTCTCCTGTCCACCAAGGGTCTCGGTGACCTCTGCGAGCTCCACGCGCGTGCGGTCCACCCGGGACTGTGCCGCGGTCCCTTCCTCGCGGGTCTGACGTCGCCGAACAATGAGGGCACGGTGGCGCTGCTCGAGCTCAGTGCGTTCACGGGCCTGGTGGTCGCGGGCAGAGACCCGTTCGCGGCGGGAGGCCTCAAGCTCCGCCCGACGCTCCCGAACGACCGACACCTCGTCGTCGAGCTTGCGCATCCGAGTGCGGTGCGCATTCTGGAGCTCGACGGTGCGCTCCACAGCCCGCCGTGCGGCGCCCTCCTCGGCAACGATGGCCCGCCCCTTGTCGGACAGTGCCCGCCGGTCGGCTGCGAGGGCCGCATAGCGAGCGAGTCCGACGAAGACCTCGCCCTGCCGAACCAGTGCCCGGAGACGCTTGTACTTCATCGCCTTGGTGACCTGCCGCTCCAGCTTCTTCAGGCGGGTGGCGTGGCTGGCGACGACTTCCGCGGCACGGTCGAGGTTGTCCTGGGTGGCGGACAGGCGCTGCTCCGTCTCCTTGCGCTTGAGCTTGTAGCGGGAGATGCCGGCGGCCTCTTCGATGAGCGTGCGGCGCTCCTCGGGCTTGGCACGCACGATCTGGCCGATGCGGCCCTGTTCGATGAAGGAGTACAGCGGGTTTGCCGCACCCGAGTCGAGGAACAGCTCCTGGATGTCGCGCAGGCGCACCTTCTGGTGGTTGATGAGGTACTCGCTGGCGCCGTCGCGGCTCAGCCGGCGGGTGACCTGCAGCTCGTCGAGCCGGGCGTAGTCGCCGGGGAAGGGCTCATCCTGGGCTTCGAAGTGGAGGGTGACCGAAGCCACGGACATGGGGTCGCGCTCCGCCGAGCCGGCGAAGATGATGTCCTGCATGGCCTGACCGCGGAGCTGCTTGGGGCGCTGTTCGCCCAGACACCAACGCACGGCGTCGACGACGTTGGACTTGCCGCAGCCGTTGGGGCCGACCACGCCGGAAATGCCCGACGAGAAGTGGAAGACGGTGCGGTCGGGAAAGGACTTGAAGCCGTGAAGCTCCAGCTTTCGGATGTGCATGCTCGGGGACCTGGGACCTGGGGCCCGCGCAGTCCTTGAGAAGGTGCATCGGGCCGGCGCTCGGAGGGAGCCCTCGTCACCGTCGGACGAATGGGCCGGGGCGGGACCGCAGAAGTGAGGCGGGCGCCTCGGGTCCCAGGGGGGAGCGCGATGCTATCACGGTGTTCCACGCCGAGCCGGGCAAGTTCGCTGTGTCGGGCCCCCCAGCGGAAGGCTCAGTCCGAATATGTGATATCGGATGTCCTGACCCCCCGATATTCCGCTTGCAGGCGCAGGTACTCGGCGTGGCCATGGCGGATGTGGTGGTCGATCTCGGCGTCGGTGACGGTGCGACGGACCTTGGCGGGCACCCCCATCACCAGGGAGCGGTCGGGGACGACCATGCGCAGGGGCAACAGCGCCGCAGCACCGATGATGCAGAAGCGGCCGACTTCGGCGAGGTCCATGACGACGGCGCCCATACCGACCAGCACGTCATCTCCGATGGTGCAGCCGTGCAGGACCACCCGGTGTCCACAGGTGACGCGCGCGCCGACCCGGGTGACGCTCAAGCCACGGGTGGCGTGGATGATGGTGCCGTCCTGGATGCTGGTCTCTTCACCGATCTCGATGCTGCCCTGGTCGCCACGCAGCACGCATCCCGGCCAGATGGAGGCGCGGGCCCCCACCTTCACATCGCCGATGAGCACGGCATCTGGGTGCACGAAGGCTTCCGGATGCACCTGGGGACGCTTGTCCTTGTAGGCCTGCAGGTTGGGGGGCTGGGACGGCATCGGCGCTCCGGCGCGTCGGGATTCAAGACGCAGGGAAATGAGATGGGCGCCCCCGCGTATGGCGCGTTCCCGGAGGAAGCATGTCATCCGAATCGACCGCTCTTGCTCCCCGCCGCGACGTGGCGCTGTCCTACGTGCTCTGGTTCGGCGGGTTCCTCGGCCTCTGTGGCCTTCACCGCTTCTACATGGGCCGCTGGGTGTCGGGCCTGCTGTGGATGTGCACCCTTGGATTCTGCGGGATTGGCCAGCTGGTCGACCTCTTCGCACTGCCCCGCATGATCGAGGACTCCAACCGCGGCGCCGGCTGGTAGTCAGCGGTCGGGAATGCGCACCCAGGCGTTGAGGTAGCCCACGGGGGTCTGCACACTGCCGGGGGCGTACAGGTCATAGAAGCCTGGGCCAAACACCCCCGGGTCGGCGAGCACGTTGGCCTGCGGGGTGACGAGACCCCGCTCCGGCAGGATGTAGTCCGGCTTTCGGGTGAGCACGTAGGCGTAGTCGTGGCGCTCGTGTCCCGCGATGCCCTCGCCCATGTCGTCGATGGGCGCCCGCGCGATGTGCGCGTCGTTGAGGCCCCACATGTCGATGGTGGTGTGACCCGCGTAGTAGGGCAGGATGCCGGCGGCATGGACCGCGAAGACCTTGTCGGGCGCGATGTTCTCGGCGAGGAAGCTTCCGATTGCTCGGCGACGGTCGAGGTCTTCGGCGAAGCGCTCGGCGAAGTCCTTCATCTCCAGCTGGCCGGGGATGGACCACACCGCGCCGAGAACGCCCACCACTGCGGCGACCACGGAGTAGCGCCGGCCCGCGAGCCCTTGCAGCGCTTGCTGGACGAGCACCGCCATCGCCGGCAGCCAGGGGATGAGGAAGCGTCCGGTCCCTTTGAAGTCGCCGCCCACCGCCACGATGTATGTGAGGAAGAAGCCCACCAGCACGACCTTTTCGAGCCAGGGTCCCCGCAGCTCTGTCCGCGTCCTCCCGCGCGCCGCAAGCGGAATCGCGACCAACAGCAGAGCAAACGGAAGTGCCGACCAGGCGCCCGTCCCCAGGTATCCAAGCCCCCGCATCACCGCCGAGCCCAACAGCGTCTCCGTCCCGCCCACCTTGGCGTGGAACGTGTTCGGCACCAGGCCCCCATAGGTAACGACACGGAAGAGGAGGTGGGGGACGGTGAAGCCGAGGAAGGTGGCCGCTGGAAGCACCTTGGGGGACCGCAGCAGCCACAGCAGGCCGAAGACGGCGTAGCCCTCGGGACGAGTGAGCGCGGCGAGTCCGGCGAAGATGGCCCAGTGACGGTGGTTCAGGAGCGCGAGCGTGACCAGCCAGGCGTAGAAGCAGGTCTCGAGTCCCTGCACGCCCTCGAGCGCGAGGCCCGGGAAGGACGCCACGAGAATGGGCGCCAGCCAGCCCTTTTCGCCGAGCTTCCAGGTGGCGTGGAGCAGTCCGACCGTGCAGACCATGCCGAGCAGCGCACCCACAGGCCCTGGGTCGAGCCCGAGCATCTCCACCGGCACGAACATGACCGTCCAGAGGAAGTTCGTGTAGCCCTCGACCGGCTCGCCCGGGTTGTAGACGAGACCGTGCCCCAGCGCGGCGTTCTTCGCGTAGCGAAACGAGATGTAGGCGTCGTCCTGCAGGCACAGTCCGAACCAGGACTGCACCGCGACGATGGCGACGCTGACAGCACCCAGCACACCGAGAGACGTGCGCTCGCCTCGGGCGTCGGGGGCGCTCATCCGATGAGAACGCCCGCGATGGTGCCGGTCATGAAGGCTGCGAGCGAGCCCCCAATCATGGCGCGCAGGGCGAGGTCGGCGAGGTCACCCATCCGCTTCGGGGCGATGCCGCCGATGCCGCCGAGCTGGATGCCGATGCTGGCGAAGTTGGCGAAGCCGCACAGGGCGTAGCTGGCGATGATGGACGAGCGCTCGGAGATGACCGGTACCTCTGCGCCCACCATCTGGCCGAGGTTGATGTAGGCGTAGAGCTCGGTGAGCACGATCTTCTGACCGAGCAGGGTGCCGACGACTCCGCACTCGGACCAGGGGACACCCATGATGAAGGCGATGGGCGCGAACAACCAGCCGAGGATCATGGCCATGCTGAGCGGCGCATCGCCCGGAATGGGGACGAGACCGAGGCCGTAGTCGACCATGGCGACCAGACCCACGAATGCGATGAGCATGCCGGCCACGTTGATGGCCAGGCGGGTGCCCTCTGCAGCCCCTTGAGCAGCCGCCTCGAGCACGTTGCGGGCGCTCTTTTCGACCTCCATCTCCAGCGCGCCCGAGGTCGTGGGGGTGCCGTCTTCCGGGTAGAGGACCTTCGAGATGGCCAGGGCCGCCGGTGCGGACATGATGGACGCCGCCACGAGGTGCCCCGCGATGCCGGGGATATTACCCAAGAAGCCCACATAGACGGCCATCACGCCGCCCGCCACGGTCGCGAAGCCGCCGGTCATGACCGCGTGGAGCTCCGACTTCGTCATGTCCTTCACGAAAGGCCCGATGACCAGCGGTGCCTCGGTCTGTCCGACGAAGATGTTGGCGGCCGCCGACAGGGACTCCGCCCCCGAGGTGCCCATCGTCCGCTGCATCACCCAAGCGACCGCGTAGACGAGCTTCTGCATCACGCCGATGTGGTAGAGCACGCTCATCAGCGACGAGAAGAAGACGATGGTGGGCAACACGGCGAAGGCCATGTTCACCAACGGAAAGGACAGGCCGTCCATCGGCACGGGCTCGCCCGAGGGTCCGATGATGGAGTGGGGCACGAAGCTCGCGAACACGAATTTGGCGCCTTCGTCCGCGAAGCCGATGAGCGTGTTGACGCCCTGGTCGACGACGGTCTTGAAGACCTCCTGCAGCATCGGGCTGAGCACCACGACGCCGAAGATGAGCTGAAGCGTCACCCCCCACGCCACCGGCTTCCAGTTCACCGCCCTGCGGTTCTTGCTCATCAACCAGGCGAGCCCGATGAGAATGGGGATGCCCAGCAGGGAGATGCCTCGATCGAACAGAGTCGTCTCGGCAGGTAGGAATGCGGCGACCGTAAACATGCCGCGCATTCAAGCACAAGCCGCAGGCCGCTTCCACCGAAGGAGCGCGCCACCTCGTCGCCTGCTCATCCGAAGCCAACCCCACAGCGGGACTGGCCGGTGTGTCGGGTTACGCGCGCCTTCCTCAGGTTGACACCCCCATCGGAGAGCCCATGACCGCTCCTTCCACCGCTTCCCAGCCACCTCCGCTGCCGTCGGAGAGTGGGCTCCCCGCCCTCGATGGCGCCGGACTGAAGGGACTGTACCGGGAGATGCTGCTGGTGCGCCGCCTCGAAGAGCTGGCCGCCAAGGCGTACACCCAGCGGAAGATCCTTGGCTTCTGCCACCTATACATCGGCCAGGAATCGGTGGCGGTGGGCGCTGCAGCCGCCACCCGCGGCGAGGACTACTGGCTGGCCGCCTACCGTGAGCATGGCCACGCCCTCGCCAAGGGCACCAGCGCCCGCGCAGTGATGGCCGAGATGTTCGGCAAGGAGACCGGCTCCTCGAAGGGACTCGGCGGCTCCATGCACATCTTCGACGAGCCCAACCGCTTCCTCGGTGGCTACGGCATCGTCGGCGGCCACGTCCCCCTCGCCAACGGCATCGGCTGGGCGATTCGGGCCCGCGGCGAAGATGCCGTGTGCGTGTGTTTCTTCGGCGACGGCGCAGCCAACCAGGGCGCCTTCTTCGAGGCCCTGTGTCTCGCCCAGCTCTACAAGCTGCCCTGCGTGTTCATCTGCGAGAACAACTTCTACGCCATGGGCACGGCGCTCCACCGCCAGTCGGCAGTCACCGAGATGAGCCTGCGGGCCGCCGGTGTGGGCATGGCCCGCGAGACCTTCGAGGGCTTCGATGTGGAAGAGGTCCGCGAGCGAGTCGGACGCGCAGCCGCCTACGCACGCTCTGGCCAGGGTCCCGTCCTGCTGGAGATTGTGACCTACCGCTACCGCGGCCACTCCATGTCCGACCCCGCCAAGTACCGGCCCTCGGGCGAGCTCGATGAGCGCAAGGAGTCCGACCCCCTCAAGATCACGCGCAAGCGCCTGGTCGACGACTTCGGCGTCACCGAAGCGGAGCTCGCGGAGATCAAGGCGTCGGTCGAGGCCGAGTGCAAAGACGCCGTCCAGTTCGCCGAAGAGAGCCCCATTCCCGACCCCGCGACGCTCTACGACTACACCTACGCGCCCCAGACCACGTCGATGGGCACGGGCGACGATGCGCCGGTGCACAAGTTCGACAAGGCGCCGGCACTCGCCATTCCGGGCGTCGACCATCCTGCAATCGAGGGAGGCGCCTGATGGCCAGGCTCCAGATTCGCGAGGCCCTGCGCCGCGCCATGGTCGAGGAGATGCGTCGCGACGACCGCATCTTCCTCATGGGCGAGGAAGTGGCCCACTACAAGGGCGCCTACAAGGTCAGCCAGGGCATGCTCGAAGAGTTCGGTCCCCACCGCGTGGTCGACACCCCCATCTCCGAGGGTGGCTTCGCTGGTCTCGGCGTGGGTGCGGCCATGGTGGGCATGCGTCCCATCATCGAGTTCATGACATGGAACTTCTCGCTCGTGGCCTACGACCAGGTCATCAACAGCGCGGCGAAGATCTACCAGATGAGCGGCGGACAGCTGAATGTCCCCGTGGTCTTCCGCGGTCCCAACGGCGCGGCGGAGAACCTCGGCGCCCAGCACTCCACCTCGGTGGACAGCCTCTACGCCCACTTTCCCGGCCTCAAGGTCGTCACCTATGCCGACGCCCACGACGCCTACGGGCTGCTCAAGGCCGCGATTCGCGACGACAACCCCGTGTGCTTCCTCGAAAGCGAGATGACCTACGGCCTCAAGGGCGAGGTGCCCGACGAGGAGTTCATCATCCCGCTCGGTCAGGCCAACGTCCGCCGCACCGGGGCCGACGTCACCTTGGTGAGCTGGGGCAAGCCGGTCCTGTGGCTCAAGGACACCGTCGCCGAGCTCGAGAAGCAGGGCGTCGACGTCGAGTTCATCGACCTGCGCAGCCTGCGTCCCCTCGACCACAAGACCCTCTTCGGCTCCGTCGCCAAGACCGGCCGCTGTGTCGTCGTCCATGAAGGCCACCTGTTCGCCGGCGTCGGTGCAGAAATCGCCGCCCGCGTGCAGGAAGCCTGCTTCGACCACCTCGAAGCCCCCGTGTTGCGCGTCACCAGCCGTGATGTCCCGCAGCCCTACGCCACCAACCTCGAAAAGCTGGTGATGCCCTCGAACGAGCGGGTCATCGACGCAGTCCAGCGCGTCCTCGGGAGGGCCTGATGGCCGAGATCTTCGTGATGCCCCAGGCCACGCCCACCATGGAAGTGGGCACCATCGCCGTCTGGCGAAAGGCCGCCGGCGACAAGCTCACCGCCATGGATGTCCTCGCCGAGGTGGAGACCGACAAGGCCACGATGGAGATCGAGGTCTTCGACGATGGCGTGCTGTTGGCCATTCTCGTGGAGGAAGGCGCCGACGTCCCCGCCGGTGCGCCCATCGCCATCATCGGTCAGTCGGCCGACGAGGACTTCTCCGAGCTCCTCGAGCAGGCGAAGTCCGGCGCCGCAGCTGCCCCCGCTCCTGCAGCGAAGGCCGCCCCGGCGCCCGAAGCCGCCGCACCGGTCGCAGATGCCCCGAAGAAGGCCGCGGTGGCCGGACGCGCCGGACTCACCCCCTTCACCTGGCAGGGCCAGGAGCTGCCCGACGCCATCATGGAGATGCCGGAAGGCTTCAGCTACGAAGCCCCTGTCGCCGAGGTGGGGGAGGCTCCCCGCTCCGTGCGTGCCGCGCCCGCCGCTCGTCGCACCGCCCGCGAGCTCGGGGTCGACCTCACCACCGTCTCCGGCACCGGTCCCCGCGGTCGGGTGCTGCGGGAGGATGTCGAGAAGGCCCACGCCAAGCCCGTTGTGGCCGCAGCGCCTGCGGGTCCCGCCGACGAGGTCATCCGCAACTCGCAGATGCGGAAGACCATCGCCAAGCGCCTGAAGGCCGTCTACCTCGACGCCCCGGTCTTCTTCCTCACCGCGCAGTTCAAGTGCGACGCCCTCGTCACCTTCCGCAGCCAGCTCAAGGCCGCCGGGGTGAGGGTGTCCTACAACGACCTCGTGATGAAGGCCAGCGCCAAGGCCCTGCGCGACGTGCCCGCCGTCAACGCCTCCTGGGGCGAAGCCGCCATCACGCGCCATGGCTCCGTCCACATCGGCATGGCTGTGGCGCTTCCCGGCGGCCTCATCACCCCGGTCATCCGGAATGCCGACCAGAAGGGTCTGTCCGCCATCGCCACCGAGACCCGCGACCTCGCCGGCCGGGCCCGCGACATGAAGCTGGGTCCCGACGAGTACACCGGCAGCACCTTCACCATCTCCAACCTCGGGATGATGGGCATCGAGCAGTTCACGGCCATCATCAACCCCCCCGAGGCGGTGATCCTGGCGGTGGGTTCGATGCAGCAGGAGCCCGTCGTGGTCGATGGTCAGCTGTCCGTTGGCTGGCGGATGAAGGTCACGCTCACCTGCGACCACCGTGTGGTCGACGGTGCTCTGGGCGCGGAGTTCCTCCAGGCGGTGCGTCGCTACATCGAGACCCCCGCCTTGCTCGCCACCTGAGGCAAGCCTGCAGTCCCCGTCGCCGGGCCCACCACAATGGGCTCGGCGTCGTCGTTCTCGGAGGACGGCATGCACATCTGCATCGTCTGCAGCGCCCACGGCTTCGGGCACGTCACCCGGCAGCTCGAGGTCGCCCGTCGCTTGATGGCCCGGGGGACGGAGGTGACCCTCTTCACCGCAGCCCCGGAAGCCGTGGTTCGAGAGTGGACGCCCGACATCGAGATGGTGCCCTGGACCGCAGATGTGGGCATCGTCCAAGCGGACAGCCTCACCGAAGACCACGCGGCGACCGTGCAGCTGGTCCAGCAGCGCAGCACATCCGAGCGGGTGCACACGCTGGCCCAGGCGCTGTCGACCCGGAGGCCCGACCTGGTCGTGGCAGACTGTCCCCCCATCGCCTTGGAGGCAGCCCGTCGCGCCGGGATCCCGGCAGTGGCCGTCGGCAACTTCACCTGGCCCTGGATCTACCGAAACACTCCAGGGCTCGACACCTGCGCCGACCTGCTCGAGCCCTGGCAGCACCCCCACCCCGCCGCGAGCTTGTGGCCCGGCCCCGGGATGCCCGGCTTCGCCAGCGTCAAGGCATTCGGTCTGGTGGGACGCAAGGCCACCGACGTCCCCGACCTCGCCCCCGGCCATGTGCTGGTGAGCTTCGGCGGGCTCGGGCTCGCCGACCTGAACGACCGCCTACCGGTCATTGCCGGCGTCCGCTGGCTGCTCGCACCGCCGATGCCCGCGCTCGACCGACCCGACTGCACCTGGCTGGAGGGCGTCCCCTACCCCGCCCTGGTCGCCGCATCCGAAGTGGTCGTGACCAAGCCAGGCTACGGCATCTTCGCCGAGACGGCCCTCAACGGCGCCCGCTTGCTCTGGGTCCCCCGCGGACACTTTCCCGAGGCCCGCTTCATCACCCGGGCGATGGAGGAGCGGGGCGACCGACGCGTGGACCTCGCCGCCGGTGCGTCCCCCGCCGACTGGCGCAAAGCCTTGTCCCTCGCAGTTCCACGACGGATGGCAGAGCCCCGGCCTGCACCCATCCCAGACACCGCCACCGACCAGCTCGTGGCGTGGCTCCTGGGCTCAGCCCACTGACTCGCGCAGGGGGAGCAGCTCCGACTCGGGGATGGCCGCCACCTGGCTGGCGTCGCGGCGCACGAGGTCGCAGAGGTGCTCGAGCGGCAGGTCATTGGGGTCGGTGCCGAAGGGGTCTTCAATCTCCACGCCGGCCTCTTCGATGCCCAGCATGGCGAAGGCGACCATCGCGGTGACGGGGATGACCATCCACTCCATCATCGGCACCAGCACGACCGGCAGGGTGAGCAGGTAGAACGCGAGCAGCTGCCTGATCTGGACCACGTAGGCGAAGGGCACGGGCGTCTTCAGGATGCGCTCACAGGCTTCCTGGTGCTCCACGAGTTTGGTGATGGCGCCTTCCAGCTCACGGCCCAAGGCGGCGGGCAGCTCGCCCGATGTGATGTGGCGGGCCACCCAGCGGGACATGAGGGTGGCGAGGTAGAGCGGTGGATCTGCGCGGCGGGCGGCAGCGGCGGCCTGTTCCTCGCCGAGAATAGCCTGCAGCTCGGCGTCGTCGACTTCCCGACGAAGGTGCTGCTTGAGGGACACCGCGTATCCGTGGACCAAGGGAGCCAGCGGTCCTGTGTCGCCGATGTGGGCCTTGGCGACGCGCAAGAGGTTGCGTGCAGACGCGATGATGCCGCCCCAGCGCTTTCGCCCCTCCCAGTAGCGGTCGTAGCTGGCGTTGGTGCGGAACACGAGGAGCATGCCCATGGCCACACCCACGAGAGAGTGGGCGAGCGCGCCGAAGTCGGGCATCGGGATGGTGCGACCGGCCGCCGCGATGGTGACGATGCCGGCCCAGCCTGCGTAGGCGAGGATGCGGGTGCGCAGTCGCGACAGGACGGTGCCGCGCCAGACCAGGGTGGTGCCCGCCCAGTGCCCCTGTTCGTAGTCGATCATGGTGATTCCTCGGTCGGGGCCGCACCCCGTCGAACGTCGCCTTGCTTAGCCGATTGGCCTGCGAGGGCGCTGCAGTGCTCCGTCACCCAGCGGGCCTCCGCAGCGGCCGTGAGCGGTCCGAGGGTCCAGGCGGGCTGTCCGCTGTGGAGCACCCGCTGACCCGCCGGCTTGCCACAGATACCCGCCCGGTCCCGCCGAGCGACCACCTGCAGCATGTCGAAGACGTGCCGGTCGAGGGCATCCCGGCAGCCGGGCTCCGACAGCAGCCCGGAGCAGCCCGCCTCGTCGAGCGTCTGTCCCTCTCCGGCGAGCTCTCGCCAGCGGATGCGCCAGAACTGGTTGGGTGCATCGGGCAGGGCCTGGACCTCCATGAAGCCGTGGAGGACCTGCTCGGCCACGGCATGGGGCTTGTGCAGGGTGTTCTCGGCGGCGTCCTGGAGCAGGTGCCACGCGCAGTGCCGGCGAAAGCGTGACGTCACACATGTGGCCAGAGCCGCGTCGAGGTCGCCCGTCCGCCCGATGCGCTCGGCCATGAGAAAGCGGCACTCGTCCTGCCAGACCTCTCCATCGACGGTGTCGCAGTCTGCGGGGTCGAGCCGGGCGAAGCGCTCGGTGATGGTGACCTGGCAGTCCCCGCGCACGCTGGGGTCGGCGATGTGGTCGCAGGAGGCGCGGGCTGTGGCGTAGTTGGGAGCGGAGGACAGAGCGCGGGCGTAGGCCTCGGCCTCGGTGGGGGGCGAGGCGCAGCCGGCGACCAGCAGCAGTGCAGCCGTCCTCAAGACTCGACCTCGGGAATGGCCTGCTGGTGGCGTTGTCCGAGCCCAGCATAGTCGAGGCCCCCCAGGCGGGACAGCGGGTCGAGGGCCACCGAATCGACGAGCAGTCGGCCGTCCTCCTCCAGCACCACAGCATCGTCGAGGTGGAAGCCGAGAATCTGTCCGACCAGCAGATGGGCGGTGCCCAGGTCGTGTTGGTGAATGAGCCGGCACTCGGCCACCGCGCGGGCCTCCGCTGGGAAGGGGGCGTCGACGAAGCGACCAGGCAGCGGGGTGAGACCGGAGGCGAGGAATTCGCTTCCAGCGTGCCGGGCGGCGGTGTGGGCGACCTGTCCGATGTGGCCCACCGACGGAATGGAGACCGTGAAGACACCCGTGGACAGGATGTTCTCCGCGGTGTCCTTCAGCTTGTCCCTACCGGCCCGGGCCACCGAGATGGCCAGCGAAGGCGGCTTGCTGGTGACGCCCATGAAGAAGGAGAAGGGCGCAAGGTTTTCGGTCCCGTTGGCCGAGCGGGTGCCCACCCAGGCGATGGGACGGGGGACGATGAGGCTCGTCATCAGCCGGTAGAGCGCGCGACCCCGCAGGGTGCTGGCATCGATCTGCATGGGGACTCCGGTGGGACCGTCCAGGACTCGGAGCCCAGGTTAAGCCGCCGGCCATGTTGCTTCCCGTCGTCCGCTCCTGGCACCGGTCCACCCGAGGTGCCCTCTCCGCCCTGATGCTGGGCCTGCTCGTGGCCTGTGCCGCAGACGATGCGGGGCCAGCCACCCCTGGGAGTCCCTCAGCCGCCGCCGCCGCCGAGGCTGCCGAGATCGCCAAGGAAGCCGAGGCGCTCGAAGCTCTGGCCCGTGAGGTGACCGCCGAGATGGACGGCGCCCGCCGCCGGGTCGACCAGGGGGAGCGCACGGTGGAGGAGGAGGCCAAGGCCATCCGCGACAAGGTCGCCGTGTTGAATGAGCGCCACGACGCACTCCAGGCCCGCATCAAGGCGTGGGAGGACGGCCTGCACACCGCTTCGGGCGACCCAGCCTGGCCCCAGGACCCCGTCAAGGGCAAGCGGTAGGCCTCAGTCGGTCACTTTGCTGCGCACGACCGCTTCCACGCCCACAGTCGCAGTCTGCATGGCCTCGAAGTCGAGGCGCGCGACGGGCCCGGAGAAGTCGACGGTCATGGCATCGAGGGTGGCGTCGCCCAGCGACAGCGATTCGCCCCCGAGGATGACGCCGCCGACGATGTTCTCAGCAGGAATGGGCGGACGTTCCGCCAGCGCACTTCGTCCGGCGTCGCCCTCCCATGCGCAGAACAACAGCGTGCGTGCCGGGGGACGCCGCACATCCCAGGCCTTGGCAAGCGAGATGACCATCGCCATCGCAGTAGTGGAGCGTCCGGGGTCGGCGGGGTCGTCGTGGGCGCCGATGAGCACGGTCTCCCCTGCCCTGCCGTCCTTTCGACCACACACCACCTTCGCGCCGCCGGTGTCTCGGTAGCTGCGGCCGTAGGCGGGCACGGTCTTCATCTGGCGCAGCCGGTCGCCGAAGCTCGCCCAGGCTGCAGACGGTCTCGGCTTGCCGGGCGCGCGGTCCTTCTTCTCGGCCTCCAGGATGAAGGCGTCGCGCTGGAGGTCGGCCATGGAGATGGCGTCAGGACCACCCTTCGGGACCTCCACCCCCACCGACTCGGCCTTGCAGCCCAAGGCGAGAACCGTAAGCCACAGCCACTTCACTGGATGTATCCGTGCACCCGGAACCACCGCACGGCCTTGTCGACCGCACCGGCGATGTCGTTTTGTGGCACCCCCAGCTCGTCGACGGCGCGACGGGCCGTGCGGTACCGCTCCTCCTGCATCGCGACCAGCACCCGAGGGTCGAGGCCAGCGAAGCGGTGGGGGTTCTGCGCATGGAGCACGCCCCCCACCCGTCCGGCGAGGTCGATGGCCAACCGCGGGACCGGGAAGCGTGGAACCGGCTTGCCCAGGGCTTCGGCGCACATCGCCATGAACTCGCGGTAGCTGAGGTTGTGGGCGCCCAGCAGGTAGCGCCGGCCGGAGCGTCCTTTCTCGAAGGCGAGGATGTGGCCCAGTGCGCAGTCGTCGGCGTCCATGAAGCACTTGCCGCCGCGGGGGAACACCGGCACCCACGGCGACTTCGAGATGGAGACGAGCAGCTGCCCGCTGGTGGGCTTGATGTCCCAGGCGCCCACGATGTAGTCGGGGTTGACCACCACCGCCTCGACCGTCTTCCAGCCGCAGGCCATCTGCTCCGCCTGCACCTTGGTGTCGTGGTAGGCGCGCAGGGCCGTGCCAGGGGGACCATAGACGCGATGGGCGTCGAGTAGGGTGTCCTCGTCGCCTGGAGCTTCCCGAGAGCCGAAGCCCACAGTGATGCTGGAGCTGCACACGACCATTCTGCGGATGCCCACCTTGTCGGCGGCCCGGAGCAGTCCGCGGGTGCCGAAGACGTGGACCTGGCGCATCCTCGCGATGCCACCCGGGCTGGGGTCGAACAGCCCGGCGACATGGTAGACGGCCTCACAGCCGTCCATCGCGCGGGCCAGGCCCTCTACAGACTCGGCGTCATCGCCCAACGACACCTGGTGCAGGTGCAGATCGAGGCCCTCGATGGTGGGCTTGGGCTTGCGGATGACGCAGTGGACCTCGTCGCCGCGCTCGAGCAGCAGCCGCACGAGGTTGGCGCCGATGAAGCCGGTGGCGCCTGTCACGAGGACCTTCATCTCACTCCGAGGGCACGGGTCGCGCACAGACCATGGCCTATCGACCGCGGACGAACAGCTCCTTGCCGATGATCATCCGCTGGATCTGGCTGGTGCCCTCGTAGATCTGGAAGATCTTGGCATCCCGCA
>ENA-OWNT01002500-OWNT01002500.1-seawater-metagenome-genome-assembly--contig:-NODE-2500-length-19105-cov-6.423324_pt1 | contig 19105 bp, 14 predicted proteins | sample MGYA00238136_ERZ651165 | MGnify/ENA primary metagenome ERZ651165 (study PRJEB26861, sample SAMN08777766) | seawater metagenome | isolation source: coastal seawater | place: USA: Florida | collected...
CTCGGAGTTGACAATTGACCTAGGATGGCCGCGTGAAGCGCGCTCTCATCTGCCTGATCGTGGTCCTCGCGGGCTGCCCCACCGACGAGGCCCCCACCGGCTTCGCCGCGACCGAGCGGGTCGTGACCATCGCCGACAACGTGGCCGCGAACCCAAGCTGGTCCCAGAGCTGGGTCGCCCTGCTCGGCGCCAACGACGACGCGCTGTTCCCGGCGTTCGCCGGCGCGGATCTGGCCACCCGGACCGGCGCCGAGCTGGTTCGGCTGGAGTCCGGCGGAGACAGCTACTACGCATTGGGTGGCGCGGCCGGTCCGGCCTGTGTCTGCGGCTCCGGCTGCGGGGAGCCCTGTCTGGATCCCACGGACGATCGCCCTACCGTGGCGATCGTGGAGCTGGGCAGCAACGACCTCGTCACCACGGCGTTGTCCCTGCTCTCGGACGCAGACCTGCGCGACGACCTGACGCCGGCCATCGCCGGGTATCGGGCCGACGTGCGGACGGTCCTGGGGGCCGTGAACGACGGCTCGTTGTTTCCGACTCCCCCGCGGCTGCTGGTGACGAACGTTCCGGATCCGTCCGACGGAGTCGGGGATGTCGCGGAGCTGATCACCTCGTTCTTCCCGTTCGAGGGCGCGGACCAGGTGACCCCCGAGCTCGCGTTGGAGCTCATCGCCGGCTTCAACACCGTCATCGCGGAGGAGGCGGCGGCGGCGGGCGCGGAGCTGGTCGATCTGCACAGCGTCTTCCTGGGGCACGGCTACCACTCGGACGACGAGGCAGCTCCGCACTACGTGAGCGCCGACCCGACCCGCTGGTACTCGACGGTCATCGATCCGAACCTGCGGGGGGCCCACGAGATCCGCCGCGCCGTCTGGCGTCAGCTCACCGACGAGGCCATCGACGCCATCCCCACGGACCTCCCGATTCCGTCCACGGAAGGGCTCCCGACCGTGCCTGCCGGTGGGTGGGCGGAGGCCGTCGTCGACTCGGCGATCACGGCCGAGCTGGTGGACGGGGACACCACCTATCCGAACCTGGCGGCGGACCCGGAGGAGGCCCTGGGCGCGCCGGGTGGGACCACCGGGTCCCTCGTGGCGGTGGGTACCGTGGGGGCCTGGTTCGTCGTGGATCTCGGCGCCGACGGCGTCGCCACGGATGGCGAGGGCGAGGACCTGGTGGTGCTCGAGTTCGGCGCCCAGTCCGGGGGCACTCCCGAGCCGTACCGCACTGAGGTGTCCGAGAGCCCCACCGGTCCCTGGACCCGCCTCGGGGACGCGTTCGGCGAGCGCGCCTTCGACCTCGCGGACGCTGGAGTGACGCGCGCCCGCTACGTGCGGGTCGAGAGCCTCGCCCAGGAGGCGGACGTGCTCGGAGGCCTCGGCTCGCCCTACTACCCCGGGCCGGAGATCGACGCGGTGGGCGCGGTGTACCCGGCGCCATGAGGTTGGCCTCCGCCGCCATGAGGTCGGTCCGCGACGCCATGAGGTCGCGCCCAGGCGTCTCGATGTCCCTGCTCGCCTTCGCGATCCCGCTCTTCGGCTGCGCGCCCTCCGCGCCCACGTGGAGCGAGGACGTCGCGCCGATCCTGGAAGAGCACTGCCTGTCCTGCCACCAGACGGGGCAGGTGGGGCCCATGGCGCTGGACACCTACGAGGCGGCGGTGGAGTGGGCGTCGGTGATCGTGGCGACCACGCAGGCGCGCACGATGCCGCCGTGGGGGGTCACGACGGATGGCTCCTGCGGCGAGTTCCGGGAGCCCCGGTGGCTTGACGACGCTGATCTCGAGACGCTCCGGGAGTGGGCCGAAGGCGCGCAGGAGCCAGGTGCGCGACAGGTGGTCCCCGTGCCCGAGGCGCCCGGACTCGACGTCGTCCACAAGGAGATCGCCCCGCTGGATCCCCACGTCCCCTCCGGCGATCCCGACGAGTACCGCTGCTTCCTGATCGATCCCGACCTCGACGAGGACACGTTCCTGACCGCCTGGGAGGTGCGGCCCGGCGCGCCCGAGGAGGTCCATCACATGATTCTCTACACGCTCGACAGCGAGGCGGCGGAGGCCCAGGCGGATCAGCTTGATGGGCTCGACCCCGAGCCCGGGTACTCCTGCTTCGGGAGCTCGCTCGTGGGGGAGTCGCGACCCATCGCGGCGTGGGCGCCGGGCACGCCGCCGACCGTCTTGCCGGACGGGTCCGGGATCCGCCTGCTCGCGGGGCGCCGACTCGTCATGCAGCTGCACTACTACACGCCGGGCGAGGCGGTGCCGGACCAGACGTCCATCGCGATGACGCTGGAGTCGTCGGTGCAGCGGGAGGCGCTGACCTATCTGCTGGCCGACCTGGCCATGGAGATCGAGCCGGGGCGGCCGGACGCGCCGGCGTCCTTCGAGCTGTCCCTCGGCCAGCTCGGTCTGCCGCTGGGCGTCTACGTGCGGGGCGTCTTCCCGCACATGCACCGGCGGGGTCAGACCCTGCGCCTGGAGAGCACCCACGAAGGGCAGACCCAGTGCCTGATCGACGTCCCCCGGTGGGACTTCGACTGGCAGCAGATGGTGTTCTACGACCAGGCCCGCTACCTGTTCCCCACCGAGACGCTGAGGCTGTCCTGCACCTTCGACACGACGGACGACACGGAGCCCGTCGCGTGGGGCGAGGGGACCGAGGACGAGATGTGCCTGGTGGGGCTGCTCGTGACCCTGGGCTGACCTACCAGACCGTCTCGACGCCTCCCCACTCCTGCAGGCGCGCGTCCTTCGTGACCAGGGGGGCGCCGATGAGGCGCGCGCTCGCCGCGATCAACCGATCGGCCGGATCGGCGTGGACGAGGTCGAGCTCCACGGACGCGACCCCCAGGCGGGCGTCCACGTCCACGAAGTGCACGAAGGGCAGCGCCTCCGTCGCCGTGACGAACGCGGTCGCCGACCGGTCGAGGCTGAGCCGCCCGCGAGCCACCAGCATCGCCACCTCCCACGCCGAGATCGCGCTGATGTAGACGGCTTCATCGCGGACGGCGCGGGCGATTGCGTCGGCCGCGGCTTCGGACAGCTGGCTCGGGTCGCTGAGCCACCAGAGCCACGCGTGCGTGTCCAGGAGGATCACTGCGCGGACTCCCAGGCATCGGCATCCACCGGCTCGAGCGGGTCGTCGTACCGGGCGACGCAGCCGCGGAAGGGCGCCAGCAGCGCCGCCGGATCCTGCTCGAAGGGCACGAGCTTGAGGACCGGACGGCCGCGGTCCGTGATGACGAGGGGCTCACCGGTGCGTTCGACGTCCCGGAAGTACGCGAGCGCGCGTGCCTTGAACTGTGATTTGGAGATGGTCACCATGGTCATCAGACCCTAGTCATTCCATCAGACTCTCGCAAGCGGCGGCCCAAAGAGGGTGCGGCTACCCATTTGGGGCGCGCCCGGGGTAGATCTGTCGGTCACGGTCGACCTGGGAGGAGACACCAATGTCCAAGGCAAAGCGTTCCACAGCCGAGACGCTGTCACCAAAGGCTGCGCGCCAGCACCTGAGGGCCGCGCGCACGATGCTGTTTCCGTCGGCCCCCGCGCCGCGCAGCCTCAACCGCGCCGATCGGCACGAGCACGATGGCCTCGAGCTGGAGCTCGTGAACGAGGACCGCCCCTTCTGGGGCAAGTCCGGCGAGGTCCCCAAGGACCTGTACGGGCACCTGTTCGTGAACACGGCGGCCGGCACCGTGGTGTCCAAGGGCCTCCCGTATCCGGTCGAGGACTCCACGACGATCCTCGCTGGCGACGCGTACATGATGCGATTCGACTTCGACGGCGGGAAGGTGAAGCTCAAGAGCAAGCTGCTCAGGACGCCCTGCTACTACTTCGACGAGGAGTCCCAGAAGGACGACGCGTACAAGATGTACCGGTTCTTCAACCACGGGATCCTGCGCTTCAACTGGCTCATGGGCGCCCGGAACATGAACAACACGGCGTTCTATCCGCTGCCCGCTCCGGGGGCGAAGCGGGACGATCCGTGCCGCCTGCTGGCGACCTGGGACGCCGGACGTCCCTGGGAGATCGACCCCGAGACCCTCGAGGCGAAGACGCCCGTCGGCCGACGCGACGAGTGGTTCGCCGAAGCGTTCGGCACCCACCCCTTCCCGACGACGTTCTCCACCGCCCATCCGCAGTGGGATGCCGAGAAGGGCGAGCTGTTCACGGTGAACTACGGCAAGGGCATCGACGCCCTCGCGCGCACGATCCCGCTGGTCCAGAACGCCTACCTCATGTCGAAGATGGCGCGGTCGCGCCGCACCCAGTTGCTGGTCGCGCTGGGCCTCAAGAAGACGGTCGCGAAGCGCGAAGAGGCCTTCGTCGGCATCGACGTGAAGCGCTCGCAGCTGCAGGACGCGTCGAAGACCACCGGGTGGCTTCCGCAGCGGTTCACGCACCTGCTGCGGTGGGACGGCGAGGGGGACATCGAGCGGTTCCAGATGGTGAACCAGCACGGCGCGTCCGTCGGCGTCGAGGAGACGGTCCACCAGATGGCCGTCACGAAGAACTTCGTCATCCTGCTCGACACGGGCTTCAAGGTCGGGCTCGACGCGCTGTACGGCGACCCGTTCCCGTTCCTCCCCCAGGGCCTGCGGGGCTCGTTCAAGTTCCTGACGACCCGCCCGGTGACGCCCTATTCCACCTTCCACATCGTCAAGCGCAGCGACCTGGACGAGTCCCTGGCGCAGTGGAAGGCGAAGACGGACAAGGAGCGGAGGTTCGATCGCACCCCCGACGTGCGCTGCACGACCGTGCGGGTGCCCAGCGCCGCGTGCCACTTCGTGGCCGACTTCGAGGACGACGGGCACCGCGTGGTGCTGCACGTGGCCCACTCGGACGCGACCGACGTCGGCGAGTGGGTCCGCGCGGGCGCCGTGAGTCCCTACACCGGCAAGCCCGTCGACCCGGCGCTGTTCGGGCTGCCCGGCGTCAACGCGATCGATACGAACCGCGTGGCCCGGTACATCGTCGACACGGACTGGAGCCGCGTCGTCGACACGCGGGTCATGTCCCGGAACCCGTACACCTGGACGGTCGCGCTGTACGCCGAGCGCACCGCGGGGCTGCCGGTGAACTTCAGCGACGAGGTCCGGTCCATCGTCTGGAACTCGATCGGCTTCTTCCCGGAGCTGGCGACGAAGGAGATGACGGAGATGTACGAGAACTACATCCACCGTCAGACGCCCATCGACGAGATCCTCCAGATGCCGGACTCGGGCGGGCGCCCGTCCACCGTGTTCCGGGTGGACACCGACACCAACCAGATCATCGACGACTTCATCCTGCCCCCGGGCTTCGTGTGCAGCTCGCCGCAGTTCGTGCCCCGCAAGGGCGGCGACGAGCAGTCCGACACCGACGGCTACATCACGATCATGGTGTTCCCGCCGGAGCGGAAAGACGGCAGCGAGGCGACGCCGGAGCTGTGGATCCTCGACGCCGCGCGTCTGTGTGACGGGCCGGTCTGCATGCTCCGCAGCGACAAGTTCAAGGTCGGCTTCACGATCCACACGGCGTGGTTGGGGGCGCTCAAGCCCTACGACCCGTCCACCTACCGGGTGGACGTCCCCGGCGAGCTCCGGCCGACGCTGGACAACCGCCGCCGCGGCAAGCTCAAGAAGCTGTTCGAAGAGAAGATCTTCCCCCACTTCAGCTGACGGTCAGTCGCCGGCCTGCTCCCAGAGCTGCAGGAAGCGCTCGGCGGAGCGCAGCATCGGATCCAGGTCCAGCCCGTCGCGCTCCAGCCGCTCCCAGTGTGAGGGCAGGAGCCCCGGGTGGGCGAGGCCCTGCGTGTCGACGGCGAGGGGATCGTCCAGGGCCGACGCGTCGCGGCAGCGGCCCACGCCGTACACCGGCCGGGAGTGGTTGACCCAGCCGTTCCAGTCGCTCGACCATCCCACGGCCAACCGCGTGCGGGCCTCCTCGGAGTCCGCGGCCGGTCCCAGGATCTCCGCTGCGTGGGTCTGCACGAGGTCCCGGACCGCCTGCGTGTGCATGGCGAAGGTCTCCAGCGTTCCGGGGCAGACGTCGTCCGGGACCGGAGCCGTCGGGTCGATTGGATCGAGCTTGCTGGCGTCGAGTCCGAGCGAGAAGACGCCGCCCAGCCGGTAGATCCGCACCACCTGGTCGTCCCGGAAGCCCATCTCGGTGTTGCGGAGGCGCGCGAGCTTCCCGTGGGTGACGACCGGGGCGATGCCGTGGGCCTCGGCGACGTCCAGGGCGTCATCGATGGACGCGTGCGTCATGTGGCTCAGGTCGACGAGGATGCCCGCGGCGTCCAGCTCGACGATGGCCTCCTTGCCCCGCCCCGTGAGCCCCCGCCGATCGCCGCGCTTGCGCAGCTTCGCGCCTCGGGGGTTGATGGCCGGACCGATGCTCATGGGGAGGATCGCGGCGCCCCCCAGCTCGTCGTCCCGCAGGTGGATGAGCGTGATCAGCGCCACCCCCTGGGAGGCCCAGAAGGCCGCGTCGGCAGGGTCCGAAAGCAGGTGGTGCCCGCCCTCGATGGAGTGGACGACCACCATCTTGTCGGTCGTGGCGAGGAGCTCCCGCGCCTCGGAGGCGGATCGCGCGAGGGCGTACCGATCCCCGTGGGCCGCAACGAACGCCTCGACGTAGGCGAGCTGCCGCAGGATCAGACGCCGGGCCTGCTCGGGGTTGCGCGCCTGCTCCGCGGCCATCGCCGCCATCAGGAAGATCCGCACGCCGGAGTCCCCCAGGTACGGCGCGTGGACCGTCTGCTTGAACTGGTGCCGCCACGTCAGCTTCGGGGCGCGCTCGGTGAGTCCCGGCGCGAAGAACGACCACGGGATGTGCATCGCCGGGTGCCCCTGCCAGTCGATCATGACGCGCACCTCGGCCGCTGCGAGGCCGGGCACGAGGCAGGTGACGAGCAGCACCAGGGCAAGGAGGCGGATGCAGAGAGCCTCGCACATGGGTGCGCCCGCGCGCGCGAGGTACTGTGCGTGCATGCTGCGCTCCACTTCGCTGTCCTTCGTTCTCTTGCTGGTTGTCGCGTGCTCGGCCCTGTTGGCGGGCTGCCCCAAGGAGGGCTGCCTGGACCCGACGGCCGACGATTGCACGGTCCTCTCGCCGTGCGCCGGCCTCGACGAGTTCACCTGCACCTCCGGGTCGATCGCGATGACGGTCATCGAGTCGGCGGGCCAGGTGCCGGGCGGGCTCAACGCGCTCGGGGCGCCCGGGGACGTGCTCATCAGCAACGACCAGATCTCCGTGGTGATCGAGGCCCTCGATCACCCGCACTACCTCGCGCCCACCGGCGGCGGGATCATCGACCTGTCCAACGCCGGCGCCGACAACGACTCGCTGCGCCACATCTGGCAGGCCATGGGCGTGCTGCCCGACGAAGCCGCCAACTACACCGAGATGAAGCTGATCCGCGAGGCCGCCAGCGTCGGCGTCCAGTTCCGGGGCACGCTCGATGGTCGGCCCGACGTCGCCGTGGCCACCCGGTACGAGGTGCGGCCCTGTGAGCCCGGCGTCCGCGTGCGCACCGAGCTCGTGAACCTCGAGCCCGATCCCATCAGCCTCACCGTCGCCGACGGCTTCTACTTCGGCGGTCGCGAGCAGATGCCCTTCGTCCCCGCCGCGGGGCGCGGCTTCGACTGGCCGGCCTTCGGGCTGAGCACCCTGGGGGATGCCGTGAGCGGCGTGCCCTGGGTCGTCGCCGCGGGCCACAGCGAGCCCGCCGCCAGCTACGCCACGATCTCCTGCCTGGACTTCGACGTGTACGGCTTCCAGAGCGACAACGTCGCGCAGACGGGCACCCAGAGCCGCCCGCTGGCGTACGGCGAGTGGGCCGTCTACGAGCGCTTCATCGCCGTGGGCGAAGGGCCCTCGGTGGCGGACGCGGCCAACATCGCCATGGAGGTCCGGCGTCAGCTGCACGACCTGCCGTACGTCCTCATCGAAGGCCAGGTCGCGGTCGACGGCGCCGGGGACGTGCCGATCGGTGAGGGCCTGCGCGCTTCGGTCCATGTGGCCGCGGGGACGTCCGCCACGCCCATCGAGGAGCGCGTGCCCTGGAACCACGCGCTGGTGGAGGACGACGGCACGTTCTCGATGGCCGTCCCGGCCGACGGCACCTACGTGCTCGAGGTCGAGAGCTACGGCCAGCGCGGCGTGTCCGCCGAGGTCACCGTGGAGAGCACCAACGTGAACGCCGGGACCCTGACGGTGCCCCAGGTCGGGCAGATCACCGTCAGCGGCACGGTGGACGGGGAGGCGGACTGGCTGCAGGTCCTCGTCGTCCCCGCCGACGAGGCGACCGCGGACCAGGTGACGGCGTCCATGTTCGGTCAGTTCGTGGACTGCGCGCCGCTGCTGGGCGCGCCGTACGAGGGGACGCCGGCATGCAACCGGATCTTCGTCGGACCCGAGGGCCCCCAGACGATGGGGATCCTCCCGGGCCGCTACGACTTCTTCGCTGTCGCCGGTCCGTTCTCCACGCTGGCCGCCCAGCGGGACGTGGCGGTCGCCGCGGGGGACACCGTGGCCATCGAGCTGGGCGTGGACATGCTCCCCCTCGTGGAGGGCGGCCTGTCGAGCGACTTCCACGTGCACGGCGGGGCGAGCTTCGACTCCAACATCCCCCACGACGACCGCGTGGCCGCCTGGCTCGCCTCACGCCTCGACGTGCTCGCGACCACCGAGCACGACACCGCCTGGGACTACGCGGAGGCCCGGGAGCGGCTCGGCGCGGACGACCGTCTGCAGATGATGGTCGGCACGGAGTCGACCGGGCACATCCTCTGGAAGTTCCTGCCGGAGAACGAGTTCCCGTCCGTGTTCGGCCACTGGAACATCTGGCCGATCCCGTTCGACCCGGAGGGGCCCTGGCGCGGCGCGCCCTGGGACGAGCTCGTGGAGCCGGGGCAGCTGTTCGATCGCGCGGTGGAGCAGGGCTGGGATCGCGACAACGGGGTCATCCAGCTGAACCATCCGATCGAGTCGGCCCTCTTCGCCCGCGACCAGGGGTACGCCTCGATGATCGGCATCGACGCGACGCTGCCGCTGCCCATCGAGTTCGACGGGACGCCGGCCTCGACGTTCCTGTACACGCCGCCGGGGTCCACGTTCGCCAACAGCGACTACAACGTGCAGGAGGTGATGAACTCCACGGACAACCACTTCTTCCCCGCGTACCGCGCGTTCTGGCACTACCTGATGAACCAGGGCGTCTTCCGCGCCGGGACGGCCAACAGCGACAGCCACACGCTGACGGACAACGTGGTCGGCACGCCGCGGACCATCGTGTACAGCGACGACACGGTCGCGGACTTCGACCCGCACCGATTCAACGGCGCGGTGCGGGACGGCAACTCCTTCGGCACGAACGGCCCCGTCATCGAAGCGACGATCAGTTGGACCGACGGCTCGGACCGGTGGCCGTCGCTGACCCCCGTCACGCCCGGCGAAGACGCGATGCTGAACATCTCCATCGAGGGGGCGCCCTGGGTGCCGATCGAGGAGGTGCGCATCGTCGTGAACGGCGCCGAGGTGCGGGTGCTGACGAGCGAGCTCACGCACCCGGCGGACCCCTTCGACACCGATGGCATCCGACGGCTGCAGACCAGCATTCCTCTGGATGAGCTCGTGCCCGCCGGGCAGGACGCGTGGCTGCTCATCGAGGCCGGCACCGCCCTCGCCGAGCAGGCGGATCTGGACTGCGACGGCATCCCGGACACGGGCGACAACAACGGCGACGGCACCATCGACTGGCGCGACGTCGCCGACATCGAGGAGGAGCCGGATGACCTCACCTGCCTCGAGGACACGGGGCCCCACGCGCGGCCGCCGAAGCCCGGCCCGACCGATCCTGGCTACGCCTTCGAGGCCGTGACGCCGGGAGGCTTCCCGCTCGCCTTCACCAACCCCTTCGTCATCGATCGAGCCGGTGACGGCTTCGACGCTCCGGGGGTGGCCCGATGAACCGCGTCCTCCTCTCGCTCCTCGTCCTGCTGAGCGTCCCCGCCACGGCGGCCGCCCAGGACCCGTGCGCCCACGACGCCTTCGGCCTCACCACCGGGCCGACCCGCGCCGGGCTGCTCGGCGGTGACCTCGGCGCCGGGTGGCGTGCCTGCGGTCGCAACGAGATCGGGGTGTCGTTCGGAGGCGGGCTCACCGTCGACCTGCCGAACTTCTACGGCGCGCTGGCAGCCCCGCTGGCCCTCGACGGCAGCGTGGCCGTGACGGACCGGTTCGAGGTCTTCGGCCAGATCGAGCTGCTGCGGGTCGACTACCTGATCACGCCGCTGTCTTCGTCGTCCATCGGGCTCGGGCACACGAGCATCGGCGTGTCGTACGGATTCCTGCGGAGCACGAAGCTCGCGCTGGCCGCCCACAGCCGCGTCGTGCTGCCGACGGCGCGCCCGCTCTACCGGAACGCGTACCCGCTCACGCTCGACGCAGGCTTCGCGGGGCAGCTCGAGATCAACCGCCACGTCCAGCTCCACGGCGACGCCACCGTGCTGATGGGCGTGATGGGCGGCAAGGGGCCTGCGGCGCCGCGCGGCGGCGGCACCGTCCTGCTCGGCGCGCAGTTCGTCCCGATCCCCGAGGTCTCGCTGGTGCTCGACATGAAGAGCCGGTTCGGCTGGGGCGGCGAGCCGCTCGACATGCTCGCCGGCGCCATCGGCGTGCGGCTGTCGGACTGCAAGCGGTTCGGGTTCGAGATCGACGCGACGATCCCCATCACGGGGCGCGAGCGCGCGGCGGTGGCCGTCGAGCTCCGGGCGAGCGTGCGCCTCGGCAAGATCGAGCGTCCGCTGTGGCCGGACAGCGAGATGAAGAAGAGGAAGAAGAAGAAGGACGCGTAGGCGTCAGTCGCGCCAGAGCCGCAGCACCGTGGGCGTCGTGCCCAGGGGCAGCTGGGGCACCGTGACCGAGGCCGCGTCGTCCGCGGTGACCGTGCCCTCGGCGCCATCGAACGACCAGTGGATCACCTCGCCCGGCCGCACCCGGAAGGCCTGCACGCGCCGCGGCGTCACGTCCGCATGGACGGGCAGGGTCCCGTCGAGCTGATCGCCCTCGGTGGGGTAGCCGGCCTGGGGCGGATCGTCGCCGTCGCCGTCCAGCACGAACAGCGCGACCGAGAACTCCTCCACGTCATCGACGATCGATGCGCTCTCCCACCGCAGGAACCGGCCCCACGCGCCCGCGACGTCCCCGGTCCAGCCCGTGTCTCCGGCCGTTCCGACGGATCCCGAGTAGCCCGCGTTGTCCGACCAGGTCTGGTTGCCGTTGCCCGTCCCGTCGCCCGGGTCGTCGTCCACGGAGCTGTTGGTGAAGGCCGGATGGGCGAGGCCGCGGCGCACGAAGGTCACCTCGTCGAAGACCGGGTTCCAGCCCGTGTCCCACCACGATCCGCCCAGCACCGGGTCGTTGCTGCCGTGTCCGCCTTCGTCCCAGATCGCGTAGTGGGCGACGTGGTGCACCTGCAGCGCCTCGTAGAACGACAGCCCGGTGATGTCCGAGTCGTGGATGACGGCGCCAAAGTGGATGGTGGGGTCGTCCTTGCCGTGCTTCAGGAAGACGTGCTGGTCGCGGGCCTCGGGGTTGTCCGCCAGGGCGCGCGCGAGGTCCTGCCGCGTCCAGCAGCCCAGGCCCGCGCCGTCGTCCGCGTCCGTCTCCGGGCTGCCCCAGTGGCCGCTGAGCTGGGTGGTGCGTGACGGCCGATGATTCGTGGCGATCATCTGGCCGATCGTCGACCGCACCCACGCGAAGTGCCGCCCCCAGAGGAGCCCCACGACACCCGCGCCGGCGCCGCCCATCGATCCCCCGCGGACGTAGACGGCGTCAGGGTCTGCGCCGGGCTCGTTCTCCAGCACCCACTCGAGCAGGTGGAGCACGCGGCGGGCCGTGTACGGAGGCGTGTTGGCCCCCGCGGCGTCCTCGTCCCCGTCCGGGTGTTGATCGGAGTAGCCCCACCAGTACGTGTTGAAGTCGTCGTGGGGGTAGATCCGCAGCTCGCTGCTCGACCCGCTCGTGCCGGCCGATCCTCCGAAGCCGTGCAGGCTCACGCGCACCGGCATGCGGTTCGTGGCCGAGGCGTCGTCCGGGACGGTCACCCGCGCGGTGAACGTGCGGCCCGCGTGGCCCGGGCTGTCCAGGAAGTCGTCGGTGACCTGGTCGAGCGTCAGGCGGCGGTAGCCCGAGCTCGTGAAGCTCTCGGTCACGACGATGGGATCGGGGGGCTGGATCGTGTCTTCGACGCTGATGGAGAAGGCCGCCTCCACGCGCCGCGTCGCGTCCTGGGCGATGACGTCGATCTCCCAGGTGTTCGGCCCCTGCGTGAAGTCCGGCCGGAAGTGGATCGTCCGCGTCAGCTCCTCGAACCAGGCGCCGGGGGGCAGGCCGGTGACCCAGACGCGGATGTCGTCGCCGTCCAGATCCCAGACGTCGAGCGTGACGTCCAGATCGGCCTCTTCGGGGCCGGTCACCGAGCCGGGATCGACGATGACGGGCGGGGCGTTGAGGATCTGCAGGTTGGCGCTGGCGGTGGCGCCCTCGTCGGTGACGGTGACCTCGTGGACGCCCCGCGCGAGCGCCGGGGCGTCGGCGAGCAGCACGCCGTCCTCGAGCGTGGCGGACAGCGGCTGCCCATCCAGCGCGACGGCGGTGGCATCCGTGAACGCCGTGCCTTCGATCGTGAGGGCGAACGGCGCTCCCCCGGGCGCGGGGCTCGGGGACAGCGCCGTGATCGACAGCGCCTCGGGGATGGGCGTCGGGGCCTCGGTGTCGTCGTCGTCGTCCGCCGGGTCCGGCAGATCGGCGGGGGAGGTCGGGCAGCCGACGCAGAGAACGAGGAGCAGGAGGAGCCGTCGCATCGTCGGCGAGTGTACGGTCTGCACCATGGGGTGGAGCCTGAGATCGCTCGTCTGTCTGCTCGTGCTGGGGACGGCCGCGCCTGCGTTCGCGTGCGACGACCCGGTGCCGCTGCCGCCGGTGCCGTGGGTCTACGGTCCCACCTGCTGGCTGGTGCGCGCGGACGATCCGGATCCCGTCAGCGTCGTGCCGAGCCAGGCCGTCACGCTGCTCCAGACGACGGAGGCCGGCGGAGGTGGCCCCTTCGATGGCGAGCGCCTGCATCCGCTGGGCTTCTCGCCCGACGGGCGGTTCGCCTACGTCCGGTCGCACGAGCACGGCGAGGGGTACGCGTTCGGGGTGCGGGTCGTCGACCTGCGGTCGGACACGGAGATCGCGCGACTGGACTCCGGCAGCGAGGCGGATCCGCCCGTGTCCGGCCTGATCGAGGCGCTTGCCCGCCACCGCGGCGCGATCCACTCCCTGCTGCTGGACCACGGGATCGAGGCGCGGCCCCTGCCGGTGCTCGGCGACCGCTTCACGTCGGCGGGGACGACCTACAGCGTGGAGATCCGGGACGTCGAGGTGGCGGAGAAGGCGACGGTCTGGCTGACGGCGGAGGGCCGCGGGAGCAAGCAGGTCGGGACGCTCACGGCGTGGTCCGCGTGCCGGATGTGCGGGGCGCCTCGCGCGCACGTGATCCTCAGTCCGCACGAGCCGCGCGCCGTGATCCTGGTGGCCATGCGCGGGGCGCGCTTCGAGTCGGACATCCCCGAGACCACTCACGCCGTGTTCGGCTCCCACCTCACGGAACGACTGGAGGAGACCGCAGATGAGTGAGGTCGACTACCCCGCCGCGCACTCGATGGACTCGTGCTGGTTCGCCGTGGATCTGGACGGCAACGTGGCGATGTTCGACACCGGCGAGGGCGGCGCCCTGCCCGTCGGTGACTATCCGCTCGGGGGAGAGGCGGGCGGCTACGAAGACGACGCGATGGAGGGCGGCCTGCTGTTGGCAGCGGCGCTCCTGACGCTGGCGCGCGACGACGCCGAGCTCGCGGCGCTGCTCCCCGGCAATGAGGACACGCTGTTCGAGGTCGTCGAGAGCGGGTTCTGGGAGATGGACCTGGAGGGCGCGCGCCTCCTCCAGGCCGCTGGCGTCTTCTTCTACGACTGCGACGAGGGGTACGCGGCCCCCTACGCCCGCAGCGGCCCCGTCCCGACGCCGATCCCCCTGGACCGGCTGCCCGACCGCGTGCGCGCCCGGTTCGGCGAGAAGCGGCTCCCGGTTCGCTTCGCGCAGGACGCCTGGGTGCAGCCCGGCGAGCACGGTCCGGTCGAGAGCTGGACCCAGGTCTGGGTCGATCGGCAGGGGGAGGTGCACCCGACCGACGGGGGGAGCGCGAAGGACGTCGAGCAGCTGCGCGCGGAGATCCCCGACGTGTGGAGCCCTCGGGAGCTGGAGGGCCAGCCTCCCCTCGACCGCGCCGCGTTCCTGGAGGCGGTCGAGGAGCTGATCGGTGCCGGCCGCGGCGAGCTGGAACGAAGCGCGACCGCGCACGTGCGCGCGAAAGAGGCGAAGGAGCGGTCCGACGCCGAGGTGGACTGGCCCAAGACCACCGGCTTCCTGGGCTGGCTCAAGAAGCTGTTCGGCGGCTGAGTGCAGCTCGACCGGCTCTCGATCGAGCTCACCAACGCGTGCAGCAAGGCCTGCTCCTTTTGTTACAACGCCAGCCACCCGGAGGGCGCGACCGCCTGGACGCCCGGGGAGGTCGTGGCGTTCGTCACGGACTGCGCGCAGCACGGGATCGCGGCGGCCTCGCTCGGCGGGGGCGAGCCCCTCCAGTACCCGGGCCTGTACGACGTACTGGCTGCGCTCGACGGCGTCGTCTTCCGGTCGTTCACCACCAACGGCCTGCTGCTCGACGCCGCGATGCCGGAAGTGGTGGCCGTCCGCCCCGACAAGATCCACGTGTCGCTGCACTTCCCCGGCCACGAACGGGAGGTCAGGCGGGTGGTGCGCCAGGTGGTCGCGTTGCAAGCGGCGGGGGTGACGAGCGGGATCAACCTGCTGGTGCGCGCCAGCGAGCTCGACGCGGCGACGGTGGCGGCGCGCGCCATCGCGGACGCCGGCATCGGACCCGAGCGCGTGATGTACCTGCCCATGCGCGGGGCGGACACCCCGACGCCGCGGCAGCTCGCGCGGGTCGCCGGGGGACCGCGCTTCCAGTCCATGACGTGCCTGATGGGCTGCGGGAAGAGCCCGCGCTTCGCCAGCGTCGGTTGGGACAAGCGTGTGGCGTGGTGCAGCTACACGACGACCCGGCGGCCGCTGCCGAGCCTCGACTGGGCCGGCCTCACGGCTGCGATGAACGGGCTGGGCCTCGCGTACTGCGGGTAGCGGGGCGCCCCGCTCAGCCGGAGGCGTGCAGCGCCAGGTTGCAGCCCTGGGGGTCGATGCACTGCACGATCCGATCGTCCCCCCCGACGCTCATGGGCGGAAAGAGCACGCTGCCGCCGCGGGCCTTCACGAGCTCGAGCGCGGCGTCGAGATCCGGGACGGAGATGTAGTGCGCCCAGTACGGGGCGGGGACCATGGGCGGCTTGTTGTACATGCCGCCGATGTGCCAGTCGCCGCCGCCCTGCTTGAGGGTCTGGTACGTGCCCATCATCCCCATGGGCATCGCCTCGGAGGCGTCCCAGTGGAACAGGGAGAGGTAGAAGTCCCGGGCTGCCTCGTGGTCGTTCGACGCGAGCTCGGACCAGGTGAACCGGCCGACGCCGGGCTGGGTTCCGCGGCCGGCGTCCTCGCTGTCGCTGACGATCCCGCAGAGCGCGCCCTCGGCGTCGCGGAAGCTGGCGTACGCGGAGGTGGGCCCGATGGGCGTGGGCGGCTGGATGGTGGCGCCACCCCTTGCGGCCACCGCGGCCAGCGTGTCCTCCAGGCTCGCGACGTTCACGTAGCCGAGCCAGTAGCCCGGGCCGGGTGTGCCGAGCTTCTCCAGACCGCCGATGCCCGTCTCCCCGTCCATGAACATGGTGTAGGCGTGGCCCCCCATGTCCATCGTGTGGGTCTGCCAGCCGGTGAGCTCGCAGATGAACGCGGCCGAGGCGGCGGGGTCGGGCGTGAACAGGTCGTACCAGGCGAGCTGGCCCCGAGCGGTGTCCTGAGCGGTCATGGGTTCCTCCGTGGACGCGCACTCTACGATCGCCACCCGAGCCTCGTCGCGGCGGCGGAGACCCAACCCGGGCCAGTTCCTGACCCGCCCATGCCCCTACACTGCGGACGCGGCGTCACACACACGAATGCTTCGCATCCTCCACACATCGGACTGGCACCTCGGCCACACCCTCCACGACCTCGGTCGTGAGCAGGAGCACGCGGCGTTCCTGAACTTCCTGCTGGAGGTGATTCGGGAACACCGCGTGGACGCCCTGCTCATCGCCGGGGACATCTTCGAGAGCGCGAACCCTCCCGCGTCCGCGCAGGCCACCTGGTACGGATTCCTCGCCACGGCTCACGCGCGCTTTCCAGGGCTGGACATCGTCGTCATCGGGGGGAACCACGACTCGGCGGCGCGGCTCGACGCACCCAAACCCCTGCTCGACGGCCTCGCCTCCCCGGTGCGGGGGAGCGGTCGCGTGCACGTCGTCGGCGGTCTGCCGAGGAAGGAGGACGGACACCTGGATCTCGCGCGGCTGATCGTGCCGCTGCGCGCGGGGGACTCGGAGCAGGCGGCGGCCTGGGTGGCGGCGGTCCCGTACCTGCGTCCGGCCGACCTCCCGCGCATCGAGGAGGACACGCCGCGCTTCGTGGAGGACCCGCTGATCGACGGCGTGTGGCGTACGTACGACGAAGTGCTGCGAGCAGCCCGCAAGCGGCGTCAGCCCGGGCAGGCGCTGCTGGCGATGGGCCACTGCTACATGTCCGGCTCGGCCGTGAGTGAGCTCAGCGAGCGGAAGATCCTCGGGGGCAACCAGCACGCGCTGCCCGCGGAGCTGTTCCCGTCGGATGTGGCCTACGTGGCCCTTGGGCACCTGCACCTGGCCCAGGAGGTCGGTCGCCTGAACGTGCGGTACAGCGGCTCGCCGATCCCGCTCTCCCTCAAGGAGCGGAGCTATGCCCACCAGGTGGTGCTGGTGGACCTGGACGGGGAGCGGTTCGTGCGGGCGCGGTCCATCGATGTGCCCCGGCGGGTCGAGATCCTGCGGGTGCCGGAGCACGGGGCCGAGACGCTCGCGCACGTACTCCAGGAGCTGGCGCTGCTCGAAGACGACGACGATCTGCCGGACGCGGCGCCCATGGAGAAGCCCGCGCAGCAGGCGATCCTCCCGCTCCCCGGGCCCGTGACGCTGGACTTCGAGGAGCCACGTGAGAGCGCTGCGCTGGGGCCACCGCCGGGGACGCGGGGGGCGCCCCTGGACCGGCCGATCCTCGAGGTGCAGGTGCTGCTGATGGAGCCCGATCCGACGCTGCGGCGGACGATCGAGGCTGCCCTGGAAGGGAAGAAGGCGCGGCTCGTGAAGCTCGGGGTGCAGTACGTGGACGTCGAGCGGGAGGCGCCGTCCCTGCCGCCGGATCGCCACCTGCGGGAGCTCTCGCCGGAGGAGGTGTTCGCGCGGTGCTTCGCGGCCACGTACGACGCCGATCCGTCGGATGCGCTGCTCGAGGCGTTCCACGACCTCGTCGACGCCGTGCACCAGGGGCAGTGACGTGAGGATCCTGGGGGTCGGCTGGCAGAACCTCGCCTCGCTGGAGGTCGAGAAGGAGGTGCGGCTGGACGAAGCGCCCCTCGGGCAGGTGGGCCTGTTCGCGATCACGGGACCGACGGGGGCCGGGAAGACCACGATCCTGGACGCGATGTGCCTGGCCCTGTTCGACCGCACCCCCCGGCTGTCGCGCGGGCGCGCGCCGGTCGTGGGGCGCACCGCGGTGGACGAGGGGATCGCCGCCCTGGACCCACGCAACCTCTTGCGCCGGGGGGCCGGCTCGGGGCACGCGTCGTGCTCGTTCGAAGGGCGCGACGGCAAGGAGTACCGCGCCACCTGGCGGGCGCGGCGCGCGCGCAACAGCCCCGGTGGGCGCCTGCAGGCCGTGGACATGGAGCTCGTGGAGGTCGCCTCCGGCAAGCAGCTTGGAGGGACCAAGACGGAGGTGCAGGCGGCCATCGTCGAGCGCCTCGGGCTCGACTTCGACCAGTTCCGGCGGTCCGTGCTGCTCGCGCAGGGGGACTTCGCGGCGTTCCTGCGGGCGGGCGAGAAGGAGCGCGCGGACCTGCTGGAGCGGGTGACGGGCACGGAGATCTACGCCGCTCTCGGGCGCGCGGCGTGGGACCGGGCGTCCGACGCGCAGGCGAGCCTCGATGCGCTGCGGCTGGAGCAGCAGGCGCTGGGGCTGCTGGACGCCGAGACTCGGGCCGGCCTGGAGGCCCGGGCCGCGGAGGCGCGGTGGCGGCTGCACCAGGTGGAGCACGCGCGCACGCACGCCAACCGGTCGTGGGACGCGCACCGGGAGCGCATGGCGCTGCGGGAGCAGGTCGGAAGGGCGGAGTCGGCCGTGGAGGAGGCCGAGGCGGGCTGGGCCGCGGCCGCGGGCGATCGGGGTCGGCTCGCTGCGCTCGAGGGCCTGCAGGCTCACCTCCCGGTGGTGACCGCGCTGGATGGGGCCACGGCCCGGGCCGCGTTGGCGCGCCGTCTCGCCGACGAGCGGACGCTGGCCGCGGTGGCATCTGCGGGCGAAGTGACGGCGGCGAACCGGGCGGTCGAAGAGGCCGCTGCGGCCGTGGCGCGGCGACAGCAGGAGGGGAGCGCGCTGGCCCCGCAGCTCGCCGCTGCGGATCGGCTGGACGCCGCGCTGGCGACGGGGCGCGAGCAGGTCCGTGTGGCAGAGAGCCGCGCGAAGGAGGCGGCCGAGGCGGCGCGGACTTCGGATGCGGTCGTCGAGCGACTGGCGGGCGAGGTCGCCGCCCTGCAGACCCAGGCTGCCTCGGCGAGCGCCTGGCTCGAGGAGCACGCGGCCGATGGCGTCCTCGCCGGCAGCCTGGACGCGGTGGTCCACCAGATCGACGTGCGGATCGACGCAGCCGAGCAGCTGCGGGCAGTCGACCAGGCTCGTCCCCCGCTGGTTGCTGCCGCGGAGTCCGCGGAGTCCGCGAAGACCCGCGCGTCTACGGCGCTCGACGTCGCGACGGCCGCATTTGGCGCCGCCCGGACCGAGGCCGAAGCGGCGCGGCAGGCGCGCGACGCGGCCGATGCCCAAGCGCTCGCGGAGCAGCT
>ENA-OWNT01002501-OWNT01002501.1-seawater-metagenome-genome-assembly--contig:-NODE-2501-length-19104-cov-4.488989_pt1 | contig 19104 bp, 20 predicted proteins | sample MGYA00238136_ERZ651165 | MGnify/ENA primary metagenome ERZ651165 (study PRJEB26861, sample SAMN08777766) | seawater metagenome | isolation source: coastal seawater | place: USA: Florida | collected...
ACGACGACGACACGGCTCAGTGGCGACTGCTGACGTGTGTGACGACGAAGACGACGAAGACGACGACGACGACGAAGACGACGAAGTCAACGACGACGACGACGACGACGACGACGAGACGGCTCAGTGGCGACTGCTGACGTGTGTGACGAAGTCAACGACGACGACGACGACGACGACGACGACGACACGGCTCAGTGGTGACTGGTGACTGGTGACGTACGTGTGTGTGCCGTGTGGCGTGTGGGGCGTGTGTGGGGCATGTGGCGTGTTGGCGTGTATGGCAGGTGGTCGGTAGTCCACAGGCAGACAGCCGACAGCGAGACGGCAACGAGTCCGTGAGTCATCCCACCGCGGCACGGCATGGCATGCAGTCCGTGGACAAAGAAATATTGTAGAGAAATGGGGTTATTCCCTGTTGTAGATACTTATATCCACCACACACAATTATGCAATAGTGGTCTTCCGTAATTGGGAATGTATTGATGCCGAAGAAAACACAGTGTCCTGAATGTGGGTACTTTCTAATATGGCCGTAGTTGGGAACAGTGATATTTCTGGTATTGGGAATACACGCATTACGACGCAGGGTGAGGCACTGAAACGGGATCGAATTCACCGTATTCCCGTTTATGAGTATTGGTGTATTGCGGTGAATGTGGGCAGTTTGCTGTATCCTAACTTGGGATTTCATCGATTTTTGTGTGCCGTCGTCTCGCTGTTCAGTGGAAGTTCGAGGAGAAAGTGGTTCGGAGTGTACAGGCTGTATTTCATTGTTCGACGTCGTTCGGTCGTTTGTTCGTTCGTCGTTCCTTCGTTCCTTCGTTCCTTCGTTCCTTCGTTCCTTCGTTCGTTGTTCTGTTTCGCTTTGCCGCTTTTTCCTTTTGTTGCGTTGGCAGCCAACAGACAGCCGTCAGCCAACAGAGTGCTCCGGCTCAAAACTGTCCGCGGTCGGACGTGTAAGAAAAACACAAGAGCGAGAAGCGTGTGGAGCAACACAGGATTGTGTGTCGAGTGCGGGAGTGGGTGTGACGACTGAAGAGCGGATGAAATGCCAATGGCCAAACTTTGAGCGTTGGCGGCGGTGAGCTCGGTCAAGAACGCTCAAGTCACTGTGTCCACTCTGGCCACGGCTGCGCACCCGCATTGCTGTGGAGTACTCATTCGCTACACATCGCACGGCAATGAAAACAACGACGTGGACATCAGCTGCCAGCGAATTTTCCTGAAAACAACGCAAGCGTATCGCGGGTGGCCATTGTGGCGGCCGTTCCCTGCGTCTGGTCGCGACGTCCCACGAATGCGACAGTGCATCGACACAGCACCTCAGGTGACGAAAACATAATAATTTCAAGATGGGAAACTTCTACTCCAAATTTGTGAGGTCCGGTATCCTCTTTTTGTTCAGGGATGGCAACCCCAAGGTTGCATTCGACGACGAGGAGCCGCCTCCTGCTCCAGACTACACAACAACCGAGGCATGGGGCGCTTTGCCAGACAAGGACGGGCCACACAACTTCCCCGTGGTTCTCAATGTCGTTGTTGTTTGTGACCGCGAGAACATTGCAACGGCTGCGGTTGTCAAAGCGGTTGTTGAAAACACAGTTTGCACTCATCGCATCGGCCTTGGAGGCATCTTGCGCAACGGGCACGTTGTTGCTGAGTCTTGTTTGGGTGCTGCGGTTGGCAAGCCACTGGTGCCCGTAGTTTCTAATCATGATGATGCCTGCTGATGTCATTCCGTGCAGGGTCCGGCACGTGAACGTGACAATCCGATGCCTTGAGAGCTCCGATATATCAGAGCGGTCCCAACAAGAATTTCGTGACGTTGAGCAATCTCTCACTCGAGATGCCGAGGTATCCCGACACTCGCCGCCACTCGCCGCGACCAATCTCAATGCAAAGTTTGTCCGACCTAATTGAACCAAAATATGTGTGCTAGGATGTCCACATATCTGAATCTGCCTCCGGTCGCAATGATGAAAACCGCGATATTGCGCTCTTGTCGCATGTCGATGCAATCACGAGTAGCGCATTTATCTTGCTCCTGGACCATCCAAAGTCCAGGAGAAAGTTCAAGATGCGCTTCGTCGCCCATTCGCACAAGTTTGTAGAATTGGATGAGGGCGATTGGGAATTAGTGCGTCGTTGGAATAGTTCTTCTGCGTCGGACACCCCGCCACCCTCGAAGCAATCGCGAATAGCGCGTTCTGTGCAACGACAGCAGCGGGATCCATCTGAAGTGCCAGCGACAAATAGCATCTACAATCGCCTGTGCCAGATTGTTCGTGAGAAGCTGTTCCTCCGCCTCGTTCCTCAGCTTCCAGAACGACATAAAGTTGCCAGTGAAGACGGCAACAGACGCGCTGTTGATGTGTTTTTTGTTCACCCAACGGGATTTTTTGGTGCGCGTTGGAACGGGTGGGTTTTCATCCATGAGAAGTCGGCGTGCGCACAATGCGTTGATGTGTTGTAATATGCTGTGAACCATGGTGTTTTGCAGCCCATACGACAATGCCAAGGCAGCGGAGGCACTGGACACCGTTCTGGCCTCTCAGCTATCGATTTTTCGCGAATCATGCAATTTATACTTGCCACGATACCGACAGGTACGTTGGGACTGCACCACTCGGGGGCGTGTCCAAGCACCGTTCTCACGATGTGCAACTGCGACTCTATGACAGGCAACATTCACCAGTTACTTCAACGACAATGAGAGTTCACGCAAGGTGCGAGACAAAGCGGATTTGTTTTGTTCTGTGTGCTAGACGTGCAAACACTCTTACTCTTGCGCCGAATATTGTGTGTTGATGGCATGATCAGGCATTCAACTTGGCGTACAGCGACATCAGGAGGGCGTTTCATGAGTTTCTCGACAGAGTTCATGCAGAAACTCCGGCAGGTCGAGAACCAAAACCGTACATTCTCGCGTCACACAGTCAAGGTGGCCATCACTTAATTCGTCTTCTCGAGGAGGAAGTAGAACGGCCGCACCCCAAGTATGGGGATATCTTCCAGCGATGTGTGTGCACGTACATCATCGGATCCAAAATACCAATGGACAAACTGGACCCTAAAGTTGGTCTTCGGAGATTTCGAATGTCCCGCTGCAGCAATGACACGGGATGTCTCATTGCATGGGATGCGACCCCGAAGAAAAGATCAGTTGTGACACACCCTCGGGTCTGTTTGTTTGTCTTTCGTTTGTTCAAGCCGCGAGCGTTTTTGTGAAATCCGACATTTTCTTTATGAATTTTGTTGGATTAGTTTGTTGGGTACTGGTATCGCGACGGATGGAGAACATCGAGACGAAACGAAACCTTCATTGCAACCAACCCTTTGAACTGGAAGTCGGTGTTGCCACAATCGGACTTAGACGATGTCGAGTCAGCGAGCAACATCAGCGTGACGCTCGGCCCTGGTGGGACAGTTCCGTCGGTATGTGCTAGAGCATGGAGTTGTATTTTCACGTGTGTTGTGGTGCGTTGACGTTCGGGACCTATTCTGACTGTTGTTACTGTTTTACGAAAGTCTAATCATTTGGGGGTAGTGGTGCCGTACGCACCAAACCGACGTGGTCGAACAATCAAGTATCGCACGGACTACCTTGCACAGGTTGGCGATGGTATGCGAACAACGGGTGGGTTTTGCAAGAGGATGTTGCTCCGCGCAGGTTGTGCCAGTCTTATTCAAAATTGTACTTGTGCACTTCAGGCTTGATTTACAATCCCATTCGGCTATCCGCGCATATCGACACGATCTCGCACGATTTAATCATTGCTCCCGCCTTCCTAAAATCGAACTACGGCATCGCGGGTACGCCAACAGCGGTCTTGTGTTGCTTTTAGGTAAACTTGTGCCGCGTTCTTACGCCTGGATGTCGCTTGTTGTTCCATTTCACAGAGCCGCCATCAATAATTGGATACCACGCAATGGACCTCAACCTCTTTTATTTCAACCTTCGCTGTAACATCGAGGAGCGCATTGCTACCTTTTTCGCCAACCACGCGAACGCCGCACCAGGCAACTGACAACTGAACTATTTTTTTCGACGTTGTACCCGTGCCCTTTAATAACAGCTACTCCGTGAACATGTGGCTCGCGCACATACAATATTTGATGGGACAAAACACCCTCAAGCTCGTCGAAAGGACCTGGCGTGGTTCAAATCACAGATTGTATATCATCACATTGCACGCAACAAACGCCTCGTGAATCGCTCTTGTGTCCGCTTGTTAGTGGTGCTGACGCTCACAATTGTTGGCGCATGTTGCCACATTTTAATTTTTAAAGGTGCCACCCGGTTCCTTTGTCAACGATGTTCGAGTAATTTGCCCGGCGAAGAGCTAGAATGAATCCACTCGCCGCGTTGCCACAACCGCTGTTACCTGCACACTTTGAAAGCGCACGGATTTACTTCATTGCTGTGGTGCTGACGAGTTATTGTTGCCGTCACGAGCCGCGATGTAGCTTTCACAAAACGCTGTGACTGCACCTCCAAACGACAACAGGACGCCTTCGCCACACTGGGGCAACACCGGATTCGTGTGATGCCATAGTATGCATACCATAAGTACATGTTGTCAATTGTCAATGAACTGAATCGACCGAACTGGCATCATCATCTCAACCAACCAACCAACAGACCAAACCAATCTGACACAAGTCACCGTATTGCCATAACCGGGTACTTCACTTGATTCGTTAATCACGGGACGTCATCATGGGTCGGAAAGTATTCGTGATGTAGGAAAATGTGGATCGAACGTTGCAACGAACGACGTCCACAAACGAACCAACCAACCAACCAACCAACCAACCAACGAACAAACCAACGAACCAAAAACGAACCAACGAACGAACCAACGAACCAACGAACAAACCAACGAACGAACGAACCAACGAACGAACGAACCAACGAACGAACGAACGGACGGACGGACGGACGGATGAAGTGCTGTTTCGCTGCTGCTGTGGTGTTTGTGTTGGTGTTGGTGTCGGCGTTGGTGTTGGTGTTGGTGCTGGTGATGGTGTTGTTGGAAACTCTTCTCTGTGATGTGGACTCTTCTCTGTGATGTGGAGGGCGATGACTGTGTGGTGAGTGAGCCGTGTTGTCATTATTTGTTTGTGTCGTGGTGGTGTTGGTGTGGTGTGGTGTGGTGTGCTTTGCGGTGGTGTAAAACAGCGGTGGTGTCGTTGGATTTGTGTTGGTGTCGTTCGTGGTGCTGCGTTCTGGAGTGTGCTGATTGTGGCCCATGCGCCAACGGCGCAGTGGTCGCAGAACTGGTGTTTGGTGGACGATGGCGCAATGGTCGTTTGAGCGAACTTTTGTTGACTTTGTTTTGTCTATTTCCCTTGCAGTCTTGAGATCGGGGAATCTATCCATTCGGGTGCAGTGTAACTATCGAAGCAGGACTTGAAGAGCACTCCGACATGATGAGTCGCTGTTGGTGACCACGAAGCCCCTTCGCGAAGGTCATCCCAACACTCACTACGCGCAAGGCGGTGTGGTAGCTTCCGCAATTTAACAGCAGCTTGATGACGAGCAATTCACTCATCTTGAGATGATATCTTCCAAACCTGCTGCCGACGCAGCGGAAATGTGCGCTGCGGACAATCACTCTCAATCGCGCAGTCTGCAACAACGTTCGTGCATCAAACTAGTGCACTGCCATCGCCTTTCACGAAAAGTGTCGCTGATGCTGGCGTCGTTCCTTGTCCCACCCAAGTTCCTGCCGACATTTGACAGTGCAAGACCAACCTCCCACGTGGAAGGTGAGGGTGCTATCGCCATTGAGAACATGTTTTCAGGCGTTCCCGTCGCAACTGTCGCGATTGATGCGGAAAGCACGCTCGACATCCTGATGCAGCACGTTCATCGCAAGCTCTCACTTCAGTCCGGCTTTGTAGCGCCCAAATCGACCGCGCATGAGGTGCGGCTTTTTCGTGCGTCGGATGGATTAGAACTCACAAAAGGTGTTGGCGGCGGAGCTGGAGATCCGAGTGTCCCACTGGCGAAGCTGGGCATCAAAGACGGAGATGTGGTGCAAGTGGCCATCCCACGTTGGTATGGCGCGTTGCCCCTCTTGAGAATCGCTAACGACGAAAACGCGGACTCAACGATGTTCCACGCTTGCTCCGCAGCAGCAAACAATGCCACGGTCGCCGTGATGTCTGATTTCAAGGCTCTACTCTTTGATGTTGACTGCGGACGCCAAGTAGGAGTGATTAATCGTCCATCGGCAGATTGCCGGTGTTGTGCTGTGGCGCTTGCTCCCGACGGCGATCGACTTTACATGAGCTACTTGGACAAGAGCTGCGGCTCGGTGGTTGGCGTACGTGCAATTCTGACCAGCAATTCTGTGTGTTGGACTCTGACAATGCGTGCCCGTGACTTGTGTGACATGTTGCGGCAGGTTTTCGATGTGGCCTCGGGTCAGCTCATTTCAGAGTTCACAACCCCAAATTTGTTTTCCTTGATTGCGCCAAATCCCAGTGGCACACTCATTCATTTCTCTTGGATGGGCATACCAGCTGTGTACGACGCAACAACGTTCAAAGTTGTGTGGGAACCACACCATGAACAAGCGGCAGGGTCAAGTTACCACGCGCAATGTTGGGTGGACGATCATCGGTTTGTACAGATTCAGGACGGGACGGCGCAGATCGAGCACGTGTCCTCTATCCGTTCCCAGCAACGCGTCTTCCCCAATGAGTTTGACGACGAGTGCATGCTGGCCGTTGCTCAAGTGAATGGGCACTATGTGGTCACTGTAACCGGCAAGTGCCGTGTCAAAGTGTGGGATCACACAACAATGAGAGTGGTTGTCATTCTGGCACCATACATGCATGAGTGCCGATTCATTAATTGGATTGCTGTGACGTCGGATAGTCTACTGGTGTGCGATGTCAAACGCCTGACACGGTGGTCCTTGAATGGGACGGTGATCAGTAAGATCGCTCTTGATAATGACATGAACCCAGAGACGATGCACGTACTCTGCGACGAAACGCGTGTCGTGAGCGTGATGGATCCACAATCCCGGCGCGATGAGCAGCAACTTTGTGTGGTTGGCGTCTAAAATACCATGCCAAGCTCTTTGAGAACGACTTTTGGACGCACGTGGAACGCCAACAACAGAGAGTCGAGCGTATGCACAGCGTAATCAAGTTAACCGCTACTCCAACCGTGCGAGCAGCTCAGTGGCAATGACCGAAACCGCAGCAAGTGCAATGACGGAGTTTCGGCGCTTGTAGCGCCTAGTCATTACTTCGTGCTCCTCCTGTTGGTTTCGGCACTAATTTCTTTACATCGGGCGGACGTTGTTTGCTGAACCACGAGATTGAACACGTGAAGCTCGGGTCCACACTCTGTTTGTACTTCTTGTACGCGTCATATGCATCTTTTAAGTAAAGACGCTGCACATACCTACGAAAATGGGCAACGCCGCCGCGCTTGACAATCACCATCAAGATCAGATAAATAGCATTGCCAAGCGTTCAACATACTCGTGCTTCCGAGAACCACCAAGTTTCCCTTTTCTACCGACTGGCACCTTGCACAATGACATTCGGTGTCGGAAGTTCGGAGCGGGGGCACCATGAGCATGGAAGAGTGCGGCATACCGGTGTTGACACTATTGTGCTTCTCCAGAAATTCGCAGCATCAAGCTTTCTCGCGGCTGAAAAAGCATCACTGCGACCTCGACACCTGCACAGTGACGATGGCCAATTTGATAAGCGCCCTTTGCAGCATACACGCCAGGTATGCACGCCGAGCATACGCACGCGTCCCAAAACTTCCACTCATGAGGTTCTACATCTTGGTTGTCGAGGACCTGCTCGGTCAGGCGTACGTGGCATGCAACGGGCAAGCGATTGTGAGGAGCCATGGCCTGTTGCAAGGAATGTGCACGTGTGTGAGTGTGTGTGCAACTTACGCGCTCCCGAGCCTGCTTCAGCCGGTGGTGTAAATCAGATGCCCGCATATTAAAGTATCGCGCCACAATATGCCTGTCTACCTGCGCGACACACAAGCCGTTACAACAGAAACGTTCGTTCGCTGCACGCGGAGTGACAAACCTCGTCGTGCATGGCCAGCACCGTGAGGATCGCTTCTTTGATTCGGCGAATGTTCTCTGGTGGCCGCCCTTTACTGTTGCAGAAAAAGTTCTTCCATATGCGGCATGCAGCAACAGGCAGACACGGCAGGAACGGATCCCCAAGCAATTGGGGGCGTTCACAGTTATAATACCGGTATTAGCCCACACACACGCGCACGCACGATGGCGATATAACGCACAGCGTGCACAACACGCTCAAGAGACTGCACTTACCTGCATCGCTTCTCTGATGACGCGATGATCGTTGTCCAACACACGACGCGAGCGACTGTGATGTGGCATTTGTTGCTCCGAGGTCTCCAACGAACCAGATGTGTCCGGGTAGTGGGATGTGGCGACAGGTGAAGGGTCCGGAGATCGCGACTGTGCATAAGACCTAGCAGCCGACGGCCTCGCGTATGCCATCACGCGGACGCTGTCGTCGCCGTTCGCGAGTCGCACTTTCTTGAACGGCGGCACTGGGTGAGACATGTGAGAAGCTTCATCAGTTCCCGCGCTCCTGTGGTCGACTGTGTCCGTGCGGTACGAATTGTCGAAGTTCATGGTGCCAAAGTAGCAGCGGCGTCAAATGGTACGGCGCTGGCGTGAGAGAACCTTCTGTTGCCCCGATTGTGTCGCGAACATCTTCTTACGCCTTCAAAATACGACGACGTATCACCATGTTGTTGCTACTTCACTGCATCAGAATTTTTCGGGAAGATTGACACCCCACCTGAGTCCGCAGCAACAAAAATAATTTTGACAGTCGCGTCACGATCATCGCGTCGCGGTCGTCGTCGTCTGGAAATACCGCTTGAATCAAGCTCGTCTCATCAACAACGTTACCATGACGCCGCATCACATCACATTCATACATCACATACACGCTCTAAAAGATAATTTTGAAAATGCAATCCAATGCCGACCACCGCTCACCACCACACACGACAAACAAAAACGGAACACACACAAACGCAACACAACACAGCACAATGCGACGCAACTCAACGTAACGTAACATTGATGTCTGGCATGCTGTCCAAGCCGTGTATGTCGAGTAATCTCTGCTGCGTCGTGTTGCTGTGTTGATAGTGTTGCAGTTCGCTTTCGATCGAACGTTCGATGGTTCGTTCGTTCGTTCGTTCTTCAGTCACTTTTGGGTCCACAGTCCAAAGTCCGAAGTCCAAACTGCCAACAACAACGAACGACGAACGACGAACGACGACAACGTTACCCAAAGATCTCGTTTCGCTGTTGCTTTTGCGTCCGAGTTCGCGTTCGCGTTCGCGTTCACTGTTGCCGACTTTCACACCATGTCTGTGTGTGCGTCAGTATGAAATGTGATGTCCTGGAACTGCACATTTGTAAAATGCCGTGCGGCGCAAGAGCTGCTGTGGTGGTGTTGAGGGCATGTGTTGATGGTGGCATGTGTTGATGGAACAGTGATGTGTTGTGGAGTGCAATGAGTATGTCCGCATTGTGATATGTTTCTGTGTGCTGATCAGACATGGGCGTGTGGTTTTTACCACGACCTTGTCATCATCGAGTGTGTGTCGTCGTTGTGGTTCCTTTGCAAGTGTGTGTGTGCACACAGCATCGCAGTGAGGGACTGTGCAAATGGCTTGACGTCGTGTTGCGCGGACGATGGCTTGGTGAGACTAGCGGACCGTGTCTCTCGAAGGAAAAGGACGTAGCTTGCAGTCCAACTGCGGTGGCGGTGTCTGGCAAATAGGGATTGCTGCACGTAGATGTAGGTGTCGGTAAAAATAAATCTGGGCCGCCAAAGAAAGAGTGTTCGGACTTTTTTTTCGTCGAACCATCCAGTGACCCGCAGTTTGGGCGCCGACGCTTCTACCTGGACATCGACATTGTGCCTGCCTCCGTGGGGTGCAGTTGTCAACGATGTCGCGGCACAACACGCCGTTTTCTGTGCCGCTTAGCGAAGAGCGAAAACATGTGCTTGATGGTCTCTTGATGGGCCTCAGCGACGAGGACATGATTTACCTCACACAAGCCTTTCAACGCAGGCAGTACGAGGCGGCAAGGAGAGGCGGCAACACACGTCCGTCAGCGTCACCAGCTATTGCTACACCAGAACCCAGCTCCAACGGGCGTCACGAGACTCCGAGCACCAACAGTTCCTTCAACGGATTTGACACAGCCGCACAAAGTCTCGCTGCCGCGTACCCAAACAGCGTCAGCAAGAAGGGTCGAAGTGAATCCAACGACCGTAGAAATGTATCATTCGGAACCCCGCCAAGCATTCCAAAGCCCGCTAATTCTTTCGCCAGGGATGACGACAGTGATGCTACCGTCGAGCACGAAGAAGAATTGTCGACGCAGCTGCCGAAAACTCTTGATTGGTCCAATGACAGCTTCTTTGTCCTTTTTGGGATGCGTGAAATCGCAGTGATCGAGAATGGTACTGTGCGCAAGATCGGCAAAGTTGCGGACGACGTGACATCGCTCGCGCGCAGGCGCACTGATGGCACGATTTTTTGCTGCATTCGCACCTCTATCTACACTGTGCAGCGAACCAACGGCAAGATGATGGAGTTCGGAAGGATGCTTCACGAGGGACGGCCGTGCAAGTTTGTCCGTGCCTTGACGTTTTCTCCGGATGGGCAGCGACTTTTCTGCGTCGCGAAGGCCGGCTCGTTTCGCAGCGTGCATGGCGACGCCATCTGTGAAGTGCTTCTTGACCAAAGATGTGCACTGCGTATTCTTGTGGCCACGGATCTGCAAGATATCGTTGCGCTCGAAGCTGTGGACAAAGAATCAGACCCAAACAAGGCGGAATTCTACGCGTGGTCCTCTTTCAAGGGCCTCATTGCTATTGACCCAGGGGCCTTCGTCAACGGCCTGTCACCGCCGTCCGCCGTGCGAAACGTTTCTATTCGCGCCCTCACGCGCTCGCCTAGAAGCGGTGCGCTGATCGGCGCCGGTGCGAAGATATATACGGTACGTTCTTGTTGAACCGCAACCCCATCCTGCACGGGCTCTTTTTTACCGTGACCTCATTGCGCGGTGTCCGTCACCGTTTTTGGTCAGGTGCACACCGACTCAGGTTTTACAACTGAAGAGACTGGTCAACTGCCTTTTCCGGCAGAGGCATTTATCTGGAAACCTTTGCCTGAAACTTTCATTCAAAAAGAAGGTCAAAACACCGCAGCATCGTCATCGTCGAGTCACCGTTCGACACCGCACGTGGCGAATGCGCGACAGCAGCCTAATTTTGGACAATCGCCACAGCTGAATGGCGGATCTACTGCCAAAAAGGAGCGGGCGAATTTATCAGTCGACACAAGCCCTCCAGGAGCAAACACAACCACAGCATGGCTGCGCTCAACCAATGCGACCAACGACCGACCGAAGGAACCAGCTGGCTACGGTGACTTTCCGGCTCCAGAGGTCCGCGGCGGCATCGCTCCGCACCGGCAGTCGGAGCCCCGGCGCAAGTTGAGTCCGCACGACCAAGGGCGCCGGGCAGGTACTGGATCATCTCCCAAGGCGGAAGATGTTCGGTATGGTGACGCTTTTGAGACACGCAATCGTGGCCGTAGCTGGGGTGGCGGGTAAGGAGTGCTTGCTCTGACGTCCTGAAGCGTGCAGTTTCAATTGATGGGCTGTCCTGACTTTGTTGTGCCTGCTTTCGTTGACTAGGCAATCGTCCATGGAGGCCATCATCAATGGAGACGCTGGCAACGAGATTAATAAACCGAAGGCTCTCGGGTGGACCGTCACGTTTTGAAATGTGGCAAGGTCAAGACCAAATTCCCAACTCAAAATAGATCCAACAAATGCAGTGACGGTAATGACAGTCCCCGTGTCTGGCAAGTGTATTTCCTTACCATTTCCGCTTCCGTCGCTGTCCCCGAGCGTTTTTTTACGTCGACAGCCTGCGCGATGTTCACCACCGTCCGTAGCCGTTATCCTTGCAAGTTTCGTTCTCCTTCCTCGCCGTCCATCCATCACCACCCAACACGCCGACCCCACTCTCGACGTCGTCGTCGAATGCGATTGATCAATGCCATCCAATTGGTGGATGCGATCGATGCACCCCACCACCACCACCATCATTCTGAATGAACCTCTAAAAACCCAAACCTCTAAAAGTGCACAACGGTAATACCTTTGAACAAAATCGACGTTTCCGTGCCCGAAAAAATCGACGCTTTGAGAGCAACAACCAAACGAACGACGAAACCGTTGTGATATATCCTTTACCAGGACAAACTCCTTTATAACCATTTATTCCCGTACAAAGATATATACCATCATCTGTACTAGCATACAGCAATATTATCACTAATCGGTATAACACGTTGTCCTATTTAAGGAACACTTTGTTTCCTTTGGACCAGTGTCGTCGGCGGTTGGTGGTTGGCGTGTTCACGTGGTGCGTCGAGTGAGCTGTGGAGTCAGTGCGTGAACGGGAGACGCGGAGAGTGAGTCAGTCACTCCCGGTGGTTGTTGTGGTCGGTGTCACAGTCGTAGTCATTAGTTGCCGTTGCGGCTGCGTGCTGCCTTCGTTCGTTCGTTCGACTTCGTTCGTTCGACTTCGTTGGACTTCGGTTGACTTCGTTCGTTGTTGTCGTCGTTGGAGTTCGGGGAGGCGTTGGTGGAGGTAATGAGACGTGCTTTCTGGGTTTGTTTGTGTTGTTTTCTGGTTGGCGCGGGGGTAGACTATGTTAGGTTTGATTGGTTGTCCATGAATAGGGGTTCGTGCAGCGACTGATCTGATACTGTCGTGGTCCAGAAATTCAGTGACTGACGCTTGGTGTGGTTCAACGCGTGCTTGGGGTTGGGTTTTGTTGCTTTGCGCAGTCAGTTTCGTGCGAAGGTCAATGATTGAGTAATTGATTGATCCATCGAATCTTCGATTACTTGTTCTGTTGATCAAAGATGAGTTAGCTTTTTATGTTTCATTTCCACGAAGCACTCTGCCGGCTGGTTTTTTCTTGGGTGAATACGGTGCGCTTGACCAACACTGACGCCCTACCCAAAACCACTGCTGTGATCATGCAGGGATAACAAAAACAAGTCAAATTACGTGAGCGTACGTTGCCTCATGATGCGTGCTTCCAACGCGAGGCACGAGGTGTGGGATGTCATCGATCCCGACACCAAAAGCGGCGAAAAGATGAAGGGTCGAGTGAAGCGAATTGAGCGGTACACCAACGCGCTGATTGGCGGTCGACACCCTCGCTCGTTCCCGCACCAGAATATTGTGTGGGAAACGGACAAAGAAGCGGATTGGACCATCAGCCGCCTTCGAAACGGCAATAATGGCTTAATCGAAGTGTTGAAGAAGAGCGGCCAGGGCGACCTCCTTGAATTCAACGACGGCCCTCGACATGACGTCGAAAACACCGACGATTTGGACGAAAGTGTCCGCTCGGACATGTCCTCGCACCAGTCCGCCGCCGAGCAACGGGCAAAGTCGCACCGGGACCAGAAGTTGCAAGAGCGCCACAAAACAAGAATGTTGGTGAAAGGGGCAATCAATGCTGTCAGCGTTGTGAAATACTTGGAGCACCGCGACGTTCATGGTAGTTTGAATCAACGCGACAAGGAGGAACGGCGCAAAGCTATGCTGCATATGCGTATGTTTGGCATCAAAACCGAGGAGGCCGCCTTACTTCAGCGTCGAAAGCAAGACGGCATTCTCAAAAATAGCTTAAATCGTCAATTCCGACGCTCGGATTTCAACCCCATGCCTGGTACGTGTTCTGTTACCGCAAACGTAGTTTTTTCGACCCGCGCATGCCCGGACTTATGAACCCCTCATGCATGATTTTTCCCAGGTGTCGCGTTATTTTATGGCGCCATGGTTGCTTTCGAGGCCCCGGACGGTTCTTGGCTCTCGGTTGACCACAAAACAGGGTCCATTCACACTGGCCTGCGAAATCGTGGTGGCCAGTATGTATTCAAGCTAGTCAATCTCAGAAATCCACGTGCGGCTGGGCCGATTCGATTCGGCGACGAGTGTTGGGTGAGTGAGGTCACGCATGTTTGCATCGCTTGCGACTACGGTGGTGTCATGTTGCCGAGACTGAGTTCCGGCTGCGTGCGGTTTTGCAGCTGTGTGTTCGCGAAGGAACTTTGAGGCACAAGTACGCAAACGGGCAAATCATCGGAACGAAAACAATGAAAGCGTTTAGCATCGAGGGAGATGCCCTTCGTGTGCCGAGTAGCGGCCCGCGGAAGAGGCCGCCACTCGCCAAGGTAGGTGGCACTGATGACAGACGTTCGTCAAGGGCAAAGTCTCCCAGATCACCGCTATCGACGGTGTCGTCGGTCGGACCGCAACCTCCAAGCCAGCGTCAGAGCACAGAGTACGGGGTTGCGAAGCTTGTGAGAGCATTTATTCCCGCCGACCGAGACAACCACCAACTCGGGAAAGAGCTTGTTGTCAAAGCGAGGACCAGCAACAAAAAGCCACTGGTAAGTCTTTCTCACGGCACGACCATTAAAAGCGGTCATGTCAACAGTTTTGGGTTTGTTTCGCACAGGCAACTGGACGATGGCGATTGCGGCTGGCGCATCGAAATCCTCCTCCTATCAAGGGCATGAAGGTATTTATTCTCTTCTGACGGCAAGCACCTGCGTCATTTGGGTGAAACGCTGTGACTTTCATGAATACACAGGACGACGAAGGGGCTAGCGATGATGCGAAGAACAAAGTCATGCAGGTCTACAATCATGCGCAAGTGTACCTTGAACAGGTTCGACGTCTTGTTCGATGCGGTAGTTGACACACGCCACAGCCCTTTAACATGTCGGTGCTGCGTGTCGCTGCGTAGGACTGGTTTTATCTGCACTGCCCGAAAAATGAGACAGCGCATTTGAAAGCGCTACCCAAGCGTGCACTGTCCTCGGCCGATGACGACGACCTGGTAACGACAGTGCTTGAAACTGGCGCGCCATTGGCATTCCACTTCCTTTAGCCTTTTTTTCTCGCATGTAGCCTGATAAAAACAAACCCCTGGTCGAGCCACGAGGAACTTGGACCGTGCACCTCGTGCAGCCTTCCGCTGGTGTCAAGCGTATTGGCCTTGCAGACATGGAACAGCTGCTTTATCAGGTCACACTAAGCTTGCCAAGCTTTGGTGGTGAATTGCTTGAAATTGACATAGTTTCTCCGTGCTTGCGTAAACCAACAGGCCAGGCAGCAAATGCGAAAGTCGGCCAAAAATCGAGATGGCGCCAAAGTATACGAGCATCACCTCGTCAGCGGTGCCAGTTTCAGCAAGCAGATTCGGCGCAAGCGAGAGGAAATTGAGCTTCGTGCTGAAGTCGACTATGTTCAGGAGGAAGAGGAAGTTTTGAAACGCTTTGGTGCAGCGGCACGTTGTTGCAGAGTGTTCGCCAGAGTACTAGGCTTGATTGAGGGTGTCACCAATTCGTGTGCTGACCTGCAGGTGGCTGATCCAGTACATCATTCCATCGGGCGCACGAAGAAATTCTTCAAAAAGCTAGAGCGAATGCATGATCCGTTTGATGACGACTACAATGAAGATTATCAATCTCGGATGGGGCTTGATGATCGCATGGCGGCTTTCGGGGACCGCCCACAGACGACATCGTCTCCACACGGCCAGCAGCAACGACCAGGTGGAGGTTCTGGTACGTGGCAATTGTCTACTCAAGCCAGCGTTTCCCCAAAAATCCCAACGTTGACTCCAGTCCATCCGGTTCAATGCTCCAGTTTCGCACAAGAACTTATCTATCCAGCTTCCGAGCGCCACAAGCAACAACAGTTCTGGAACGTTTGGCTCGAATCGCTTGTCAACCTCTGGCACCCGTAAGTATGCCCGTTGTCTTAGGCGGCTGGACACTGTGTGACTGCGATGCTCATGTGCATTTGTGATCACAGCCACGCATCGTCGGCGACCATCGAACCGTCCCACAACGAGTGTGATGCCAAAGATTCGGTGGCAGAAACGACGGTTACAGGGCGGGAAGACCGCCCCAAAGCAACACAAGAATATTTGGATTGAAAAGCCGGACTTTAAAGACATGACACAAACCGAGAAAGATCACTACTTCCTGCGTGCCCTGGAAGAGGAGGCAATAGCGCATGTGCAGCATGACGAGGCCCTGGCAGCAGCTGCGCAAGACGGATCCGACCAAAATGACAGGTACGTTTCGTGTTTGCATGCCACAAGCCACAAGTTTGGTGTTCATTTCTCTCTTTGTCAAATAATGCAGTGATTTAGATCGGATGCTGGCAGCACAAGCAGCCAGAATGGCGGCGATGAACCAGTCCTCGGAGCAGGTTCCATCCGACAGTCTGCCGGTTGAGCGCAATAGAGCCACTGACCAGGACCTTACACGGGAGTTGTCGGGAACCGACTATGCTGTGCAGCGCATGAGTGAAACAGATCGGTTGCTGCGGTCGTTCATCGACAGTGACCAACAAGACAAGCGTGAAGTTGCCGAAGCGGATCGGCAACTCGCGCAGGCTCAGCAAAAGCTCGACCGAGAACCAACAAGAGAGGTGCGTCGATTTTCGTGATGCTGTGTGTGGAGCGTGTGTGTCAGTGCGTGGGTACCGCTAACCTCCCTCATGCACTGACCTGTCCCGTGTGACAACGTAGCCATGGCGTAATGAGCGCGAGAGGCTTATGGAGGAGCGCAGGCGCGTCATTGCGGAGCATCAGGCCGTGATGGACATGATAGGACAACGCCCCCCGACTCTCAGCACACAGCCGTTGAGATGATCGTAGGACATGGAAAGCAGTGTAGTTGACTGGAAATTTATGGGCGCGTGCATTGTAAACACGTTATTTTGTAACACACCGCAAGTATTTCTTTCGAACAGTCCTCTTGTGTGCTAAATCTTCAATTGCCAAGTGGCTTTACTGCAGAACACGGGTTTAGTTGGTCTTTTTATTTGTGTCAACCACCTTGTGCCGCTTCGGCCACTGGCTGCGGGCCATGCGCTTATCGAAGAAGCGGTCGGGGAGGATGCTCCACGAGGGGAAGCCTACGCAGCAGAAGAAGGTAGCACAACGAGTGAATGATGATGGAGCCGTCGCCGTGGACATGCGAGAATGGACGACGCCAACGCACCGAGGAAGAAAGTCGGATACAGATGACTCTTGAGCATGGCCTTGGCGGCAACAGTGTACCGCGTCTTCGGGTACTTCGATCTGATGGCATGCTCGATAGCCTTGTTGGTGTCTCTGACTTTGCCGACGAACTTGGCACGTGTCGGTTTGAAGTTGTCATAGTATGCACCGTAGTAGTCCACTGCTTGTTCAGATCGCTTCGCGAGGTTGGCCTTGGCCGCAGCAGCTTCCTTCTCGAAGCTCTTGAGAAGCGGCGTCTCGATTTCTCCAGCATTGATCACGGACACGCTGAGGTTCCACGGGTACAACTCGCGACGCAGTGAGTCAGCGATGGCCTGATAGAGCAACATCACACCGTGAGCAATTAGAAGTAAAGTGGGCATTGGCGGAAGATGTCACGCGATAGGCACGGCCGCGACAGATGGAAAGCGCCAGCCGATGGCCACAAGCCTTGCGGCCCGGGTCAGCGGCAGCGGCAGCAGCGGCAGTGCGTGGTGCGTGGATGCGAGACACGACATCTCTTCATTATTTTCGCGCAGAATGGAGGTGGGTCCTCATGAGGTGCTACACGGAGGCCTTCAAAACGAAGGCGACTCCCGGCGGGGATCCATCAACTTGAAACGCGTTGGCGTACATGCGGTGGTGTGGCTGCGGTGGGCGGTGTGGGTGGGAGGTGAGCGAACAAGGGGTACATATCAACAAGGACGCAGGCATTTACCTCCAGAGCGAACTTGCTGGCGGCGTAAGGTCCCTGGAAGTTTCCGGCGATCTTTCCCGCAACAGAGGACATGAACACGATGCGGCCTTGGCCCTGGCGGATCAACGGCAGGAACGCCTGCACCACGCGGAGCTGGCCGGTGACGTTCACGTCCAGTTGGCGCTCGAACCCAGCAACGTCGACGAACTCCAGTGGGTAGGGCCCGAGGTTGAATCCGGCACTGTTGACGAGGGCTGCGATCCCATCTCTTTCGACCTCTGACGCGATTTTGGCGGCGGCAGCGTCGATAGTGTCCTGCTTCGTAACATCAATGACGACGGGGATGATCTTGGTCGGGTCAGCAGCTGCACCCTGCAAGTCGGCGATGCGGGAGTCGCTCAAGCTGCGGAATCCGGCGTACACGGTGTGTCCTTTGTCAGCCAAGTGCACTGCGAGCGCGTACCCGATGCCACTGGACCCACCAGTGATGACAACAGCGCCGTCGGCGCGCACCTCTGGGAACTTACGCTTCACGTTGAACTTGCCTTTGATAAAGTAAACGAGGAGCGTTACCAGAACAACGTGTGCCACGAGCACTTCGGCGATCAGCCACGTGCACTCCATCTTGTTGTGTTTGGGTTCTGAGGTTCTTCAGTGGCTGTCGGCGGGAACTGACGAAAAAAAAGAAGCAACAATGTTCGAGACTGTATCTGCGCCTCAGTTTTGAAGCAGCTACTTGCTGCCCACAAGCAACCGGCAACATCCGCCAGTCGATCAACAGCAGTGCACAATGACTCAACGGCTTAACCATCCCTAATCGCGCATCCACGCCTCAACTCATCCCTCAGTTGTGCGACAGTGTGAAACGCCCTGCGCCTCCTTCGCGGCCATTTGCATGACGACGCGTCGACGACTTCGCGCCGTCCACTGCGTCCGTTTCGTCCACTGTTGTTTCATTCCCACGTTTCGGCGGAGACTTCGTTCACTTCGTCCACTTCGTTTCTTCACTTCGTTATTTCACTTCGTGTCTTTCCTTCGTTGCTTTCCTTCATTACGTCACTTCGTTCGTTCGATCGATCGATTCGCTCTTCGCTTCGTTTCCGCACTTCGTTCCTTCGCTTCAATTCCTTTCTTCCTTCCTTCCTTCCTTCCGTCGTTCGTTCGTTCGTTCGTTCGTTCGTTCGTTCGTTCGTTCGTTCGTTCGTTCGTTCGTTCGTTCGTTCGTTCG